>Ga0163151_10000613_pt1 | contig 62486 bp, 67 predicted proteins | sample OliLakLV19MP5IB2_FD_145596 | JGI IMG/M metagenome (GOLD analysis project Ga0163151, IMG submission 145596) | Freshwater microbial mat bacterial communities from Lake Vanda, McMurdo Dry Valleys, Antarctica - Oligotrophic Lake LV.19.MP5.IB-2 | ecosystem: Environmental > Aquatic > Freshwater >... | reverse complement strand
GTCTTGGCATCTTCGTTGCAAAGGCACGCCCAGCTCGTACGGGTCGCAACCCGCGCACTGGCGAGACCATTCGTATCGCAGCAACCCGCACCCCGAAGTTCCGCCCAGCAAAGGCGCTCAAGGACGCGGTTAAATAAGAAGGTTTTAGTGCGTAGAAACACCACCCGAATGGGTGGTGTTTCTTATTCTTGACACTAACATTTTATACGTTATAATACATTTACCACGAAAGGAGGCTTTCATGCGTGGCCTGCAGAAGTCAGACGAACAGCGCAAGCTGGAAACAAAATACCTCGACGCAGAATATTCCTACCAGGACAACTATCAGCACGGCACGTTCCCTCTGGGAAACGGCTGGGTGATGGACTGGAAGGGGAAAACGTACTTCAGCCTCGGCGGCCTCGACTGGTATGTGTTGCTGCCGAAAAAAGAACCGCAAATGATCACGTCCGAACTCCGCGACGACTTCAATGTGCTCATCCTCACGGGGGTTTCCCCGGGAATCGCAGAGAAGAAGCCGGAGCGGAGACGGTCGGTTCTGTAGAAATGGGCCGGGAGCGCACACCAAGCGCTTCCGGCCCTCTCTCGTTTAAGTAAGCCGTTCAGCTACCAGGAACGAGGTGAAGTTAAACTTCAGGTCCTGAATACTCTCTTCGAGAATATCCAGGTCATAGAGGTCAGCTGCTGCGCGCGCGGCAATAACCGCAGTTGTTTCAGGGAGAGTGCCTGCAGCAAGGTCCGCTGCTGCTTTTGCAGTATCTGCATATTCCGTAAGTTCAACGCCGGGCCACTTACGCTTCAAATACATGCGGCACTGCTTCAATGCTTGGTCATGGGAGGTTACGGACGTGATCTGGTCAGCGTTCACACCCTTCTTTACGAGCAGGTTCTGGTGAATATCTATCTCGAACAACTTCTTAACCTGGAACTGGTGCTTCGCCATCGCATACACCGCTTCAAGCACGATGCCACCAGTGGAGTTTTCGATAGGAAAGATGCCGAGATCGATGGTCCCTGCCTCGAGTGCTGAGAGAACGTTCTCTGCCGATATAAGGTAGTCGAGCTCTGCCGAAACCTTTTCTTTCATCATATAGGTCTGAGCTGCTTCTTCAGAAAAGCTGCCTCGAGCGCCCATAATGCCGATTTTCATGATTTCGGAAGGATACCACGACTGGACATGTACTTTTTCGTGTAGTCTGGTGCTATCCGTGACGGACCAGGGGCAAGAGTAATCCTGCCTCTCGAGGTCCTTCTAACGACTACAGTTGAAAAGGATAAGCGCTGATGAAGCGTATTACCCTCGTGAGCCTCGTGCTCACGCTGTGCTTCGGGGGCCTTGCTCCCGCAGCACTGGCAAAAGAAGTCTGGGTTCCGGTTCCTCAGGGGACTCAGATTGGCTACCTCTGCGAGACGTATGCGCCGGACCGCCCTGTCTGGGGCTCCGGCAATTGCGCCTCGTCCACACTCCGGCTGAATGACCTCTCCTCGAAAGGGGCGCGGGCACTGAAGCCGGGAATGTGGATTCGCATGGACCTCACCGACAGTGAGGTCGCCTTCATCGAGCAGAAACTCGGCATCACGCTTTCGTCGTCAGCCCCGATCGTCACTGATCCGCCGTACAACCAGCGGCCGGGCGTCGCGAATGAGAACCTCGGTTCAAATTCGACCGCTCAAATCCCGCCGGCACCGGCCGATCCGGAACTGATGCGGAAGCTCGAGGAGCTCTCGCGTAAACTCGATAACCCACCGTCGATCCAGGTTGAAGGTGCGCCACCGCGCTACTTCTTCCTTACGGTCGCCGAATGGGCAATCCTTGGCGGCATCGGCATCGTTATCGTGCTGGTGTTGTTGGTACTTCTGGGGATCTCGCGCATCGTTCGCGCAAGTCAGAAGTTCGACGAGGACATGCGCAAGCAACGCGAAGCGTCGCTGAATCTGCCCACACTCAAACCGGGTGCGAAGCGTGACGCGATGCAAATCCTCGGCCAAGCTCTTGCTGCTGACGAAGCGGCCATCGGTCGTCTCGATGGCGATCTCAGACAGGCTCGTTCTGACATCCAGACCTTGCAAACGCGAGCTGAGACGGCAGAAGCGGACCTAAGGCGGGAAGCGGCAGAAGCAGAAGCGGCTCGCGCCGCAGCTGCAAAGATCGCCGGCGAACTTGCGACGAAGGAGAAGGAACGGGCAGCGGCTGACGCGGCGCTTGCGGCGGCGAAAGCTGACGCCGGCACGACGAAAGCTGAGCTCGACCGTCTTGCACAGGAAGCCGAGAGTCTCCGGACTCAATCGGAAAACCTGAAGACCGGTCTCACCGAAGCCAACGCGCGTGCTGACCGTGAAGCGGACGAAGCGAAGACAGCGAAAGCTGAAGTCGCTCGCACCGCAGACGAACATCAGCGCGCACTTCAGAAGATCCAGAACGAGGGACAGCGCACGCTTGACCTCACCAACAAGGAACTCGAGAAGACCTGATTTCTTTGCCGCTAACGTACTGAACTAACGTGTCTGCGCATTTCCCCCAAGGAAGCGCGCAGACACCGTTCCGATCTATAACAAATGATGACGACACCACGGGGTGTCGTTTTTTAATTCCTATTTCTCAAAATACTTCTTACCTTTTAGTGAGTCGGGAAGATAGCTCTCTGCATCGTATTTTTTATACCCTTTCCCGTACCCTAACTCTTTCATGAGTTTGGTTGGTGCATTCCGAATGTGTTTTGGAACTTGGAGATTTCCGGTTGCCTCTACATCAGCCTGTGCCGCTCGTAGCGCATTATACGAAGATCGATCTTTTGCGGCATTCGAAAGGTACGCAACACCATGAGCAAGGTTAATAGCACACTCGGGGTACCCGACAACTTCGCACGCACGAAACACAGCATCCGCAACAACGAGTGCCGTTGGCTGCGCAAGACCAATGTCTTCTGACGCAAAGATGATCATCCTTCGCGCAATGAAGAGCGGGTCTTCCCCCGCTTCAACCATGCGCGCAAGGTAGTACATCGCCGCATCGGGTTGTGACGCGCGCATGCTTTTTATAAATGCGGAGATGGTGTCGTAGTGCTCCTCCCCTTTTTTGTCATAGCGCAGGTGCGGCGACTCGAGTGCCTTGTTCAGGTTCTCAACCGTAATAGCGTCATACAACTGACTTGCTCCTTCAAGCATGCCGAGCGCTCTTCGTGCGTCCCCGTTTGCGTACCCCATAATCCAATCAAACGCATCCTTCCCCACTTTCAGTTTTGAACGCTTCACAATCTTTCTAAGAGCTTCTTCGGACAACGGCTCAAGGACAAAGACTCGTGTCCTTGAGAGAAGTGCCGGTATGACTTCAAAGGAAGGATTCTCGGTCGTCGCGCCAATAAGGGTCAGTTCCCCACTCTCAACGTACGGAAGAAGGAAATCCTGTTGCGATTTGTTGAACCGATGAATCTCATCCAGAAACAATACCTTTGGTTTCCCGAGTGCCAGCTTCCCTGTTCTTCCGGAGTGTTCCACGATCTTCCGAATGTCGTCCTTCCCTGCTGAAACTGCAGAAAGTTCGTGCAGCTCAGCATCAAGTGCAGACGCATAGATGCGAGCAATGGTGGTCTTCCCGGTACCTGGCGGCCCCCAGAGCAAGAACGAGAAACGATGCTTCTTCTCTACGGCGACTCGAAGCGGCTTTCCTTCCCCCACTAAATGCTCCTGCCCCACCACCTCACCAAGGGACTTAGGACGGATACGAGACGCTAGGGGTTCCATGAAACCACTGTACTCCGCTCGAAGTGTTTCTGCATGAAGTTGTGTGACACAAGTTAACGAACAACCCGCAGCGGGTGCTGCGGGTTGTTCGTTCACCCACTTCTCTTTCTTATTTCCTAATCAAGCTCGTCGAGACCATCGTTCGCAGCATCTTCTGCCTGCTCAGCCTCTTCAATTGCCTCCTTCCAATCTTCGTCGTTGAAGGCATCCAGAGCTTCGTCATACGACTCCTCAGCTTCTGTGAGGAAGTCTTCTGCATCGTCTGTATCATCACCATCATTCTGTGCTTCATCGATAGCGTCCTTGAGATCGTCGATTGCATTGTCTGCATCTTCGAGCGCCTCGTCGGCCGCATCCTCATCATTATCGTCATCGTCGTCGTCGCTCGAACCAATTTCATCGAGCGCTTCGTCGATAAGATCCATAGCCTCGTCAACGAGATCGATTACTTCGTCATAGTCTTCGTCATCGAAGGCATCTTTTGCGTCCTCAAGAAGATCCTCCGCTTCTTCAAGAAGTTCATTTGCGTCTGTATCTTCTGCGTCAGCAGTATCATCGTATTCTTCCCACGCATCTTCGATAGCCTGATCGAGATCGTCTATCGCTTCTTCTGCGTCACTCTCATCGCTGTTGTCATCGCCATCATCTTCGTCTTCGTCTTCGTCATCATCGTTACCAACAGCTTCGTCCGCCTTATCTTCTGCGGAATTCGCGAGACTCTTTGCCTGCGAAAGATTGCCGTTTAGAAACGCGACGAATGCGTCATGCAATAGGTTTGATGCGTCTTCGAGATCACCATCATTACCATTGTCATCGACCGCGTCTTCATATGCAGAGATCGCTGCAAGAATTGCAACGCGTGCCTCTACCGTTACTGAAGAGTTCGAAGATGGAATTGCAGGGCTCGGAGAACCTGAGCTTGCACTACCGCCAACAAGTGCGGTGTACTTCGCGCGCGACTTCGGACCGAACGTCCCTGAAGCTGGGCTAATACCGTTTGTGGTCTGCCACTTTGCAACAGCTGCAACCGTCTTCGACTGGTACTGATTTGTTTCCTGACCTGCCGAACCGACACCTGATGTTGCGATGGTGAACCCTTTCGCATTCAAGTATTTTTGCAAACAACGTACATCTTCACCGGTTGCGCCGAGCGCGAGGTCACGAGTGAAAGAACAGGTTGTCTGCGCGTTTGTAAACGGCGCGAGCATTGCAAAGGCAGAGATCGCGAGGGCGAGAATCGTCATGCCTGCTGCAATGCGTCTGGTAAATGAATGGTACATACAAATAGAGGTAGTGAATAAGGTACGAGATACTGACGACGGATACCGACGCGGTATGACCGGTACCTTCTACCGTATCACGTCTTTCATGAACACAGGGTGTGGAACTGGGTGGAAACGTGCAAGTGCGGGATAGGAGAATCGAACTCCTGCTAACAGTTTGGAAAACTGTAGTTCTACCATTAAACTAATCCCGCTTGAAGGCGAGAATACCACATCAGCCGCGCATATGCGCGGCCGATGCGTTTTAGGCAACTATGCCGTAGCATGCAGATATGCACGTGAAGTTCGTGGTGAGCACTATTATCGCCTTTGTTGCGATCACGCTCATGCTCGGATACTTCGGTCTTTCGACCAGTCTTTCAGGCATTGCGCGCGAGACCATTACTAAAGAAGGTACTGACGAATTGCCGCTCGCGCCTGAAGCAACCCCTCTTCCTCCTGCTGACGCAGAGAGACCGGGAATAACGATCCCTGATATTGAATTTCCTAAGTTTCCTATTGCTCCGGGGAAAGTCATTCCTGCGCCGGTTTACCCTTCTACACCCATTGCTCCTTCGACTCCTGTACCAGCCCCTGATGAACCAGAGGAGGACTATGTAGGCGATGCTCGCTCCTTTGCTGAGGGCGCACTCGTAAACATTCTCTGTTCTTCGACAGGAAGCGCACTCAAAAAGTCGATCTCAGGGAGCGGTGTAATCATCGACTCTCGCGGCATTATCCTAACCGTGGCCCATGTAGGCCACTATTTCCTGCTTGAAGACTATCCTGACGAGGGAGGCAGCGACTGCATTATCCGCACCGGAAGCCCCGCCCGAAACGCGTATGATGCGGAACTTATCTACGTATCGCCAGAATGGGTTGAAGCAAACGCAGGAGCTCTTGGGCAGGCTATGCCCCGGGGCAATGGTCAGAACGACTTTACCCTCCTCGCTATCACCCGAAGCATCACCACAAAGAACCTTCCCGCAGCGTTCACGGCCGTGCCTCTTGCCTCAGGAGAGCCTGAGGAGGGAGATTCGGTAGGTATTGGGTCCTATGGCGCAGAATTCCTCTCCGGCAAGGAGATTGTCTCGTCGCTCTATCCCATCATCGACGACGGCGACATAGAAGATGTCTACACCTATGGATCAAACGAGGTCGACGTATTTTCGGTACGCGGGAGCAAGGCAGCACAGTCTGGCTCCTCAGGAGGCGGGGTCGTAAACACGGATGGCCGGTTCGTGGGCCTTATCTCTACCTCGAGCCTGGGAGGCGGTACTGCACAGCGCACCTTTTATGCCATTACCCCAGACCATATACGGGCAAGCTTCAAAGCGAATACTGGGAAAAACTTAGACTCCTACCTTAAGGGGAACCTCTCAACCCTCGTGAACAATTTCGAGGATCAAAAGACTGATCTCGCAGAACTAGTCTGGAGTGCAATTTTCTAGTCGGGCCGCCGAGAATCGAACTCGGTCTCACTGCTCCCAAAGCAGTCGTACTACCGGTATACTACGGCCCGTTTCAAGCACTCTATCAGCTTTAGCGTATTTTGGCAGGGGTCTACGAAGGAATGGTGCGTATTTCTTATAAAATACCGCCCTCCGTGTATTTATGAATTCGGGGTGATGTACGTCGACCTAGAGAAATATGGCTTATATAAAGGTTATTTCTCAGACGGAAGAAATTTTGACAGTTTTTCTTCCTGTCCTTTATCCCCATTGTCCCCTGAGTTATTAACAGTTGTTCTTAAAGAGAAAACCGTCCTTGGGACGGTTTTCTCTTTAAGTAACTCTCACTTTAGTGCGGCTAGGGAGAATCGAACTCCCATCTCGTCCTTGGCAAGGACGCATTTTACCACTAAACTATAGCCGCGTCAATTCCCCGCCCTAGCACCTCACGATATTCGCACACTACGGCCCATCAATCAATTGTTTAGGCAGTATTTTAAGCCATTCTTGGACCTTTATCTTGAGGTAGGCACTCGATACTGTAAGAGTACAGATGCCGTAGCGAAGCTTTTGGGCGGTGTGTGGGCCAGGAACCACTGCACTCTTGTTAAAACGCAGGGTAGGGCCAAGGGCAAATGCCCAAAAACGCCTGTTTGACTGATCGTCCTGTCCTGGATAGACCGTGAGCGAGGCTCGGATCTTCTCCGAAGGCACACCGCAGGGACGTTTGAGGAACTCTATAAAGAACTTCGCTTTATCCATGTCTGAAGTCGAAAACCGAACCTGCGCTTTTGAAACCCGATCTCCACCCGTCCAGTACAGCGAAAGACCAGCAATAAAGAGCGGGTCATGTTTCAACCCTTTCCATTCTTCTCCCGCTTCTTCCCTCGCCTTTTGATAGGCACGACTCAGTCTCGCTCCCCGAATCCGATTCAACTCACGCATCCTCGCAACCCGCTCCACTGCCCCGTCCCGGACCAGTTTTTGACGGAGACCTATGGACCATTCCGAGCCTGAAAACCACTTCGAAAGCGTGCTCATAGGGGTCCCAAGAGCGGCATGGATTTCTCGGTAACTCTTCCCTTCCCTACGAAGCTCAAGTGCTTTTTGTCTATCTTGTCGCATAGTTATATAAGTATAACACTATGCTTCACTTTTACTCACCGACTGGCATTACACTACCCTCCCCGACCAAAACTCTTCTCAACTCCCCTTCCGCTTAAACGCTTCAGTGCACCCCTCTCCCCGGTGATGTTTACTTGGTGCTCTCGCCAGGACTCGAACCTGGATTAACTGGTTCGAAGCCAGTCGTGATATCCGTTTCACTACGAGAGCGTGTCGACTCCGGTTCCCTCTTTTTGAAGTCGTATCGAAATACTACGGCAGGTCTAGGAGATTGCCTAACCCCACGCTACTATTTTCTCCAATGCACTTCCCTGTTCCAAAGGAAGCCTCCTCGGTCGCCGAAAATCTCCGAACCGCCGGGTATGAGGCATACCTCGTTGGTGGCTGTGTTCGGGATCTTCTATTGAAGCGAAAACCGAAAGATTGGGACATAGCCACCAATGCGACCCCCGAACAGATCCAGTCGGTCTTCCCTGACTCCTTTTATGAGAACGATTTTGGCACCGTAGGGGTGAAACGCAACACGGAGGAGGAAACTCTAAAGATTGTAGAGGTAACTCCCTACCGCACTGAAAGCACGTACTCCGATAAACGTAGACCTGACGCCGTAGAATTCGGACAGTCCCTTGAGGAAGACCTCGCGCGCAGGGACTTCACGGTGAACGCAATAGCGCTGGATGAATCTAAAGGACAAATTATCGATCCCTATGAGGGCATAAAGGACATAAAGGACAAAGTCCTTCGTACGGTACGGGACCCTGAGGAGCGCTTTGAGGAGGATGCCCTTCGTCTTATGCGAGCGGTACGCCTTGTTGCAGAGCTAGGCTTTGCCCTTGATAGCGACACGGCTGCCGGAATAGCTAGCAAATCAGCCAATCTTGAGCATGTTTCACGTGAAAGGATACGGGATGAGTTTGTCCGCATCCTTCTCTCTGACCAGCCAATGATGGCCCTGGTACTGGCTCACCAGCTTGGTCTCCTGCGTTTCATAGCTCCTGACCTTATCCGTGGCATTGGGATAGACCAGAACCAGGCTCACAGCTATGACGTCTTCGAGCACAATCTTCGCTCCCTCCAGCATGCAGCAGACAAGGGATGGGATCTTACGACACGCCTTACCGCACTGTTCCATGACATTTCTAAGCCTGAGACACGTCGTCGCTCAGATGAGAAGAATGATTGGACCTTCCATGGCCACGAGGTCGTAGGAGGACGCTTGGTACGGAAGATCCTCGAGGACCTTCGCTTTTCACGTGAAACTATCGATACGGTAGGGAAGTTGGTGCGCTGGCACATGTTCTTCTCTGATCCAGATCAGATAACTCTTTCTGCGGTACGCCGGATGATTCGAAACGTCGGGGAGGAGAACATTCACGACCTTTTGAACATCCGTATCTGTGACCGCATTGGTACCGGCCGCCCTAAGGAACAACCGTTTCGCTTCCGTAAGTACAAATCCATGGTGGACCAGGCACTTCGTGACCCAATATCAGTAGGGATGCTCAAGACCGACGGCAGCAGGCTTATGGAGAAGTTTCATGTGAAACCAGGACCTTCTATAGGACATGTCCTTAATGCGCTCCTTGAGGAGGTGCTTGAGGATCCTAAGCGGAACAGGGAAGAGTACCTGGACCCACGGACCGAGGAACTCCTAAAGCTACCGTTTGAAGAGTTGGTGAAACTAGGGGAAGCAGGTCGCAAAAAGAAGGAAGAAGCGGAGGAGGCTGAGATACGGGAGATAGAACGGAAACATCACGTAGCGTAAGGAAATCAAAAAGGCAGGTTACACGTGTAACCTGCCTTGTGCGTTTCACATGGAACATCAAGGGCAGGTTTCATGTGGAACAGCGGGGAAATAAGAAAGCCGCCTCACCTAGTGACGACAGCGGAGGAAGAGGCGGTACCTGATGAGAGTACTATCGCTTCTTCCGCTGTCGTACGTGGGGACCCGAGAAAGGAGCGGGCATTGTGATGGTAGGTCCCCGGGAGAAGGTGGCTTGGCGGCTTCTTGTTCTTTTTGTTTGCGGTTTCTGCGTTTTCACGTGGAACGCTGCGAGGCCGAAGGGCTTGTGGCGGAGATACGCTCCGAAGTTCGTTGGACTGCAGCGATGGCGCGGAAAACTCTCTGAGCTTGTGAATGTGCTAGCAAAGAACTGGTGCCCAGGCGGACCCGATCACGTGTGTGCCGGCCTTCCACCCTGGTCTAAGATACATACTATGTCCTATACGCTGTACGTAAAGGACATTCGTGGGGATAAGTGTCCTTTATGTCCTATAGAACAACGGAAACAGGGCAGTGGTCAGAGCCAAGAATGGCTGGATGTATTTCCGCTTTCTTAATCTTTGGTGCGAGACGTTTTGAGACGAACACGTAATCGATACGCCACCCCACATTACGCTCACGTGCCTGTCGGAAATGACTCCACCACGTGTAGTGCCCATTGCCTTCCGTAAAGAGACGGAACGTATCCACAAACCCTGCGCTGATGATGTTATCGATGCCTTCCCGTTCTTCGTTGGTAAATCCTTTCACGCCAACATTCTCCTTAGGACGGGCCAGGTCATCCGACGTGTGTGCGACGTTCAGATCTCCGCAGAAAATAACCGGCTTCTCCTGGTCCAGCCGGACCATATATTCGAGGAATGCCGGGTCCCAATGTTTGTGGCGCATCGGTAGGCGAGTGAGGTCATCTTTGGCGTTTGGGGTGTAGACCGTGACTAGATATAACTCACCCATATCCGCTGCTATAACGCGTCCTTCCTTCGTCAAATCACCGTAGGAATCGGTTAGTTCGTACTTCTTACAAATATCTTCTGGTATCCCGATCATGGTCTTGTCCGGAACCTTCTTGGTGAAAATAGCGGTCCCGCTATATCCCTTCTTCTCAGCAGAACTCCAGTACTCCTTGTACTCAGGGAGATCGACTTCAGACTGGTGTTGCTCAGCCTTTGTCTCTTGGAGACAAACCACATCAGGATCAAGCTCCTTAAGGAAGGGAAGGAATAGCTCCTTACGATGTACGGCACGGATGCCGTTCACGTTCCAAGACACAATGCGCATGCTGCCACTATAAACTATCGATTCTTCCCGTGGAATTTCTTGTGGACTTCGCGCAAGTGAGCATCAGTAACGTGCGTGTAGATCTGGGTGGTATTGATAGAGGCGTGACCGAGAAGCGCCTGTACCGAACGAATGTCAGCGCCATTTGAAAGGAGGTCCGTAGCAAAGGAGTGACGAAGCACGTGGGGAGTGACTTTCTTGGTAATACCAGCCTTCGCAGCGTAGGTCTTAATCATGAGCTCAATAGAGCGGGGTGTCAGGCGCGTTGGCGCCTTTTTTTCACCCTTCTTACTCCCAACTGCTGAGGCACTTACAAACAACGCTTCTTCCATATCCTTCCTGGCTTTCAAGTAGGTGCGGATGGTTTCTTTAGCCGCAGGGGAGAGGAATACCACGCGTACCTTCTCTCCTTTCCCGCGTACTGAGAACTCGTCGCGCGAGAGGTCGAGGTCATTATCGAGAGAACAGAGCTCAGATACGCGAAGTCCGGTCGAAAAGAACAGCTCTAAAATGGCGCGGTCACGGAGCGACCGTTCGTCAGTACCGCTTGCGGCGCCGAGTAAGCGCTCAAGCTCTGCAGAAGAAATAAGGTCTAAGGAGCGCTCCGGGAGCTTGGCAAGCTCTATGCGTTCCGGAGAAATACACGGAACTTCACGCTTACGGAGGTATTTAAGGAACGCACGGAGCGCGATGAGGTAATAGTTTTGCGTGCGACGCTTCATGGAGCCCTCCGTACCCGGCTGACGGTTCAGCCATTGACGAAACTCACGGATATTGTCTTCCGTTATCTGCGACACTGTCTTAATCCCCATCTGAGTAAGGTACCGAGAGAGATACCGATCGTAGTTCTCGATAGTCTTCACCGAGCGACCGCGCTCAAGCTCGATGTACTCAAGGAACTGACGCTTCATCGAATGCGCATCCATGGGGAAAGTATACTGCAGAGAATTGTGCGAAGCGTCGCTTGCATGATTAAAAACTGTACGTGGTAAAATAACACCCTATGAAAAACCTTCTTATCGCACTCGTTGTTCTTGTAGTGTTGGGGGCTCTCGGTTGGTTCTTCTTTCTCAAAGGACCTGCAGAACCAGCTGCTGTAATCCCAGGTGATCAGGTGGGCGGTCCAGCAACCACGACCCCGACCGCAACGACTGATGACACCAAGACCACCATCGGAACCTCTGCTGGCGGCCGTGCCATCGTTGCCTATCACTTCGGACCAAAAGATGCGTTGAAGGAAGTGGTGTTTGTCGGCGGCATCCACGGTGGATACTCACCAAATACCTCAATGGTGTCGTATGACCTCATGGCATACCTTGAGCAGTCTGGCGGCGTGATTCCTGACAATGTGAAAGTTACGGTCATCCCTGTTTTGAACCCAGACGGTCTCCAGGAAATCGTCGGCACCACCGAACGCTTCGCATCATCTGACATTCCGTCTGGTGATCGCACCGAAGGGCGCTTCAATGCAAACGGCGTTGACTTGAACCGCAACTTCGCGTGTGACTGGCAGGCAAATGCTATCTGGCAGACCAAGGCCGTCTCCGGCGGCTCTGCAGCATTCTCAGAGCCTGAGGCAAAAGCGATTCAGTCGTATGTCGCTGCGCACACTCCAGCTGCCGTTGTTGTCTACTACAGCGCAGCAGGGGGCGTCTTCTCCTCTAACTGTCACGACGGCGTGCTTGCAGCAACCAAGGGCCTCACGAGCGCATACGCAAAAGCATCGGGCTATGCCGCACACGAAGTCTTCGACTACTACGAGACTACGGGCGACATGACCAACTGGCTCGCAAAGGAAGGTATCCCGGCGATTAGCGTTCTCCTCGCATCCCACACCGATGCGGAGTGGACTAAGAATAAGACGGGTGTCGAAGCAGTACTCGATTACGTCGGCAAGAACTAATGTTTCCGAATTCCCCGAAAGTACGCATCATCGGGGGAACGATTGCGCTCGTGGCTTTGGCCGCGGGCGTTTTCGTTTTCTTCTTGATGCAGAAAAAAGAAGAGCCGGCACCTGAAGCTCCTGTTACCGTAGCGACCTCAACCCGCACCATCATTGGTACGTCCGTTGAAGGTCGTGCAATTGAGTCTTACACGTACGGCAGCGGGGAAGTCTCCCTCGTATTTGTCGGTGGCGTCCATGGCGGCTACGAATGGAACAGCGTGCTGCTTGCCTACGAACTTATGGACTATCTCGCAGAGAATCCGAACATCATTCCTGCCAACCTCCGTGTCACGGTGATTCCCTCAGCAAATCCCGACGGGGTAGTGAAGATTGTAGGGAAGGAAGGTCGCTTTGCTGCAGCTGATGTTGTCACTGGCGATCAGTCCGCAGGACGCTTCAACGCAAACGGCGTCGACTTGAACCGCAATTTCGCATGTAAATGGCAGTCGGAAGCAACGTGGAGAGGAAACACGGTTTCTGCAGGCACAAATGCATTCTCAGAACCAGAAGCGGCGGCACTACGTGACTTCTTGAGCGCGGAGATGCCTGCAGTGTCGGTGTTCTTCCACAGCCAAGCGAACGCAGTATACGCCTCTGAGTGTCATGACGGAGTGCTCCCTGAAACGCTCGCTGCGATGAATGCGTATGCCGGTGCCGCAGGATACCCCGCAGTAGCGTCGTTCGACGCATACCCAGTCACGGGAGATGTGGAGGGGTGGCTTGCATCAATCGGTCTTCCTGCAATTACGGTCGAGCTTGCGACGCACGAGTCGGTGGAGTGGGCGAAGAACCGGCTCGGCGTCGAAGCGCTCCTCACGCGATACGCACAATAACAATTGATATACTTCGACTCTATGGAACTCTACCTAATCCTTCCCATCGTTATCGCAGTTCTTGTGCTTGTGCTGAAGCAGGTTAACCAGTACGAACGCGGCGTTCGGTTCACCATGGGCCGCTTCTCCGGCATCATGGAGCCAGGGTGGCGCGTCATCATTCCGGTCTTCCAAGGATTCCAGAAGGTTGATATGCGCATCAAAGCCCTTGATGTACCTGACCAGAATGCGATTACTCGCGATAACGTTTCTGTTTCTGTGAACGCCGTCATTTACTACAAAGTCTCTGACGCAGAGAAGGCCATCATAGAAGTTGAAGACTTCCGTCATGCTATTTCTCAGTACGCACAGACCACCATGCGCAACATTGTGGGTGAAGTAACACTCGACGAGCTTCTGTCAGGACGCGATAAGATTGCTGATCGCATCCGTGAAATCGTTGACCGCGAAACAGACGCGTGGGGACTTAAGGTGCAGAACGTTGAATTAAAAGACGTCGCACTCCCCGAAAACATGCAGCGCACCATCGCAAAGCAGGCCGAGGCAGAGCGCGAGAAGCGCGCGGTCATCATCAACTCAGAAGGCGAGCTCGCGGCAGCTGAGAACGTCTCGAAAGCAGCTGCCATGCTCTCTGCCGTTCCCGGCGCCCTCCACCTACGCACGCTTCAGTCGATGAACGACATTTCGTCCGACCAGAGCAATACGGTCATATTCACCTTGCCCCTTGAGATTCTGAAGGCGTTCGAAGGGTTTAAGAAGGGGTAGGGAAGGAAGGTAAAGAGAAATCGCCCGCGAGTAGACGGGCGATTTCCCGTGTACTCGCGAGCGATTGGTGTTAGCCGCGGTTATCTGCGTACCGGCCGTTCTCGCGCGCGCTCATCCAGGGGATGATCGCGGTAAGCGTGAAGACCAGTCCGACCACAATCCATCCCATAATGCACAACGTGCCTTCGGGTCCCTCCAGAGTGAAGAGGGCATGGAACGGGTCGCGCTTAAAGCCAAGACCAACCAGTGCAACCCAGCCGAGTCCGAGAAGGACGCCGGCGACGGGAGCAAAGGTGTCTTCGAGCTTCAGGTGCGGTTTCGTTTGGTTTTTGGAACTCATCGGACTCTTAACCTCTCTGTCCGTTGCTGTGCCTAGTATAATACGCTATTTAAGACGTTTTGTCAAGATAGCCCAGGAAAAGGCCCAAACACTACAAAACACTTGCGCCTATTGACAAGGTGTGGTACTCTACGGGAACCATGCTAACTAAGCGCGTAAAGACTACCGTCATCAAGGATGCGGCACGCCACGACTCAGACACCGGATCTCCGGAGGTCCAGGTCGCCATGCTCAGCCGTCAGATCGACGAATTGACCAAGCACCTCAAGAAGAACCACAAGGATAACCATTCCCGCCGCGGTCTTCTCCAGATGGTTGCTGACCGTCGCTCACACCTCCGCTACCTCGAGAAGAACGACAAGCGCCGCTACAACGCGGTTACGAAGAAACTCGGGTTGAAGAAGTAGAAGACATCCGGGGACATCCCGGATTCTTCTTTTACGTAAGTGGTAAGCTGGTAGGGGACAGTTATGTCCTACTTTTAATACGTTTAATCTCTTTTTGTTATGCCAGTAATCAAACATCGTGCCCAACGTGTGGCCGTTTTCATCGACACGCAAAACCTGTACCACAGCGCCAAGCATCTCTATAAATCACGCGTTAACTTTGCAAACGTGCTTGCAGAAGCAGTAGGGGACCGCACCCTCGTGCGCGCCATTGCCTACGTCATTAAGACCGAGAGCGGCGACGAGACCGGATTCTTCGACGCACTCACCAAGATTGGCATTGAAACGAAGGTCAAAGACCTCCAGATCTTCTCGGACGGCGCTAAGAAAGCCGACTGGGACGTCGGGCTCGCGATTGATGCAGTGAAAATCGCACCGAAAATCGACACCATTATTCTTGCGACCGGCGACGGCGACTTCGTTCCCCTTATCGAATATCTCGATATGAACGAAGGCTGCCAGGTGGAAGTAATCTCTTTTGGAAAGTCTTCATCAGCAAAACTGAAGGAGGCCGCTCACGCATTTACGGATATGTGCGATGATCCGAAGCGTTTCACCATTCAGGGCCGAAAATAAAAACTGTTCGCTAAGTAATACACGCCGCACATTACGTGCGGCGTGTATACTTTTATACAGTGGCGAACGAACCGCAATCTCCCATTCCTTCTAGCACTGATGCAAGCGCTCCGCAGCGTCATGTGCGCACATTTGCACAAGATGTCGCCAGACTCTCAGGAAAACCAATGCCCGCAATGCCTGCGCGTGCCGTATCTGCGCCAGTAAAATCCGTGGTCGTTCCTCCTCCGCAGCCAGCACCAGAACCCGTCGTCGAACCATCGATTCCGCAAGCAGCGTACGAGCCTCCGCCAGGATACGTCATTCCGAAAGCACCCACGACCGACGAGTCGCGGGAGGATGTGCTTGCGCGTTTGAAACGAAAAGTTCAAGAAGACCAAGTGCAGGAGACCCTCATCATGCCGAAGGCGCCGTCGACCTCCGAGTCGCGCGAAGCGGTACTTGCACGATTGAAGGCGAACGTCGGAGTCTCAGCTGCAGAAGCGGTGGCTCCTGTAGCCACAGCAACGCCCGTGCCAGATCGTATCCATACGTATAAGAGTGACTTCGCAGAACATATCGACGAGAAGGATGCGACTGCGTTCTCTGTGATTGCAGCAGAAGCTGATGCGCAAGGAACTATCCAGACGGTCGTATTCAAAGAGCGACGACCGTTCCCAACAGCAATCGTCGCTGGCTTCTTGCTCATTATCCTTGGCGGGAGCGGGCTCTATGCGGCGTACCATATCGTAACGAACCGACCGATGACCGTGTTTCAACCTCGCGTACCGTCTCTTATCGTTGCCGACGAGCGACAAGAGCTGACCGGCTCAGGCCAAGAACTTCTTACTAATCTTGCGGCGGCAGCGAGCGAGATTCTTCCTGAGGGTACCGTGCGTGTTACGTACACGACTACCGCATCGACGAGTCCAGATGGCATGGTCTCTGCGCTTCCACAAAGCGGTGGTGCACTTATTGCAGCACTCGCGCTCCCTATGCCTGACATTCTTCTCCGGAGCATCCAGCCAGAGAGCACTGTCGGCATCATCCGCGCAGGGGAGGAGCAGCGTCCCTTCTTTATTCTTCGTGTCGACTCTTTTGAACGTTCGTTCGCTGGAATGTTGGCATGGGAAGCAGGCATTGCTTCCGATCTGTCCGATCTCTATCCGGAGTATCCGGCCCAGGAACCCGTTGGCACTTCTACCGCATCAACAACACCTGTCGTTACGGTGAACACTTCGTTTGTTGATGAGGTGTTTGGAAACCGCGATGCTCGCACGCTTCGTGACAGCCTTGGCCGCCCTATCGTGGTCTATGGGTTCCACGACAAAGAAACTCTTATCATTGCGCGCGATGAAGCAGCATACCTCGCTCTCATCGAGCGTCTGTCCGTTTCGCAAGGCCAGTAGCTCTAGCCAAGCGAGGGACGCATGATACAGTTTCGTTCATGATTGATACCAACGTATTTCGCGGGCGGCTCGACGAAGAAAAAACTAAGCTTGAAGGTGAGCTCGCAACCGTAGGACGCCGTAATCCTTCGAATCCCGCAGACTGGGAAGCGGTTCCCCAAGAGACCGGACAGGAGGCCGACGAGAGCGATGCTGCTGATCTCCAAGAGGGATTCGCAGAAAACGCTGCAATCCTCAAGGATCTCGAGCTCCGCTACGCTGATGTGCTTGCGGCCCTCGCTCGAATCGAGCTTGGTACCTACGGCGTCTGTCTTGAGGGCGGGGAAGCAATAGAAGAAGCTCGTCTAAACGCAGACCCGGCAGCGAAAACCTGTCTTTCCCACCTGAACTAGGGTTATGAACAGGCTCCGCCCGGAAGCGGCAAGCTTCCGGGCGTTCTGCTACACTTACCCCATACCCACCTATCTGTAACCATGTCGACTCCGATTTCTATTAAGTCATCTCTCATGTTCGGCTGGAAGACCTTCAAGGCGCGCCCCTGGCTCTTCGTCGGTTCCATCATCATTTACGCAGCTGCACAGTTTGTCCTTGGCGCACTCGAACAAGTGCTCCCTGAGTTTCTCGCGGTCATTGTAAGTCTTGCTGTTGGTACCTTGCTCGCCGTTGGTCTCATGTCCCTTTACCTCAAAGCGCATGACGATCTTGCTGGTGCATCTATTAAGGACATGTGGAATCCTAAGCCGTTCTGGCAGTATCTGGTGACCTCAGTTCTCATCGCGATTATTGTCATACTTGGCCTTTTGCTCCTCATCGTTCCAGGCATACTCCTCGCGCTCGCATTTAGCATGGCGCCCTACCTCGTTATTGAAAAGCGCATGTGGACGATGTCAGCACTCAAGGAAAGCTGGCGCCTCACGAAGGGAAGCTGGTGGAAGCTGTTCCTCCTTGGTCTTACGATGGCAGTCATGAACTTCATCGGCGCCTTCCTTCTTCTCATCGGTCTTCTCGTTACCGTACCAATCTCCATCCTTGCGATGGTGCATGCGTACCGGGTACTTGCAGGACGTTCCGTAGCAGAAGAGGTCGCTGTTGTAGCACCAGAAGTCGTACCGGCTGCGTAACAAGATAGTTTGTAATGAAACAGCCTCCTTCGGGAGGCTGTTTCATTTTGGTTACCCTACGAGAAAATTCGATGCATCCAGTCTAGAATGAACCAATGTCTTCCGCCTCCATAAAGACTAAGCGCATCCCCGCGCTTGATACGCTTCGCGGCTCACTCATGCTCCTTGGTATCGTGCTTCATGCGGCAATGCCGTTTGCCGTGCTTGAGCATGACGCCTCCATTTCTTTCCGCGATCCGGAGCGCATGAGTATTGTTTTTGATTTCATCATCGCGATTATTCACTCGTTCCGCATGCAGCTCTTCTTTGTCGTGGGCGGATTCTTCGCATCCATTCTGTTGTTTGAGCGTGGAATACACTCAATGCTTATAAACCGTCTACGGCGCCTTGGTGGCCCCTTGGCGCTTAGTCTCCTTATACTGTGGCCACTTACGTTCATCGCTCTTTTTTACGCACAATCAACGGCAGCTGGGGCTTCGGTAAAGGAGATTCTTTCTTTGGTTCCGCATCTTCCATTCTTTCCCATACAGCTGGCACACCTTTGGTTCCTCTACACCCTCTTCCTCCTCAGCATGATGTTTGCAGCGGCGGCCGTGCTTCTACGAGCACTGAGCCATCATGTGCACTTCAAGTTTCCAAAGATTCCATCGTGGACTGTTTCTAGTGCAGTGCTCGTGTTAGGAGTACTGTCACTTCTCATTCATGAGCGCATCGGCACCATTGCCGTGCTTCCCGTTTCAACACTCACCATTGAGATTGAGCCGCTCGCATACTACGGAATCTTTTTCTTGTTCGGCTGTATCGTGTATTTCGTTCGTTCGTTCTTTATGGTCATGAAGCGGCATGCGTTTTTGTACCTCGTACTCGGACTCGCAGCACTCGTCGTCCACCAGATGCGCATCGAGTCCATTCCGTACCTGAACGCTGCTGCGGCAACCCTTGCTGCTTGGTTTCTTCTCTTTGCGGTTGCGGGTCTCTACCTGCGCTACCTACCGCGCGCAAGCACACTCACGCGCTACTGTTCTGATGCTGCGTACTGGGTCTACCTTATCCATCTCCCTATTGTGTTCTTTTTCATCGGATTCCTGTGGCCACTTCCCATTGGAGCAGCAGGGATTTATGTCCTAACCATCCTGCTCACGACGATTGTTTGTTTTGTTTCCTATCACTATCTCGTGCGAGACACGATCATCGGAGCTACCTTAAACGGGCGACGGTACCCGCGGAAACTCATGGGCGGGGGAGTATAAAAGAAATCGCCCGCATCATGCGGGCGATTTCTTTTGCGTATTAGTTTGCGAGTGGGTTTTTTGCACCGCGCACTTCAAAGTGCAGGTGGTATCCGGTCGAGCGACCCGTGTTTCCAACGCCGCCAATATGATCGCCCTTTGAAACGGAAGTGCCAACCGATACTGCAACGGATGAAAGGTGCGCGTAGAGGGTCTGGGTACCGTTATCGTGCGAGATAACGATGTAGTTTCCGTATCCGCCGTTATATCCGCCGTCAGTCTTTGCGACAAGTACGGTACCCGCTGCTGCGGCATAGACGCCCGTGCCGCTTGGAGCACCCACGTCGATGCCGTTATGGCCGTGAATACCCTGTGTCACACGACCAGAGTGCATCGGGCTTTCGAAGTAGCCTGTAAGAGTGGGGAGGGCAGTCGTGACGGCTTTCGCTACTGTGCCTGATGACTTCTTTGCGACAGGTTTTGCCGGCGCGAGGTTACCGCCCGGAATGATAAGCTCGGTGCCCGCAGCAAGCGCTGCTTCTGGATCAATACCGTTGAAGAGCGCAATTTCCTCAATATCTGCATCGAACAGCTTTGCGACGTCAGAGAGTGTGCCGCCACGCTTAACGGTATAGCGGACGCCTGAGACCGGGAGAATAAGGAGTGTGTCACCTGGCTGGATGAGGGTGGCGTCCTTAATATCATTTGCCCAGAGGATAGTATTGGTTGAAACGCCGAACATGTCGGCAATTTCTGAAAGAGAGTCTCCTTCGCGCACTTCGTACAGGGAAATAGCATCTGAAACCGGACCGCCTACCGCCAAACCTTCGGGGAGCGTGCCGTCCGGACCAGACGCAGGGAGAAGGGCAGAGCCCTCGGAGATACCAATATCCAAACCACCCTTATTAGGGTTTGGGTCGGGGTTTGTGGCAGCGTCGAGGACGGCTACCTTGGCTGAGCTATGAATAAGGGTCTCTGTGGCTGGTTCTGCAGCCTGAGTTTTCGAAAAGATGCTCCAAAATGCCGTCGCTTCCCGGGGTAGGGACCAAGCAACCAAGAAAACGGCCGTGCCACCGAAAACGGTCGCAACGAGGGCCCAATATGCATTCCGACGGCTGGCAATGAGAGGCGAGCGGGAAGGGTTCTTGAGGGACGAGATACGGGGGAAAGGGGATTTCAGGCGTGCTTCCGTTTACAGGAATGGCTTACATAAGCCATTCTTTGCGTGCTTCCGATTCTTCCGACCTGGCGATTATACCCCCCTCAAACGAGCGGTCAATGTAGGGAACATGAAGGTGGGGAGAACTAATTTTCATAAAAAGACCCTTAAAAACCGTTGATTTTTAGTGGTTTCGACCCACCTGTTGGTATATTTCATTGGTGAATTACCTGGATGGTCTTAACGAACGACAGAAAGAAGCGGTCCTCGCTATCGAAGGACCGGTTTCTGTCTTGGCGGGTGCTGGATCGGGGAAAACCCGCGTGCTCACCACCCGCATCTACCACCTTATTCTCCAGGGAGTCGCTCCTGAATCCATTCTGGCCGTTACCTTTACTAACAAAGCTGCCCGCGAAATGCGGGAACGGCTTGGTGCACGGCTCGGACAGGAACTTGCGGTCTGGAAACGTACGAACCAGCCCTTTGTCGCCACGTTCCATGGCCTTGGTCGTGAACTCCTCGAACAGTACGGTCGTCCACTCGGCATCCCGCGCCATTTCACCATCTTTGATCGGGATGATTCGACACGAGCAATAAAGGAAGCGTTGAAGTCGATGGGTATCGACCCTAAAGAAATCGAGCCGCGCACCATTTTGAACCGTATCAGCCGTGCGAAGAATGATGGTCTCGGTCGCACTGAATTTGCGGAGCGCTATGCACGCGAACAGTTCAAATTGCGCGTTGTTGCTGATGCGTGGCGGCTCTATGACGAAACCCTTCAGAAAGAGAAGGCGCTCGACTTCGACGATCTCCTTACGCTTCCCGTAAAACTACTTTCAAATCACGCAGACGTACGTGCACTCGTGCAGGAGCGCTTTAAGTACATCCACATCGACGAGTTCCAAGACACGAACGAAGTGCAGGGCAAGTTGGCTGCGCTCCTTGCAGGATCAAAGAAGAACCTTTTTGTGGTGGGGGATATCGACCAGACGATTTACACCTGGCGTGGTGCGACCATCGACAATCTTCTGGAGTTTGAAAAACACTATGAGAACGCGAAGACCGTAGTCCTCGAACATAACTACCGCTCTACAAAAACTATCGTCGATGCAGCAAATCAAATCATTGAGCGTAATCGCAATCGCAAAGATAAACGTTCGGTAACTGACAACAAAGCAGGGGAGCCTATCACGCTCATGATTGCTGAAACCGCTGAATCAGAAGCTGCGTGGATTGCGCGCGAGTCAGCACGTCTCGTGCGTAGCGGCACGCCAGTAACCGAAATTGCCGTGCTGTTCCGTACCAATTTCCAATCACGCGTTCTTGAAGAGGCTTTTCTTGCTGAAGGGTTGCCGTACCGACTCCTTGGTACGCGTTTCTTTGATCGTAAAGAAGTGAAGGATGTGTTGTCATGGGTGCGCCTTGCGCTCGATCCAACGCGTGAAGCTGATCGTATTCGCGCCGTGCAGTTTCCGGCGCGCGGTATCGGCAAGGTGCTTCTTGGAAAACTCACCGCTGGGATGCGAGACGACCTTAAACCTTCGGAACGCGCGAAGGTGGAGAAGTTCGAAAGCATTCTCACGGCCCTGAATACTATGGCGGAAACATTGGCTCCTTCAGCATTCGTCCGTGAGGTAATTACTGCGAGCGGTATTGAGGAGGCACTTGCCGAGGGGACCAAAGAAGATCAGGAGCGACTCCAGAACGCTAAGGAGCTTGCGACACTCGCGAGCCGTCACGACGAGATGCAAGGGAAGGATGGTATTGCTGCTTTTCTTGCTGATGCAGCGCTTGCAGGAGACCAAGACGAGATGGATCGCCCACAAGAAGCAAAAAAGGACGGTGTAACTCTTATGACCGTGCATGCTGCAAAGGGCCTTGAGTTTGATGCGGTGTTTGTAACTGGGATGGAGGAGGGATTGTTCCCACACGAGGGCATGAACAAGGAAGAGGAGCGTGACGACGAGGAGGAACGTCGTCTCTTTTATGTCGCCGTCACCCGCGCACGCTCACGGCTCTTCCTCACCCTCGCACATATCCGCCGTATCTACGGTACTGATTACATTAACGAACCGTCTTCGTTCATCCGTGACATAGACGAGTCGCTGGTGGTCTACGCACAGCCACACGCACCCGAAAGCCGCTATGACATTTCGTATTAATTGTATGTCCGGGAGTACGGTAGTATGAAACCCATGCGAACTCTACTGCTTGGAGCAATGATCGTCCTTGCGGCATTCAGCAGCCCCATTCAAGCGACTGCTGCTACGGTGTCGGGCATAGGGTTTGGCGGTTATATTCTTTTTAGCTTCCCGTGCACCTGCAGCACTGGATACTACGTGGTTGTTGCTGGAGTCTCTCCTGGTGCGTTCGTGTACTACCCTGGGTTCACTCCGACATATCTCTACGGACAACTGTATAAACCAGGTACTGCAGTGCTCGGAACCTACACCCCAGGCGGCGTTTGTCTTATGACCGCAACCCCGTGTGTTCCTTTGTTTGTTACAGGAACCATGACCATGGTCGGAACCTCGCCAATTTAGGTTTGGGTCATGCGTGCAAAAAAATCTCTGGGTCAGAACTTCCTCATGCATCGGCAGATTGCCGAACGCATTGCGGACGTAGCAGATATTGCAGGGAAGACTGTACTTGAGATTGGACCGGGTACCGGCATGCTCACGCGCGCCCTTCTATCTCGTGCGTCCCGAGTCGTTGCGCTTGAGACAGACGCAGAGCTGCTTCCGCTCCTTACGGAAGAGTTTGGGGACGAAATAGCCGCTGGCACCCTAGAGTTGCTTCATCAAGATGTGCGCACATTTGATCCAAAAACCATTACTGGCCCGTATTCGCTTGTCGCAAATATCCCGTACTACATCACCGGAGAGATATTCCGTCAGTTTCTTACCGCCGACCACAAACCGTCCTCTATGACGCTTCTGGTTCAGAAGGAGGTGGCTGTTCGGATAGTTCGCGCAAAGAAGGAGAGTCTTCTGTCCTTGTCCGTTAAAGCGTTTGGCACCCCTTCATATGAATTTACCGTTCCACGAGGTGCCTTCAAGCCTGCGCCAAACGTAGATTCGGCAGTAATTTCCATCACCAACATCCAGCAAGACGCATTTGAGGGAAAGAGCGCCGAGGAGCGGTTCTTTACTGTGCTTCGTGCTGGATTTGCTCACAAACGAAAACAACTCGCGAAGAACCTGGGAGAAATTGTGCCTGACCCGGCCGCCCGAGCAGCACTTGCTACTGTCGGAATTCCCGAGCGCGCACGCTCAGAAGATGTTTCTCTTTCATCCTGGCGCTCACTCACTGACGCGCTTTCCTCATATATATAGGTTTACCCACCTTGATACACAGTTCTTTAGGTTAGGCGGGAATGAAGCGTGCTAATATTTTCTTAAGTACTATGCATGTTTCTACCAGGAACGTGAGAATCCTTGCTGCTGGCGTAATAGCGGCTGGAATGATTGCTGCGTCGTTCCTACTGACAAATCCTGCGACGAAACACGTGAGCGCGTTGTCGACTAACGAAATACTTCGCGTGTACGTTGAGCAGGATACGGATCAGGATGGACTCCCTGATTGGCAGGAACAGGTGTACGAGACTGATCCTGAAAACCCAAACTCAATCGAAGCCGGCATGACCGATGCCGAAGCGGTACAGCAAGGTCTTGTGTCTCCAGCCTTTCTTTCAGAGAAGCCTGCACCAGAACCAATCGGAGACGAGTCCTTCTCGGTTCCTGCTCCGGCAACAGGAAGCCTTACAGAGCGATTTTCTGTCGAACTCTTCGAGACTCTTATGGCAGCCGGTGGGGAACTGAGCGATTCTCAGCAAGAAGCTTTTCTTGCAACGTTCATCGAGCGATACGCCGAGGAAGCGTCTAGGAGTTTCCGCTCCTCCTTTACGCGCGCTGATGTTCGCATAACGACTAACGAGGATGTGCTTGTATATGCAGGTGAAATAGAGGCCGTTCTTGTCGCGTTTCAAGCAGCTCCTGGAGCAGAAAACCCCGCCGAGTTAGCGGAGGCGCTTCTCATTAATGAAGACGAGACGGCACGAGAAAAACTAAAGTCCCTTGCAGACATGTATGAGTCGCGCGCAGATGTGCTGCGTGATATTGAAGTTCCACGAGATTTTGCTGACGCGCATACGCAAATTGTTCGTGCGCACTACACCTTGAGCCTCATAACGCACGCCATCGCAACGTTTGATGAAGACCCGGTCGCGACACTTGGCGCTCCCGGACTCTATGTGCCAACAGCAGAAACGCTAATGCAAGCATATGCCACCATCGCGCGCGCGGTACTAGAAGTGGAGGAAGGGGAAGATGGGGGCCCAGGATCAATCCTCGTCGAGCTTGCGCGTCGAGCCCAGCAAATATGAGCACGCACTTCTTGTCATCACCAACTAAGAAAGGGGTCTCACTCGGCCTGGTGGTGATTCTTGCAACAGTAATGCTGCTTCCTGCAGTAGAGGTGCGTGCGCAGGTGCCGGTTTGGGCACCTGAAACTGACGTGATTCTCGGGGGAATGGCAACGAACGATCTCGAGCAGACCTATTTTGATCAGGTACTTACTCTCGTTGCCGTCGAAACAGGGAGGACCATCATCCAATCCATGACGCGCAGTATGGTGAACTGGATTAACTCTGGGTACGACGGTTCGCCGGCATTCTCCCAGAACTTAAACCGCGACTTGCGCCAGCTGGGAGATGCCGTTGCTTCTGGGTTTTTGTCAGACATCATTACGGCTGGGTTTGATTCTGGATTCATTTCCCCCCTCGCAATGGACGTGGTCGCAGGGTACTACCTTATGACGAGCGAGGATGACATGCTCGCTCAACGCCTTCGCTACACACTTGCGGATCACACCCAGAACTCGGTTGCCTATATGCGCGGTTCCTGGCCTGACGGAGGACTCTCCGGCTGGCACGCACTTACATTTCAGTGCGGGAACAATCCTACCTGCTCTTCGCTCGTACTGCGCGAGACACTCATTAACCGTATCGATGCGCACGTTAAGAAGCAGTTGGCGGACTATAACGCTGGTCGTGGTTTCCTCTCATGGCCAGGTGAATGTAAGAAAGAAAAAACTACACTTTCGGATCAAAAGCGCTGTATCTCGGCTGACGTGCTCACTCCAGGTTCCGTTGTCGAACAACAACTTCAACAAATTACCGGTAGCGACTTAAGCCAGCTCCAGCTCGCAGACTCTATAAACGAGATTATTGGTGCTGCGGTTTCGCAGCTAGTCGGACAGGTTCTTGGTCCAGGAGGTCTTCTTGGAGCTTCCCAGCCAAGTAATAGTGGGGGAGGGAGAGCGGTGAACCGCGGGACTCCTCCTGCTCCTGCGTTTGACGCACAACTATTTGCAGGCTTCCGTGCAAACGTAAATGCAGATGTTCAGAAGGCCGAACAGGTGGGTACTTCGTGGCAGAGTATAAAAGCTGCTGCAACACAGGCAAATGCTGTTTGTACGGCCAATCTTCAAGACAACAGCTCGAATGCTTCCCGCATAGCGCAAATCTCTGCAATCAGCGAACGCGCTGATACTGCAATTGCGCGTGCCACTGACGCTGGACGTATTCTCAACACCACTATTGCTCTGATTGATCGTGTCGAGACAACTACCAACACGACCGTAAAGGCGACACTTGCTCAGCAGGCACAGAGTGATTACCGTGACCATCTGGGATCTGATGCTCGAATCTATGACGAAGAGGTTGCGGAAGCAACACGCGAATCTTCTTCTCAAAATCAATTTTCCCTCGTCTCCTTACTACAGGAGCTTGAAGACGAGTGTGACTAGCTATGACGTCACCTTCGACTAACACCTTCTCGTTCCTCAAGTATATGCCTGCGCTAGGCTGTATGGTCGGGTTTTTGGCAGTTGCCACCGCATTCTTAGTGCCAACACAAACGCTGTTTGCTCAAGACGCGACCCTGCCTCCAGCAACAGAGACTCCTGCCGCAGCTGAGGAAGATGATGAGGAGGAGCCTGCAAACCTGTGGGACATGGCGGCAAACGCTACGATTGGTGCCATTCTCTCACCAGTCGCTCTGCTTGCTTATGCGATATTTGCAATCGCTCAGGGAATACTCTGGGTCGCCGGCATTATATTCAACTGGTCGATTGTCATTTTGGTCTTTGAGTTCTCAAAGCACTTGGGTAACTCCACAGGCATGCTGCTTGGTTGGAGTATCTTGCGTGATCTCGGTAATATTCTTCTCCTTTTTGGTTTTGTGACGATTGGTATTCGCATGATTTTGAATGTGGAGCACCATGGAGCAGGGAAGGCGCTCTCCCAGCTCATCATTTTTGCTGCCCTATTAAACTTCAGTCTTTTCGCAGCAGAAGCAGTAGTCGACACCTCAAACGCGCTTACGTATGCACTCTATGCGCAAAGCGCCGAAACTGTTTGCGCAGGGGATAAAAAAGCGTGTCAGTTGAATGACGGTATCGCGGGACAGATTCTGCAGCAGGTGAACATCATCTCCGTTGTTGAAGGTGGCGGCAGTGAACTTGGGGCTGACAAGGTGATCGGAAGTTACTTTTCGGACCCGATTGCCAGCATCATTAACTACTTGCTGCTTGCACTTATTGTCACAATAGCCGCAACCGTTCTCTTTGCAGGAGCAATACTTCTGATTACCCGAGGCGTCACGTTGGCGTTTCTGTTGGTTACCTCTCCCATAGGCTTCGCTGGCATGGCGATACCTGCGCTGCACGACATGTCGACTCAGTGGTGGAAAGCGCTCGTCAACAACGCTCTGTTTGCTCCAGTGTTTCTTATCCTTCTCTTCGTTGGATTGCGCCTTACTGATGGACTGCGTGAGTTGTCAGGGGCACAGGGTGGGTTTGTGTCAGCAATAAGTGGTGGGAATTCTCTCGATGCTGGTCCCATCTTCTTGTTCGTGCTTGTTATCGGTTTCATGGTCGCAGCACTTACTTTTGCTAAGCGCTTTAGTATCGCCGGGGCAGATTTTGCTATTCAAACAGCAACACGTGCAGCCTCTGCTCCCTTTGTTCCGGGTCAGCACATGCTCGGCATGGCTGCAGAACGCTCTGGCAAAGCATATAACCGTTTCGCCGCAAATCTTTCTGCTAATAAGAAGATTCCTGCTCCTTTACGTGTACTGGGTGGTGCATTTGCACGACCATTTGATAGCGCGATAAAGGATACGTTTAGTGCTGGTCAGAAGGTCGCCCTCCCAGGATGGGGTTCGTATGCCGATGAAAAGAAGAAGCGTGAGGCTCGTGAGAAGGAGCTCAAGGGTATTGATCACGCTGAGCACCTTAAGAGGGATATCAAAGAAGGTATGTCTGACCCAGTGAAGCTCAATAAGCTTGCTTCGAAACTTAGTCTTAACGATTGGAAGCACACGCCTCAATTTGAAGAAGGTGCGGAGGGTATTGAAAACGTTGCGAAAGCACTTCCTGCAAACGTATTTAAAGCAGCTATGGCTGATAAAGATATTTTGGATGAGGTTAAGGATAAGATGCGTGCCTCTCGCTTCGAAAACTTTGATGGAGATTCAGGGGTTATTAACAGTGCAGCTACCAACGTTGCGGGTGCAAAAGATAAGTTCGACAAAATCTCAGGATCAGACCTTGCTATGTCTGGCGTGACTACAAATCCTACACGCCGAGCACAGGTAGCCGTTCTCGCATCTGACACGCAATTTGAAGAGTTGTTAAAGGGCGATCTGGGAGATGACGTAAAGAACGAGCTCCGTGACATAAGAAACGGAACACGCCCAGGCGACCGCTTCGACACAACGGCTCCTGCTGGAGAGGGTCAGTCTAATGCAGAAAAGACTCTAGAAAAAATGGGTCCTGCGAAAATCGCAGACCTTCCTGCAAATATCCTCACGAACCCTGGCGTACTTGCATTGCTCGAGCCTCATGATTTCTTTGCGATAGCGCAGGCTAACAAGCTAGGGAAAAACACACGACCCGTAGTACGCAATCATGTCGCGGCTCTTCGGACTAATCCTTTGGCAAACCCAACGGCCACCCGCAAACTCAATGCATACTTAGCTGGCCTCTCTAGAGAGCAGCAAGGTGTCTTTAACTCCTACTACGCATGATCGAATTCACTGACGAACAAGTAGACAGTGCCTACCGAGCTGCTCCGCCTCAGGTACATCAGTTTATAGAGGAGGGGAAGTTACTCGGAGTCCTGGAACTCCTCACGAGTGCGTTGGTGCTTGACGAGAAACAAGAACTTCATCTTGCGCCTCTACTGCGAAACTCACTTATCGGACTTCTTGGTCCTCAAGAACTTGAGGTTTCTTTAAAGGGTGTGGGCATGAGCCCGGCTCAATCTGCGGCGGTGCTTGAGCATCTTAAGGAGAAGGTGTTTCCGATGTTCAAGGGCTCCATTGTATCAACTGCACCCGTGACCACCTCGACTCAACCGACTCCACAAGGTGAGCCTAAGAAGCTAGAGCTTTCTCCTGTCCACCCTTCCCAACAAATACCTTCCAAGGTTGTTCAACTTTCGGTAGAGTCCCCGAGCGTTCCAGTCCTTCCTGCAAAACCCGCTTCTGTGATAACCGATGCAACGACACGTGTTCGTACAATGGTGACTGACGTTGAAGCAATGCAGCCGAAAGGGAAGGAGGCCCGACCGGTCTTCGAGACACCGCATCCAACCGCACCCACCGATCGACCCGTTCTTCCGGCTCTACAGGCATCCGTAGTCAACGCACCAAAACCGAGTCAGGTTACAGAAGACTTAAGGAAGTATGGTATTGATCCCTATCGCGAACCGGTAGAGTAGTCGAAAAGAGTGCTGCTATACTTCTCCCATGACTCCTGGAAACCCCTCAAGCTGGCCTCCTATACCAACGAAGAAGAGCATTAAAGAGGACAAGGAGCGCGTAGCGAGGTACCACCCTGATGCGACTGTCGGACTTCCAGAGGAAGAGCGACAAAGACTTGCTGAGCAGTATAAGAAGGAAATGCCGGAAATTAGAGATACCAAAAAGTGGCTTGAGGATCAGGGTGAGGTACACGAGACAGAGGGCGCAGCTATTCCTGACCCTGCAGAGGTGAGGCAAATTACGCACCAGGCTGTTGTTGATGTTTCTTACCCAGTACCTGCAACTGGTCGAGAGAATCTTCCAGCCAGACAAGATGAAGCGAGGGTTCCAGCTCTCGGTCGAGAGACTCTCCCAGCAAATCAAAACGGAGCGAACGTTCCTACGCTTTTTGCCGCAGGAGGCGCAGGGACGGACGTGGTCGTACGTCGCGAGACTCCTCCAGTCGTACCTCCCCACGTAGAAGCCGAGTACATTGATATGAACTCGCAGCCGCAGACAGAAGGGCTGCCTCAACCTCCAGAACGAGTACTTATCGCCCACGATCAAGAGACAGCATTCCCTGAAAAGTCGACTGAGGGACAAGCTGAAACGACTCCAGGGTCCGCTGAGGAGCAAGAAGCCATTGTCTCTCCGTCTTCTGCCGCCCCTCGCGCGCAGGCACCTCGTCCTCACGCTTCAAGCAACGAAAGTGAGAAGCGGCATTCTATTTTCAAAGCCGGCTCTCTTATCTTCGGACTATTCGTATTTACCGTTATAACAATTGTCCGAGCAGTGAAGCACGGTGTTGGTGCCGTGTGGAATGGAGTCTTTAAAGCAAGTGGGGGAGGGGCTCCTGCTGCTGCAAAGCACGATTCGGGAGGTGGTGGCGACGATCATGCTCACGCAGGTGGCCATCATTAAGTTAGTCGACATTCTGTTACGTGCTTGTTCGAGGTTCTGTTCAACCTCCTGATATACTTAGGGACGAATGGATTACCAAGTACCTCAGTTTATCGAAGTCGAGGAGAAGATTTTTGGACCGCTCACCTTAAAGCAGTTCATCTATCTCGCTGGTGGAATCGGTATTTGTGCCGTTCTCCTTCTGTCGCTCCCGCTCTTGCTCGGCATTATTCTCGCCATTCCGGTCGCGGCACTCGCCGGTGCGCTTGCGTTCTACAAGATGAATAGCAAACCCTTCATTGAAGTCCTTGAGGCTGGCTTCAACTACTACATTGGCAAACGCCTCTACCTTTGGAGAAAGGAGGAGAGTGAGGAGGTGCTCGTTGCGCCAACCAAAATTGTAACTGAGACGGAAGCTGCGAACAAAAATATGGGACTTTCTCGCACCAAACTTGAAGAGCTTGCCTGGTCTCTCGACGTAAAAGACTCGGGTCGTGGCGAAGCAAACATATAAGCCATGCCTGATACAAAATCCAGCCAGTCGTTTGTTCCCGTAAAAGAAGTCCGCAATGGCGTTGTCGTGCTCAAAGGAGGCGGGTATCGCGGTATTTTGATGTGTTCCTCAACTAACTTTGCTCTTAAGTCCGCCGATGAGCAGCGCGCAATCATCGGCGGGTTCCAAAACTTCCTCAATACGATCGACTTTTCCATAGAGATCGTTATCCATTCCCGAAAAATGGACATTCGTCCCTACCTTGCGACCCTTGCCGAAAGGGAGGCGGTACAACAAACCGAGCTCATGAGAGTGCAGGTCCGTGAATACGGACAGTTCATCAAGAACTTTATTGAAGGCGCTGACATTATGTCCAAGCTCTTCTATGTGGTCGTTCCGTACGAGCCGACAATCGTCGGGAGTCAGGTTGCAAACTCACTTCCGTTCCTCGGGGGAAAGAAGCCGACGCCAGAGGAAGGCATGACCGAGGGATTCGAACAACACCGTGCACAACTTTCGCAGCGCATGAGTCTCGTATCTTCAGGGTTGGTCGGTACAGGCATTCGCGCGGTCCCGCTTGGTACTGAAGAGGTCATCGAGCTTCTTTATCGCTCGTTCAATCTAGGGGACCTTGAGACACCGATCAAGCTCACTAACTCGTAATCTATGGCACTCCTTGATTTCTTGAATAATAAAAAGAAGCGTGAGCAGTCGATACTCGCCATTCCGACGGCACCACAGCCGATGTTGCCTCAAGATGTCTACGGAAAAGCGACACTTAACCTGGCCGACACCATCGCGCCATCTGCACTTAAGGTTAACGCGCGTGAGATTGAGCTAGGAGAAAAATTCGCACGAACGTTCTACACCATTTCATACCCTCGCTTCCTCTCAGAAAGCTGGTTCAGTCCGGTCGTGAACCTCCCGCGTGTCTTTGACATAGGCATCTTCATTCATCCGGTTGATACGGGCGTTGCGCTCCGCAGCTTCCAGCGTAAGGTTGCTGAAATCCAGAGCCAGATCATGGATAGGGAGTCGAAGGGTCTTGTGCGCGATCCGATGCTTGATACGGCGTACCAAGATCTTGAGGACCTGCGTGATAAGCTGCAACAGGCACAGGAGCGCCTCTTTGATGTGGGTCTGTACATAACTATTTACGGTTCATCGAAGGAAGAGCTCGATAAGATCGAGACCGATATTCGCAGCATTCTCGACTCACGTCTTATCTACACAAAACCAGCCTTGTTCCAGCAGGAACAAGGCTTCCGTTCGACGCTCCCGCTCGCACTCGACGAACTCGAGGTCAACTCGAAGTTGAATTCCTCGCCGCTTTCTTCAATTTTCCCATTCGTTTCATTCGACCTCACTTCTGACCACGGCATCCTCTTTGGTATCAACCGCCACAACGCATCCCTCATCCTCTTTGATCGTTTCTCCCTTGAAAACTACAATTCCGTCGTGTTCGCGAAGTCAGGTTCTGGTAAGTCATACGCTATCAAGCTTGAAATCCTCCGCTCGCTTATGTTCGATACAGAAGTCATCGTTATAGATCCGGAACGCGAATATGAATATCTTGCCGAGGCGACAGGAGGCCGTCTGTTCAACATTGCTCTTTCTTCCGAGCACCACATCAATCCGTTTGATCTTCCGCCCGTAAAGGAGGACGAGGAACCTGCTGATATTCTGCGCAACAACATCATTAACTTGGTGGGTCTATTCCGCATCATGCTTGGCGGCCTTACACCTGAGGAGGATGCGATTGTCGACCGTGCGATCAGTGAGACCTATGCCCTCAAAGACATCACCGGAGACGCGGACTTCACCGGCATGACTCCGCCGCTTCTCTCTGACTTCGAAAACGTACTCTCTGGCATGGAAGGTTCTCAGTCAGTCGTGCAGCGTCTCACCAAATACACCAAGGGAACGTGGTCTGGATTCATTAACCAACCGACAAACGTCGATATCAATAAGCAGTTTATCGTCTTCTCCGTACGCGACATGGAGGACGAACTGAAGCCGGTTGCGATGTACATCGTCACACACTTCATCTGGAACGCGGTGCGTCACAATCTTAAAAAGCGTCTACTCATTATTGATGAGGCGTGGTGGATGATGAAGTCGGAAGACACGGCGTCCTTCTTGTACTCCCTTGCGAAGCGTGGCCGCAAATACTATTTGGGCGTCTCCACCATCACCCAAGACGTTGAGGACTTCCTTCGTTCTCCGTATGGGAAGCCAATCCTTACGAACTCCTCAATGCAGCTTCTCCTGAAACAGTCACCGACCACCATCGACATGCTTCGTGACATCTTCAATCTCACCGACGAAGAAAAGTACCTCTTGCTTGAATCAGGAGTGGGGGAGGGCTTGTTCTTTGCAGGCTTGAAGCACGTTGCTATCAAGGTCGTTGCTTCCTACACCGAAGATCAAATCATCACGTCTGACCCATCCCAACTTCTTGCGATTAAGCGCGAGAAACAGCGCCTCTCAATGGAGACGGAGAAATAGGCCATGGCGCCAAACTACCGTTATGTAGCTGGGAAAGGGCCGCAGCGACACAAGGCGCGTATAGGGAATGTGAATGCCGGCCTTATGGTTGGTGCCGCTCTTTTGTTCGATCTCTTGCAGTTCGTCTTTTCTTTTTTCCACATTATTCCTGTCGTCGGTAATGCGGTTGCTCTTATTGTTGCTTGGTATATCGCGGCATTTGCGCTCGTCGTTTTCGGTGTCTGGTTCGCATTGTGTGGTGTGAACTACTTCACCGGAAAGCGATCTGCACAAAAGCTCCTCACTGCGTTTAGCGCCGTCATCATCGAACTTGTGCCGTTTGTCAATGCGCTTCCCGCAATTACAGGCGGAGTTATCGCCATGATTATCGCAACGCGCATTGAAGACTTCGAGGGAAAGAATCCTTCGTTTGAGACAATGAGTCCTGGCAGAAAAAATGCGCTCGCAGCAAGCATGATTCGGGGTAGACGGGTTCCAGAGCGGGAAGGTGGTCCTATAGACGCGCAGGGTCTTCGACGTGGTATCAGTACGCTTTCGCGCCACTCTGGTGAAATTACCCTTGAGAATCAAAAGCCTGGAAAGTATCTAAAAAATGACTGGAACGATGCTCGTCGATTTGAGGACTCACTTGATTCAAAGAGTCAAATGTTTGAGATGGTTCGCGGAAAAGATGTGCGCGCGACTCGTCCAAGGCCGGTTGAGGAAGAGAATACCCAGCCTCCTGCGTCAGAGACCCCATAAGACGGTATACTAACGAATATGCGTTCCTTGCTCGCTGCTTTACTTATCGCGAGTGCCGCAATCGCGGTAGTACCCGTCCCTGCGTTCGGGCAATTTGCTGACTCTGCTCCAATTAGTATCACTCTTTTTCCTGAGTATCCTCGACCGTACGATACCGTAACCGTAACTCCACGAAGTACATTAATAAATCTTGCCTCGAGCGAGGTCACGATTTCCGCGAACGGGGTCGTTATTGAAGAGGGGAGCGGCAGTCGAAGCACAACCGTTGTTATGGGGGCGCCTGGCTCGAGCACAACCATACGAATCACCGCAGTTTTTGGCGGTACTTCCTATTCGTCTGAAATAACCGTGCGTCCAGCTGACGTCGCTCTTGTACTTGAATCCCAGACCACGACCCATCCTTTGTTCGAAGGCGGAAGCCTGGTAGCTCCTCAGGGACGCGTGAGGGTAATTGCCATGCCTGAATTCCGCCTCTCAAATGGTGCTCGAGTACCCGCAAGTTCTCTTTCCTATACCTGGCGCCTAGGAAACCGTATTCTCACAGAGGAGTCGGGTATTGGACGCTTCGTTCTCGAAGCCAGTGCGCCCGTACGTTATAGGAATGCTGACGTCTCGGTCACTGTCACAACCCAGGACGACTCGATGGCAGGGTTTGCTGAAATTAAAGTTGCTCCCGCTTCTCCTGCGCTCTATGTCTATAGAACAGATCCTCTCCTCGGTCTTGACCTTGCTCATGCCATGACTGGCACCTTCACCATGAGCAGCGAGGAGGAAACCTTCCGCGCTATTCCGTTTCATTTTAAGGAAGAACCTTCGCTTTCCTGGACCCTGAACACTGGCAACGCGGGTTCTGAAGACAGCTTAACGGTACGCACCACCAGCAATAATGCGGGCACCGCATCGATTGGTGTTACTGCCGCAGAGCCCGAAGGGGAGTCGGCACGCACCTCGTTCTCCATAGACTTTATGGCAAAGAGTGGTGGCTTCTTTGGATTCTGATTATGACAAAAACTATCTTTTTTGCAGCTCTCGCAACAGTGGCCACGGCGCCGCTTGTGGCTTTTGCTCAGCAGTTCCAGCCTCTTACGGGTCTTCCGGTCTTTGAGAACATAACTGCCGGTGGAGATTTGGCCGGGTTTTTCAACCAACTCTATGTCCTCTCCGTGGGGGCAGCCGCAGTTATCGCCGTTGCTCAAATCATGATTGCTGGATTCCGTTGGGCAACTTCAGGCGGGAGCCATAGCGCAATAGAGCAATCACGCGATCTCATTAAAAATAGTATCTTTGGCCTCCTGCTCGTGCTCTCTCCGACCATTGTCTTCGGTATCATAAATCCAGACATCTTGAGTCTCAATCTTGATACCAGCGCCCTTAAAAGGCAGCCGGTCGTAGCCACTGATACGGTCATCGAAAATCCTGACGGAACCACCGCTGGGGGAGTTGCCATTTCTTTAAAAAGAAACAGTAAAGGGGCCTATGATGATGTGTGCAACTTTAACTCTTCTGATTTCAGTGTGTACCCCGCTCTTGGTCTCAAGACGCTCGGAAAGGGCAGCACAGGAGACGGCCGCCAATGCTGCGCACTCTCCGGAGGAACCGTCAACGAGACTCAGCTTGCTTGTAATTTTGAGGCCCTGATTTTAAGTGGCCGATGGCACGCACACCTCAATGTAACGGGGACTATACGAGTGAAGGGAAACGACGGCATACAACAGATAGTCTCAGAAAAGTTTATCCTCTTTACTCCTGGTACAGGTTACGGAAGTTTTTTCAAAGACCTCGACACGCTTACCATACACGGTTTTAAGAGCGAAAGTGATTGTCAGGCCTTTCTTAAAAAAACACCTGCCCAGTTGTTTCAGGCCTGGAAAGCAAAATCTTTTTACCAGTCGCCTGCCGTAGGTCTTATAGAAGCGGCCTTCCCTAGCGGGGGTGACACGTCGACCGATCGTAAGGGTATACGTTTAATGGAAATAGGTGACGTTGTATCCTTCGAGGAGGTAACAAAGTCTTTCTGCGAACACCGCCGTTACGGCAAAAGAAATCCATGAGAAAAATTACGCTTATCTTTGGTGCTGCGCTCGTTGTCCTTGCGCTATGCGTCGCCATATACTTTATGTTTTTTAATTCTTCGTCTCAAGTAGTTCCTGGAGACAGTTCTTCTAACCCGTTTGGAAATGCTGGGGCGGGTGGCACAACCGTCGAAAATCAATCTGTTCCTGAGCTCGGCGTACCAGTACACGGGGCAGGGGAGGAGGTGGCTCCTCAATTTTTTAAGATTACCGACGGACCCATAGCGGAGGGGGTTGCGGTCTTCCCAATACTCATCCCGCAAGAGACGGTTGGGACGACCACCGTTCCACTTCCGCCCCTTGAGGATACTGAAGTCCGCTACGTGGACCGTGCGAGTGGTAACGTCTATCGATTCCAACTTGACGCGCGCAAACTTGAGCGACTGACTAACCTAACACTTCCAGGAATCCAGCTTGCCGCCTGGGCAACTGACGGTTCTCGTGCGTTTGTACGCTTCCTTACCGACGAGACAGGGGCCGAACGTATTGAAACCTACTCTCTTCCAGCAGATGGTAGCGACGGTTATTTCCTTGAACCCGGGCTTTCAGACGTAGTTGTTACCGGTACTAGCACCGTCCTTTCTGTTCTTCCTTCGACCAACGGGTCCGTTGGAACTCGTTCGACACTGTTGGGCGCAAGCCCTGTCACGGTGTTTAACTCTCCATTGTCCGCATTACGCCTATTTACTGCAGGGAACAACTACGCGGCAGTAACGAAAGCGTCTGCGCTTCTTCCGGGATACGCATTTTCTGTGAGCCGTGCGACCGGGGAGTTTGCTCGAGTTCTTGGTCCACTCTCGGGCCTTTCGATACTTCCAGGTCCATCAGGAACCCAGTATCTCTACAGCTACCGAGACAGCGGCGCACTGCGTCTTGCATTCCTAAACACCGGCACGCGCGAGGCCGTATCCCTTCCTGTGGTAACACTGGCAGACAAATGTGTCTGGGCACATAACACGACGGTTGTATATTGCGCAGTTCCGCGCACCATCTCTGGTACCTATCCCGACGACTGGTACCTCGGAACCCGTTCGACTTCAGACCGTATATGGGAAATAGATCTTGCGACTCGTGTTGCAACGCTTTCGTTTGACCCTTCCGTGCTCGCAGAAGTTGATATTGATGCAATTGCGCTTACTCTCGACACAAAAGATGATGTGCTTGTGTTCACCAACAAAAACGACGGCTCACTCTGGCTCTACGACCTTTAGGAGACAGCTACTACCTTCTTAGGGTAGCGACGCTGAATGAAGAGGGTTTGTGCAAACATAAATATGTTTCCGGCCGCAAGATAGAGAGCGATTGCGCCTGACGCATATCCGATGAACATCATCATGAACGGGAAGACGTAGCGCATCTGAAGCGCCATCGCACGTCCAAACTCATCCTGGACACTTGATTCGCTTGAGGGCTTCTTTGGTGGCATAGGAATCGCATAGTGTGCGTAGGCGTACTGAGTTATGCCGGCGAATATCGCGAGCACGAGAGACGACGTCGCAACAGGGAAAGTGCCCAGGAAGAACGCAGAAAGCACCTCAGGGGCTGGGATGAAGGAGAAGAGGAGGGCTGGGTCGATGCTGTAGAGCGCAGCATCCTTGGTGACGAAGAAGAGCCCGAAGAGAATCGGGATCTGGATGAACATGAGGAGCATGCTCGAGAACGGCTTTACGTTGTTCTCCTTATAAAGCGCCATCATCGCTTTCGCTTGCTCCTGCGGCTCTTTCTTATACTTCTCCTTAATCTCTTTGAGTTGAGGCTGTATCTCCTTCATCGCTTCCTGGGTCCTTGCTGCTGAAAGGGAGATGGGGAGGAAGATGATGCGCACAGCGAGCGTAACCGCAATAACAGCGATACCAAGATCACCTCCTGGGATGATATCCACAAAGAAGGCGAGGAGGTTGTAAATCGGGAGGTAGATGTAGTCGATGAACATAGTGTTGTTGGATTATCGCAAGGTGCGGGACAGAAGACCAGCGAGTTCTTCTTGGAGTACCCGGAAGGGGAGAGTGGTTGCGGGCTTTTTCACATACACGATAAAAGGCTGGTCTCCGTGACTCCACGGTTTCAGAATGGCAAACACGCGACGTTTAAGGAGATGCCGGGCAACCGCGCGCTTAGCAACTGCCTTAGCCACAACAACCGCACAGCCACCCTCCCCAGGAACGCCAAAAACAACCGAAAACGACGGGGAGGAGGCCCGGTTTCCAGAGCGGATCCCCTCAAAGCGAGCCCGAGAGAGGCGGCGCTTGCGAGGAATCATGTATTACTTAGAAACAGTGAGTGCAGCACGGCCCTTACGGCGGCGGCGCAGTAGGGTGCGCTTTCCAGACGCCGTCTTGGTGCGGCTGAGGAAGCCGTGGGTCTTCGCGCGCTTGCGCTTCTTTGGCTGATAGGTTCGCTTAGGCATGAAAATACGGTATTACGTGTTATCCACAGGATAGTACCAGTTTCCCCACCAACCTTCAAGAACGGGGTGGGCTGCGTACTTCCATGAAGACGCGTATACTGTGCCAACGATGAATAAGCAGGATCCGCATGAGCTTTGGGAACACGTGCTTGCTCAGGTTGAACTGTCTATATCCCCAGGGAATTTCAACACATGGTTCAAAGAAAGTTCCATCCAAAAGATAGAAGACGGTATCGTTTACATTGGAGTACCGAGTCAATTCTTCCGGGACTGGTACCTTAAGAAGTTCCACACCCTCCTTTTGAAGATTGTTCGCTCTGTTTCCTACGAATTCCGCAATATCGAGTACCAAATCGTTAAGGATGCGGCTCGTAAGCCTAAGGTAGAGCGTCGCGAACGCCCTAATACTGAACTTCCACTTGATGAGTTCTATATAAACAAGAGTGACAACCTAAATCCTCGTTATACCTTCGACACTTTTGTTATTGGGTCATTCAACGAGCTTGCGTACGCCGCAGCCCAGGCAGCAATTCAGCGCCCCGGCATCACCTATAATCCGCTCTTTATCTATGGCGAGACCGGAAGAGGAAAGACCCACCTTATCCAGGCAATTGGAAATCAGTTCAAGAAACTATTTCCAACGCGTAAGGTCTTTTATCTAACGTCAGAGAAGTTCGCGGTTGAATATACCGATTCCATCCAGCAGGGAAATGGAAACCGCTTTAAGGAGAAGTATCGTCAGTACGATCTCCTGATTATGGACGATGTGCAGTTCCTTTCTAAGAAGGATAAGACTCAGGAGGAACTCTTCCATCTCTTTAACCACCTCCACGACAACAATAAGCAGATTATCTTCTCGTCTGATAGGCCACCTCAAGCAATTCCTGATATTGCTGATCGTGTTCGTGGACGCCTTTCAAGCGGTATGACTATCGATATTAGCGAGCCTGATACGGAATCGAGAATGGCGATTGTGCGTAAAAAAGCGGCACTCCACGGTATTGAACTCTCCAACGAGGTTATTGAGCATGTAGCCACATCAGTTGGCGGCTCTATTCGTGAACTTGAGGGAGTAATCAACTCCATTGTGTGTCATGCGCAGGTGAAAGGGTCTCCTCCTGATCTTGCGGAGGTGCGCCAGTCACTCCGTTCATTCTCTCGTCCCACCAAGTCTGTGTCCGTAAAGCATGTGGTTTCGAAAGTGGCTGAGTTCTACGGTATTGATGAGGAGAGTATTTATGAGAAGACCCGCAGAAGGGAGGTGGTACGCCCGCGCCAGGTCATTATGTACATCCTTCGTGAGGACTTTAGCGTCTCCTACCCAACCATAGGATCAAAGCTTGGAGGAAGGGACCACACTACTGTTATTCACTCATGTGAGAAGGTGAAGCGTGAGGTTATTGAAGATGCTGAGCTTGCGAAAGAAATCCAAGATATTCGTGGGTTGTTAGTATAGGTGTGTATAAGCTATGGAAAACTTCGGTATAATAGTGGGGAATACTAGAAGGAGAACTGGTATAACCTCCCGAAGCTTTATCTCACCCAGCTCTTTATCCTTCTGTTCTCTTAGGTTTTCAACAGGCTCTTCATCCACTCCTCAGTATTCAAGCGCTCAGATACAAGGTGAAATGCGTTATCCGGATATCAACAGCACTAATATCTTCTTCTTATGATTATTACTTTAGAAAAGAAAGAATTCAGTGATGCGGTGAGTATTGTTTCAAAGTTCGCTGAGCGTCGTTCAGCAACACTGCCAGCACTCGCAGGTATTGCGATTGTTGCAGGAAAAGAAGGGATTACACTTCGCGCAACGAATCTTGAAACTGGCGTTAACCTTTCTGTTGGAGGAGAGGTTAAGAAGGAAGGCGCAGTCGCACTTCCAGCACAAACACTCCGTGACATCACAAACTCCTTCACAGGTACCGGATCATTCACGCTTCAGAATGATGGAGACATTGTCACTATTGTTGCGGGTGGTGCAAAAAGCACCATAAAGACCCTTCCATATGAAGATTTTCCTGGACTCCCGGCTCCAGAGGGGAAAACAACTATGAAAATTCCTGGTGCCGTTCTTCGTTCCCTGGTTACTACTGTGGCGGCATGCGCCTCAACCTCAACAGTTCGTCCAGAACTAGCGAGCGTATTCCTTTCAGCAGAAGGAGGAACATTGAAGGCGGTCGCGACCGACTCGTTTCGCCTCGCAGAGAAGAAGCTCTCAGTAGAAAAGGGGATTATTCCGTTCTCTATTCTTATCCCGGCAAAAAATGCGATGGATGTGGTCCAGACCATTCCTGATGATGAAATCGAGCTTTCTATCGACGAACACCTTTGTGCTTTCTCTTGGAAGTCAGGAACCTTAACGACACGACTTGTTGCAACTGCGTACCCAGACTACGCACAGATAATACCTAAGACATTCTCTGCAGAGGCTACGGTGCTTCGTAAGGACTTCGAATCAGCCCTTAAGCGCGCAGCGGTCTTCTCCGACTCATTCCAAAAGGTTCGCCTCGGATTTGATACAGGAGGGAAGCGCCTCGCGTTCTCCGCAAGAAACACCGACATTGGGGAATCAATGGAAGAAACAACTGCCCAGGTTACAGGCGACTCAATCGAGCTCTCGTTCAACCATCGTTACCTCCACACCCCACTCCCTCTCATCACTGCAGAGAGTATTACCATCGCTTCAGCGGGTATTGGAAGGCCGCTGGTGATTCGTGGAGTGGGGGATGCATCGTTCCTCTACCTGGTGATGCCGATGAATCAATAAGCGCATGCGTTTTGCTGTCATTATAAATACTGCGAGCGGCAGCTGTAATGTAGGAGATGAGACGGTACTGACTCAAATCATTGAAGAGAACGGGGGAGAGGTGGTTTCGCGCTGGTGTGGAGGCGCAGATGGTCTCAAAGAAGCGTTTTCAACAACAGAAGAACGTAAACCAGAATGTCTGGTGGTTCTTGGGGGAGATGGAACCATACGGAGTGCGGTAGAAGCCTGTAAAAACTCCGTAGCGCAGTTTATTTTGCTTCCAGGCGGCACCATGAACATGCTGACGAAAGCGATCTATGGAGATCTTCCCTGGAAAGAGATACTTGAAACCACCCTCAAGAACCCCAAAGAGCAGACTATTTCTTGCGGAGTGATTGGAGATAAAACCTTTTATGTTGCCGCGATACTCGGAACCCCATCCCTCCTTGCACATACGCGTGAAGCGGCACGAAACGGAGATATCGGTGCGGCAGTTGTCCATGGCGCAGCAGTACTCGCAACACCTTTTATATCGTTTGAATATGAGTCACACACCGAGGAAGGTAATGCGGAAACACTGCTTATAACAACCCCGCTTGTTTCGGACGCACTTTCTAATGATGCACGAGCGCTTGATGTTGTGGCCGTAGCAACTCCAGGAGCATTCGAAACATTACGCATTCTTTCTGCTGCTGCGCTTGGAATTTGGCGTTCAGATGAAAACGTAACCACACACGCGACGCGTTCTCTAAAAGTTTCTGCACCAGAACCAATACCAGCAACCCTTGATGGGGAACCAGTCGATCTTCCAAGAGAAGTTACGGTAACGTTTGTGCCCGCGGCGTTTACGGTGCTTACACCAGACGCGCGGAAATAGAGAACTCAGGAATACCTCGTTCTAGTCCTCCTGTTCTCGTTCCTGACGACGACGCGCCCGGCGCTCAGCAGCAGTCTCTTCCTGCTCTTCTTCCTCAACTTTTTCTATAGAATCAGCCCAGCCATTTAATCCGTACTCCCAGTACCGATACTGCGCATCTCCTTGAGAGTTACCGGGAATAAGAGGAGCATCTTTGTTCACGAAGTGGAGAATCTCGTGTGCGTCACCTTCGTCTCCTGTGGTGTATATGCCTCGAAGTGGGAGGGGAGCGTTTTCTGGGATAGGGCGTGGCTCACCAAAGAATTCCTCCTCGTCATGGTGTGCGATAGCGGCCTCCATGAACTGACGCCACATAGGAGCTACGATGAATCCTGCAATTTCCTTAACCATCGGCGTGTTGTCGTTGTTTCCAGCCCACACACCAACGGCGATGTAGGGAGTGTACCCAACGGTCCAGGCGTCGCGGTACTCATTCGTCGTACCGGTCTTTGCGGCAACATCGTGCCCTGGAATATTGAACGGGTTGGTTGCGGAATATTCAGGGAAACGGGCCTCGTTGTTTGAGAGCATCCACGAGATATCCCGCGCAACACCCGTGTCGAGTACTTGTTCAGGAGCAGGAGCGTACTCTTCAAGCACCTTACCGCTCGCGCTCTCTACTTTAATGATGCCAACAGGCGGGTGACGAACGCCGTCTGCAGCAAAGACCCCATAGGCGCTCGTAAGTTCGAGCAGTTGCACCTCACTAGCACCAAGCGCAAGGGAAAGACCATACTCACGTGCTGCGCCAAGGGAACTAATACCCATGCGTGAAGCGAGGTCGATTACGTTTCCGATACCGGCAAGGTACATAACCTTCACGGCAGGGATGTTGATGGACTGAGCAAGGGCAGTAGTGAAATTCATTGGGCCACGGAACCGGTCGTCATAGTTTCCAGGGGCGTAGCATGGGTACTCACCCTTATCGATGTCGTTTGGTGCGCATGCGGTTGAGAACTGTGTAGGAAGGTCGAATATAGCGGTCTGAGGGGTATATCCCTTTGCAAGAGCAGCAGCATACACAAACGGTTTGAATGAAGAGCCTGGCTGACGCAACGCAACGGCGATGTTGTAGTTACCGTCAATCTCGGTATCGAAATAGTCACGCGAACCGACCATCGCAAGGATGTGTCCAGTCTTCGGGTCAATCGCAACAAGCGCGGCATTCGATGCGTTGAAGCGGGTCGCGTTTTCAAGCGCGTATGGCTTCACAATGCCTTCGGCAGAACGCTGGAGATCGACATCAAGAGTGGTGGTGACAACGAGTCCATCGGTAACCGCATCAGGACCGTACTTCTCTTCAAGGTACTGCTCGATGTAGAACACAAAGTGCGGCGCAATGATGGAGTTTGCGCTCTGGGGAGAGAAGATTATCTCTTCTGCCTGCGCAGTCTTCATTTCCTCCTCGGTAATCATGCCGAGTTTTTCCATACGCTCGAGCACATAGTCTTTGCGCGCATCAAGTTCGTCGCGATGGTTGCCGTACGGGGAGTATCGAGTAGGAGACTGGGGAAGAGCAGCAAGATATGCAGACTCAGCTAGACTTACGTCTTTTGCTGATTTTGCGAAGAACGCACGCGCAGCAGCTTCAACACCATAGAGGGTTCCGCCATACGGGGAATTGTTGAAGTACAGCTCGAGAATTTCTTCCTTGGTGTACTTACCCTCAATCTTTACCGCGAGGATAACCTCATGGATCTTACGGATGATGCTTTTCTTTGACGTCAGGATGGTGTTTTTCACGACCTGCTGCGTGATGGTTGAGCCGCCCTGCGCGAGAGACCCGGTACGGATGTCGGTCAATATGGAACGAGCGATACCAGAGAAACTGATTCCGTGGTGGTTGTAGAAATCGGAGTCTTCAATAGCAATGGTTGCGTTGATGATGTTTGGGGACACTGACGCAAGCGGTTCGATGTCACGCGTGATATCGGGATTCAAATCGTGGAGCACCGTATTTCCTGTGCGGTCGAGAATCTTTGTTGATTCGCTAATCTTGCGGGTTGAAAGGGTATCGAGATCTGGAACGGGAGTAAGCGCCACAAAGAGGATGCTGGCGCCAAGGAGGAAAAGACCAGCACCAGCAAGAACAAACCCACCGCGCACGAACGGGTTCTTGTTGTTAAGGAGCGCCTCGACACGCTCCATGAGGTTTTTCTCTCGCTTCACCACTCCATCGTACCAAACGAACCGGCCCCGCGTAAGCAGGGCCGGTTCCTCAGTGTTGTTTAGATGGGTTCTTCTTCTATCGCAAACGGATCAGGCTTTGCTTCAGTATCTTCAACGTCGTCGTCCGCGACCTCATCATCCTCAGGAACTTCGGTGACCTCATCATCCTCAGGAACTTCGGTGACCTCAGCGTCATCCTCCTCGTCTTCGTCCATAAGGAAAAACTTCTTCGTGCGCATCTCGTCGATCATGTACAAATTTTGGTTATTTGCGCCGCGAACGCGGGCTGCCTGTATATGTAACAGAACACCTCTTCTTTGCAACTAGGGGATAACTATCGGTGGGGACTGCGGCTGCTCGCAAGCCCGCAGATAGCAACCGCAATCGCATCAAGCTCATCATCTAGGCGTTTTCGTGGGAGGAGGGAGACCAGTTTAGGAATCATGCGTGCTACGGCAACTTTGTCCGCGCGACCATCACCCGTTACCGCGAGTTTTACTGTCCCCGGAGAGAATTCGCGCACCGCAAGACCGGCGGTGCCTGCCGCAGAGAGTACGGCACCGCGCGCCTCAGCAACCTGCATCGCGGTTTTCTTATTCACGCTAAAAAAAAGAGACTCAAGCGCAAGTGCATCAGGAGCGTAGGTGGTAATCGCGTCGCGAACTGCCGCCTCGACTGCCGCAAGGCGCTCTTCCATCGGACCTTTGGCAGGCGTCACGCAATCACTCCACACTACAGTTGGTCGGGATGGGTCACCCTCAACGACCGCAAGACCGAGGCGGTCATATCCAGGATCGATTCCAAGAATACGCATACCTACTCTCCCGTGTATTCGTAGCCCTCTGCATTCGTAAACACCTCCTGAGTATCGTCATACTCGTCGATGAGCGTGAGGAGGTCAGACAGTTTCGTTTCGTCTTCGCCGGTAACGACTACTTTCGGATCGTTTGCGGCAAAGCGTCCGTCGGGAGATTTGGTAAATGCCCACGCAGCACTCCCTGGAGCGCCAAGATCGTACCCGTTCTTAGAAAGAAGATGCTTCACTTCTTGGGTAGTGCGGTTGCGACTATCAGTGACGGCAACAGCAATGATGGCGACACCACCCGGACCAAAAAACTCATATGCAACCTGTTCAAGCGTGCTGCCATCTGCTCCGCCGCCTTTTGCAACTGCGCGTTCGATATTTTCTTTAGGCATATTTGCTGCCTTGGCGCGTGCAATAACGGCGAGGAGGGAAGGAGAGGAAAGATTCCCGGCAGCCTTCTTGGATTCCAGAGCTATTTCCCGCGCAAAGCGAGAGAATACGCGGCTCCTCGCCGCATCGGTAACGGCTTTTTGGCGCTTAATTTGTGCCCACTTACTGTGTCCTGCCATGCTCTCAACTATACCAAAAGAGGAAGGAGTATACTGGGGCACATAACCCACGCACCATGATTAAACTACTCGGAGTCTTTGTGTTGCTCGCTATTGTTGCAGGAGGCGGATGGTATGTGACCACAAAACAAGACGCCATGTCTGGCAAACTCCCTGCGGCAGAAGACATCCTTGGTTCGTATGCGTATGAGTGTACGAATGACGTGACGATGCGCATGGAACCCTCATCCGACCTCGCCACCGTGCGCGTGATGATTCAGGGCGGCACCTTCCCAAGCGAAGCGATTCTTGCCAAGGTCGCCACGGCGAATGCGCGTTATGAAAACGAGGTGCTGACATTCACGGGAGCAGGAGAAGAAGTGCAGATATTCACGAACGAACACTCTGCAGTGTGTATGCCGGTGTTTAGTAATGACGAGGCTCCCTTCAACTGGGGTGACGCAGGTGAAGGCGGGGGAGTGGTCGTTGATCCAGTACGCATAGCGTCAGAAGGTATTGTTGGTACATGGGAAATGGATGACACAGCACTTGCTCTTGAGTTTTCAGAAGGCGGCGCACTGCGTGAACGACGCGATGATGAATGGATGACGGGAACCTGGACCATGTCTGCCCCAGCCGATGCGCCCGTCGTCACGCTCATGTTCAATGAGAACCCGCACGGCTCTTCTTGCGAGGTATCAACACTTACGCCTGAGAAACTGGTGCTCTCCTGTACGGGAGAAGGAGAAAAGTACGACCTCTCGTATACGCGCGGTAACTAACCGGCGAGATACTCTTTTCCTTTTTCGGTGAGAACGCGTCCACGCGACGAGCGTTCGATAAGACCGAGGCGCAGAAGATAGGGCTCGTACACGTTCTCGACCGTATCAGGATCTTCGTGGAGCGCTGAGGCGAGCGCACGAACACCTGCAGGACCACCCTTAAAGCTTGTTTGGAGTGTCTCTAGGTAGCGCTGGTCGTCCTTGGTGAGTCCTTGGGTGTCGATGCCAAACAACTCACATGCGTCATCGCAGACGTCGACCGTAATTGCGACATCGTTCACCTGAGCAAAGTCACGAATACGCTTCAAGAGTGCGTTACCAACGCGCGGGGTAGCGCGGCTGCGTGACGCAACGCGTTCAATTACTTCGGCAGGTACGGAAAGCCCGAGCACAGACGCTGAGCGCGCAAGAATTGCACGCAGGTCACTGTCAGAATAGAAGTCGAGCTGGTACACGCCACCACCAAAGCGTGAGCGAAGCGGAGACGAGAGTTGCGCCATGCGTGTTGTGGCACCCACCAAGGTAAAGGGAGGCAGGGAGAGTTGCACGGTGCGCGCAGACGGACCCTTACCAAGCACGATATCGAGAGCGCCTGACTCAAGGGCGGGGTAGAGCAACTCCTCAATCTTATTTCCAAGCCGGTGAATTTCGTCGATGAAGAGCACGGTACCTGGCTCAAGGTTGGTAAGAATTGCAGCCAGGTCTCCTGCGCGCTCAAGCGCAACGCCGGAGGTTTGCTTCAACGGTGCATCCATTGATGCGGCGACGAGGTGGGCGAGTGTGGTCTTACCAACGCCTGGCGGACCATAGAAGAGGATGTGTTCTGGCATATCCCCACGTTTCTTTGCAGCATCAAGTACGATGCTGACGTTCGCTTTTACGTGACCCTGCCCCACGTACTCGTCCCACACCGACGGGCGAAGTGCGGAGTCGAGAGACTGGTCACGGGAGAGGGGATCCTTGGAAGGGCTTGACATAAAAGTACGGTATGCTACTCTCCTAGTATACCGTGATTAGAGCGGGACAGGTAAGGGGGAGGCCCTTCCGAAAAGTACTTTTCGTAAGGGCATTTTTCTTTGCCCACCCATAAGAAATCAAGGCCTCGAACGTCATGGCTTAACGGCCACTCTTTTACAACGTACGTTCGAGACCTTGGTTTCTTAATGTTCATATCGTGTGCAGAACCCTCTAGGCAGGGTCTGACGGCTTAGGGCGTCTTCCCAAGGACAGTTCTGGTACGTACGCTTCGGCATACGTGGCTGGGCTTATCCTCAGGCATTTCGTCCACCATTCGCTTGCGAATGGAGTGCCTGGAGGGTTCTGAACGCGATACCAAAACCGCCCCGAGAGGGGCGGTTTTGTAGTTATCCTCGAGGGAGATCAACAACGCGTGCGAGCTCCTCAAGAGAGGTCTTACCTGCAAGCGCCTTAAGAACTCCGTCTTGTGCCATGGTGGGGAAGCCTTGGCGAATTACATGCTTTGCGATATCTCCCTCAGAAGGATTGTCGCGGAGGAACTCACCAAGCTCATCGTCCATGAAAATAGCTTCGTGTGCGCCCATGCGTCCCTTGTATCCTGATGCGCCCGTTGCTTCGTCCGGTACTGCGTCATACACCGTATCCATAGAAGCTGGTACAAGAGACTTGTCAGTGAGGGTGGAGAATACGCGCTCCATCATGGCTTTCTCCTCATCGGTTGCAGGACGCGCGCGTTTCGTCGAGTCATCAAGGGTACGAAGAAGGCGCTGCGCCATCGCGACCGTGACGGCAGACGCAAACAACTTAGGATCAACCTTAAGGTCAACGAGACGAGGGAAGGTGCCCGCTGCGTTATTGGTGTGAAGGGTTGAAAATACGAAGTGTCCGGTGAGGGCTGCTTGAATCGCAGTCTCGGCGACTTCTGCATCGCGAATTTCACCGACCATGATGACGTCTGGGTCCTGGCGCAGCACGGAGCGAAGACCGGAGGCGAACGTATAATCCTTGCCGTTTGTTTGGGTCTGCACGATACCTTCGAGGTGGTATTCGATAGGGTCTTCGATCGTAACAATCTTCACTTCGGGCGTATGAATCTCTTTCATGAACGAGTACAGCGTCGTCGTCTTACCGGAACCTGTTGGGCCGGTCGTAAGAAGCATGCCGTTTGGACGGCGTATCTCTTCTCGTAGACGTGCAAGCAATTTTAAGTTAACGCCGGCGTCTTCAAGGGTGCGCTCAATACCGCGAGGATCAAGGATACGAAGCACTGCCGATTCGCCGTAGTTACCGGGAATGATGGATGTACGTATCTCAACCTCCTGAGCACCAATAGCAACCGTGAAGCGTCCGTCCTGCGCGCGGTTCGCAACGTTCAACTTCAGTCCGGAGAGGAGCTTGATGCGTGAGAGCATCGAGTGATAGGTCTTGGTATCAAACATGAAGGCATCGACGAGCATGCCATCAAGACGGAAACGCATGCGTATTGCGTTCTCCTCGGGCTCGATATGGATGTCGGATGCTTTCAACTTGAACGCACTTGCAAGAACTTCCTCAAGAAGACGAGAAGTCTGACTGCTCTTATCAGCGAGCATTTCCGTCAGGTGTGCGGAGAGGGAAGGGACATCGGCGACTTTCTCACCGAGTGCGGCAAACTCAGGAGCGGAGACACTAAAGACGCCAGCGAGGCTTACGTGTGCGAGCGACAAATCCTTGTAGCGCTCAAGCGCGGTATCAATACTACGTGCTGACACGAAGTATTTAGTTATCACGAGTCCCTGGCCCTCAAGTTCAGCAATTACTCCCGGGAGGGTGAGGTTCTTTAGGTCCTCAATCGCAAGAGACACCTTCTTCGCATTCTTATCAAACGTCACGGCGCGGGCTTCACGTGCCTTCGCTTCTGTAAGGAGACGGAGCGCATCCATGTTCGCAGGAACGATGGTGAGATCGGTGTACTCAAGACCGTGGCGCTCGGCCATAAGCTGGGCCAAATCTTCCTCTTCCTTGCCGCGAAGCATGGCGAGCTTCGCATCCTCAGCGGCAGTATCGAAATGAGTGTGTCCGTCGTCCGGCATGTTGGCCATCATACCACCGCAGGAGGCCGTACTTTCAGGGCCAGATACTTCATTGACAAAACACGCTTGTTGTAGCAGTATTTTACTATCACGATCTAACCTCTTTGAAAGGAGGACGAAATGCGATCGTTGTTCCTCACGTGCCTACTGGTCCTCTCCGCAATTCCTGCGGCAGAGGCTCAGCGTGCCTACGACTGCGGACCGAACGGGTGCCCTGGCTCCGGCGGAAACAACGGAGGCGGAAATCATCCGAGACCGCTTTCAAATAATGGCGGCGGGAACTGGGGAGGTGGAGGTGGCTACGGTCACCGTCCGCAAGTCCCGAACTACCCGCCACCGGTGCTGCAGTTCTGGCCGCAGCATCAACAGCCGCAGTACCAGCAACCCAACTACTACCAGCAGTACTACCAGCAGCCAAATGTTACGCAAGTGACACTGTGCGGCTGGGACCAGGTCTGGAACGGGCGTGGCTATCAGACGGTGCAGCGCTGCTACGCCTTCGATACGCGGCCTGGCTACGACGTGCAGTATCGACAATACTTGTCGATTGGCTGGACCATCCGTCTCTTCTAGGAGAGACGGATGGTCGAACGACAAAACAGGGACCCCTGCTGCGGCAACGCAGCGGGGTCTTTCTTTTTCATACTTGGTACAATCATATATATGGAGAAACGCCTCGAGAGCCTAAGCGACCTGGAAACAGAGGCGAACATGTTTGCTCGTACACTCGCACCCCGGAAGGGAGCGACCCTCGTCACGCTTTCTGGAGAGCTTGGCGCGGGCAAAACCGCGTTCACCAAAGCACTCGCAAAAGCATTTGGTGTTGAGGAACACGTCACGAGTCCTACGTTCGTGCTTGAAAAAATATACGCACTTCCTGCAGGTCAGGAGTTTGCACGCTTTGCACACATCGACGCATACCGCCTTAAAGATGGCAGCGAACTTGCCGCGCTTGGGTTCGATGAACTTATGAGTGATCCGGAAACGGTGGTCGTTCTTGAGTGGCCGGAAAAGGTTGAGGACACGCTACCGCCGCGTGCTGCAGAAATTTCACTCGAAGTGCTTCCGGGCGGTGCCCGCAAAATTTCGTATGCCTAAGAAATCACTGGAGACACGTCGCCTCGTACTGCTTGATGCACACGCCATCATCCATCGCGCATACCACGCGCTTCCTGACTTCACGTCCCCGAGCGGCGAGCCAACTGGTGCGCTCTACGGATTGTCTTCAATGATTCTCCGCATTGTGCAGGACCTGCGTCCGGACTATCTCGTTGCGTGCTACGACCTTCCAAAACCAACGATTCGACACGAAGCGTATGCAGACTATAAAGGGACGCGTTCTAAAACAGATGACCTGCTCGTAGCACAGCTCACCACGTCGCGGAACGTCTTTGCGGCGTTCGGTATTCCTATTTATGAGCGTGAGGGATTTGAAGCAGACGATATTCTCGGCACTATCGCTGAGTTCTATGCGAAAGATTCCAGCATGGAAATTGTCATTGCTTCAGGCGACATGGACACGCTGCAGCTGGTTGAAGGAGAGCGCGTTAAGGTCTATACCCTTAAGAAGGGATTGAACGACACTATTTTGTACGACGAGAAAGCAGTCAGTGCGCGCTTTGGATTTCCTCCCTCACACATTCCTGACTACAAAGGACTGCGCGGTGACCCATCAGACAACATTAAAGGCGTGCCAGGCATTGGAGACAAGACAGCCACCGACCTTATCTGCGGCATTGGTTCAGTGGAAGAGATATACAAGGCGCTCAAGAAAGGCGACGAACTTTTTCTTGCAAAGGGCATTAAGCCACGCATCATAAATCTTCTTCGTGAGCACGAAGAAGATGCTCGATTCTCAAAGTCGCTCGCGACCATTCGTCTCGATGCGCCTATTGCGTTCAAACTTCCTGCAAGTGTCTTTATTGATACAGCGAAGCTGCCAAAGATTCTCGCGATGTTCGATGAGCTTGGGTTCCGTTCGCTCCGCGGTCGAGCACAAGCAGTGTTTGGGGGAGATGGGGAAGAGGGAATAGAAGACGAAGAAAAGGACACGGTGACTGAAGAGGTGCCTCCCGACCGCCTCGAAGAGGCAAGAATAATGCTCTGGCTCCTACACTCTGATTTCACGAATCCAGAGCTCGACGATGTTCTTGCGTTTGCGAAAGCCGATACGTTTAGTGAGGCCTATACCAACCTGGAGAAACGTCTTGCAGAGACTGGGCGTCTCCATGACGTGTACGAAACTATTGAGAAGCCCCTTATCCCAGTTATTGAAGCGATAGGTGCACGAGGTGTAACCATTGATCAGAAAGCGCTCGGTGCACTTTCAAAAACCTACACCGCAGAGCTTACGGATGTTGAGCAACGTATTTTCAAGGCGGCAGGCAGCGAGTTCAATGTCGCGTCGCCTAAACAGCTTGGCGACGTGTTATTCGACACGCTCGGTCTTAAGGTTGCGGGACAGAAGAAAACTGCGGGAGGTCAGCGCTCGACACGCGAATCCGAGCTTGAAAAGATACGAGATCTTCACCCCATCGTTGACGACATTCTCGAGTACCGTCAGATACAGAAACTGCTTGGCACCTATATCGAGGCAATCCCGCCGCTGCTCGACAAGGACTCAAGACTGCACACTAAGTTTCTTCAGGCAGGTACGACAACGGGTCGTATGTCGAGCCAGGACCCCAACCTCCAGAACATCCCCATCCGAACGGAACGCGGACGTGCTATTCGCCACGCGTTTGTTGCAACAAAGGGGTACGCGCTCCTGGCGCTCGACTACTCGCAGATTGAGCTGCGCCTCGCCGCTATTCTCGCAAAGGATGAAGTACTGTGTGAGATTTTTCGTTCAGGACGTGACGTTCACCGGGAAGTAGCGGCACGCGTATTCAACGTTGCTCCAGACAAGGTCGATGCCGAGATGCGTCGTCGGGCAAAGATAATCAACTTCGGCATTCTCTACGGCATGGGTGTGAACGCGCTGAAAGGACAACTCGGCACCTCCATCGCAGAAGCACACACCTTTATGGACGACTACTTCCATACCTTCAAACGCCTTGCGGAATATCTTGAAGAAACGAAAGGGTATGCGCGTAAGCACGGATTTACTGAAACCCTTTTTGGCCGCCGCCGCCAATTCCCAGAAATGAAATCACCGCTTCCGTATGTTCGTGCCCAGGCGGAACGCACTGCAATCAACGCGCCCATCCAGGGAACGCAGTCAGACATCATAAAACTTGCGATGGTACGCATCGACGAGATGCTCAAACAAGAAGGGAAGGACGATGCGTTCCTACTCCTCCAGATTCATGACGAGCTTGTATACGAGGTGCGTGAGGAGCGGCTTGCCGAACTAGCACCTAAGATCAAGGAAATTATGGAGTCAGTCCTGTCACCAGAGGCCGCGAACAACGTACCCATCATCACCGAGAGCAAGGCAGGGCCAAACTGGGGAAGTTTGCAAAGTATTTAATTCGTAGCATAATCTTACTCAGAGATACCGCCTGACAGGTATCCGAAGGGAGGTTGCCATGCCTACCAACAGGGAGTATGAGACAACTGAAGCGAAGCTTGCACTTGAGAACAGTAGCGAACCACACTGGGCTCCATGGAAGGTGACGGTAAGTATCCTTCTTTTCTGCGGAGCGTTCTGGGTGGGCGGGTACTATCTTCTCGCCTACCTGTTCTCGTAAGTCCAACGTTTTGTACTGAGCGTATTGTGGGGTGTCCTTCGGGACACCCTTTCGCTTTGGTAGGATAGGGGAGTGATCTATCTTTTTCACGGAACGGATGCAGCGAAGGTGCGCGCAAAGGCTTTTGCCTGGGTCGCTGCGGCACGCGCGAAGCAGCCTGACGCTGCATACATCCGTATCGACGCGTCTTCACTTACCGAAGCAAATCTTGTGGAGGCGGCAGGGACGCAAGGGTTATTCTTCCGGAAGACGCTGGTACTTATAGACGAACCCTTTGGTCTTAAAGACGCAGGCGAGACGCTGCTTGAGCACCTCGATATGCTCGCGGCCTCTGAGAATCCTGTCGCGATACTCGCACCGTCGCTTCTCGCTGCGCGCGTCAAGAAGTTGGAAGCAAAAGCAGAAAAGGTATTTGTTATCGACGGCGAGAAAAAAGCCGCTCGAGGATTCAACTCAAATCTTGTGAACGCGCTTGCTGCAAAAGATCGTGCAGGACTGTGGAAGGAAATAGTTAAAGCAGAGCGACAAGGTGACGCGCCTGAAATGATTCACGGTCTTCTCCACTGGAAAGCGCGCGACCTTATGCAAAAAGGAGGAGGGAAGTGGGGAGCAGACGGTGCACGAAAACTTTCACGGGATTTAATTGAACTGCTATCTGATTCGCGTGGTGGTGATTTATCACTTGGACCTGCACTCGAACGATTCGCACTGACTCTTTAAAACGAAAATGAAACGTATTGGGAGAGGCTGGCAGTATTCTACCTACGACTGCGGTAATGGTCGCGTGGTAAAGAAATATAACTCGATCATTGATGCGCACCTCCAAATGATTAAGGAGTGTTTTCCGTTTCGTAATGATCCGATTTGGAAGTTGCCTACGTATTACCGAGGGTGCCGTGAGACTGCGCTCGATTCTATACGAAAAATAGAAACGGAATCGCACTTGGATGACTGGATGATGGGCAACCCCAAAATCTTAAATGCACTTGATTACGAACAGGATCGGTTGCTTCCGCTTCACGAGCACTTCGCAACGGTGACTACAGAAGTCGGTAAGAAAACCATCGATGAATTTGTTGCGTTCAGTTCGCTTCTTGTCGAGCGAAAGTTAATCGATAAAAGTTTCAATATTACGAAGAACTTCGCCCTCGACCGTCAGGGGAGGGTCGTGCTCATGGATCTTGCCGAACTCTATTCAAGCGACGCTGCGATACAGGCGCAAATTAAAAAGCGCGCGTGGTCAGCACACTATGTTGTTGAGCCGCTGCCAGAACCGCTTAGACACTACTTCATGAGCACAATGGACTCAACGTTGTGCGCCCACCTGGACTTGAACCAGGGACCCACTCCTTAAAAGGGAGCTGCTCTACCAGCTGAGCTATGGGCGCAATTCCTACAACCTATCACTTGCCCCTACGCTTTTCTAGTACGCAAGCACATCAACGATCTTTCCCTCAGCATCAAGGAGCTTAATCGTGTCCCGTTCGTTCCCATAGATTTCCTGACTCTGGTTCAAGAACACTCGCCAGGTTGGACCATTGAATGAAGGGTCCTGGTGATGTGCTGCGACGCAGCTGGTGTGGTTTAGGTACTGCTCAGCAAATTGAGCACACGAAGCAGGGAGCCGTGCTGGAATGTTGGTTGCGGCTTCGCAGACGTTTAGACTTCGCGCGAAGTCGCGACACTCTTCACTCTTGTCGACTGCAGCGCGCGCAAGTTCGTCCGCTGCGTCGGGACACGATGCTTGAAGCGACGGGAAGAAGTCCTGGTGTTCTTCAAGGTATCCGGTGCAGAGGTTTTCTCTGAATGACGCGCCAACGGGAGAACGACCGGTCGAGATAACCGCTTCTTGGTGAGGCGCAAGAACAATGTCGCTGACTGTGTTAACGCTTCCGGTGCGGAACGTTTCTGTGCCGCCCGGAATTACGAAGGTATCGCCGCGTGCGTTTTCAATCTGCCACCCCGTGAGTTGTGTCCCTGTTGCTGCACCACGTTCAGTTTTAATAATCAGATACTCCGTTCTTGCTGTTTCTGCGCGCGGTCCGTTCTGGTTGTGGTCGATAGTCACCTGACCGCGATAGGGGGAGGGCTCTCCAGAGGTAAATGCGTCATCAACAATGCGATCAATATCAGTACGCGCAGTACTTGTGGCAGAGCTCGGGTGGGGCGCTACGAACACCGTGGCCTGGGATCCGCCAATACCAAGCCAGATGGCAAAGAGGAGGAAGATGCAGGCAAAGAATATGCCGACGCCGTACATGCGCTACATCGTAGCACCGCGACGTTCGAGTTCTTCACGAGCAACCGCAGCGTCACTCCACGGTTCTTTCGCTCCATTCGCACGCATGATGTAGGGGTCGGTGCCTTTACCGGTAATGAGAACGGCATCTCCTTCGCGCGCGAGGGTAAGTGCTTCTCGTATCGCTTCTCGGCGATCCATGATGATGCGGGGTGGGCGTGTCATGCCTGAAGCCATGGCTTCAACAATGGCGCGAGGATCTTCGTCATACGGATCTTCATCCGTAAGTATGACTTCCATACATGCCTGGTCTGCAATGCTGCCCATTTCCGGACGCTTCCATGTGTCGCGACCGCCTCCGGTGTTCCCGAGTACGCAAATCTTTCGAACCGGATACGCATCATAGAGTGCGCGAAGGGAGTCTGGTGTGTGGGCGTAGTCGACAACGACAGAGAAATTTTGCCCAGCATCAATGCGCTCCGTTCTTCCTGGAATACGCTCAAGGTTTGAGAGTGATGCCGCACTCTTTGCAAGAGAGACGCCCGCGAACTTCGCAGCTTTTGTTACCGCTAGTGCGTTAAGAATGGTGAAGCTGCCGGGGAGTTTCAAGTTAAAGCGCGTACCGCCGTACGTAAACGATGCGGTGCCTGGTCCATGCACGACGTCACTCGCATCAAGACTCGAGAAGGGAAGGCGAGTTTCAACCGGAAGGGAAAGGTAGGGAGCGCTCGCAACGTCGTCTTTGTTTGCGATGATGGCGCGCGGACGTTTTGGTGACTTCGCAAGTGCACGACCAATTTCAAACTTAGCAGCAGCATACTTCTCATACGAGCCGTGCGACTCGATATGTTCTTTCTGGAGGTTGGTGAACACAAGCGCATCAAGATCAAGAAAGAGATGGCGAAACTGCCGCGTTGATTCAGAGGTGAGTTCAACGATGGCATGCGTGCACTTGGCGTCGACCGCTTTTTTCAGGAAGCGTTGGAGAAACCCGCGCCCGGGCACCGTCATCTTGAAACGATTAGCTTTCGATTCCTCGTTGATAGCGAAACGGATGGTTGAGGCAACGGCAACCTTGTACCCTGCATCCTTAAGTGTGGTGTAGAGCATGTCGGACACGCTCGACTTTCCCTTGGTGCCCGTGACACCAATGACCACGAGCTTGCGTGCAGGGAATCCGGCGAGGAGTGCAGATCCAAATGACAGGAGGAAGTGGTAGGGCAGGGTAAGTGCCTGGTACCACGAAGCAGGCACTATGCGCGAGATGAGTCGTTTCATTATCGAATGCCTTGAGAAAGTGCGGCCTTAAGACGTGCGTCTTGGCCGCTTACTTCTTTTGGAATGCCTGCGAGTGCGCCGCGCGCTTCGCGCTCGGTGTACCCCAGTGCAACTAAGGTATCAAACACCTGTCCGTCCTCGCTTGACGAGGTATCACCCGAAACGCCAATCTTCTCGGCAATCTCAAGGATAAGTTTCTCGGCTGATTTCTTTCCGAGCCCTGCAACCTTGGTGAGGTAGGTGAGATCTTTCCGCGCAATCGCTTCCTCGATAGATACGCGGGGTGCTTTGCGGAAAAGTGCGATGGCAGTTTTTGGTCCCACACCAGGAACCTTGAGCACGAGCTCAAAGAAGCGAAGATCGGCCGCTGATGCAAAGCCATAGAGATCCATACCGTCCTGCTTCACGGCAAGGTGTGTCTTGAGGGCCACGGTCGCGCCAACGGTGAAGGTTTCTGGGGAAGGGATGTACACCATAATTCCCCAGCCAGAGACATCAACGACAACCCCGAGCGGTTCGATGGAAAGCACGGTACCGCGTATCTCCCGAATCATGGGCATATCCTAGCATTTCTTGCATATTGGCCCCCAATATCGTACTGTCTTCTTCATGGCAATCACGAGCTCAGCAAAGAAGGCACACCGCGCATCCCTCCGGAAGCGCGAGTTCAATTTGGTCCGTGCAAAGGCACTCAAGGAGTCGACGAAGGCGGCAAAGAAGACGATGACCCCTGATGCAGTTTCGAAGGCCTTCCAGGCAATCGATAAGGCAGCAAAGCGCGGCATCATCAAGAAGAATGCCGCATCGCGCAAGAAGTCACGCCTCATCGCTCAGATCCGCAAGGCCGGAGCGAAATAAGAAACAACCGCCGAAAGGCGGTTTTTCTTTTGGTGCTCCTGACTGGAATCGAACCAGTATTACGTGCTTCGGAGGCTCGCGTCCTATCCATTGAACGACAGGAGCTTGGACCTGGACTATAGTACTCCTTTCAATTGATCTCGCACGGCAGCACGAAGCTCGGGAGATGTTTCGAAGTCGTGATTCGTTCGGTAACTCTTGCCAAAGCGATCATCGACATACGTCACGCCAGCAAAGGTGCGTGGCGTCGCGTAGCGAGAAACGAGATGACAGTGAAGATGGGGAGTGCCGTTTCCAAGGAATGAGTAGTTGAACCAGTCTGGCTCGAAGGCTTTCTTGAGTGCTTCGCGCATGTCGTGCAGCACGACAAACAACTCATGCTGCTCTTCAGGGGTGGCGTCTGCAAGATCAGTGGCATTCTCGCGTTTGCACCAGATAATGAGGCGTCCAAGAAATGATTGGTTCTCATTCACATACACCTGCCAGTGCTCATACTCGGTAACCAGGTTCTGTGAGTAGTCTTTCTCCATAAGTAGTGCTCCCGGTAGGAATCGAACCTACATTACAAACTCCGCAAGCTTGCGTCCTATCCATTGAACGACGGGAGCGTTCCTGAACTTTTAGACTCTAGCGTTTAAGCCGCCTATTCGCAACTAAAGACGAAACAGTTCGACCAGGCGATCCATACGGGAATGCTCGTGGCGTCCTTCAGGAAGATGGACGGAAACAAACTCATATACCTCAACCGGATCGTGTTCGTGAATGGGAATTAACAGGTGAGGCGCAAGGAAGTGTCGTGTTTTTAAAGAAAGGGAAGGGGGAAGGGTCTCGTCGGCATACTCAAGTACCGAGAAGGAAATCATGTTCCGGAACTCGTAGAAGTTTGTGTCGATAGCGATGCCGTCGTTCGTAATCCGGAAGCGGTGAACGCGCTGATGGCGTGCTGCGTGTATTGCGATGGTGACGGATGCGATGACCACCAAGAGAGCGAGGAGAATGTTGTTGAACAGTACGGCGGCTATAGCGATAGCGGTCGCAATAATACCAAGCGCCCAATACCAATCGGCGCTTTTGTCCTCAAAGCGGTACTCCGTACCTTCCCACTCAAAGATCGCATTCGGCTGCATGCCCCAAATAATACCACCTGTATACACACAATTTGCGGAGGAGGTGAGATTCGAACTCACGGTCCCGTTAAGAGACTCTTGTTTTCAAGACAAGTGCGATAGACCACTCTGCCACTCCTCCGTACCAAAAAGATATACCATGAATCCTGTTCTCTGGTAGCATGCCCACATGCGACACATGGGTATCGACTACGGCACGAGCAAGGTTGGCATCGCACTTTCTGATGAGGCGGGCACGATGGGTTTTCCGCGTGAAGTGCTGCAAAATGACGAACGACTCGTGGATACGCTCGCCACAATCATTAAAAATGAGCAGGTAGGTGCTCTGGTATTTGGCGAATCACTCGACTTTTCAGGAAATGGAAACCCGGTCCTCGCAAAGGCGCACGCATTTGCGAACGTACTTACGGAGAAGACAGGAGCTCCTGTATTTTGGGAACAAGAGATGTTCACCACTCAAGAAGCGCGACGTGGGCTCGACGGTATGCATCCGCAACACGATGCGAACATCTCGCGTTCACGCAGTGTTGCTGGAGGAAACTCACGTGCAACCGACGCATCTGCAGCAGCACTCATCCTTACCAGTTATCTTTCCCGTCATGACCGAGCCTGAACCAATCATCCCTGAGCCAATAGCGCCTGTGATTCCTGAGCCGGTAGTGACGCCGAAGATTTCTATAGACGATCTTGAAAAGATCGAGGTGCAAATCGGTACGGTCCGTGCGGCTGAACGGGTTCCAGAAACAGACAAGCTCATTAAGTGCACGGTTGATTTCGGGGAAGCCACCGGTCCACGCACGATTGTTTCAGGTGTTGCGATGTATGTGTCTGAACCAGAATCATTAGTTGGTCGCCAGCTTGCATACGTCACTAACCTCGCTCCACGCATTATTAAAGGAATTGAGAGTAACGGTATGTTGTTTGCGGTTGGTGCGGGCGACACGTTTGCGTTTCTCACGCCCGATAGGGAAGTGCCGCCAGGAACAGGTGCACACTAATGCGGTTTTCCCGAATCACACACTGATCGCTGTGTGCGGGCGCGCTATACTTTGCGTATGTCTTCCGTTCTTTCGCGCTTCGTCCGGGTTGAACTCGCACCTCCTGCGTATCTCGCACCTCCGGCTATTGGTATCGACGTCTCAACGAGCGGTATTAAAGTCGCCGTCCTCAAAGAACGCCTTCACGGTATTGAACTTGCTCGGTACGGGGAAGAAGTACTTGCTGCGGGTGTCATCACCGGCGGCGAAATAACTGACCGCCCTGCGGTCGTGAAAGGCCTTATCGAACTTGCGAAGCGGCATCACGTGAAGCGCGCCTGTATCGCACTCCCTGAATCAAGAGGGTATCTCTTTGAGGCGGACGTAGAGGGTGCTGGGCTACCTGATTGGCGCGTTGCAATTGAAGGACACCTTGATGAGTACGTGCCGCTCCCTCCTGCAGAAGTGGCGTTTGATATTGTCCCCGTTACTGTTGCGCCCGGGAAAGCGCGTGTGGTTGGTGTTGGATATGCGAGACGGGTTGTTGAGGAGTCTCTCGCTGCATTTGATGAGGCGGGTATTGAGGTGGAAGCGGTAGAGAGCGAAACCTTTGCGCTCCCGCGCGCACTCATGCCGCATGGAAACCGCGAGACCGTACTCATGATCGATATTGGAAAGACGACAACCAAGCTCACGATCGCAACGAATCGTCTCCCGCGATTTGTGACCACGCTTGATGTGGGCGGGCACGCGCTCACCACCGCAATCGTGAAGCACTTTGGGGTCTCTGAAGAAGAAGCAAAGCGCGTGAAGACGGAACGCGGCATTGTGCCTGGGGCAGGGAACGAAGAGTATCTCGCAGCGATGCTCTCAACGGTTGCCGTTATTCGCGAAGAAATAGGGAAGCGCCTTGAGTACTGGCAGACACATGTGACCGAAAAACATGACCCAGTTACGCGCGCGATTTTAGTTGGCGGGAACGCAACCGTGCTTGGACTCCCAGAATACCTAGAAGCCTCACTCAAGGTTCCGGTTGAGCTTGGGGATGTGTTTGCAAACTTCGCACCGCGCGAAGCGTGGCTCCCGCCGCTTGAGTACACAGAGTCTCTTGCATACGGCACCGCTATTGGTCTTGCTCTACGTCGCCATGTCGAATGAACTCACCAACTTGCTTCCGTTTGAACGACGCGAATCACTGTCGCGCGACTATCTCTTTCGTGTCGGCACGTTCGCATGCGCACTTCTCGGTGTCGTATTCATTGTGCATGGTCTTCTGCTCGCTCCTTCATACACCTACGTGCGTGAACAGAAGGGGATACAAGAACAACGTCTTACGGAGCTCACCGAGGAACGCGCCGTTTCTGGGTTCACTGATCTGACCGCACGCGTGACTGCGTTTACTGAACACGCCGCATCGCTTGAAGAGCTCGGCACGCTTCCTTCAGCAAGCGACTCTATTCGCGCGATACTCGCGCTCCCACGCACCGACATTCTTCTGTCAGGATTTACGTTCTCCGCGCCGCAAGGAGGAGATGCAGGACGCATGACGGTGACAGGGACTGCGGCTACTCGCGAGGCGTTGCGTCGATTCGATGGTGCACTGAACGAACTTTCGTTTGTTAGTGCAAGCGACCTTCCGCTCTCGGCCTATGCTAAGGAGCGTGACATTCCGTTTGCTATTTCACTTACGCTTGATTTCACAACGCCATGAGACGCCACTCCCTCACGTATTTCATACTCGCCCTGGTTTTCGCACTCGCGAGTTTAGTCGCGTACGTACTGTGGTTCCTCGCGTTCTCCTCTGCACACACCGAGGCGGTGGCGGCAGCGACGGAAGTGATACGTATCGAGCGCGAGGATGCGGCAATTGCAAATGCTGAAGACACCATTGCAGCACTCTCTGCAGACGAAGCAATGCTGAATGGATACTTCGTTTCATCTGACGGCATCGTGCCATTTCTTGAGGAACTCGAGCGGTCTGGCGAAGGGCAGGGGAGTTTGGTGGAAGTAGTCTCGGTTACGCCACCAGGAACATCAGGAGGGCGACTCGCTCTCGCCGTTCGTATTGAAGGTTCGTTTGAATCGGTGATGCGAACCTTAGGTTCAATGGAGTACGGCCCACGCGATATGCGTATCGTATCGGTCACTCTCGATACGCCGCCGGTCGAAGAAGCCACTATGTGGATAGCGGCAGCAACCTTTTCTGTTGCTACTCTTGCAGAAACGCCATGACCTCTCTCATGAAAAAAATTGGTGGTGTGCTCGGAGGAGCGGGATCGCTCCACGCTAATCCAGGACGCGACTGGCTACTCCTTCTTTGTGGTGCCATTGCTTTGCTTGCGGTGAGTGTCGGGTGGAATGCCTGGTTCCTTAATCGCGTTGTCGACGAAGGAATAGAGGCGGGAGCCGTCGGTAGTCAAACGCTCGACGCATACAAAGCGAGCGGGGTGAACGAGGTGTTTGGTGCGCGCGCGACGACCTCTGCCGCCTATCGGGAAACGTACGTGTTCATTGACCCGTCGCGCTAGGGCGGATAGGCTCTAAGGGCCTCCATAGCTCAATGGACAGAGCTGCGGACTTCTAAGCCGTCGATGTTGGTTCGATTCCAGCTGGAGGCACAGATAAAAGGGAAGTGATAAAGTTGGTCGCACGGGCATGTGGCGTAACCTGGTAACCGCGTACGTCTCAGAAGCGTATGGAGCAATCCGTGGAGGTTCAAGTCCTCTCATGCCCACCAAAATGGAACTTAAAGGTTTTGAAGAAGCAGAAATGTGGGACGCACGAAGTGCGTCCCACTGATTTCCCCCCATTTTTCCAAACGAATTCGGATTCCCGCCTTCGGCGGGACGGATTGTTTTTTCGCCAAGAAACAGGTGCGAGCCAAAGATTTCTTTGGCACAGACCTTTTTAGCAAAAAGGTCTGAATCAG
>Ga0163151_10000611_pt1 | contig 62537 bp, 49 predicted proteins | sample OliLakLV19MP5IB2_FD_145596 | JGI IMG/M metagenome (GOLD analysis project Ga0163151, IMG submission 145596) | Freshwater microbial mat bacterial communities from Lake Vanda, McMurdo Dry Valleys, Antarctica - Oligotrophic Lake LV.19.MP5.IB-2 | ecosystem: Environmental > Aquatic > Freshwater >... | reverse complement strand
CGGTGCGGAACCAGTACGGGCCGGCGGCCTCTTGCTTCAGGCGGCCGCCGCTCTTGGCAGAAAGGCGCAGGCGCTTCTCGCTGTCGCGCTCGAAGGCGGCGCTGAAGGTCTGCGGCGCGGCGATGTGCTGGACCGTGAGGCCGATGAGCCAGTTGAAGGTCTCCAGCAGATCGACATTCACCGCGCGGCTTTCGTCCGAGCCGGGGCGCCTGACCTTGAGCTTGTAGGCGGTGGGGTCGCTGAACGCCTGCACGTTGAGCAGCGACTGGCTGCCGCGCGTCTCGACTTCGAGCAGGTAGCGCAGCAGGTACTGCTCCTTAAGGCCGTCCGCGCCCTGCGCCTGCGCGGTGTCGAGCAGGAGCTGCTGGGTGTCGGTGCGACGGGTTTCGAGGTTGTTGAGCGCGTCCTCGTAGGATTCGAGACGCACGACCTTGACAATCCGCGGGCTGCGCTCGGCTTCCTCGGGCGTGGCGAGGCGCTTGGGCTTGCCGTCCTTCCACTCGGGGCTGAAGGTGACTTTCTTGATGCGCGGCAGTAGCACCGTGTCGAAGTAGTCGCCCATCTCCACGAGGATGAACTTGCGCTGCCCGCCGTCCTCGCGGTTGAGGTTGATGACGGCGTGACCGGTGGTGCCGGAGCCGGCGAAGAAGTCGAGCACGCTTCGGCCAGAAGACGCTACGAAACTAAGCAGGCTCGCAAGCAGCTCGACCGGCTTGGGATTCTTGAATATCTCTCTTGATGCGAAGAGCGACTCCAAAGCGTTTGCAGCGACTCTGCTGTCGAGCTCGACTAGCCCCTTCAGGCCAGCGGCGTAGTTACGCAGATACTCCTTGATCTGAATGATCTGACTCTCATCGTCGCCGAAGAGGACCTTCCCAGATGCGAGCAGACCCTTCATGGTCTCGGGTGGAAAGCGATAGCCTCTAGCTGGCTGTACGCACGGCTTTCCCGTTTTCGGATGAATCACGTCGTAGCGGTAGCCTTCCTTCCCCGGATTGTGGACCTTCCTGCCTCCGGTGTACGGACCATCCTCATCTACTCGGTCGTAGTGCGTAAGTGGAGCAAGAGACTCACGGTTGTCTTTGACGAACTTCCGAAAACGCACTTGCACCTCAGCAAGGCCTTGAGAGGATGCACGGAGTCTATCCCACTCACGAAGCATCATTTCTTTCGCGTCGTTTACAGCGCTCTTCCACTCTGCGTCAGTCGCGGCGAGTTCCTTTGCGTACCACACGACGTACTCGTGTTCAGTTGCGATGCGAGTGGGGTTGTTGTCTGTCGCCCCCTTCCAGACCATGTTCGCGATGCGATTGGAGGCTCCCAACTCATCGTCCAAGAGCAAACGAAGAACCGGTTGCTCGATGTCGTCGATGCTTGACAGGAGTACGCCGTTTGATTGAAGCAGCGCCCTGCCAAAGGAAATTCGGCCCGCCAACATGGCAAGCCAGGTGGAATGCTGATAGCTGTCCTTGTACGCGAATCCATCGCCCCCCGTGTTGTACGGCGGATCGATGTAGATGCACTTCACCTGCTCCCGATACCGCGCCTGCATCAGCGACAACGCCTGAAAGTTCTCGCTGTGAAACAGCACGCCGTCAGTCTGCGCATCCACATCGCCGATGGCCTCCAGCAGCCGCGCGGTGAAGTCCGCGTCGAAGTGCCGCGTGTCCACCACCAACGTCGGATGCCCCTTCAGGAACGCAGCCGTGAGCGGCTTGCTGTAGCCCGGCTTTATGAGATCGCCCTCGATCTCGTCGATGGCGAAGAGCTTCACCCACTCATCGCGCTGGGCATCGTTGGCAGCGATCTCGGCATGGAACGCCTCCGGGATGCAGCCGGCCCGGATGCACCACTGCGTCTCCACCACGAACTTCTTCTTCAGCCACAGCTTCTTCTGAAAGTCCTCGAGCTGGGCGAGGAAGGCGATGATCTTGCCGGCGATCTTTCGGATGATCTTGATCTTCGAGAGATACTGCTCCACGCGCGGCGCGGTCTCGTTCTCCACGTCGTCAAGGTGCATGACTTCGTTCTTGATATAGAAGTCCAGCTCGCGCCGCAGGAAGGTGCCCAGATCCTTGTGGATGAAGTAGTCGAAGGTGTTGCGCGCGGTGTAGCGGCGCAGGTGCGCCTCGATGCGCGTGTAGTCGGCCTTCTCGCCGCTGGCCGTGACGTGCGGCTTGCCCAGCTCCGTGATCCACGGCGCCAGCGCGGCTTCGTTCACCGCCAGCACGCGCTTGGCGGCGAGCGCGATAAGCTCCTTCTGCGCCGGGGGCTTGGACTTGCCACCGCGCACATCCTCGGGCCAGTCGGTGAGCGTCGACGGCCGGTACTCGAAGCGCAGGCTCAGCTCCTTGCCTTGCTCGCCGTCCTCCTCGGCAATGAAGTCGCGGCCGCTGTCGCCGCCCGCCGCCAGTGTGAACACGCGGCCCTTGCCCTCGGCGGCCTTCACGTTGCCGTGCTCACCCTCGACGGCGTCGGCCAGGCGGAAGTGCACGCGCATCGGCTTCTTGTCGTCGTCCGGCCGCAGGCGGAAGGCGTAGTCGCGCAGGTATTCGCTGGTCTTGATGTAGTACTGGTCCTTGTTGGCCCAGTGCAGCGTGACCTCTTCGCCCTCGTAGGGGATGGCGTAGACGCCCGGCTTGTAGACGCGCTTGGCGAGGAAGTCGCCCTCGGAGTAGTAGCGGCGGAAGAAGCTGAACAGGTGGTCGTAGACCTCGCTCTCCAGCGCGCCCACATCCACGGCATCGGTCCTGAGCCTGGCGCGCAGGTCTTTGACCTTGGGCAGCGACTCGGCATCGGCACCGAGGGCCTGTGCCTGCTCGATGGCCTTCGCCAGCTCCTTTTCGAGCTCAGCCTTGTCGGCAGTCTTGTAAGACCCGAGCGCCGTCTGCACCTGCGGCAGCAGGTCCTTGTCGAGGAACTGGCTCACCTCGGCGCTCTTGGCGTGCATGATGCGATAGAGACCGAAGTCCAGGTCGGGCTGGTCGAGCTGGAACAGCTCCAGGAGCAGGCTCTTTAGCTTTTCGTATTTTTGGCTCATCGCGGCGTTTGTCCTCGGTTCGTCATATTCGGTCTGCGGCGGGCTACTGGACGGCCCAGCGAATGGTGAAGAGCGCCTCGGTCGCGGTGTGCTGGGCGAGGCGCCGTTCCAGCGATTCGATCAGGGAGTCGCGCTTCTCCATGACCTCGTCCTCGGCCTTGAAGATGTCCTGCCGTTGGCGGCGCTGCTGTTTTTCCAGTTTCTGCAACTGCTGCTGGATCTCGTGCTGCTCTTCCAGCGTGACCGCCTGGCGCGCCTGCCGCCGTAGCGCCTTGATCTGCTCCTTGGTATCCGCGAGCGCTTTCTCGGCCGACAGCACCATGTCGTCAGCCCACTTCTCCAGCTTCTCGCGGGCCTGGTTGAAGTGGACGCTGTTCTGTTCGAGCGAGCGGCTCACGGTGGCCTTGGTGTGCCGCTCCGCCTCGGCACTCAGGCGGTGCTGGATGACAGCCGGGATCGCCTCATCGTCGTGCGACCGACCCGAACAACCAAAGAGCTTCTCCATCGCTTCCTGGTCGAGCGAGGCGCCGCTCTCGTCGAAGCCAGAAAAGAGCAGGTATTCCTCGCGCTCGTAGGACTCGACCACGAGACGCGTGAGCGTGAGGAAGCCGCTCTTGCCGCGGAGTGCTTCGACGACGTGGATGCGGGCCGGATGCTGCGACACATCGAAGACGATTCGCGCCGGGGGAGTCGCGATGGCCTTCGCGCTCTCTACGACATGCTCGCCCAACGGGTGCGAGAGGCGATAGAGAAACTGGCTGCGCTCCGCGCCACCATCCTCGTCGATCGCCTGTGCCGACTTGGGGTGCGACTTCGAGATGAGGTGGTAACGGCCGGTCGCGATCTCTGTGCGGGGCGAGCGTTCGAGGTCGAAGGCCAGCGCGCCGTCGTCGAAGCGGGCGCGACTGTCGAGTATGAACCGGGTCAGCGACCAGAACCGTCGGCCAAAGCGATCGATCTGAGCCTTCGCGTCGTCGAGCTGCAGCCGCAGGCGTTGATGCACCTCCTCGTCGAAATGTTCGAAGAGCGACCGGCGCGTGTCGTCCATGCGCGTTCGGATCTGCTCGTCCATCTCCGCCTGCAGGGTACGGAACGCGTCGTCGATCTCTTCGGGCGTGCGGCACTCCTGGTAGATGGCGAGGATGCGCTTCTCGAAGTCCACGCCGGACTCGATGGTGCCCAGTACATCGTCGGAGGCGCCGAAGACGCCGTTGAAGAGGCTGAACTTCTCGGCCAGCAGTTCAAGCACGCGGCGATCGGCTTCATTGCGCTCGTTCAGAAAGTTGATAACCACCACATCGTGTTTTTGCCCGTACCGATGACAGCGGCCGATGCGTTGCTCGATACGCTGCGGGTTCCAGGGCAGGTCGTAGTTGATGACTAACGAGCAGAACTGCAGGTTGATGCCCTCCGCCGCTGCTTCGGTGGCGAGCAGGATCGAGCCTTCATCGCGAAAGTGCTCGATGAGCGCGGTGCGCACATCCACCGCGCGCGAACCCGAGGATCGGCCGGTGTCGCGGTTCTTATCCACCCAGCGCTCGTAGATCGCGGTCGCTTCCGGTCCGCCATTGGTACCGTTGAAGAGGGCGACCTGTCCGCGGTAGCTGTGCGACTCGAGAAAGGTCTTCAGGTAGTCCTGGGTGCGGCGCGACTCGGTGAAAATCAGCGCCTTGCGTGCCGCGCCCGTTGCGACCATCTGTTCGAAGCCGATGTCCAGGGCGATGAGCAAGCTCTTCGTCTTGGTATCGGTACCGATACTGCGCGCCCAGGTGGCGAGTCGTTGCAGGAGGTCGATCTCCTCACGCAGTTTCTGACGGTCGATAGTGCGCGGCGCTTGCTCGGCCTCGTCAGGCTCCGCGAGAATCTCATCGAGCAGCTCGTCGTCGAGTTCCTCCGCCTCGATGAGTCCCTCGGTGAACTTCGCGTCGTCCTGCACCTTCTCATCGCGCAGCGTTTCGAGCCGTACACGCAGCGTGTCCAGCGTGGCAGCGATGGCTTGCGACGACGACGCCAGCAGTTTGCGCAGAATGAGTGCTGTCAGGTGACGCTGGCGGTGGGGGAGCGCATAGCTGTCTTCGCGCTGCAGGAACCCGGACACCGCCTCGTAGAGCGCGTGCTCGTCGTCGCTCGGCGTGAACGGTCGCGTGATCGTCCGCCGCTCGGTGTAGCGGATATACTCGGTGACCTGGTTGCGCAGCGTGCGCTTGCAGAAGCCAGAGAGACGCTGACGCAGATCGCTGATGCTGCTGCCGGCGCTGGCATACTGCGATCGGAAGGAGCTGAGATCCCCGAACAGGTGCTCGTCGACGAGAGTCGAGAGGCCGTACAGTTCGAGCAAAGAGTTCTGCAGCGGCGTGGCCGTGAGCAAGAGCTTGCGGCAGTCCTCGGTCGCCCAGCGGATGCCCTGGCCGATCTTGTTGCTGGGCCGATACGCGTTGCGCAGCTTGTGGGCTTCGTCGATGACGACCAGATCCCAAGCGAAGCTCTTCAGTTCCTCGCGCAACGCGTTCGCGTAGTTCAAGGACAGGATGAGCACGGCCTTCTCGTTCAAGGGTGCTCGCCCACTCCGTTGCGCCTCGCGATACGCCTTGGCATCGAGCACCCGCGTAGGCAGGTTGAACTTCTCCTGCAGCTCCATCGCCCACTGTTTGCGCAGCGATGCCGGGCAAATCACCAGCAACTGGCGCTTGCGCTCCGCCCAGAACTGGCACAACACGATGCCCGCCTCGATCGTCTTCCCGAGGCCGACCTCGTCGGCCAGAATTACGCCCTTGGAGAGCGGTGAGTGCAGGGCAAAGAGCGCAGCCTCAATCTGGTGCGGATTCAGGTCGACGGCCGCGTCGAACAAGGCCATCGACAGGCGGTCCATTCCGCTTGCGGCCCGGCGGGTCAGGTCGTGGGCGAAGTACTTGGCGTGGTAGGGCGTCAGCTCAGTCATTCGACCCGCCCTCGTCTCGACGCGCCGTCGTCTGCACACCGATCCAAGCGTCGATGTCCGCACGCCGAAAGCGCCACGAGTTGCCGACCTTGAACGCCGGGAGCTTCCCATCCTGGACCAAGCGGTAAAGCGTCCGTTCAGTGACCTTCAGGTAATCCGCGACCTCTCTGATCGTGAGGATGTCCTCGGGCACCGCTTGTCCTCGCGCTGGCATCAGGCCGCGCCATGATACGGCAAGGCTTTCGCTAGGACAACGCCGTTGGCGGAATTTTCAAAGCGGTTCAGGGCGCGGATCGGGGCCACGCCGCCCGCTGATCCACCCAGCTCCCCGCGTGCGCCACCGCGCGCAGCGCCCGCTCGCTCATGGGCTCGGCGCCGTCGATCGCCTCAAGCGCCAGGACCGCCTGCTGCAGGTCCGGCGCGAGCAGGAGCAGGTCGAGCAGCTGCGTCACCCGAGCGCGCGTGAGCTCGAGCTTGCGCGCGACGGCCGCCCGGTCGGCGACGACGCCCTGGTCAACGGCGCCCTGCAGGTGGTGCGCGAGGGCGAGCATCCGCGCGACCTTGGCCGGGCGACGGACGGGCTCTGCCTTCGGTGGCGCTGGTTCCTCGGCGAAGGTCACGCGCGAGCTGCGCCTGCGGAACAGCGCACCGGTCAGGACGTGGCGATCCTTGGGGGCCTCCGTCGTCAGCGCCGTCGTGGGCTGCTCGGGGTTCACGCAGCCTCCTTCATGTCGCGCTTGTCGGCGAAGGCGCGGTCGCTGTACTCGGCGTTGTAGCCGGTGAGTGTGAGGTTGCCGAGCGTGTGCAGCCACTGCTGCTGCACGCGCTGCCAGTCGTCGCCCAGCACCTGTCGCCACGCCGCCGGCAGCTCCGGGTTCTGCGGCAGGATGTGCTCGATGGTGTATTCGTCCACCACGACGCGCTCCTTGCGGCCGTGGTTCTCCAACCGGCGCAGCCAATAGCTGCGGCTTCGGAAGTTGTAGAGATCCCGCGTGTGCAGGTCGCGGCGGAACTCGTCGTCGCCGGGGAAGCGGCGGTACGAGGGCAACGTCAGGAAGTGCGCCTGGATGCTCTCGAAGTAGCGGTCTTTCTTGAGCGCCTTGCCGAAGGTGGCGAAGGTCTTGTTCATCGAGTTGGTGGGGATGGCGCAGATGGCGCGGCGGAAGACGTACGCCTCCACCAATCGCACCGCGGCAGCGAGGTCGGCGGCGCTGAGCGCTCCGTTCGCGTAGTCGTGGTACAGCTCGAGCAGGAACGGGTAGGCGACGTCGACCTTCAGCTCGCGCAGGTCGTGGAAGGCGGCGGCGAGCTCTGCGTCCTGCTCGCGGCCCAGCGCCAGTGCGCAGAAGTAGCGGGCAAAGGCACGGATCTCCTTCACCAGCGCCTCGATGCCTGCATCCTGCACGGGCTTGGTGCGGGAGTAGTCCTTGAACGCCTCGTAGACCTCGCGCTCGCGCGGGATGTCGCCGGTGCGCACGGTCAGGTAGTGGCGCGTGAAGCTGTCGAACTGGGTGCCGTAGGCCTCCTGTCCGAAGTCCTGCTCCATCGGCCGCCAGTACTCTTCGTAGAGGCGGGTCTGCAGCGTGGGCTCGAGCCCCATCAGGATGAAGTTGCGGATCAGGTCGGCCTGGCTCAGCTCCTTGCCGGTCGAGTTCATGCTCTCGAAGATGAGCTGCGGGTTGTCCTGGTCGCGGCTGAGCGCGATATCCACCACCACCAGCTTGGCGAGGCCCCGGCAGACCGGCGCGAAGTCGCCCTTCTGTGCTTTGAGCAACTCGGTGAACAGCGCGAAGTTCTGCGTCACCCGCAGCGACGGCTCCTTGGGCTGCTCGGTGTTCTTGATGACGGCCTTGAGCGACGCGTTGTCGGTCTGCGAGAGCAGCAACTTGAAGTAGCGGTCGCCGGCTTCGAGCGGGTTGCTCAGGTAGTAGTGACGCAGCTTCGCGGCGGAGAAGCCGTCCACGGGCTCGGCGTCACCGAGTGCGCGGGCGAGCGCTTCGATCAGCAGCGACACCGAGGTCAACCGCTGCTGGCCGTCGATCACCAAGAGCGGCGCCTGGTGCGTGACCTGCGAGAGCCCCTGCTCGACGTAGACGATGGAGCCGATGAAGTGGACCGCGATGAGGTCGCTCGACCCGGCCCGCAGGATATGGTCCCACAGCTGCTGGCACTGCTTCTCGGTCCAGGAGTAGGTGCGCTGGTAGATCGGGATGACGAACTGCGGCGACTTCTGCAGGAAGCTGAGCAGCTTGGCTTCGGTGGCTTTCATGGCTGGCTCTGCTTCTTCTTGGGTGTGGGTTTGGTTGCCGGCAGTGCACGCACCGCTTTTTCAAAGTCGTCGGGTTGTGCGGCCTTCTCGGCGAGGCGTTCGCGATGGAAATTGTCGTACTCCTGAGTGGCGTGACCGACCGCCGCCTCGTGGGCAATGCGCCCGGCGTGGCTGAGGATGTCGCGCTCGTTGAGCCGCAGGAAGCCGTCGAGCTTGGCCACCCAGTCCCCCATGCGCATCGGGATGCGCCGCATGGCCTGGCCATCGGCGAACACCAGGTACTGTTCCACCAGGTTGTCGAGCGCGGCCAGCTCCGGTTCGTTCAGGTAGTTCTTGGCGATGACCGTGTCCTCCTTGCGCGGCTTCGGCCCACGCCAGTTCGTCAGCCCCATGTTGGGCTGCTTGCGGTCGGCGCGCGCGTGAATGATCTCCGCGGCGGTCTGGCCGCTTGCCCTCGCGGCGAACCGACAAGAATTCCTTGTGAGTTGCCGACAGGTGCAGCTCGCCTTCCTCGTAGATGTTCTGGAGGTGAAGGCTGATGTTCTGCTGGGTCGTCTGAAACAGGTCGGCCATGAGCTGCTGGCTGAGCCAGACGGTTTCGCCCTCAAAGCGAACCTCGAGCTTGATCGCGCCGTTCTCGGCTTCGTAGATCAGGAACTCGGACTTTGCCGGGGGAGCGCTCATGTCTGGTCCTCGCCGGCTGGCAGTCGCCGGGCGGCACTCTCGCGGGCGTGCTCGATGGCCTGATGCAGGCGTGCGCGAAGGAGCGGCAGCGGGGGCAACTCGGTCAGGTACTCGCTGACGCGGATGGACTTGGTGTCGAGCTCGAGCAACTCCACCTGCTCGGCGTCAGCCGACGCGCACAAGATGAGGCCGATTGGGGTTTCTTCTCCCGGGGCGCGTTCGTGCTTGTCGAGCCAGCGCAGGTAGAACTCCATCTGGCCGACATGGGCCGGCTGGAACGATTCGAGCTTGAGTTCGACGGCAATCAGGCGGCGCAGATGACGGTGGAAGAACAGCAGGTCGAGGTGAAAATCGTCCTTGCCGACGCTCATGCGCTTTTGCCGCGCGACGAAGCTGAAGCCGGCGCCAAGTTCCAGCAGCACGCCTTCGATCTCGCGCAGGATCGCGCTCTCGAGATCGCGTTCGCTGAAGGCACCCTTCAGGCCGAGCAGATCGAGCAGGTAGGGGTCGCGAAACACCAGATCGGGGCTCATCTGACCGTCGCGCAGTTTGGCGATCTTGCTGGCGACGACGGCTTTCGGCTTCTTCGACAACGCGGTGCGCTCGAACAGCATGCCGCCGATCTTCTGCCGCAGGGTGCGCACATCCCAGCGCTCGATGCGGCAGATCTCGGCGTAGAAATCGCGGGCGAGCGGGTCCTTGATGGGGAGTAATTCCATGAAGTGGCTCCAACTCAATTCTTGCGACAGTGTCGCAAGAATTCGTTCATCGGTCATCCACTCCGCAAAACGGGCCATTCGCGTGAGCGCCGTGTAGTTGAAGCCCCGGCCGAACTCTGCTGTCAATTCTTGTGACACCGTCGCAAGAATCTGTTTGCCGTAGGCGGCACGCCCGTCCTGGAGGTTCTCGCGTAGGAGGCGGTGTCCAATACTCCAGCAGAGCAATGTCGTTGTCGCGTTGGCAACCGACGCAATCCGGTGGCGCGCGGACTTGATCAGGCTCCGTAAGTCCGAAAGCAGCACCGACTCATTGACGATGGCGGGAGCGTTCGTGCGGGCAGAACTGCCAACGCGGTTGCGCTCCTCGGTCCGCGCGAGCGTAAGATCCTTCGTGGGCTTGCCGATGGCCTTCTACTTCATTGGGTGCGGCCCTTGCCGCGGCGCGCGGGCAGTTTCTTGGTCGCTACCGGCGCATCTTCGTCATTCGGTGTTTCGAGCATTTGATAGAACTCGTGCAGCTTGGCCTCCAGCAACCGCTTCTCGGGGAGTTGCGTCTGGTACTGCGCGATCAGCGCGGGCGAAAGCGAGCGGCAGAGGGCGTACTCGACGACCTCCTCGTCCTTGCTCGCGCACAGCAGAAGACCGATGGCCGGGTTCTCGTGCGGCTTGCGGGCGTCGCGGTCGAGGGCTTCGAGGTAGAAGTTGAGCTTGCCGAGGTGCTCGGGCTCGAAGCGGTCGACTTTGAGTTCGATGGCGACCAGGCAGTTGAGGCCGCGATGGAAGAACAACAGATCGAGCGCGAAGTCGCGCCCACCGACCTGCACCGGGTATTCCGAGCCCACGAAGCAAAAGTCGCGGCCCAGCTCGATCAGAAAGGCTTTGAGCTGCGTCAGCAGGCCGCGATGAAGGTCGGACTCGCTGTGCGGCGCGGGAAGCTGCAGGAAGTCGACGACATAGGCGTCCTTGAAGACCTCGGTCGCTGCCGGGTGCATTTGTCTCACCAGCGGTGAGACTTTTGGCGGCTGGAGCACGGCACGCTCGAAGAGCGCCGCGCGGAACTGCCGCTCGAGCTCGCGTTTGCCCCAGCGCTCCCGGATCGCCATCCGCAGGTAGAACTCGCGCTCTTCGGCCCGCTTGGACTGGCTCAGGATGAGCAGGTTGTGGGTCCACGGCAATTGTGTCACCAGCGGTGACACTTTCTGGTCGTCCCGGTAGGTCTCGTAGAACTGCCGCATGCGGAACAGGTTGCGGCGCGTGAAACCGCGCAGGCCAGGCTGGGTCTGCTCCAGGTGCCGAGCCAGCTCGTCCACCACGCCGTCGCCCCACTCGGCGGAGGCGAGCTTGCGGCTGATGTACTCGCCAATCTGCCAGTAGAGGCCCACGAGCTCGGTGTTGACCGCCCGCAATGCCCGGTGGCGCGCACTCTGGATGAGCGTCACGACCTCGGCGAAGGCGTCCTCGACGCGCGGCGCCACCAGTGCTCTGGCCGGGGCGGGCTTGCGGCCCTTGCTGGTCTTGCCAATGGCCTTCCTCTTCATCGAGCGTTCCCTGTCTTCAACAAGCCATCCAACAGCCCCTCGGCCTCCTTCTCGATGGCGAGAATGTCGGCGCTGATCGCTTCGAGCGTGCGCAAGGGCTGCGGCTTGTAGAAGTGGCGCGTGAAGCTGACTTCGTAGCCGATCTTGGTGGCTTCCTGCTTGATCCACGCATCGGGCGTGTAGGGCAGCACCTCGCGGCGGATGAACGCCGCTATGCCATCATCGTCGGCGCCGCCGTCTTCGAGCAGCGGTACCTGCTCGGTGTCGCGCAGGTCGGAGTCGGGCTCGTATTCGACGATGGCTGGCTTGCCGTTCACGGTTGTCTCAAACAGACCGCGAAGCGGGTCGGCCTTGATCTTGCCGGGCTTGTGGACTTTGGCGATGCTGGGCGGCGCCGTTTCGACGCGCCAACTCACCGCCTTGAGGATCTGCTTCAGGTCGGCGGCGGCGAGCTTGACGTCGGCCTTCTTGAGCGCGGCGTCCACACGGTCGCGGAACACGTTCTGGTCCTCGAACAGCGCGTCGCCCAGGGCCGCCCGCAGCTTGGTGGCGACCTCGACCAGGCGGCCATCCCGCTCCCACGTCTTGGGGTCGAGCAGCCTCTTTTTCTTCTTCTCGGGCAGGCCCTTCTTCGCGCTGCCGCCCTCTTCGTCGTCGCCTTCGTCCCCTTCGTCACCATTGCTGCCCCAGTCGGCGAGGCGCTTCTCCAACGCGGCGGACACCTTCGCGAACTTGGTGAACAGCTCGTCACCGAACTCATCAACGAGCGTGGCGCGCAGGTCCTCGTCGCCCGAGGTGAAGCGCAGCGTCTCGATGGCCTTGAGCGTGAGCTGGCTGTGCAGGCGCAACGGACGCTCGACCGTGACCTTCCAGTAGCCGAAGGCAGCGTTGGCGAAGATCTTCGACTCAGGCGTTTCCTTGAACTCGAGGAAGACGCGGCTGATGCGCTCGATGTCCTCGGGCGACAGTTCGCAGTTCTTCTTGCCGAGGTTCTTGCGCAGCGGCTTGAACCACTGCGTCGCGTCGATGAGCTGCACCCGGCCCTTGCGGTGCGCGGGCTTCTTGTTCGACAGCACCCAGATGTAGGTGGCGATGCCGGTGTTGTAGAAGAGGTTCAGCGGCAGCGCGACGATGGCCTCGAGCCAGTCGTTCTCGATCAGCCAGCGGCGGATGTTGCTCTCGCCCTGGCCGGCGTCGCCGGTGAACAGCGAACTGCCGTTGTGCACCTCGGCGATGCGGCTGCCCAGCGCCGACTTGCTGTTCATCTTCGACGCCATGTTGGCGAGGAAGAGCATCTGTCCGTCGCTGGAGCGCGTGACCAGCGACAACTCCTCGCCCTTGTGCATGACCTTGAAGCGTGGGTCGCGCATGCCGTCCTTGCCACCCATCGTCTCGAGGTCTTTCTTCCAGCTCTTGCCGTAGGGTGGATTGGCAAGCATGAAGTCGAATTCTTGTGCCGGGAACGCATCGTGCGAAAGCGTGGACCACTCCGCACCACCGACGATGTGGTCGGCGCTTTCACCTTCGCCTTTGAGCAGCATGTCCGCCTTGCAGACGGCGTAGGTCTCGGGGTTGATCTCCTGGCCGTAGAGCAGAGTCTTTACCTGTTGCTTGCGTTTGGCAGCGATGGAAGTGAGTGTTTCTTCCGCCACGGTGAGCATGCCGCCGGTGCCGCAGGCGCAGTCGTACAGCAGATAGGTGCCCGACTTGATCTCGGCCTCGATGGGCAGGAAGACGAGATTCGCCATCAGACGCACAGCGTCGCGCGGCGTCCAGTGCTCGCCCGCCTCTTCGTTGTTTTCTTCGTTGAACTTGCGGACCAGTTCCTCGAAGACCGTGCCCATCGAGTGATTGTCGATTCCCGCCGGCGACAGGTCGATGCTGGGATCGAGGAACTTGCCGATCAGCGTGCCGATGGCGTCGGCCTTGGAGAGCGTGGTGAGCTGGTTGCGGAACTTGAAGTTCTCGAGGATGTCCTGGACGTTGGGCGAAAATCCGTTGAGATAATCCTCGAAATCAGCGAGCAGTTGCTGCTGGCTGCCGCGCGACTTGAGGTCACGCAGGGTGAACTTCGAGGTGTTGTAGAAGGCCTGCCCCGCGGCATCGCACAGGGCGGCGCGCTGCTCGGTGATGCGCGCCTCGTCGAGCATATTCTAGGTGTCGAGCACCTGCGCCTTGGTCGGCTCGAGGACCGCGTCCATGCGCCGAATGACGCACATCGGCAGGATCACGTCGGGATACTTGCCGCGCTTGAACAGGTCGCGCAGGACGTCGTCGGCGATGCCCCAGATGAAGGAGACGATCTTGTTGTGCGTTGCCTGGTCCACTATTGGGTGTGCTCCGTCGCTGTCATTGGCCCGATTCTGGTCAGGGGCGCTGAAGAAGTCCACCGCCCATCGCGAGTGTCAGCGGCGTTGGATGCAGCGGGCTAACGCCTTATGTCTTGAATCTTTTCGTACTCTGGCGCCGAGAGCCCGGTGTGTGCGCCCGATGACGCCTCGGTGTCAGCAGCACCGCAATTCAGCAGGGGCCGCACACCGGGTACTCACTCACGTCCAAACGCTCAAACAGTTGCGCGAGAAAAGCTCGCACCGATAAGCGTGGGCCGGACGTGAGGCGCTCTCGACGTCCCCTACTAGGGCTACTCATGCAGGTGAGGTATATCGCTCCATGCATCCGTGCGCGCAATTGAGTCGGTCTTCTAGACTGCGGTGTTGGGGAATCCTGAGCGCCTGATTCTGTGTTTTGCGTAGGAGCTATCTTCATGGCTCGTGATCGATTCCTTTCTCTGCGCGCGCTGGCCGGCATCGTGTGCGCGCTTGTGCTGGTCGCTTCGGCGCTGACGGTGATGTCGATCACGCCAGCGGGCAACGCGCGCAACGTGCCGCGTAGCACCGCAATCACCATCCAATTCGATGCGCTACTCACTCCGGCCTCAGTCACCGCGACCAGCTTTCTTGTATGGCGTCAGATGGTGGGCCTGGCGGCCGGCACTACTGCATTCTTCAATGGCAATCAGACTCTGACCTTGTCGATGCAGTGGGAGCCGCGTAGTGTGGCGTTTGCTGACGGCAGAAAACTGCACACCGGGCTTTGACCGCGTAAGTGCGTTACAGCACAAACGAACCGCTGCGGTTTGGTGCAATATCCAACCCGCAGTAGCTGAGTGTGCGAGGCCGACCATAACGCGCACCTAACCTGTTTCCGACGGGTGCCCGACATGTACGAAGCGATAGTGACAGGCACGACGGTGCGGAAAAGATGCCGGCAACGAGGCGCAGGAGCGATGTCTTGAATCGAAACTATGACCGGCCCGAAAAGCGCCTGCGCAGCATCGTTGGGCGATCTGCGAGGCGTCTGCTGTCGCGCTGGCCGATCTACTTCGCGCTGGGGTTTTGCACGTGCGCAGACGCCGGCCCAGAGCTGCGACCGCCGCTGCTGTTGGAACAGATCTCGGTGCCAACTGATGGCGAATTGGAACGATCCGCCGCAGTGATCGGCGAAATCGAAGTGGAAAATCAGGACGTTTTCGATCTGTCCGATCCACGCGAAAACAACGCTCTGTTTCGCCTGACCAATCGACTGCATATCGAGACCCGTCCCGAACTCATAGTGCAGCAAGTGTTGTTCAAGCCCGGCGATCGTTATTCGCGGCGACTGCTCGACGAATCCGAACGTCTGTTGCGCGCCACCCGCTATCTGTATGACGCCGACATCGTCCCCATCCGTTATGCCAATGGCGTCGTCGATGTGCGCATCACCACCAAAGACGTCTGGTCGCTCAATCCAGGGGTCTCTTATGGCCGCAGCGGTGGCAAAACCACAAAGGGTTTTGAACTCGAGGAGCAGAATTTGTTCGGGCGCGGCATCGGGCTTACCGTGTCTTACAAATCAGGAATCGATCGCGAAGTTCGCAAGCTCGACTACGCCGATCGACACTTGCTCGGCACGCGGCTGCAACTGCTGGCGAGTTACGCCAACAACAGTGATGGCAGCGAGGAACGTTTGGCACTGGAGCGTCCTTTCTACGCGCTCGACGCACGTTGGGCCGGCGGCGCGCAGTTCGCACAGCGCGATCGCATCGACCCGCTCTATCGACTGGGCGAAGTGGAGTATCAATTTCGCGAGCGCAGCCGCCTGGCAGAAGCGTTTGCAGGGGTATCGAGCGGACTGCAACAAGGTTGGGCGCAACGCTGGCTGTGGGGCCTGACGCTCGACCAGCGCCGCTTCGATCCGTTGTCAACCGCGCTATCTACATTGCTGGTTCCAGAGGATCGCGATTTGGTGTATCCGTGGATCGGCTGGGAAATGACCCAGGACCAGTACGATGTAAGCCGCAATCATGATCAGATCGAGCGCACCGAAGATGTGTTTCTCGGAACGCGTCTGCAAGCGCGGCTGGGCTACAGCACGACCGCATTGGGCGCGGACCGCAACGCGCTGATCTACCGAGCCGCTGCGGACCGCGGTTTCAAGCTCGGTCCACGCGCCACGCTAACGATAGCTTCTGCATTGAATGGACGCTGGGAAAACAGCCACAGCGCGGACTTGCTGCTGGAAAGTCGCGCACGTTACTACTTCGAACAGACCGATCGCTGGCTGTTTTTTGCCAGCTTGGACACCAGTTACGGCGACAATCTGGACCTCGAACACCAAGTACTGCTGGGCGGCGACAGCGGCTTGCGCGGCTATCCGGTGAACTATCAAGCCGGCGACAAGCGCGCCCGCATCACCGTCGAGCAACGCTATTTCACTGACTGGTATCCGTTCCGGCTGTTCCGGGTCGGCGGCGCTATTTTCTTCGACGCCGGCCGCACCTGGGGCGACGACCCACTGAATACCCCGAACTATGGCGTGCTGAAGGATGTGGGCATCGGATTGCGGCTGGGCAATAGTCGCTCAGGACTTGGCAGCATCATCCACATCGATCTGGCGTTCCCGCTCGATGGTCCCAGCGACATCGACAACGTGCAGTTTTTGCTCGAGACGCGCAGGGAATTCTAGTCGCGGCCACCGCGTGCGTTGCAGGTGATCATACTGAAATCGACGGAGCACTCTTCAGGCGCGAGTCAACTGCGCGCGACTATTTGGCCTGCCAGCCTGCGTAGGCCGTGTACACGGCGGTCGCCATCAGTATCCAACCCACGCTACGCGCCAGCAGCGCATTCGAAGCCGGCCGCGACGCGAGCCATTCCCGTACGCGATCGCCGGCCAGCGCCATGCCTGCGTATATCGCGATTTGCGTCAACGCGATGATCAGCCACATCACCAGCGCCTGCGTCCACAGCGCGCCGTACTTGGGCTTGAAGAATTGTGGAAAGATCGCAAGCATGAACAAGTACGCTTTCGGGTTGAGCAGACTGGTCAGCATGCCCTGACCAAAGGTCGCTGCCTGGGAGCGCAGACGTTGCGTCGGCAATTCGCCCAACGCCGCTCCACTGCGCAGCAGCGACAGACCAATCCAGGCGATGTACACCGCGCCGGCCAGCAGCATCACATTGAACAGTGCTGGCCATAAGCGCAGCACGGCCATGATGCCGAACGCGCCCATGACGACGTGACAGATGCCACCGGCCACGATGCCAGCGGTTGCCATCAATCCGCTGCGGCGGCCGCCGACCAATGAACTGGCCAAGACAAAGGCCATGTCCAATCCGGGCAGCAACACCACACTGAATACCATTACAAAAAACAGCCAGAGGTGTGCGGTCTGTTCCATATCAGTTGCCTGCCTGAGCCGATGGAAGAAGCGAGCGTTCCGTGGGCGCAAGACGCAGTACTTCCTCGCGCATCAGATGTTCGTCGATCCCCGCACGCACCTGGGTCCAGCGTGGCATTGCCGCGAGCGCTTCACGAAAACGTTCGTACGCCGCGACATGGTCAAAGCGCGCGAACCAGACAAAAATATGCTCGCCCTCGCGCACCGGCAGGCGCGGGAAATTGTTGCTCGCGGTCTCGGTTTCGAAGGCACTCAACACCTCTGCACCGGCGCTGCTGAGCAGCGGCACCACGCTGTCGTGGAAGTACTCGACGAAACGTGCGTCGACCTGCGACTCGAAATAGTAGAGCGTCGCCACCACGATGCCGCCTGTCGATCGGCCCGCGCCGGGGAGTGGTCGCGTCGTCGTGGACGTGGCAAAAGCGGAATCGGCACGCGCCGGGCGCAATACAAGCACGTTGTCGGAATCCAGCATAGTGGCGTTCGCGGCGTTGCGATGTGCCTGCCACGTCGGTCCGCCGTAGAAAGCGGCCAAAGCTTCCGCGCGCTCGGGCATGTCAGAAAATCCGCGCAACCAGACAAAGCGGTCGGGATTGTCCAGATCGCGAAACTGCCCGGGGAGGGTGATGCCCTGCGCTTCCTGCGATTCAATGAACTCGCGCTCAAACAGTGCAATCAACTCATCGCGCCGACCGGCACGAAGTGTGTACTGGCGCAGTTCCATCACCTTGCAACAGTGCGTTGAAGGGGGTTTTTTCACATCGAACATGCCGTTCTCCGAGATAGGCAATTGATGACAACCGGCGAGCGCTGCACCCAGGCAAAGCGCGAGCGAGGCAAGAGGACGATGAGAAAGAGCGCCGGGCATATCGGGTTCCGCTGCAGAGGTTGGGAAGCGCGAGTAGGCTAGACTGCAATCAGGGCGAATTCAGCCCTGATTGAACTTTAGACTTGTCGCCATGCAGAGCCCAACCACCCGCGTGCTTGCCGTACTGGAAATGCTTCAGGCGCGAGGACGCATCAGCGGAACGGAACTGGCGCAGAACCTGGGCGTCGACGGTCGCACCTTACGTCGCTACATCGCCATGCTCGAGGAACTTGGCATTCCCATCATCAGCGAGCGCGGACGCTACGGTGGCTATTCGCTCGTTGCCGGTTTCAAATTGCCGCCGATGATGTTCACCGACGACGAGGCATTGGCGTTGGCCCTGGGTCTGCTCGCCGCGCGCGGGTTGGGCTTGAGCGAAGCCGCGCCCGCGGTCGCCAGTGCGCAGGCGAAGTTGGAAAGGGTGATGCCAGCGCCACTGATGCGCAGATCGCGTGCGGTACACCAAACCATCGCGCTGGAGCTGCCGCGCGCTCACGTGCGTGCCGGCGACAGCGACGCTTTGGTTGTACTCAGCGCTGCAGCGCAGGCTCGCCAGCAAGTTCATCTGCGTTACTTGACCGCGAGGGGTGAAGCCACGGTACGCGATTTCAACGCGTACGGATTGGCTTGGCGTAACGGGCGTTGGTACGTCGTTGGCCACTGTCATCTGCGCAAGGGACTGCGTTCATTTCGCATTGATCGCATCGAGGCAGTGCGGCCTCTGCCGGCCAGTTTTGCGCGACCGGAAGGCTTCGACGCGCTTGAGTACCTGGCACACGCGGTGGCGACACTACCGCGAACACACGCAATCGAGGTGTTGTTGCATGCCGATCTTGCGCTCGCGCGGCGCGAGGTATTCCCCGCCCTCGGGCTGTTGGAAGCACAGGTCGATGGCGTGCTCTTGCACGCACAGGCCGATGACCTCGACTGGTTCGCGCGCGAATTGTCGCGACTGCCGTTTGATTTCAGGATTCGTGCGCCCGTTGAACTGGCCACTGCGTTAAACGCGTGCGCGCGGCGGCTGCTGCGATTGGCGACGCCGGCATAGGCTGGGCGCCGCGTTCAATGGGCCGCGGTGTTGGCGCGATGCATACCCGCGAGTTGCGCAATGCACCCTGTTCAGTGCTCAGCGACGCCGCAAGCCGCTGCACGCGCCAGCAACAGATCACGCTCGCGCGCAGTGCGCTTGAGGCTGGCAGCGCGCTGGAATTGCGCACGGGCCTCGGCGCTCCTGCCCAGTTTTTTCAGCAGACCGCCGCGCACAGCGCGGACCCAGGTCTATCAGGTGGGCTTGGTCAAGAGCGTCCGCGCACAACACGGACCCACTGCAGATTGGTGGGTCCGACCTGTGGTCGGACGCTTTGCGCAGCCGCTAACTCGGAGAACTAACCGGGTGCCGGTCTCAATACTGCCAGTTGACGTTGACCGATCCGACGCCAGAAGCAGGCACCGTGTAGCTATGGTTCGCACCGTTTTCCCAGGTGACGGTGCCATTGCCCTGGATCTTGATGAACTTGTACTGGATCGTCGTTCCGGCCGGCACGCTGACGTTCAACCACCAGTTGGGATAGGTACCAGCAGTTGTAAGCATGGCGCCCACGGCATTTTGTGTTGTGGATGCCCAGTTGCTCAGCTCAACGGTATTGCCGGTGACGTAGATATTGTCGCCAGGATTGGTCGGTGATGCATTGTTGACGGTAAACGTCACCGGAATAAGCTTTGCCTGGTACGCAGTGAAGTTGAATGCGTTCGAGGCAGTAGCACTGCCGGATCGGGTCACTGTCACCGCGTGCACGCCCTGGCCGACGTTCGGAACCGTGGCGACGATTTGCTGATCGCTCCAACTGGTGATCGCGGCATTGGTCGCGGCGAATTTGACCGTGCCAGTTGCGGCACCGAAGCCCTGTCCGGAGATGATCACCTTGACGCCGGGCTGCGCCGCGGTCGGCGTCAGGTTGCCCAATTGTGGCGATGACGTCGCCGGATCGCGCTGCCACACCGACACGCTGTTTGCCGGCAGCGAGAAATTGGCGGTGTTGTATCCGCTGCCGTTGACCGTGGTCGCGGTCAGCGCTACACCGGCGAGCAGATTGGCCAGGTAGTCGGTATAGGTCGCTGTCGGCAAAGAGGTCACCAGATTGGTGATGTTCTGGACGACTGCGCTCTTGTTGATCGCGACCACTACAACGCTGTTATAGAACTTGCGCTCATAGATATACACATCGTTGCTTATCCAGCGTTGTGTGATCGAGCCGTAGCCCAGCGCCTCGTTGTTCTTGCGCAGCGTCGACAGATTCTTGATCAAGTTGAACGCGGTTGTGGTTTCGCTGAAGGCCGGCATCTTGCGGCGGTTGTCGGGATCGTCACCGCCTTCGAGATACTGCTCGCTGCCGTAGTAGATGCATGGAACGCCGCGCGCCGTCAGCACGAATGCCAATGCTGCTTCCAGGTGCTTTCGATCGTCGGCACTGGTATCGACAGTGAGAAAGCGCTTGCGGTCGTGGTTGTCGACGAAATTGACCAGGTCGTTCTGGTAGGCAAAATCGGTTTGCTGCTGGGTAATGACGTTGTTGAGATTGGTGAATGCGCCGCCCTGCCCGAACACACTATTGATGGTGGTGAACAGCGGGAAGTTGAGTTCGGCAATACCGCTTTTGTTGCTGAACTTCACCATGTCCTTGTAGAGCGGATTGTTGCTGTCGTCAGCTACCCACTCGCCGAAGACGAAACTGCTTTTGTTGCTGTAGATGGTATTGGCAAGGCTGTATTGCCAGCCCCAGTTGACGTGCTTGGTGGCGTCAATGCGAAATCCGTCGACGCCATGGTTTTGCAGATTGGTCACTGCCCCTTTGAGCAACGAATCGACGCTTGCATTCTGCTGGTTCAGATCGGACAGATCGTAGATAGTGAAATACTGAGTTTCATACGGCGAATCCCATTGCGCGCCGCCCATGTTCATGCCGGTCTGGAAGAAGCCGCCGGGGTTGCTGGCATAGGTGGCCTGCAGCACACCATTCAGCGACAGGCTGCCGTCATCGCCCGAGTTGCGAATATTGGAATGATTGGGTGCAAAGTCCACAATCACCTTGATGCCGTTGTTATGTGCCGCGGTGACGAAATCGTCGAACGGTTGCCAGCTTTGGCCACTGGTGGTGAAGTGTTCGTCAGGCCGCTGCGTGTCGCGCATTTCGTAGCCGTGATAGGGCGCGACCGAACCGCCGACGGCCAGCAGATTGCGATTGTCCAGCGGCGATGTCACCCAGATCGCAGTGATGCCCATGTTTTTCATGTAAGTCATTTTCGCGGTCAGCCCCTGGAAATCACCGCCCAGGTACTTCTGCAGATTGGCACCGGATGCATCGAACAGCGGATCGGCCGGGTAGTTGTTGAGGCTGCTGCCGTCAAAGAAACGATCGACGAACACCTGGTAGATCACATCACGGTTGTAACCAGGGCGCAGCGCCTGCGCGTTAGCCGCATTCATCACGCTCAGCGCAGCGGATAGCGCTATGCCGGCAGCAATCATCGTGGAAAAACGCTGCGCGCACGCGCACCAAGTCACAGAGAAATGTTTCATCAAACCCTCCCAAGTCCGATTAACTTCTTGATGGAGGAGCGACCGATGGACGCTCCATTGTTGCCCAAGCAGCTATCGGCTTGAAGTCGAGCGATCGTTGCGATCGCTTCTTCTCAACTGGCTCGCACGACCAGTGCATTCGGCAAAAGCAGACTAGAGCGCCACTCCGAATGTAACAATGTGTTGCATACGTATTCAGTGCGGCCCGATCGGACCCAGCGATCCGCCGCGGCCGACGTCTACGGCACGCACGTACCAAAGCATCGTCATTATTCCGGGCAACGCAGCAAACAACTGGACCGCGACCATAACGCCGTCCTACACCACATCCGCTTCGACAGAATCAACATGTGCGAGTGCCTTCGTTGCGCATTTGGCCTGTATCGCCAGCCACGGCCATATCTATTCCAACTATCGCCCCTGTACTTGATCGCCTGACGCGAAGTTGGAGCAGCGGTTTGATGCGAAGAATCTTTTTCCGACGGCGTCCGACCACAGGTCGGACCCAGTAAGCGACGCTGGGTCTGCACTGTGCGCGGACGCTCTTGCATCTCGATGACGCTGTCCGGTGTGGCGACCTCTGACCGCGACCGTCACCACCACTGCACCAATCGCCGCGCACCTATCACACCATCTTGACCCGCTGATGAGCGCAGCGTGTGATTGTTATTGGAGTTGTTTTCATGCACAAATTATTCCTTTCTCTGTTCTCGGGGGCGGTCATCGGGTGTCCCTGAGGCTCAGATTGGCGCCGCGATGTGCCCGGTACGTACCAGCTTCTTGTTAACGAACTCCTGGATGCCCATGTAGCCCAGCTCGCGCCCATAACCGGAGCTCTTGATGCCGCCGAAAGGCAGGTCGGCGTCGGACCAATCGATGTTGTTGACGAACATCATCCCGGTATCGACCTGGCTCGCGACCCGCTTGCCTCGGGCCTCGTCCTTGGTCCACACCGAGCCGCCCAAGCCGAAGTCGGAATCATTGGCCAAGGCGATGGCGGCCGCCTCGTCCTTGACGCGGAAGAACGAAACCACGGGGCCAAAAAACTCGTCGCGGAAGGCCGGGTTGTCGGGCTTGATGTCGGTGAGGATCGTCGTCTGTATGAACCAGCCCGGCCGGTCGATGCGCTTGCCGCCCATCAGCAGCGTGGCGCCGCCCTTCACGGCGGCATCCACCTGCTCCAGCAATTGCACCAGCGCCGCTTCGGTGGACAGCGGGCCGAGCGTGGTTTTCTCGTCCATCGGGTCGCCCGGCTTCAAGGCTTCCAGCGCGGCCCTGAACTTGGCCAGGAACTGGTCGGCTACGGCCTCCAGCACGATGAAGCGCTTGGCCGCGCAGCAGGTCTGGCCGGCGTTGTACATGCGGCCCCAGACCGCCCACGGGATCGTCTTGTCCACGTCGGCATCGTCAAGCACGATGAAGGCGTCGCTGCCGCCCAGTTCCATCGTGGACTTCTTCAGGTTCTGGCCGGCGCGGGCCGCGACTTTACGCCCGGACGCCAGGCTGCCGGTCAGCGCCACGCCCTTGATGCGCGGGTCATCGATCACGTGGTCGGACTGATCGTAGGAGACGAACAAGTTTGTGTAGGCGCCAACGGGTAGGCCGGCATCGAGCAGCAACTTCTCGAATGCGATGGCGCATTGCGGCACGCAAGCGGCATGCTTGACCACGAGTACGTTGCCAGCCATCAACTGCGGGCCGGCCACGCGGGCCAGCTGGTAGTACGGGAAGTTCCAGGGTTCGACGCAGAACAGTACGCCGATGGGTGAACTTTCCATGTGCGCCTCACCGACCTTGGGCTGCAGCTTTGACGGCGCGAGGAAGGACTCGGCGTGCTTCGCGTAGTAGGCCAGGATGTCGGCGCTGAACTTCACCTCGCCGCGTGCCTCATCAATGCGCTTGCCCATGTCCTGCGTCGCGAACTTGGCGAAGTCATCGACGTGGGCGTGCATCATTGCGGCCGCCTTGTTGACGATGACCGCGCGCTCGGCATAGCTCTTGTGCCGCCAGGTCTGCAAGCAGTCGTCGGCGGCGGCCAGCGACTTTTCGAGCTGTGCCGCGGTCAGGTGCTCGAAGCTCTTGAGCAGCTTGCCGGTGTTGGGGTTGATGCTTTGGTAGCTCATGGGATGTCGTCCTTTACGGTTCTTGATGTTCGTGGATCAAACCGTAAGGGCGGGATAGTCGGTATAGCCCTTGGCGCCGGGCAGGTAGAAAGTAGCCATGTCCGGGGCGTTGAGCGGCGCGTCCTCGCGCATCCGCGCAACTAAGTCGGGGTTGGCCAGGAACGGGCGGCCGAAGGCGATCAGGTCGCCGCGCTGGTCGAGCAGGGCCTGCTCGGCGCTGAGGCGGTCGAAACCGCCGGAGAGGATGAATAGACCGTCGAAAGCGGCGCGCAACTCGAGCTTAAAATCGGCGGGCACCGGCGGCGCGCCCATGGACGAGTGATCTACCAGGTGGATGTAGAGCAGGCCGAGTTGGGAAAGCGAATTGGCCAGCGCGATGTACTGCGCCCGAACGTCGGGGAACTCGCCAGTGCCGTTGAACACGCCATAGGGCGACAGCCGCATGCCGACCCTGTCGCGGCCAATCGCGGTAACAGCGGCGCGCGCGATCTCCAGCGCCAAGCGGTTGCGGCCTTCGATGTTGCCGCCATGGCCGTCGGTGCGCAGATTGACGAGCGGGTTGAGGAACTGCTCGATCAGGTAGCCGTTGGCGCCGTGCAATTCGACCCCATCGAAGCCCGCCTCCAGCGCGAGCTTCGCAGACGTCGCGTGCTCCTGTACGGCGTGAGCGATGTCGGCCTCGGTCATCGCGCGCGGCGCGCTGTGCGGCTGCATGCCGAGCGAGTCGGTGTACATCTCGCCCGGGCACACCACCGTGCCCGGCCCCAGGACCTCAGCGCCCGCCGGCAGGTTGGCCACATGCCCCACCCGGCCGCAATGCATCAGCTGCACGAAGATCTTTCCGCCGGGTGTGTGGACCGAGGCCGTCACGGCTTTCCAGGCATCCACCTGGGCCCGGTCATACAGCCCGGGGATGCGCGGGTAGCCCAGGCCATTGGGGCTGGGCGCCGTACCCTCGGTGAGGATCAGCCCCGCGGTCGCTCGCTGGCCATAGTACGTCGCCATCAGCGCATCCGGCATGTGCGCCGTCGTCGCCCGGTTGCGTGTCATCGGCGCCATCACCATGCGATTGGCGAGTTGTAGCGAGCGTGCGGAGAATTTGTCGAAAAGCATGGGATGAGTCCTGCTGGCATTAAACCCTCTGGCCGCGAGGCAGATGGGCTCCGGCAGGTCTGGGGTGTCTGAAAGTTGAAGCTTGCGCGACGGGCTTCGTCCGGCCTGTTCAATAGCGCAGCGAGCACCACGCAGCGTATGCACGGCGCTAAGCAGTGAACGTCACCCCGTTTTGGAAGCGCTGCCCAGCGACGCCTCACCCGACTCGCCCAGCGCAGGCTTTTCGCCGCTGAACACGGCCTTGGCCATCACCAACAACTGGGTCAATTTGTTTTCGCTCGCGTTCCAGTAGTGCGCGTGGCTCACCGTAACGCGAACCAAGGCCAGGTCCGGATCGTCCACGCCACCAGGAAACCAAGCCTGGGCGAACTTGGTCCACAGCGCCTGTCGCTGGGCTTTGTCATCAACCACCTCGGCTGAACCCGCCACCGAAACGTAGATGTCCTGGCCCGTGTCGGCATAGCTGATGTTGACCTGTGGCTGCTGCGCAAGCTCCTGCGCTGCGTCGCCCTTGACTGACATGAAGAACCACAGCCTGTCGTCCGGCATGGTCTTATTCTGCGTCGTCATCGGGCGAGAATGCAGGCGACCGTCACCGTGGTGAGTGGTGAACATGGCGAACTTGATGCCCTTGATGAGGGGCCACAGTTGCTGTTCGGCGACGGTGTCTGTAGGCATGTGTTGGCGCTCCGTTCGTGGTTTTTTAAGTGCAGGCGTTTATCTGTGCACCATTCAAGCCATCATCATCCGCATCGTGTCTATTTGCGTCTGTTCGCTGGCCCACCGAGTTGAGTCGCCAGGGCGTTCTGGCGGCGATTCTGTTGGTGTCCGAGCCACTGCCGTGCAACATGACGATCTTCGTCAGCCGCTCGCCGGGCATGAGTCTGGGTGGGCAGGCCGCTAAGCACCGACGCAAATTGCACGCCTTCTTGCAGAGTGGCCGAACTGCCGGTGATGCCGGCGACGGTGAACTTCGTAACTGCCATGCCGACGTTGCCACCGATGGCACCACAAAGCGCCAGCTTGGAGTGCGCCATCGCGGGTCAGGCGGGGGCCTTGACGCGACTCACGTCATGCGCCCCAGCGCCCAGCGGCCTGCCGCGGCTGCGGCGGCGGTGAGTCCCGTGCCCAAGGCGATATCAACCAGGACCAGGCGCAACGGCCAGCCCCGCAGCGTGGCGAGGTTGGTGAGGTCGTAGGTCGCATAGCAAAAGAAGCCAAACAGCGCACCGGCCAAGACCGCGCGCGACCAGGGCACCAGTCCCAGCGCCCCGGACCAGGCTGCGGGTGCAACGGCAAAGAGCAAGACGCCGACCGGGTACAGCAGATAGAACACGCCGCCCGCCACCAGGTTGGGTGGATCTGCCATCAGATGCCCGATGCTGTCGCGGTAGAAGGACTTGGCGATGAAACCGAGCCAGACGATATCCACGGCCAGCATCACTATCGCAATGGCACCGTATGCAGCGAGGTATTTCAGCATGTTGATTTCATCCTGCTTCGATTTGCTGTTGAGGGAAACGCATTGACGCAGCTCGGCCTCACGCTGTCTTTTAGATCTGATCGCAAAGGAGTGGCTATGTTGCCCAAGCCGGTGGCATCTATCTGTTCGGCGCCCAACCGAGCATTTTTTGGCGTCGCGCACGCCGGCGCGTTGTGCAAGACAATCATGTGGCCACGTCTTCCTGGCTTGTCTGCCGTCGCCTGCCTGGAAAGAAGGCATTCGTGCGGACGATGTAGTCGCGGTAGCCGGGACGTCGCTCGGCGATGTCCTTCTCCAGCAACGCCACGCCCGAAACCCTGAGCAGCAGAACCGTCATCAGCACCGGTGATGCGATGGCCCACCAGCCCTGCGCCGACAGCGCAATCAGATTGAAGCCCCACCACACACAAAACTCACCAAGAACGTGCGCGTCATCACACGGTTGATCGTGGCGGCGAAAGAATCGAGGTAAAGGGCGAGAACATCGTGCTACTCGGCGACTTCAATATCTTCGGCCGCGAAAACGTGACCATGCAGAAACTGATCGAAGACGGTGTGTTTTCGATCTCAGAAGCGCTGCAGTCGGTACCTGGCTCCAATGTCGAGAAAAAATGCACTACGACCAGATTGCCTGCGGCTCGTACAAGTTCCGCTTCGAGCCGACCAAGAACGCCGGCGTCTTTGATTTCTACGAATACGTTTTCCGCGAGCAGGGCGCACCACGCTTCGAGGCGCTACGCGGCAAGACTTCTTACAAGCAATGGCGTACGCACCCAATGTCCGATCAGCTGGTGATGTGGCAGGAATTCAAGATCGATTTCGCCGACGAATACCTGGTCGAGGTGCAGAAACAGGACATGGTCGACGCGTAGTAGGCGATGGTCGGGCACGATGGGTTGGTCGAGAAGTCATCCCAGCACTCGTGTTCGATCATGGCCTATCGGTTACTCCCGCTCAATCTTCAAAACCATGGGCAAACCCGCTGGCGAATGGATCAAAATCAAGAGGCACCTTGGGCGCAGTGAAGTTCAGGTAAAACCACCAACCGCGTACGTCGTTGTGCAAGTCGATGTCGCTGTGCGCAGCACAGTTCACCCCGGGGCCCGGGGGATCGCCGCCGGGCAGAATCTCCGAAAGCGGAAGCCCACCGATCAGCGGAAAAGTTGCGGGAATAATGACTGTGTCGGCATCACTCTCGCGCAGAAATCCCTTCATCAGGCCGTTGACCGTGTTGCTGGCCGGGTTACCGACAAACGTTGCGGCAATCTGAGCATCCTGCAGCGGCACGGCAATGCCGCCGAGATCCAGCGAGATCGTGCCGACAGGCGAGCCGAAGCAAGGCGCGGTCGTGTTGATCACGCCTGGGACATAGCCATGCAAGGCTGCCGCAAGCGGTTCCAGGCAGGGCGCACTTGAAGACAGCGTAGCGTCTCCAGTTAACCTGGACGACGCGAACGAACTGCACGCGGTCGACGCCAACGGCGCGGTACACGCCGCGCCGCCGGAATCGAATGGATTCGTCGTTGCGCTCTGATCGAGCGGTTGGAACAAGAAGAGGTTGGATAAATCCAACAGTCCATCGGCCGGTGTATCGCCGTCGGTCTGGATGCTTGTCTGCAACTCACCATTGACCGAAAATCCCACAACGGGCGTGTCAGTCACATCGCGGCAACCGATAAAATTCACGAAAACATGCGGATCGCGTAGATCCAAATCGTTCATGCGAAATGCCGTCACTTGCGCTGACGCATCTGCGCTTGTCAAGGCAAACAGCGTCAGCGACCACTTGCGCAACACAGCGAATGTTCGAATGTTCAATGGGACCGGTCCTTGTTCACTTGGGGCGGCGTCGGATTGCAGTGAGTGATTGAGGCGAGCGCCCGGCTTTCCAGGGGAAGCTCTTAACAAGTTCGTGGCCTGGATAGCCCCCTGAGTCAGGCGGCGAAAAAAACTGCAAGGGAGTGACAAACGACAAGATGTACAGCGAGGACGAAGCGGTGACCTATTCAAACCTTCGCTGGTTAAATCGGTTGGCGCCGTCAGCCACACACAATGACTGCGGCCCTCAGCCGCGATCCATTTGATCGACCGATGCAAGGTCGAGTCCCGGTGTTGAAACAAAGCGCTCGGCGCGTTCAATGGTGGGGCGCAGTCGTTGCAGCTGCGGTTCGATCAAGGCCGCATGGCGACGCCATTTGTCTGGGCCCGGTTGCGATACGGTATGCCGTGCAAGCGGCAGGCTCCCATCGATCGGCCGATCCCAGGTCAATCCGAGTGCCGCACAAACGCGCTCGATCTCGCGTCTGGGATCGGCAACGATGCGGTCGTAGCGCGCGACTATGACGCGTTCTCGCGGCAGCGCTTCGAGATCGTCCAACAACAGGCGCGTGGTGGTTTCCCATTGATGCGCAATGACCTCGCCCAGCGACTTGCCACTCACTGACTGCCAACCCGGCGTCAATAGCAATGACCAAGGCAATCCCTGCCAGCCAGGCAAGTCCGGATAGGTGCAGAAGCGGCCAGACTGCCACGCCTCGATCATGCTGCCCATCACCTCGCGCGGATCTCGATGGAGGTATACAAACACGCCCTGAACAAAAACCCGGTTGAGAAACGGCACGCGCAATGAGTTCTTTGGGGTTTTTTCCAGCATGCGCAGACGCCCGGTGCTGGGTCGCTGGCCATCACGATCGAGCAAGCTAGATTGGAATCGTTGCCGCAACTGCTCGATTACGGCGGGTGTTGCTTCGGCCGCGGTGAGCCGATTCGAACCCAGGTTGTTTCGGGCGGGACTGAGCTCCGCGATGCCTTCGATCAGCGCGTGGCTCTCACCGCCAATGGTGTAAACGCCGGGCGCCCTGGCCAGGGTTTCGAACAGCAGGGTGGATCCCGATCGCGGCGATGAGACAATGAAGATGGGCCGCTCGAACAGCGGGTCTGCCTCAGCAACACCTACCGCGCCACTCGCATCGCTGGATACCGGCGCAATGGGGTAATCCGAAATCGCTGCTGCGGCAGTCGCACTGCCGGTAACGGCTACTTTGGCAACCAGCGTTTGCATAGCACTGGCGAACAGAAGTTCGTTCTGTAAAACCACTGCGCTAGCGAATTGACTCACCTGCTGCATGAACAAATCGATCGCTTGTCGATACACCGGCCAGCCTTCACTGCGCTCGCCATACGCCGCCCATAGCGCCTGCCAGTGACGACAGAATTGAGCAGCCGCCTGGCGCATCTGCGGCAATGCCGCGTGCGGCACCGCGTCACCGATCAGGAAACCAATTCGCGAGGTGATTTCCCACGGCGTCATCACTACCGGCACGTTGACGCTTTCAAACAGCAATGGCACACCGGCGGCGTTGCTGGGAACAATGTTCTGTGCAGTCCACTCTCCCGAGAACGCGCGCTGATTATGGTCTCGACCAGCGCCGACCAATCCCCAGAAGCGATCGCCGCCGACCGTATCGGCAACCAGGTGGATGCGCGAGTCGTCGGCATCATTCAACACCCGATGCTGCCGCCACGTGTCGAAAATCCAGCACTCGCCAGCAGCCATGTTGACCTGGGCGTCACCACATTCGAAGCGCACCGTGGGCTGGGTCACGATTGGAATATGGATGCGAACTCGATCGCCCCAGTAATAACCCTGATCGGCGTGACGGGTAACTTCGGCGTGTCCGCTGAGCCGCATCAACCGGGTTCGACCCAGCGTAACACCGAGCATTCCCAGCGCCTGCATCAGGTAATGGCAGCGTTGCAGCAGCGGTGTCGGCCGCATCACACCGGCGAAGCTCTCATTCGCGGGCTGCCCATCGACCGCGATCAGCGGCAACATCGAGTTGCCCGGAAATCCCTGCGGATGTGGCATCCAGCAGGACTCGCCCAACGCCTCGATTTCAGCCGCGAGGGATTGCGCGTCAAACCGCAACGGGAGCTGGATAAAGGGAGCGGCAAGTTTCATCGAGACAAGTCGTTGTGTTGGAGGGGTTGGTGCTTCAAGCGCCAGAGTACCGTTTCCCAGGCTCGCGCTCCAGACACGCGACGCGCTTGAATTCACGACAACGCGGCGGGCAAGGTGCCCGAGTGCAGAATCAGCTACATGTCCAGCACCAGCTACATGTCCAGCACCAGCTACGTGTCCAGCACCAGCTACGTGTCCAGCACCAGCTACGTGTCCAGCACCAGCGCCAGCTCGCGAACCGGTTTGCCCACTGCAGTGCGCGCGGCCGCGGTCCAGATGCCGCGCTGCATTCGCGTCAATGCCGTCAGTCCCAAGTCGCGAGCGGCAATTGCCTTTAGCCGTAGCGTCGATGGCCATCAGACCGGCCAAATTTATACAGTCTTCTGAATTTGTAGAGTCTTCTGAAACTGCGGCCATGCACGCGCAGATCGTCTGCCGCCAGGGCAAGTCAGACGGGTTTGCGGCGAGCGCCGTCGAAAAGAGCGCACTCGCCGCTGGGCCAGAATACTATTTCACCACTATGGAACCCCTGAACGGGTACGAAGCCGCGATAGCCCCCTGAGTCAGCGCGCAAAAAACCGCAGGTTTTTTTGGGGTTTGGCAAGCAATAAGCCGTGTGGCGAAAACGAAGTGGTGACTTATTCAGACCTTCCCTAGGGAACCTCTGAACAAGTCCGGAGCCGCGATAGCCCCCTGAGTCAGGGGGCGAAAAACCGCAGGTTTTGACCAGCTCCGCTGTTGAGAGCGGGGGTTTGGCAAGCAATAAGCAGTGTGGCGAAGACGAAGTGCAGACTTATTCAGACCTTCCCTAGGTGGTTGTTATTAGTACCTTGACCCGAATGGTACTTACTTAAAATTGTGGGAGCACAGGAACGCGCGACAAATACCCTCAGAACTTCAATCTTCGCGGTGCCCCGGACGGCACGGTCGGCCTGACCAGGCCTCCCACACCGGCTCTACAGCCTCAAGTAAGTGCCATTCTACGCTGACCTCTGTTTCGCCGGTGCGTATCGACGCAATGCGGCGCCCGGGTGCGCTGTTCGGCGCGCATGTCGCGTCGAGGTACGCTAGTGCCTGTTCAATTCTTGCTGATGCAATCGCGTGAACGACGAGCCAAACACAGTGAAATCCATCGATGTGCTGATCATCGGCGCCGGCTTCGGCGGGCTGGCGATGGCGCACGCGCTTGATGAACTCGGCGGCGTTGATTGCCTGATCGTCGAGAAAGCCGATTCCGTCGGCGGCACTTGGCGCGACAACATTTACCCGGGCGCGGCCTGTGATGTGCCCTCGCACCTGTATTCGCTGTCATTCGCACCCAATCCCTATTGGTCACGTCTGTTTCCACGGCAGGGCGAGATACGCGCGCACATGGAAACCCTGAGCGCCGGCTGGCGTGCGCGGCAACGTATCCGCTTCGGCTGGACGTTGCGTTCGATGAGATGGAATGCAGGCGCGCGGAATTGGCGCGTGCAAAACGCAGGCGGCGAATGCATCGACGCACGTGTTGTGGTCGCCGCCATGGGCGGATTGCATGTTCCCAGTTGGCCGGATATCCCCGGTCGCGACACGTTTACCGGCGCCCAATGCCATAGCGCGCGCTGGCGCCAGGAGATCAAGTTTGGGGGCAACCGCGTCGGCGTGATCGGCACCGGAACCAGTGCGCTGCAACTGATTCCAGAACTCGCGCAGACGGCGGCGTCACTGCACGTATTCCAGCGCACACCGGTATGGGTGTTGCCCAGGCCAGATTTCGCGATTCCGCGTTTGCTGCAAAGCGCTTTTGGCGTTTTTCCTCCGCTACGTTTAGCGTTGCGCGGGATGCTCTACGTACTGTTGGAAAGTATGTCGCTGGCCTTGTTGAAACCGCGCACCGCGTTCTGGGTCAAAGCCATTGCACGGTGGCACCTGCGCAAGCAGGTTGGCGATGTGGCGATGCGTGCTTCTCTGCAGGCAGATTACCCGATCGGCTGCAAGCGCATCGCCATGTCGAGTGACTTCTATCCGGCACTGACACGCGATCATGTATGTCTGGAAACCATGAGCATCGCCGCGATCGAGCCCGGCGGTGTGCGTCTGTCCGATGGTCGTTTGATCGAACTCGATGTGTTGGTCTACGCGACCGGCTTTCGCCCGATGGACGTGCTCGCAAGCGTCGACGTGCTGGGCGAAGGCGGACAATCACTGGCCGCATACTGGGCCGATCGACCGCGCACTGCCAATGGCATGGCGGTGCCGGGCTTTCCGAATTTGTTCTTCGTGCTCGGCCCGAACACCGCGCTCGGCCACAATTCTGTGCTGTACATGATCGAAAGCCAGGTTCGCCATATCTCGCGCCATCTGCGCCAAATGCGCGTCGACGGCAGCACGCGCATTGAAGCGACAGCCGCCGCGGAGGCGCGCTTCATGCAACATATCGACCAGGCATTCCCACGCACCGCGTGGGCGGGTGGATGTCGCAGCTGGTATCTGAATGCGCAAGGCCGCAACATCGCGCTATGGGTTGGGTCGTCTTGGGCCTATCGACGACGCACTGCGTATCGGCGTGGTGACGATTACATTATCGACTGATCTTGGTGTCGCCGTTGTCGATCGCGTACGGCGCATCGGCCCTGCGCTTGAGATTCACCGAGTGCTTCGGCTGTGTGCGATGCGTAACTGTTGATACTGCGTCCACGCTAACGCGCCGCGCGGACAAAAAGCTGCTCAAGCACACCGGCTTTGCACAGTTCATCGGGACCGCGCCGAAGTCGCGCTTCGAAATCCGCACCCAGAATGCCGGTGCAGCGGAAGCCAAAAACCAGATTGCGTCCTGCGCGTTTGGCGGCATAAAGCGCACTGTCGGCGATTTCAATCACACGTTCCCAATCCAGTCGCTGCGGCAGCTTTGGATCGAATGGATAGCAGGCGAACCCGATCGAGGCGGTGCAGCCCAGGATCTTGCCGCCATCGATCTTCACCGAATTATCGGCAATGTCCTTGCGCAGACGCTCGGCAATGCGCAATGCGTCGGTTTCATCCGCCGCGGCCGCGACCACAAGGAACTCCTCGCCGCCCCAGCGCACCACGATATCCTGATCGTCGAAGTGGGTCCTGAGCAACTCGCCCATCGAACTCAATGCCTGATCGCCACTGGCATGACCGTGCTCGTCATTGATCGATTTGAAGCGATCAATATCGATCAATAGAAACGCCAGACGGTGACCGCCTTGGGCAGTGCCTAGCAACTGCGGCAGTCGACGTTCCAACGAGCGTCGATTGCCCAGCCCGGTGAGCGTATCGGTCTGGCTTAATTGCTCAATGCGACCATACGCCGCCTCCAACGCGAGGTGTGCACTGTGCATGCTGGCCATGGCTTCGCGCGTCTGTGCCGCAGCTTGGTCCAGACGGCGGTAATTGTCGGCGTTGTCCAACGCAATGGCGGTGTAGCTGGCGAGGGCACGCAGAAATTCCAGGTGCGCCGACGAGTAAGCATGCGGCCGCGGGCTTTGCACCGACAGACAGCCGATCACTCGCTGCTCAATGCGCAGGGGCAGATAAACCACCGACTCCATCGTCTGCCCCTGCTTTGCTGGCAAGGGGTGCTTGACGTAGTCGGCCAATTGCTGGTTCGTGGCGGTGACCAATTCGCGACACTCACGCACACACCAGACTGCTGGCCGCCCCTGCTCGCTCATTGAATACTCCAGATTGGCGCGACGCACGTCGCCCTCAATCAGATACTCAAGCTCGATCAGTTGGCTGGCTTCGCGATAAATGGCGATGAGAAATACATGCGCGTCCAGTCGCGCGCGCACCTGTCGATAAACGCGATCCGCCGCCTGCTCGAAATTGAGCGTCGCAGTCAGCTCCTGGCCAACTTCGCCGAGTTTCAGAATATCCGCCGTACGCTCGGCCACTTGTTCGGCGAGCAGCTTCTGGCGTTGCGCCAGCAGGTGCAGACGCGCGTAGAACAGGCCGGCGACCGCGGCGATCAGCGCAGCAATACCCAACAGGCGCGCCCATGTGGTCTGCCACCAGAACGGCTGAATGGTAATCGCCAGTTGCGTTTCGGCAGTGCCCCAAGGTGCGTCTGCTGTGCGCGCGCGCAACCGGAATCGATAGTCGCCTGGTGCCAGATTGGTGTACGTGGCCACGCGCCGTTTTGCCTCGGCGTTGATCCAGTCCGGGTTGAATCCATCCATGCGATATGCGAAACGCAATTGCTCTGGTGCGGCAAAATAGGGTGCCGCAAAGGCAAGACTCAAACTGCGGGCTTGCCCCGCCGGGATAGTGAGTTGTGTGGTGCGATGCAGGGCATTGATCAAAGGCGACCGAGCGTCCAGGCTACTCAATTGCAGCGCGTGATCGTCGAGTTCTATTTCGGTCAGCAGCGGCAGCGGTGGCGGCGGCAAGTCGCTCACTTTTTCCGGATCGAACACGGTAAAGCCCGATGCGCCTCCGAACGCGATCTGGCCGGCGGCGGTAGTGGTATGCACGAAAGCGTAATAGCCGCGGTCGATTGCGCCATCGGCTTCCCCGTACGACGTGAACTGCGAAGTCCCTGGATCGAAACGGGCGATGCCGGCATTGCTGCTCATCCACAGTCGACCGTTGCGATCTTCAATCACACTCTTGATGGCGTTGCTGCTGGCGCCACCGGAACGAGGAAACAATTCGAAACGCGCCCCGGTCAAGTTGACAGAATCTGAGAGGAACATTCGATGCAGGCCAGCACCGGTCGCCAGCCAGGCGGCGCCGTCGGAAGCACGTAGAAATCCATGACAGGTATCCGATTGCAAGGCGTCAGCATCCTGTGGATCGGCGCGAAGACGTTGCTTCACAATCAGTCCGTCACTGGAAAACCAGTACAGACCCTTGTCGGTTCCAAACAGCCGCGTGGTTGCATCAAACGTCTCAGTGAAGTGCGCGCGCGTCGCCAGCACATGGTGGGCAAGCAAGCTGCCAAGCGTGCGATCGAGCACAAACAGATCGGCATCCCGCGTACTGACCCATATCCGGTCGGGTTCGACCACGATGAAATCGACAAATGGACGCCCGACTTCGACCGACACCACGGCGCGCTGCACAGATTGGGTGGCGGGGTCATAGCGGAAGATGCCCTGATCCGTTCCGAGCAGCAGCTCAGCGCCGTACCGAGCCACCGCATAAACCAGCATGCCGCTAGTTGCCGGAATTGCCTTCAGTCGGTACGTCGTGGCATCGAACAGGAACAGGCCACGGCGCGTGCCCAGCCAGATCTGTTCGGGGCCGGCATTGGTCATGTTGACGATTTCTGCAGCATCCAGTGCGTGTGGATCAACCGAGTTGGCCTCGAAGCTCAGAAAGCGACTACGCACCGCACTCAGCAGACTTGCCCCGCCCGACCAGGTACCAAACCAGAGGTCACCGGCTTTGTCCTGAATCAGACTGACCACGCGGCCACTGCCAATGCTGCTGGTCAACTGCGGCTGATGCTTAAAACGATCGAAGTGTGGCTGCGCGCCGCTGCGGTCCAGCATCAGGTCGGCGCCGGCCTCGGTGCCGATCCACAAAAGCCCGGACCGATCTTCCAGCAGTGCATAAACCCGGTTGTGGGAAATCGATCTTGCATTGGCTGGATCATGGCGCCACTGCACAAGCGCGCCGCTGCGCGGAGACAATCGCAACAAGCCCGAGTTCTTGGTGCCGATCCATAATTCGCCGCTGCGATCAAGTCGTAGCGCCTGAATAGAATCACGCAGCGACGCGCTCGTTGGAGCCGCCACAAGCACTGGCGAAAAACGCTGCTGCGTCACATCGAAACGCAGTAGACCTGCAGCAGTGCCGACCCAGAATCCGCCGCTGCCATCCGGCGCCAATGCCAGCACGCGCGGGTCCGCCAAGTCTGCGCCGAAGTTATCGAAATTGCGTCGTGCCGCTTGATAGCGCGACAGGCCGCCGTCGCTGCCGATCCATAGCACGCCGTCTGCGTCGAACAGCAAGGTGTTGATTTTCTGCTGCGCCAGGCTGCTGGCATCGCCTGCCAGCGGCAGGAAGGTCTCGAATTGCTCGCTCGCCGGGTCGAACCGATTCAGCCCATTGAGTGTTCCGATCCACAAGCTACCATCGGCCGCGCTGAGCAAACTGGAAACGTAGTGCTCGGAGATGGATCGCGGATGATCGCGCTCGCGAATAAAGACGCGCATCTTGGTACCGTCGTAACGATTCAGTCCGACCTGCGTGCCCACCCAGAGGAATCCTTCTCGATCCTGCACCATCGCCATGGCGCTCATCTGCGACAAGCCATCGACATCGGTCAGGCTGCGAAAGCGCGCGGTTTGTGCGCTCGGTTGTGCATGCAACGGAGGAAGGACCAGGATCAGAGCCAAGGCGTAGCAGCACGCGGCAAGTTTCGCAGCCAACCCAGTGCGGCGGATTCCCTTCAACATGGCCGATTCTCGCATCGTTCTCGAGCGAAATGAACGCCAGTAGTCGGTCTTTTGCAACGAGCAAGCGCAGGCGACCCAGCCGCGAGCCGGCGCCGGAGCGCCCGATCATGCCTGGCGTCTCCCGGCCCGATGCAAATCGGCGTGAGTGCAGCAGCAACAGGGTAGAGGGACACGTCACGCCGAATCATCGGAAGCATTTGAGCTCGATGGCAACTGCAGCTGCAGCGATCCAGGCGCAGTCTGGTGACCTTGGAGCGAACCTGAGTCAGGCCCATCGTACGGACGCAGTCAGCAAAATGATCCCGATTTTGGTGGCTCAGGTCTGGATGATTTACTGTTCGAAGCTGTTTGCGAATGGCACTTCGACTTGGCTGGAGTGAAAACGCAACACCTTGCCCTGGAAATCCACCAGGTAAAGTTCGCCGTTCTCGTCTTCGCCAAAGCCAGCAATCAGCGCCGGCGTATCCTGCCAAAGACTGAAGTTCCACGTGGTTGCCGGCGGTGTTGGGCGCAGCAGAAAGAACACGCGGCCAGAGGTAAAATCGCCGAAGATATAGACACCCTGCAATGCAGAAATGGCACCACGATAAACATAACCACCGGTGACTGAACTGCCGTGCCCGGTGTTGCGCGCATAGGAAAATATCGGCGCGACGCTGGTGGCGCACGTGCCATGGATCGGGTTGGTGCCTTCGCAATTGCTCCAGCCATAGTCACGCGTGCCGATGGCATCAATGCGGTCGAGCGATATTTCTTCCTGTGCGCTCCAGCCGACATCGCCTAAAAACATTTCGCCGGTCACCCGATCGATGCTGAAGCGGAATGGATTGCGCCAGCCGTGACTGAGCGTTTCGTCGCAGGCACCGGCGACACCATTGCCACCGGCGTGAGGATTGCTCGCCGGAATAGCATACAGCGCCGAGCCGTCGCTATTGTCTGCGCACAGCTCGTTTTCGCCTGCGGCGGTAACCTGGTCAACATCAATGCGAATGACTTTCGACAACAAAGCGCGCGAATCTGGATTGGCGTCGATACCGGTAAAGTTGCTGTCGGACGGGCAATCACCACTGCGGCTGTCGTTGCTCATCAGCTGCGCTGGGGTCAGCGTCTGTCCACGTCGACAAGGATCGCCCTGATCGGACCCGTCGCCCATCGGGATATAGAGATATCCGTCCGGACCAAACGCAAGATCGCCACCGCGGTGAAAACGATATCCCAGATCAATGCGCAAAACGGTCGTGATCGTGGTGACATCAAGCTGATTGGTATCGCCGGCCGACACCTGCAGACGTGCAATGACGGTGTCGTCATTGAGGTCGTTGTAGTTGATGTAGACGTATCCATTTGCTGCATACTGCGGATGGAACGCGAGCCCAAGCAATCCGTTCTCGTAATCCGTTCGCACGCAGTGCGGCACTGGCGTGGCGCCGCATTGCGGCAAATTGAGAAAAGGCGTGACCAGCGGCGCCGACGCCCCCGGCAACAACACGCTGATGCGCCCGCGCCGGCCGGCGATAAACAGCCGGTTGCTGCCGTCGCCAGCGTTGCGGATTGACAGTGGTTCTGACAGACCCATCACCACGGTCTGCAGGGTGAGATCCGGCGGGGCAATCTGTGCGTCGGCAGCAATACTCATCAATAGAAATAACGCCAGTGCGAACCCGCGCTGGCCAGCGATTCGTGGTGGTGCCATGGGATGTCCTCAACAAGCCAGGGATTGCCGCCCCGCTTCCGCAGGACCTAATACCGCCATAGAGTGCCGCAAGTTGACGGTAGCGTGCGTGCCTGGCGTCAATAAATTGGCGTTGGCGATCAAGAAATGCAAGCCGAGCGCAGCGCGCGGGCGCTGCCGAGGTGGCGATTCTCTGGTTAGGCTCGGGCTACATCACCAGCGCCGGCATGGGTCGCGGCCTCGGTGCAGCGCCGAAGGAAAAACCACGTCGCCAACAGCTACAAACCAATCACCGCATGACGTACGATGGTCGCAGTGGGCGCGTCGGCATTCGAAACCAGCAGCACATCACCAATCGGAATGATGACGGCGACCAATGCCATCTGACTGAGCACGCGAATCTGCCGCGTGAACAGCAGCGTGGCAACAAATACGGCCAGAAACAGCGCGCGCAATCCGAACACCGCCACAAAACCGGTATCAGCCGAATTCACCAGCGGCAGTCCCAGGTACGTGGCGAACGCGACAGGATCGCTGAACGCGCGCTGCGTTGATCAGTTGCAAAAGCGCCATTAACAGCGCCATCCAGAAGCCTACCGAGCGCGTACATTTTGGGGAATTTGCCGTTGCGTTAATGTGCTGAATTACCTCGCGTGAGCTGATGGAGGTTTTGAGGTCGACCTGCGAATTCGTCCAACGCCTCGACAAAGCGCACACTGGCTTCGAGTTCGGGAAAGTGTCCGACACCTTCCGGCATCAGGCTGCAACTGTTCGGTGCCAGGTTGCGTGTCGCGGCCATGTCGGTTGCAGTATGCGAAGGGCCGGCCCTGCCCCAGTCGATCAAAGCCGAGACGGTTGACTTAGGGGTGGAGCCCAAACACATATAGTTGGACGTCACTGTCTCACACGGGAAACTGGCCCGTCCTTACGCTCAGGATGCGGGGCAGGTTCCACATCTACAGCAGCAAGAAGGCTGTTGGCGCGGGGCTTGACCCTCGCGCTTTGAATCTCCAGCACGCCGCGACACAGCCAGGACGCAGGTTGGGTTCCGCGAAGCGGTACCCAAGATCGGAATATCCGGAGAGCGCTTTGCGCGCAGACCCTGCTTGCAATGCGATGAGGTGTACCGCGCAGCGCAATCCAATAAAACCGTGACTAAGGAAGGTCTGAATAAGTCACCACTTCGTCTTCGCCACACTGCTTATTGCTTGCCAAACCCCCGCTCTCAACAGCGGAGCTGGTCAAAACCTGCGGTTTTTCGCCCCCTGACTCAGGGGGCTATCGCGGCTCTGGACTTGTTCAGAGGTTCCCTAACGAGCGAAGAGACCGATCGCTTAAACGCACGCAATACACGTCGGAGATTACCGATGAGCCACAAACGCATCCACCTGTTAGCCACGTCGCTTGTGTTTTGCACCGGCATAGCGACCGCGCAGACCGCGACCTTTTTGGGGCCCACGCCGTATTTGCAACAAAGCGATACGCCGGCGGGACTTTCGGCATTGCCGGTCGTTTTAGAAAACCTTGAGGACAACGTGCGTGATCCTGACCTCAGCACCGCCGCAGGCATCATTGCCTCGGGTTTAACACCGATTCGGTAGACATTGATGACGGCGTGATTGATGGCGCGGGCACTGCCGGACACAGCGCATTCTCCCGCGCTCCAATCCGAATCACTTTTTCCAGTCGACCGGTGTCTGCGGCGATGGTTTGGACCGATGGTGGCTCGAACACCAGCGTCACTTTTGAGGCCTTTGACCGCTCCGGATTGCCACTTGGCACGCACGGTACATTTGTTCTGGGCGACATCTCAAACTCGGGTACAACCGCCGAGGATCGCTTTTTTGGCGTGCGCTATGCGCCAGGAATCAGCGCAATCCTTCTGACACATACCTCAGGCTGCTATGAAATTGATCATGTGCAGTGGACCGCCGACGTCCTATTGCGCGATGGCTTTGATTAGGCGCGCCGACAAGAAGAGGAGTCGGACCCGAATGGCACTTACTTAAGCTACTGCGGGTGTCCAAAGCGCAGTACACCGACAAGGAATGAACCCATGATATTCCGGCCGTTCGTATTTCATGCTTGGACCGCAGCATTATTTTCGGTCGGCACAGTTAGCGCCCAGGCGGCGATCACGGTGTACAACTCGGAGGCAGCGTTTGTTGCGGCGATCACGGCCCCGGGGGTCGACACCTTCACCGGTTTCAGTACCACCGGCTCTACGCCGAGTCCGATCATCCGCAGTGCCGGCCCCTATGGCTATACCGGTACGGTTTCCACCATGTCTTTTTTTGGTGCTGGCACGACAGTCAACCCCTGGCTATCCTTCAACACCGCCACCGATACCATTACCTTCAATGCCTTCAGCGCTGGCGTGATTGGCGCTGGCGGCTTGTTCTTCGGTAGCAATAGCAGTGGCGGGTTTCAGTCCGGCAGCATTGCACTGGCCGCCACCGATGCCGGCGGCGCCACATCCACGCAGACGATCGCCAACGCTACCACCAACAGCGTTCTTGGCTTCGTGTCGGACGGTGCGTTATTGTCATTGACGGTGACCACCATCCATCTGGCCGGTGGCTTTTTGTGGCCGACCGTAGACAACCTGACGTTCGGTGTCTGGATGTCGATCGTAGACGAGGTATTCGTCGACGGTTTCGAATAAGTGCGCCGACGAAACCAGTGACGCTTAAAGGGTGCAAGTCCCTGACATCAAACGAGTAGCGATCCATGAGTGTCCCCGAGTCATGCGTTGGTCATCGCGAGGTGAGCGGCGAAGCGTTGACAGGGCGCGATGGGCCAGCCATTGAGCCGCGAAAGAATCCAAATCCCGAGAGCCGACGCTTTCTATTCGGCGGAAGGCAATAGACGTGGGCGCGCTATCGCGAGCACCGACGCGCTCGGCGTGGTCTCATTGACACTGGCATGTTGATACGCCCTTCAAACACTCGGATTAGAGTCGAATGGCTCTAACTTGAGGTCCAATCTCGGCGGCCGCGCAGTCGTAGGCTGGTGGTGAGCGCGGCGAGCCCCAGCAGGATTGCTGATCTGCTGGGGTTCGCCGCGCTCAACGCCAGCCTACATTTAATGCGATCTGCGCTTAAGTAAATGCCATTCGACTGTGACCCCGGTTTTCCCCGATGAGCAACAACCCCTACCCCAGAACTTGCGGATTGAGTTGCCACACAGAAAAGTTGAGTGCAGCAGCGAAGCTGACCCACAGCAAGTACGGAATGAGGAGCGCACCTGCAAGAGGGCGTACCCGCCAGAAGGACACAAGGGTTGCAACGATAAGCAGCCAAAGCAACAAGATATCTGCAAATGCCAAAGCGCCGCGGTGCCAAGCAAAGAAGAGCCAGCTCCATAGTGCGTTCACCGCGAGCTGCACCAGGAACACCGTAAGCGCTGAACGGTTAGCGCGAAAGCCACCTGCCCGCCACACCAACCATGCGGCGATGCCCATCAATGCGTACAACATGGTCCAGACTGGCCCAAAGACCGAGGATGGCGGCGCCCAGCTTGGTTGAGCAAGTTGACCGTAGAAAGAAGCGGCACGTATTGATGCAATTGCTCCGATGCCAGATGCAACAAAACTAATCGCGAGCCAACCGACCAGCCCAATGATTTGCTTCGGCTTTGATAGTGGTGTCATACGAATTTCCGTTTGTCGCCTGACGAGGCTGTAGAAGAAGTCGATCCTGATCTTGCTTCCTTCTGACAGCGAGTGCAAGGGAGTGGATGATGGCGCAGTACAAATTTGTCGACGTGCGCCCACGATTACTGCCGGTGGTGCTGGAAGATGAGTGGGTGCCGGGGTCGTTTGCGCATGTGGGTCAGTGACGACTGCTTGCGCGCCACGGGCGCGCGTCGTCACGAACGACAAGCCAAGGAAGCGCGTAGGTCGGGTCCCGCGCAGCGGTACCCGACGGCCCTGCTGTGCCCCTGCTGTTGTGCGCCGATGATCATCCTGCAAACGCAGATTCGAGCTTGGCTGACAGCACCAGCACAACCGCAATGCCAGCCCCCATACCGATCACTGCGAGCAACAGCGAGGCGCTCTGACGCGCGATGACCCACCGCCCCGATCAGCACCACGGCATCAGCGTCCGCAAGCTGAGGCAAGCACCCGTTTCAAATCCATGCAAACCGCCCCAAACATTTCGCGATCACACCCCGCTTCACGCAAGCACTCTGCATCAACGCGCCTAAAAACACTCAGGCGCCCACAACCGCGCATACCGGGGCAGCGGCCAAGAAATGCATTTCCTTGAGCGCGCGCGACGCCCGCGCAGGACCGGGCTCGTCCGACAAATGGTTCAGATCGCGGCTGCGCGCGATCCAACCGTACTCGTTAGGCGTCCTCACTGCGTCTGACTAAAGCTACGGGGGCGTATGCCTTCAGCCACAGAAATCCGATTGTTCCAGCTGCCAGTGACGCTAGAAGAATTGCAATCTTTGAAGCGTTTATGGTCTCCATATTTCCAACAAATGCGAGATTCGTAATGAAGATTGACATGGTAAATCCGACGCCGCCGAGCATTCCTGCGCCGCAAATGTGCCGCCAGTTCAGATCGGGTGGCAGGCGGCATAGGCCGCTGGCAACGGCGGCAAAACACAGAAGCGTGACCCCCAGAGGTTTTCCCACGATCAAACCTGCGGCGATGCCAAGACTGTTCGTGCTCGCCAGATTCTGCATCCAATCCGTGCCGATCAGGATCGCGGTATTGGCGAGCGCGAAGAGAGGCAAAATAATGAAGGCGACCGGTTTGTGCAAAAAATGTTCAAGTCGGTGGGAGGGCGACTTGTCGTCGTCGTCTTTTGCGGAAAAGGGGATAGCAAAGGCCAGCATCACGCCGGCCACCGTCGCGTGAACGCCGGACTTGAGCAGCAGGAACCACATCAGCGCGCCGCCCAGCAGATAAGGCGCCAACGACATCACCCGCAACAAGCGGTTCAACGCACAGAGCAGCATCCAAACGGCCAGGGCCGCGGCAAGATATCCAACCGAAACCTCAGCCGTGTAGAGCACGGCGATGATGACGATCGCGGCCAAATCGTCTATGACGGCGAATGCCACCACAAATACCTTTAGCGAGGCTGGGATGCGATTTCCGAGGATGGCCAGAACAGCTAGTGCGAACGCGATGTCGGTCGCCATCGGAATGCCGATGCCGGGCTGCGTTGGCGTGCCCGCATTGAGCGAGTAATGAATCAGCGCCGGAGCGGCGAGCCCCCCAGCCGCCGCGAACATCGGCAGCAGGGCGTTGCGGACGTTGGAGAGTTCACCGCTGTAAAGCTCGCGCTCGAGTTCCAAGCCGATGAGCAGGAAGAAAACCGCCATCAGCGCATCGTTGATCCAGTGCTCAAGGCTCAGACCTCCGGCCCGTGTTTGCCACCAGCTCAAATAATCGGCACCGCCTGAGGAGTTCGTGATCAGCAGCGAGATCACCGTGCAGACAATCAGCAGAATTCCGCTGGACCTTTCCGAGTTGAAAAACCGTTGGAAGGTCTTTGATAGGTCTTGTTGGACAATGCCCATGGTCATCTTCAGGTGAAAAGGTCAAAAACGCACGGAATTCGCACGGGGCGCATAACGAGGCTGTAGAAAAAGTGGTCCTGATCTTGCTTCCTTCTGACAGCGAGTGCAAGGGAGTGGATGATGGCGCAGTACAAATTTGTCGACGTGAGCCCGCGGCTGTTGCCGGTGGTGCTGGAAAATCAGTCGGTGCCGGGGTCGTTTGCGCATGTGGGTGAGTGACGACTGCTTATGCGCCACGGGCGCGCGTCGACACGAACGCCAAGCAGCTAGGTTGGCGCCCTGCACCAGGGGAACGCACGCGCTGATGCGCGGGCCGGGCGCCCCGCACCTGGGATGGTTGCATGCGCTGCTGGTTATCGAAGTGCTGGCGTGCTGCGATCGCATCGGTCTTTGCGCAGGTGTTGGCTATTGTCGGCAAAGAAGGATTGATCGGTCGCGAGTGCTGCAGTCGCTTCTGCTCCAGTCGGCACTTCCCACAGCCCTGTGGGTCGTGTTCGCCATCGATGGCGTGAAGTTGCCAGCAAACGCCTGCAAGCTGCACCCCAACTGCAAACGCAAGCCCATGCGTAGCTCGCCGCCCACACCCCCCGAACCAAGCGCCCCAAGTGCCCGACGCAGAACTTGCGCGACCGATAACGACTTGACGCAATGACGGTCGCGCTCCACGATCGCGACTTCCTGCCTACGTCAACCGATCCGGAGTATCCATGAACCCTCCTGAGACACGCCAACTCACCGCGCGCGCGATCATCCTGTCGGTGATCCTGGCGATGATTCTCGCTGCGGCCAATACCTACCTCGGCCTGTTCGCGGGCCTGACCATTGCGACCGCGATTCCCGCGGCGGTGGTGTCGATGGCGGTGCTGAGGGTGCTGGGCGGGGGCACGATTCTGGAGAACAACATTGTGCAGACCGGCGCCTCGGCCGGATCGTCGATCGCCGCGGGCGTGATCTTTACGCTTCCCGCATTGGTCATTCTGGGCTACTGGCAGGACTTCCGTTATTCCTGGGTGCTGGCGATCGCGGGCCTGGGTGGGCTGCTCGGCGTGCTGTTTTCGGTGCCACTGCGACGCACAATGATTGTTGAAGACCCGCTGCCGTTTCCTGAGGGCAAGGCCGCCGCTGAGGTGCTCAAGGCGGGCGACAATCCAGGACCGGGTCTGAAGATTCTTGCGATTTCGTCGGTCATCGGCGCGCTGGTCAAGGTGATGGCCGAAAGCGGTTTGCGGATGATTCCCGATACCGCGGCGGGCGGAACATTTTTTGGCAAGTACCTCGGCTACATGGGCACCAATCTGTCGCCGGCCTTGCTGGGTGTCGGCTACATCGTCGGACTCAACATTGGTATCGTCGTGTTGTCCGGCAGCATTCTGTCCTACAACATCGCCATTCCGATCTATCACGCGTTCTTCCAGCACACTGACCCGGTGCTGATGGCGAAACTTGCCGGCCTCAGCGCGTCTGATGCGGCTGGGCTGATCCGCGGAGAAAAGATCCGCTATCTGGGTGTTGGCGCCATGTTGGTTGGCGGCATCTGGACCTTGTTCTCGCTACGCAACTCGTTGCTGTCGGGCATTCGCAGCGGCATCGCTGCAGCGCGCAAGGGTAGTGGCGAAAAAGTTGCCGAAACCGAACGCGACCTGCCGATGAAATGGATGTTAATCGCGTTGGTGGTGTTTACCATTCCATTGCTGATCCTGTATCAGGCCATCGTGCACCAATGGAGCGTCAGCATCCCGATGACCATTATCATGATTGTCACCGGTTTCCTGTTCGTTTCGGTTTCCGCCTACCTCGCTGGATTGGTCGGCTCATCGAACAACCCGGTGTCGGGCATCACCATTGCCACCATCCTGTTCGCATCGGTAGTGCTGTGGTTGTTGCTCGGTTCCGATTCACCGATCGGCGCTGTCGCCGCGATCATGATCGGGGCCGTGGTCTGCTGTGCGGCGGCGGTCGGCGGTGACAATCTGCAGGATCTGAAGGCCGGGTATCTGGTCGGTGCCACGCCGTGGAAGCAACAGTTGATGCTGGGTATCGGTGCATTGTCCTGTGCCCTGGTGATGGCGCCGGTTTTGAACTTGCTGGCCTCGGCGTACGGCATCGGACCGCCGACGCCAGAACACCCCAACTCGCTGAACGCGCCGCAGGCGGCGCTGATGGCATCGGTCGCCAAGGGCATGTTCGGCGGAAAATTGCCCTGGGACATGATCGCGATCGGTGGCGTCGTTGGTGCGATCACTATCGCGTTCGACTCCTGGCTGAAATCGCGCGGCTCAACCTTCCGTGTGCCCGTGCTCGCCGCAGCCATTGGCATTTACCTGCCGCTGGAACTGATGGTGCCAATTTTCCTCGGTGGCGTGCTGGCGCATCTGGTCGAGCGCAAGCACAAATTGGCTGCGCACGATGAGGCTGAGCGTGATCGCATTCATCGCCCCGGCACATTGTTTTCGGCTGGCCTGATCACCGGCGAAGCACTGATGGGCATCGCCATCGCGATCCCGATCGTGCTCAGCGAACGCGCTGACGTGTTGGCCCTCCCTTCGGCCTGGCACTTCGGTCAGTGGGCCGGGCTTGCGGTACTGGGCGCGGTCGGCTTATTGCTCTATCGGTCGGCAGCGCGGCGAACCTAGCCGCGCTGGTCATGCACACAGGCGCGCGTCGCGCCTGTGTTGCCATCACTCGAACCGAGTTTCTGCAGCCATACGCGAAAAGCAATCTTGCTCGTTACCATGGTCACGCGCAGCGCCGGCCGCGCCTTTGACTATTCGTCACTATCCCAGCGCCGCTACCGCCCTATGCTCGCTGCGGCGAATATCTCGCCCTGGAGTTGATGGATGAAGCGCCTTTTTGTTGTTGTTGCACTTGCCCTGTTGTCCGGCTCAGCGCTGGCTGAGTACTCGTTCAAGGTTTCCAATAACACCGGCCACAAGATCGTCGGCATCGAAGTTTCGGAAGACGGCAAGGAATGGGGCCACTTCGATATCGGCAAGGGCATTGCCGCAGGCTCCACGTCCACACTGGTGTGGGATGCGAGCACCGATGACGGCGGCTGCGAATGGACCTTCCGCGCTACTTTCTCCGACGACTCGGTTTCCGAGGAAGTGGATTTCGACTTTTGCGAAGAAGACCTGGAACTTGAGTTCAACTGATTGACGGATCGTGGCGAAACCCATTGCCCCGCCTCAACGGCGCGGCCTCGGGCATAGCCAAATGCAATGAACAGTTTGCGTTCGCTACGCTCGACAAGTGCCAGCGTCTCGACAACTCGGCGATTATGCTGTTTCCGGGGCGCGCCGAGCGAGTGCCGAGCTAGTGTGGTGTTGCACCCTATGCGACACATAAAATCGCGTCCTCGACCCCGTGGCTTCGTTGCGAATCTTGCCAAGGCCACCAGCCTTGGCGGCAATTCGCGCCTCGCCACGGGGCCGAACCCATCCATTTTATTTGCGCCGCATAGGGTGCAACACCACACTATTATCCCTGCTCATCAATTGGCGCCCGGTGCGGGCTGGATCGAAATGCATTCTGCCAGCAGCCCATTCATTCGAACGAATTCGCGCCTGCCGCTCTGCCGCGCATGGTCGCAACATGCATGTTCGCGGCCTGCATCGTCGCAGCGTGTATGGTCACGAAGGGTAATCGCGATGGCCGCGCTGACCGCGGCATCGATCGGCCACGCCGAGATCGTGATCGACGGCGTGGTGGATGAGCCCGAGTGGCAACAGGCACAGCTGTTCAACGAATTTGTTGTCACCCAACCGTTCACTCGGGCACGGCCAGACCATCCCTGCGAAGCCCGCATGTTGGGCACGCCCGCAGGCATTGCCGTGGCGTTTGTCGTCACTCAGCCGCGCGATGTGCCACGACAACGTGCGCAAACGCCGCGTGACGCAGACATTCCTGGCGACCGGGTCAATCTGTTTATCGACCTCAACGCCGATGGTGTCACCGCTTACAACTTCACCGTCGGTCTTTCCGGCGCAGTGCAGGACGCGACCCTGACTAACGAGAACCAGTATTCGCCCGACTGGGATGGCGAATGGCAGCACGCCGTGCGCGAAGAGGAAGACCGGTGGACGGTCGAGATGCTGATCCCCTGGTCGACTGCTGCGATGCATGATTCGAAAAGCGAAACGCGAACAGTTGCGGTCATTTTCGATCGTGTGCTGGGCGCCAACAGTCAGCGCAGTGCATCCGCAGCAGAAACCTTCCTTCACGCGCGCTTCGTGTCGAACTTCCCGCCGGTTCAGATCGCGCAATTTGCGCAGTCTGAGTTTCAGCTGGAGCCGTACTTGTCAGTGCTCAATGATCTGCGCGGCGGCGATGCCGAGGCCAAGACCGGAATGGATCTGTTCTGGAAACCCTCGGGCGACTTCCAACTGGCGGCGACGTTGCATCCGGATTTTGGCCAGGTCGAGTCGGATGAGCTGGTGGTCAATTTCGACGCGATCGAAACTTTCTTCTCGGACAAGCGTCCATTTTTCACCGAAAACCAGGGTTTCTTCGATCTGCCGACGCCCAATGGCGGGCAGCTGATCTACACCCGGCGCATTGGCGCAGCACGCGACGATGGCGATGGGGCGGCCTCTGTTGACGCCGCAGTCAAGGTGATTGGATCGGCGCACGGATTCAACTACGGTGCGCTCAGCGCGCTCGAATCGGACTACAGCGACGATCTTGGTCGCGCGTTTTACGCGCAGCGGCTCACCTATCCGAGCGGCCCCTTCACCGTGGGCTATGTCGGCACTTATGTCGATCGACCGTTGCTCGTTCGTCAGGCTTGTGTCAACGGGTTGGACCTCAGCTGGCGCCGCGATGCGCATCTCGCGATCAAGGGCCAGCTCGTGCAAAGCGATGTGCGGCAGTCCAGCCAGTCAACACGCGATGGAATGCAGTGGCTGAGCGCGGACCTCACACCGCCAGGGCAGTGGCGTCATCAAATTGAACTGAGTCATTTCGGCAAAGAACTGGACTTCAACGATCTGGGCTTTCTGCCCCGCGCCGATCTCAATCGATTGCGCGTGGACAACGCCTATACCGACAACAATTTCAGAACCGGGTTGCCGTGGGAGAGCGTGCTCTGGCTATTGAAAACAAAAATCGGCTACAACGACAGTGGCGAACGCCTGCCGGCGGAGCTGACGCTCAATGCGATTGCAACATTGCGCAGCGGCGATGATCTCGCGCTATATCTGATCGGCCGCAGCGCAGGTGTCAACGACTTGATCTCGCGTGGCAACGGCAGTGTCCAGATCCCCGCGCGGCCCCAGGCGCAGATGGTCTGGACTACACCGCGGCGCGGCGATTGGTCATTCTTCGCCACCGCCGCAGTAAGCGGCGAAGGCCTGGGCAAGCCGGTGTTCTTTGGCGTACTGCAATCAACCTAGTTTGCCAGCGATCGCTTTACGCTCAACGCCTCGATCAATCCACGTACCAGTAACGACTGGCTACTGTGGCGTCACGACGATGTATTGGCACGTTACGATCATGACCAACTGCTGCTCGCGCTCAATCTGGATTGGTTGCCGGCGTCGCGCCATGAGTTGCGCGCCAAACTGCAGTGGTACGTCATTGACGCCAGCAATCCGCGCGCACTGCAGATCGGCGCCGACGGTGAACTGGTGCCCAGCAGCGCGGAAGTCGCGCCATTCAGCGTCGCCAACTTCGGTCTGCAATTGCGTTATCGCTGGTCGTTCGGGCGCGAATCCGATTTCTATGCTGTTTACAGCCGCGGCGGTTTTGAATTCGACGACAGCAGCGAACGCAGCACCGACGTATCCAGCCTGCTGGCCGACGCCACACAGTTGCTCGATTCCGATCAGTTTCTGATCAAAATCAACTAGCGGTTTTAGCGACGCGGACCATTGGCTTCAACAGCAATCACACTGGAATGGCAGCTGCGTTTTTAAGCATGAACTATGCGGGCTGGGCGCACTGCGGCAGCGACAGTGCCTGTCTGGCGGAGTTGACGGCATCACTGAGCACGGCAATGGCGTGTTGCGATTCCTCGCGTTCCCGCTCAGCGCCAAGTTCATCGATCAAGTCTTCCGCATTCTTGATCCAGCGCAGCTCCCGGCACAATTCGCCAAAGCTCATTGGGCGAAGCAGATGCGAATAGTGGCTCATCAGACACCCCGGAGTTGGTGACGATTCCGTGTGGAATCGTGCTGGCAACAAGGCTAAACCGACGTCCGAGACTGCGCTACCTGTCTTTCGACAGGTGAATCGTGCAACGTCCAAAAACACCTTGCGCCGCAGCCACGCCGGCGCGCCCATGCAGACCCGCTGCAGTGCCGCTCAACAACGCAAACGGGCCAAGGCCGGTCACGGATCGGCGAACGGCACCAGCGCCAGTGCCTCCGCCGATCAGCAGTGCGAAGGCACGATCACTCGAAGCCATTGGCAAACAGTGCGACCTTGTGGAAGGGCACGCACTGCGAAAACTCCAAGGTATTGCCGGTGCTGTCGGTGGCGGTCATGGTCAGATTGCCGCTGGCGCCGGTGCAGTCGGGAAGGTCGTGACGGATACAATCGCTGGAATTGCCTGGCGTCGGTTGGTTCACGCGACGCTGCCGCGCTTCTTTGGGTGACGGATAACCAGAACTCGGTCAGGCTTCTTGCCGGGGAATGGATGCACCAACCTGAGGACAGCAATCGCAATGAAGAAACTCAAGCACGAAGCGGAATTGTATAAAGCGGCTCTGCTCGCCGCGGTGAAGTACGCTGAAGGTCGCGGTGCGGTGGAGTTTGAACCCACCGATTCGGCCGGTCAGAAGCTGCTGTATGTCTACAGATTGCTGGTCCACGACAAGCTGATGCAACCGATGCCAGAAGATCAGGTCGCGGAAAAGTCGATGCGGCACAAAGTGACCCTGTGGTACGCACGGCAGTTGCCAAAAGATCATCCGCTGCTGGGCTGAGCTAGCGCGGACTCAATTGAATGCCGGGTTGACGACCGCAGGCGAGTTGCGTTGCGCACGTCCGCATCGAGTAGGCAGTGACTTAAACCAGCTGGATGATTTTATTCGCCTGCCTCGGGAGCATGGAGTTTGCCCGTTCGTTCTTGTACAACCCGGCGCACTAAAGCATACGTCGCCTCCTGAACCTCGACCCGCGCCGAGCGGCTGCCGGAGTTGCTCATCGCCGCAACGGCGATCCCGTATTTGGGTACCAGCATAATGAAGGCGGCGGCACCCTGTTGCGCGCCACCATGGTGAAAAATCTGCACGGGATTGGTATCACCGAGCATGCGCGTGGAGGTGTCGACGCGCCAGCCGATCGCGTAATTCTCCGGGTTCATGCTTCCGTCGGCCAACGCCAACGGCGTCCACATCGCTTTCTTGCCTGCTGCCGACACGAAGCCATCACCAAGCAATAGCGCGCCCAGGCGCACCAGATCTGAGGGTGTGCTGATCAAACCGCCACCCGCAATCTTGTAGCTCGAATTGATGGGATACGAAGGCGTGTAACGTCCGCCCTCGGCCTGGTAGAACGCAACGCGCTCGGGCGCGGCACTGGGCGTATCCACTGCAGTAGCGGTCATTCCGGCCGGCTGGAATACGGTCACGTCGAGCAACTGTGCAAAGGCTTGTCCCGAGGCGCCTTCCATCAGTCGCGCAAGTAGTGAGTAGCCGAAAGTCGAATAGCGGAATCCAGTTCCGGGCTCGAAGCGCAAGGCGTCGTCTACGAATAGTGTGAGGCCATCGGCAACGCTGGGGTAATTGTGGGTCGAGTAGTTTTCGTGCCAGCCCATCCACCATTGCGGAATGATCGTGTAGTGGCGGATACCGGCGCGATGCGATCCAAGCAGCTCCGCGGTCAACGTCAGTAGATGCAAAGGCAGATCCGGCACGTATTGCGAGATCGGCGCATCAAGGGTTACCTTTCCAGCATCCATCAGGCGCATCAGGGCAACCGCAGTGATGGATTTGGCCACACTGCCAGTGCGATAACGCGATTGCACGGTCGCGGGTCGCTGGTTTTCGATATCGGCGAAACCGGTTGCCGCGGCCCACTGCAGCTTGCCGTCAAACGCGATCGCGGCCGACATTGATGGCAGGCCGCCATGTTCGCGATTCGCCCGCAACGATGCCAGCAAATCGTCAGAGAGTCGCGCCGGCAATCCCGGCAGGGCAACCCGATCATCGCGACCGGAAGGCACTACCGGGAGCGTTTCGTCCGGGAAATCCCAGCGGCCGTAGAACACGATGTTCGGCCCAAGCAGCATGGCGCTGGTGAGTACAAAGCGGACAAGATGCCGCAGCAATCGACGGGCGAAGCTGCGGCGTGGCTGGACTTGATTCATGCGCTTTCCGTTGGGCTCGATGAGCTGAACTCGACTTTAGCGACGTTGGTTGGCTGCGACGGGTGCCGTAAGTCAGAAACAGGTGGAACCCGCTGTCAATGCTGCGCTGCCCAGCAGCGGGGTGAAAGCCAACCGCGATGGAATCAATTTGGGACGTCGGTCGCGCGGCGTCTGAAGCCTTTACGCGCAGTGATTGCTCCGCAAATTCTCGCAGCAACACGAGTGTCACCAATCAGCAATCGTCCGGGGTTAGCGTGGTCGGCTGTATTCACCGACAAGGACTCGCGATGACCAAGCGCCACGGTACCGTTCTCTTCGCAGCACTGCTGACTGCTTCGATGCACGCAGGCGCAGCGCCGTTGACCGCGGGCAATCTGCTGGTCTACCGAGTCGGTGACGGGTCCGCGGCATTGACCAGCGCGGCCACTCCGGTGTTCCTGGACGAGTACACGACCACAGGCAGCCTGGTGCAGATTCTGGCCATGCCGGTTGCAGACGCAGCGCCCAACCAGACACTCACGCAGAGCGGAAGCGCTACCAGCGCTGGCTTGATCACGCGCAGCAGCGATGGTGCCTACGTCGTGCTTACCGGATATGACGCGGCCCCCGGCACCGTCTCGGTTACCGGTACGACCTCGACAGCGGTGAACCGCATCGTCGGCCGCATCAGCGCACTGGGCACGTTCGATACTTCGACTGCATTCGCTACGGCATTCAGCGCCGACAATGTGCGTGCCGCAGCCAGTGTGGACGGATCTCGCTTCTGGGTTTCCGGTGCCGGCGCGTCGGCGAGTGGCGGCGTGTGGTCGACTCTGTTTGGAGCCACCACCGGCGAGGTGCAACTGAGCACCACGGTGACCAATCTGCGCCAGGTCAATATCTTTGACGCCCAACTGTACGTCAGCACCGGCTCCGGCGTAGCGGTGCGAGTAGGCACAGTGGGAACTGGCTTGCCGACCGCGGCTGGTCAAAGCATTGCCAATCTGCCGGGGTTCCCCACCAACAACAGTCCGTACGCATTCTTCTTCGCCGATCTCGACGTCGCGGTCGCGGGTGTCGATACGCTCTACGTTGCCGACGACGGTGCCGGCGGTCTGAGCAAGCATTCGTTGGTCGGTGGTAACTGGATTTTGACCGGTGCACTTCCCGATCTTGATTATCGCGGGCTCACCGGTGTGGTTTCTGGCAGCAGCGTCACCCTGTATGCCGTGCGCTTTTCCGGCGGGACATCCGGCGCGCTGGTCGCCGTGGTCGACAGCTCTGGATACAACGGGACTTTGACTGCCACGCCCGTGGTGATCGCGAGCGCAGCGACAAATACCGCGTTTCGAGGCGTGTCGCGCACCCCCGGCGAGCCCCTTGGGGCGGTGATGCGGATCACCGAGTTTGCCTCGGGAGCAACCAATGGAGAGCTGATCGAATTCACCAACATTGGTGACGCGCCGGCGGACCTTTCTGGCTGGAGTTTCGACGACAATTCGCGTCTTCCCGATACCCAGCCGCTTGGCCTGTTTGGCTCGGTGCAGCCAGGCGAATCGGTGATCCTGACCGAAGCCAATGCAGCAAATTTCCGCACTGCCTGGGGCCTGTGCAGTGGCATCAAGGTGATCGGCGGATTGACTGCCAATCTTGGTGGCAGCGACGAAATCAACCTGTTTGATCAGAACGATTTTTTGGTCGATCGCCTGACCTACACCAGCGCGGTTACCAACACGACGCGATTCGCCACAGCCGCAGCGGTGAGTTCATCCGCAATCGTCAACAACATTGCGCTGTGGGCTACGTCAGCGCTGGCCGACGCCGAAGCTTCGTTCGCATCGGTGATCGGTACGGATGTTGGAAGCCCCGGCAGAAGCGCGCGCGCCATGGTTGTGTTCGATCCCTGCATAGGCGTCGTGGGTGCACCTACCGTAAGCGTCGACCAAGCCACGACCACAGACTTGTTCGACCTTCCGGTCAATGGCTCCGGCGCCCTCAGCGCGGTGGTTGGCGATCCCACCGACCCCGCTGCCACCCTGGGCGTAGCGTTCACGCTGAATGACCCCGATGGCGATGTGAATGCGCTGGTAGTCGGCGTGCAGAGTTCCAACGCGGCGGTGGTTGCGCCAGCGGGTATCACTGTGCAAGGCACGGGATCGGGCCGCACATTGCGCGTCACTCCTGCCGGCGTTGGCTACACACTGCTCACGGTGAGTGCGGTCGATGGCAGCAACAATACCGGCACCTACATCATCAACTATGCCGCATCGGCAGCATCGCTGAATCCGAACACGACACGTTTCCATACGGGCGCCAGCGATGCGTCAACCGGTGGCTCTGTTGACGCCGATTTTATGTTGCTGGCCGATGATGAAAACCAGGTGCTGCGACTGTATCCGCGCAGTCAGTCGGGGCTGCATTTCGCCGGATTTGATTTCACCGCATCGCTGGGACTCACGGATCTCAGCGGCGGCCTGCCGCGCGAAGTCGACATCGAGAGTTCCACGCGCGTTGGCAACCGCGTCTACTGGAGTGGATCGCATGGCAATCAGGCGACGGGGTCGAACAATGCGCGGCCGAATCGTCGCCGTATATTTGCCACCGACCTGGCCGGCGCCGGCCAACTTGCCGCACTCACCTTCGTCGACCGTTACGACTTTTTGGTCGAAGATCTGATCGCCTGGGATAACGCCAACGGCCATGGTCTTGGTGCTGGCGCACTGGGCCTGCAAGCCAGTGCCGCGCCCAACGTCAGCCCGGAGATCGCATCGGGTTTCAATATCGAGGGGCTGAGCATGGCGCCCGATGGCAGCACGGCATACCTGGCGTTCCGTGCGCCGATGCTGCCCGCTGCATCGGCGCTGCCAGTTACACCCAACTCAACGCGTACGCAGGCGCTGATCATCCCTGTGCTCAGCTTCGACGCGCTCATCGTCGACGGATTTCCCGGATCGCGTGCTCAGGGCGCCGCAACTTTTGGCATGCCGATGCTGCTGGATCTGGGCCAGCGCGCCATTCGCAGCATTGAACGCAACGTGCATAATCAATACCTGATCTCTGCCGGTCCTTCGGGTCCAGGTTCTGCGGTACAGGAACCGCGACTGTTTGCCTGGGACGGCCAGTCGACTTCCATCCCACTGCAACTCTCCGCTGATCTCGCCGGACTGCAAGCGGGTGGCGCGTTCGAGTCGATCCTTGAACTTCCGGGCACACTGGGTACCGGCAGCACCGTCCAGCTTGCCGTCGACAATGGCGACTCGATTTTCTATGCCGATCTGGTTGTAGCCAAGGACCTTGCCGAGCGACGTCATGCCAAGTTTCGCAGCGAACGCGTATTGCTTGACTATCCCGAACTACCGGCCGGGATTTTCAGCGATGGCTATGAGTGAGTTTGGTCAATTTGCGCCCACTCGTGACGGCAATTTGAAGTGTCAATCTGCTCTTCGCCAGAGACCGGCAAGGCCAACCAAGCCTAGAGACAGGACCATAGTCAGCAACCCGCCCGTCGACATCGGGATCGCATTGGGCGTGCCGGTAAGCTCAAGCGTGGCCTGATCGTTGGCGAGATTCGGATCGAAGGCGTGGCCGCCGTTGGACAGTATGACCAAGGAATTGAGATCATTGACATCGTAGTCAACCAGGAACAGATCGGTCGGCGGTTTTCCAAACTGGCCAGCATGATGGCGCAGGCGCACCAGACAGCTGGTGCTGCCACCCGCCGGTATTGCCCCGAATCTGAAACCGAAATTCTCAAAATTTTGGCCGCCAAAGTTTATGCATCCGCCGCCATTGTCGACGGCGCATCCACCTGGAAAATTGCTTTCAACAATGTACGGCACCGGATCGAACACGCCGCCATGGAACTCGCGACACGAAGTGCTGACTCCGCGTCCTGCGATGTCGTGAGCGGAGTGATTGGTCAACTGCAGGCGGAATACCGGCTCAGCGGAATCCTGAGGAGTGGGCAACACTTGGCTGACTGCTAACGATAAATCAGGCAGGCTGCCAACCAAAGCGGAGCGCGTTGGAGCAAAAAATATATTCCAACGGGTCACAGGCGCGAAAACCGAGGTCATTGATCGAAGTGATCGAGCGCGTGACGCGATACCTGCAGGTCAGCGACTCGCCAGCCGCCAACGGGCCCGTGCTGAACACGATCCGCTCCAATACGTAAGGCGATTGCAGCTGGGGAAGGGCGCAGCGCGCCGGGTCAGCGCGACAAACGTATATTCGTCGAGCACCGCGGTTCCAGATTCGAACAGGCCGCTCACCAACGCGTTGCCCGAGTTGCTATCGGTGCTCGTCACCATAAAGGCAAATTCAACAGCCTGGCCCGGTGCGACGGCTTGGATTTTGACGACGTCCGACGGGAAGCTGAGCTGGTATCCAATCGAGGTTTGAGCGCCAAGCGGCGCGGCGGAGACGATGCAGAACAGGATCAGCACGCAGCAGCAGCGGCGGAACAGCGTTGCAGGGGCCAGTGCGAGCATGGAATTTTCCGTCTTGTATTATAAATGCTAATGGTTCGCGTTTGCAAAAGCAAGTGGGGTTTGCGTGCTCGCGCTCCTCAAGGGTATGCGCGGCGTCTCGAATTTCGCTCTGTTAGGGATCCTCTGAACAAGTCCGGATCCGCGATAGCCCCCTGAGTCAGCGGGCGAAAAACCGCAGGTTTTTGCGGGTTTGGCAAGCAATAAGCCGTGTGCCGAAGACAAAGGGGTGACTTATTCAGACCTTCCCCGGCCGATACAGCCGCTGCCAGTAGAAAACCAAATCCCGACCGGTCACAACGCAATTTACTCCGCCCGTTTTTTGCGGCGAGTAACTAGGAAAATTCCCAGGGCACATTGCGACATTTCGCACCGAAAATCAGGAAATTCACCCAGGCCAGGATTACCTACCCGGCGTAACGTAAGTTTGTCGCCAATGGATGGGCAGAAGGTGGAAACCGGCTGCATCTGCTCGTTTCCGCGCTCTGCCTTCCGGGCCACGCGACAGTACGCGGCGATAGACCGCGTAGTTGCCTTTATGGGAGACCGTCATGTTTAGCCGTCGTGTCAATGTGCGGTTCGGCATCCTCATGGTGCTGAGCCTTGGAATCTGGCTGTTGAGTACCGTTGTCGCGCAGCCCGCGCCAAAGAGCGCGCGTCAAGTCACTGGCTTTCTACTATTGATGCCACCTCGCGCCGCGAACACCGCAGCGATTTACGTTCCAGGTGTAATGGTGCGCTTGAAGTCGTTGCCTGCCAACACGACCGTCGATAGCCGACGCACCGATCTGAGCGGACGCTTTCGCTTTCCGTCGGTGACGCCGGGTCGCTATCAAGTGTGCTGGAGCAAGCCCGGCATTGTCAGCCAGTGCGGCAAGGTGTTCTCGGTGGAGAAAATCCATCTGCATCTGCAACGCATCGCGATGAGCCCAAAGATCGATGGCAAAGTTCGCACACTACACGGCAAGGTGCGCCTGGCTGATGGCAATGTCCCGCGCACGCTTGAGCCGATGTTCGGCATCAATGCCTTCGCCAGCGTTTTTGCCAAGGATGGCAAGGGCAAATTGCTGCGCCGCGCCTATGTCAACAACTACGGCGACTATGTGTTGCCGGGCGTGCCCGCGGTGCGCGGATTGACGGTATCGGCAAAAATCGAAGCGGCTGATATTTCCCGGGCTGTGCCCGCCTCCAGCCTGTTGTCGCAGCGCGTCAATCTCACCTTCAAGCAGCACGCCCCCAAGATCATCGGCCTGCTCGGCAAGAGCGCGGATGGCAAACGCTGGACGGCACAAGCCAACAGCAGTTTCGATGTCAATCTGAAAGCAACTGATGCCGAGGGTCATACGCTGCGCTACTGGTGGATGCTGCCCGACGGCACCACGAAACTGAATGTCAGCGATGCGCAATTGCTCGGCGTCGCGCTGGCGCAAGGTGACGCACCGAACGAATTCACAGTGATTGTCGGCGACGGTTTTGGCGGTTACGCGAAAGAGCGGCTCAAGATCTCCACCCAGGGTATTCGTTTTGCGGGTGTCGTCTCGGGCACCGATGCGCCAGTACTGAGCGGCGTGGAAGTGGAGGTCAATGGCAAGCGGGTGACCACTGCTGGCGATGGTCGCTTCTCCGTATTTGTGCCGGAGCAAGCACGCTACGTCATGAACCTGCGCAGGTCAGGTTACGGCCTGGTCTCCAAAATCCACGACAACGGGCACAGCAACGGGCGCTACACAATGACTCGTGCGACGGTGAAGGTGATCAACCCGACCCAGGACAATGAAGTGGTGAACGAGCGCATACCCAGCGATTGCCCAGGTGCAATCGGTGATCGTTTCCGAAAGCCGCCACGAGCGACACACGGCGAGAGCAGCACCGGTGCCGTAAACAGGCGTGAATGTGGTCCGGGCATCAAGGTGCGCTTTCCCGCCAATGCGCTCGAAACATTGAACGGCGCCGCACCCACGGGTCCGGTGCGAATCGAGTTGACTACGGTTGATCTGCGTGCGCCTGATGGCATGCCAGGCAATGGCACTGCCAGTAACCAAGGCGGAGACGTGCGCACGATGGAAAGCTACGGTGCGGGCACAGTGGAAATGCGCGACCAGAATGGCCGACTGCGTCTGCGCTCAGGTGTTGAAGCCGATGTCAGCATTCCCATCCCAGCCGAACAGCTGGCATTCCCGGCGAGTATTCCGGCAAGCATTCCGTTGATGTCGTATGACGAGGGCCGGGGAATATGGATTGAGGAAGCAAGCCTGCAGCGCGATGGCAACTTCTTTGTTGGCAAAGCCAAGCATTTTTCTGCGGTCAATGCAGACACCTTGAAAACCAATCAGGCATGCATTCGACTGGAAGCTGTGCTGATGCCGCCGAATTTTCGTTTTGAAGCTGAAATTCCGCAGAGCGGCGCGCCCAAAATTGTCGGCACAGTGATCGCCAACGAAGTGCAGCGCTTCCACGTGCTGATCAATTTGCCGACCGGCAAAGATATCAAGATGCGCACATTCGACAGCAACAATCAGCCGATTGCACTGATCGATGTCGACAACCCGGGGGCTGCCAATGGCATCACCGAGATCATCGTCAACTCCGCCGGTCCGCAGAATCCGGTGACGCCGAATGAACCGGCGTTTCCCTACAACGCTTGCCAGGTGTCGGTGGAACTGACACCCAAGCGACCCGTCGGTCAAGGCATCGATGAGTTCCTGAGCGGCTTGGGTCTGAATGCGGCGAACCTGACCGAGCTCGATCTGAGCAACGCCACTTTGGCCGACCAGATGCGAGCAGCCGGCGAAGCCTATTACGCGCGCATCGATCAGCATTCCGATCGTCAGTCGCTGGCCGAGTTCAAACTTAAAAACGGTTTCCCGAATGCCGATGAAAAGAAGCTGACCTACGCCAACAGCGGCGATCTGGGCTTCGGCCGCGATATGCACTGCCGAAAGCTCACCGGTACCGGCAACAACAACGAGTACGCCTGCTACGTCACCAACTTCGGCAGCCGCTTCACCGACGACGTTCAGGATTATCTGGATGCATTGTCGAACACACTGCCCGGCGCCACGGTGGGTATGGAGTACTCGCGGCTTGAAGACGCTAATGGTACGCCCATCGCCAATAGCCAGCCGATCGTGAAGTTCTACGTGTTCAAGGGCGTCGACGGCAGTCAGCGTGCGATCAGTGCCGATCTTGATGGCAACGGCGAGCGCCCGGTACCGCAGCTGTGTACCGTCTGCCATGGCGGGCGTTCGCCCAGCGCGCCGAACGCCGATGGCGTGCTGCCATGGAACGACAACGCGTCGGTGGACATGGGCTCGCGCTTCATTCCATTCGACCTGACCAGCCTGTTTCTGGTCGATTCCAATGGAGCTGCAACACAGCAGCGCCTGCGCGAACTCAATTGCGACATCGTCAAGAATGCCGCGCCCAACGCGGACCTGGATCAGGTGTTGAAGTCCATGTACGGCGCCAACTGCACCGGCAATCAGATCATCGGCAACCCGGTGGACGGATGGGTGGATGGCAATGCGAGCACACCCAACCTGCCCAACAAACAGGAGGTCTATGCCAAGGTGGTGACGCCCTCGTGTCGTACTTGCCACGTGTCGCAAACCACGAGCAATATCACCTGGTCAACCGAAGTCCAGTTCAACGATTTTGGTGTCGGTGGCATCGTCTGCGCAGATCACGTGATGCCGCATGCCCTGGTCACCCACAACCGTTTCTGGTTGAGCACCAATCCACACCAGCCGCTGCTGCTGCACAACTACCTCAATGGCAACGCCGCGCCGGGTAGTGGCGATGGACTTGAGTGCATCCAACAGCAAGGCAATCCTCCGTAGGGCCACGCCGAGCGGTTAGTGAAACGCGGGCAGCGACGTGAAAACGTCGCTGCCCTTTTCATTTGCATAATGAGCGATCAAGGCCGACCTGCACTGGGCGACGCAGGTGTTCCTTGAATCTCCTGCCGTTGCCCAGGCGAGGGCCACCTGGTCATAGATCGGCGAACCACACATTTTCTCTGAGGTCATTGGCCTAATATTCCTCCTGTGGTTGCGCCCTGTTCGTTCCGTGTCTGCATCGAGTCGCACCGTGACTCCGATCAAGGCGAGCAGACCCTTTGCGCTCAGCATGATTGCTTCGCGGGTTGGGCCCTCGCCCGCCGAGCGCCGCCATCGTTTGTACCTGCTCATCTATTCCATTGTGTCGACCCAAAGTACGCCGGTTTCAAGGCGCTTGCCCATGTCGTGCGTATGCAAGCGGGATGCCTGATTGAGATGTTCATAGAGCGTTGCGGCTGGTGACCCGGCGCTTGCTCGCACGCTGCGTCGCGGTGCAGTGACGACATTGCGCGGGTTCTTGCGTACTACCCACTGTCTAGAAGCGGAGTGGTGTCATGTCGATCGGTCTGTTGTCTCGCAATCTGTTGCTGGTGCTGAGCGTGCTCAGCGCGCAATCCAGCTTCGCCCAACCCATAGCCGAACCCGGCTTTGCACTGCGCGCCATTGATGGCGACAACGACCTCGGCGAGCACTTCGCGCTGGTCCAACAACCGGGCCAGAACGTCGGGTTTTTCTATGTGGCCGACCAGGGTCGGCTGATCGCGTCGAGTTGCTTCGGCCAAACCTGTTCCGATGCCAATCCGTTGAGCAACCCGGTTGCGGATCGCGGACGCCATGTCAGCGCCGTTGCGCGTGCCGCGCTCAGCAATCGCCCAATGGCCGCCTACTACGACGCCAGCAACGGCGATCTGATGGTGCTGGATTGTCAAGACCTGAGTTGCATTTACTTTATCGAGCGTACGCTGGAAAGCGTGGGTAATGTCGGCCAGGACACCGCCATTGCGATCGACCCGGCCACCGGACTGGCGCTGATCGCCTACTACGATGTCGACAATGGCGACCAGAGACTTTTTCGCTGTGCGACGACGGCGTGCAATTCCGGCAACTCAGTGATGGTAAATGGCACCAACGATCGCGGCCACAACGCGAGCATGGTGTTCGCCGGCAGCACGCTGTGGATCGCTTATGAAGACCGCACCAGCGGCGAACTGATCCTGGCAAGAAGCTCGGCGCCCTACAATACGTTTACTTTTTTGAGTCAGACCGGAGGCGTGGAGCCGTCGCTGAGCGCAGATGCCAGCGGCTTTCTGGATATGGTCTGGCGCGAGACCACGAACCACTCGTTGCAGCGCCTGCAGTGCCTCAACTCCAGTTGCACCAGTGCCAGTCAGATCACACTGGCGGGTGGCGGACGTGGCTATCGGCCTTCATCAACGCGGCTCGCCAATGGCAATCTGCTGGTGTCGCACTTTGAACCCAGCACCGGCAGCATGCTCGGCACCTTGTGTCCAAATCTGACCTGCAGCACTCCGCAAGCTCTGCTGTTCAATACCAGCACGGGTAATACCGGCAAGTCGGTGATGCGCACCTCTGGCACAGGCTTGCCTCTGCTGTTTTTCCAGGATGCGACGCGCGCCGATGTGCGATCCGCGCAATGTACCACGGCTGCTTGCAGCGACTTCACACAGCGTGTGGCGCTCAATGGGATGCCGGTGCATGGTGCCCGGCTGGCGCTGCGGCCCGATGGTCGCGCCGTCGTCGCCTACATTCGTGAACGGCAACCCTGGCTGGCGCAATGCAGCGATGTGCTGTGCTCAAGTGTCACCCGCAGCGCCCTGCCCGGCGCCAACAGCGACACAAGACCCGCGACCGCGGTGCGCCCGGACAACCGTCCGGTGGGCTATTACGCCAGCGTCGGCGGTAGCGAGCTCTACGATTGCAGCAATGCCGACTGCAGCGGTGGCAGTTCACGCACGGTCAGCGGCGCTGGCAACTCCACCAGCAACGTGATCGAGATGGCGCTACGCGCCGATGGCCGTCCGGTGTTGCTGTATACGGTGTCCAATCTCAACGATGTATATATATTCGACTGCGCCGACGTCAACTGCAGCAGCGGCACTCAGCACCTGCTCGCCAATGAGCCAACGGGCAATAGCACCTACCTCACCCACTTTGCCATCGTCATCGGGCCCGGCGACCGCCCAATCGTGATGTACGCATTGAACAGTGCCTCGGGCAGTTTGCAGCGCTATGCGCGTTGCAACGACAGTG
>Ga0163151_10000610_pt1 | contig 62553 bp, 62 predicted proteins | sample OliLakLV19MP5IB2_FD_145596 | JGI IMG/M metagenome (GOLD analysis project Ga0163151, IMG submission 145596) | Freshwater microbial mat bacterial communities from Lake Vanda, McMurdo Dry Valleys, Antarctica - Oligotrophic Lake LV.19.MP5.IB-2 | ecosystem: Environmental > Aquatic > Freshwater >... | reverse complement strand
GCGAAAACGGCACTGGCGCTCGCAGTGTCCGGGGGGCCCAATGATTACACCGACGCCGTTACTTTCCCGACATCGAATTTTTTCGATATTTTCTTCGAAGTATCACTCGATGGGAGTACCGGAACCGCGTCGCTTCAGTCCGCGACGCTTGGAGTGAACGCTATTAGCGCTGCTGCTATCCCCGAACCCTCGACTACCGCATTGGTGGTGTTGGGAATTCTCGCGATTGGGCTTCTCCGTTCGCGCCGTCAACAATAATCCATTGAAAGACTCAGGATAACTACATGCAAAATCTTAATAAGATAATTGCGCCCGCGCTCGCTCTGCTCCTACTGGTCCCACCCGGTTTCAGTGCAAGCCATCGCGAGGCGCCCATTACGGCCTTGGATCACAAAGCCGACATCACCGATGTCTACGCTTTCCGCAGCTACGATGGGGGGAGCGTTCCGCGCGTGACACTCATTATGTGCGTGGACCCTCTGCTGGAGCCGTCCAACGGTCCTAACTATTTCCCCTTCGACCCGGAAATTCTTTACGAAATCAAGATTGACAATAACAACGACGCCATTGAGGACGTGGTCTTTCAGTTCCGGTACCTTACCGAACAGAGACTGCCCGGCGTGCCGCAGGCTTATGCGGGCGCGGGCGCGGGGATATCGACGCCTTTCAATTCCCCGCCTCCGGTGGCCCCCAATACTCCGCTGATTCCGCCTCAAATCACATCGTTCACCGACGCCGGGTTTGGGACCCGCCAGAACTATGCTGTCACGATGGTGAAGGGCGGCGTGAGCACGCCCATCAGCGGCGCCACTCCGTTCTATGCCGTGCCGGCGAATGTGGGTCCGCGGACGATGAACTATGCGGCTCTGTTCGCCCAGGGAACCTATACGACCAGTTCGCCGAATGTTAAGGTCTTCTCGGGAACCGTGGACGATCCATTCTGGATCGATGTCGGGGCCGCATTCGATACGCTTAACTTCCGCAACAACGGCGGAGTACTTACCCCAGCCCAGGACGCGGCGCCGGTGAACATTACCAGCGACAACTTATCGGGGTTCGCGGTGAACGCGATCGCGATAGAAGTTCCGGTTTCGATGCTTACCAGCACCGGCGCTGTCGAAGCCGCCACATCGACGGCGGCAACGATCGGAGTCTGGGCCAGTACCTCTCGACCGCGCCTTACGACGCGCCGCGCACCGCTTCCGGCGGTGTCGTCGGGCAGTTGGAGCCAGGTGCAGCGTTTGGGAAACCCGCTTATCAACGAACTGCTGATAGGGACGGCTTCGAAGGACCGCTTCAGCATGGATCAGCCCAGAAATGACAGCCAGTTCGCCGCCATGCTGCTGGACCCGCTACTCGCGCGTCTCATTAACGCGGCCACGGCGGGCGCTGTTGCCATCCCGACGCCAGCTCGCGTGGATCTACTTCCGCTGGTGACCTACGCGCCGCCGATTGCGGCCGCCGGGACGCCTGCCGGCCCCGTGGCCGACATGCTCCGCCTGAACACGGGTGTCGCGCCTGTGGCTCCTGGAAGCGGAGGGTTCTCCCGTCTGGGCTTGCTGGGAGGCGATGGGGCCGGGTATCCCAACGGTCGCCGCTTGCACGACGACGTTACCGACATTTCCCTCCGCGTAGTGGTGGGAGTGCTGGCAGGCCCGCCGTATAATGGGGCGCCGAATAACCTGTTGGGAGATGGTGTCAACGTCAACGACACCGCCTACACTCCGAGTTTCCCTTTTGTCGGCTACGCCCCGAGCGGGCGTGACCGGCGCCACATAGATCCAGGGGAACCGGGCTGCACGGCGGGCGCTGGCGCGGCCTGCATCCCATAAAGGATCGATTCAAACGCGCCGCTGACGAATGTCCGCGGCGCGTTTTTTGTTCATGAAGACTCTATTCTTATATCTAATTGCGGCGAGTGGCTACTAGAGTTTTAAACCTTTCGCCGTTTCGATGGATCAGCATAGTGCATCGCAGGACCTCCGCGGTCGCGACCCGCGGGATGGTTTTGAGGGCGCGGTCGTTGGAGTGAAGGACGGCTTCGATGAAATCGTAGGGCGCAGTGCGGCTATCAAGCGGATGCTAGGGCTGGTGGCAGTGGTTGCCCCGGCCGATGCGACCGTGCGGATCGAGGGTGAAACCGGCACCGGGAAGTGGTTGATAGCGCGCTCCCTTCACCGGATGAGTTCACGCCGGGATCATCCATTCATCACATTAAACTGCGCCGCCATTCCAGCCGTGCTTCTGGAAAGCGAGTTGTTCGGATACGAGCGGGGAGCGTTCACCGGAGCCATCTCGCAAAAGATCGGGCGCTTTGAGATGGCGCATCGTGGCATCCTGTTTCTGGACGAGGTTGGTGACATTCTTTTAGATCTGCAACCCAAGTTGCTTCGCGCATTGCAGGCGAAGGGGTTCGAGAGGCTCGGCGACACCAGGACTATCCCCATTGATGTCCGCTTGGTGGCCGCCACAAATCGCAATCTGAAACAGATGATGGGCCACAAACTGTTTCGAAGCGATCTCTACCATAAGCGCAGAGTCTTTCCGATTACGACCCCTCTCTTGCGTGATCACCCCATAGATATACCTTTGCTTGCCCGGCACTACACCAAAAAGTGAAAATGAACAAGCACATCGAAAGGATCCCGTCGGATATTATGCGAACATTGGAGAGTTGGACGTGGCCGGGCAATGTCGAAGAGCTCGAAAACTTTATTGAAAGGGCAGTCGTCCTTTCCCGAGGCCCCAAACCCCGCGCTGCGGTGGGCGAACTGCGGCCCGATACAGTGGAACCCCCCGGGTCCGGGCCGGGACAAGGATTAGCATATGCCTAAAACTCCTAAGAAGAAAATCGCCTCTAACCATAAAACAGTACAGAAGTGCCCCACTGGCATCGCGGGCTTTGACCAAATTACGGAAGGCGGCCTTCCAAGAAACAGAACCACCCTAATCACGGGAAGCCCCGGTTCTGGAAAAACCCTTTGGGGGATTGATTTTGTAGTCGCGGGCGCAATCCAATACAACGAGCCAGGTGTCTTCATATCCTTTGAAGAGACAGTAGAGGAACTTTACGAAGACGTGGCTTCGCTCAACATGGATCTGCGGGGGCTGGTTTCACAAAAAAAGATTCATGTTGAACATGTTATTTTGGAGCGCCGGGATGTTCAACAGACCGACTTTAATCTTGAAGGAATATTCATTCTTTTGGAGCATGCCATTGATTCCTTCGGCGCCAAACGCGTAGTTTTAGACTCTATCGAATCTCTCTTTGCCGGCCTGACAGATTTTGGCATTCTTCGTATAGAGGTCAAACGACTGTTTCGATGGCTTAGGGACAAAAAAGTCACGGCGATCATTACCTCAGAGCCGGGGAAAGGACTTTATTCTCGCCATGGCTTAGAGGAGTACGTTTCCGATTGCCTGCTCTTCCTGGATAACAGAGTCAGCGAACAAATTTCGATCCGTAGAATTCGTGTCGTTAAATATCGTGGTTCTAATCATGGAACCAACGAATATCCCTTTGTGATCGATGAAGCGGGTCTCTCGGTGATTCCTATCACTGCCGCAGAACTAGATCAACCCGGCAGGACCGAGAGGGTTTCGACAGGTGTTCCATCGTTAGATAAATTGCTCAAGGGAGGAGGTTATACCAGAGGCAGCACGATACTCATTTCAGGAACCGCGGGGACTGGAAAAACAAGCCTGGCGGCTGCATTCGCCATAGAAAGGTGCAAACGCGGGGAGCGGTGCCTTTTCGTGTCGTATGAAGAATCCGCGGGCCAACTTACTGTAAACATGACTTCAATAGGTTTTGCTTTTGCACCGCATATCAAAAAAGGACTTTTGAAAGTTGTGGCGACTAGACCATCCTTCTTCGGCCTAGAGATGCATTTGCTCGATCTATACAAAACCATTACAGAGTTCAACCCCCAAGCCGTTGTCATAGATCCACTGACGAGTCTGATTGGTGAGGGGAGCCAGCGTGACATCCAATCCATGGTTACCCGGATGATCGATCTTTTGAAATCCAGGGGCGTAACCGGATTTTTTACAAGTCTCGTTTCTTCAACCGCGCAAAATTTCACCAGCGGCGAAGTCGGCGTATCGTCATTAATTGATACCTGGATCGTGGTTAGAGAACTGGAGGAAGACGGGGGTAAAAGACGCATTCGAGGACTTTACATTGTTAAGTCTCGTGGCATGGGCCACAGCAGTGACGTCCACAGATTGATTTTAAGTGATGGCGGAATTGAGGTTGTTCCAATGGACGCCGCCGCAGGCTCCAATCAGACACCGAAAGCTGGTAAAGGTGTTTCTGAGGAAGCAAAACTGCGTCAAAGATAAATGTAGCGGCTATGGGAACATTACATCCTAGTTTTGTCGTCGGCATAGGCGGGTCGGCTGGAGGTCTTAACGCTTATAAGGCACTCCTCGACGCCTTGCCGCCTGAAACCGGTATGGCTTTTATCATTGTGTCTCACATTGTGCCTACCGCCGATAGCCGGTTAGCTGAAATTCTGTCGCGTCATACGAAGATGCCGGTAACAGTGGCTTCCAACGCGATGCCGATCCGGGCCAATCACGTTTACGTAAGTCCTCCGAACGCCGATGTACTCATTCGGGGCTATACCTTCAAAATCGTCTCCCCGCGCACTACGAGGAAGCGGATCGATTTGTTTTTGAGTTCTCTAGCAGAGTCGATGGGGGCGCGTGCCGTCGGAGTTATCCTCTCCGGGTATTATGACGACGGTACTGAGGGATGCCAGCGCATCAAGGCAAATGGAGGAACAACCTTTGCTCAGGATCTGTCTGCCGAAGTAGACGACATGCCCCGTAGCGCTCAGGTTTCAGGCTGTGTTGATTTCGTTCTGCCACCCGGCAAAATTTCAGATGCGCTGCGAAGATTGAAAGCTAGTGCAACGACGAAGAAACTCGATTTCGACCCGAAGATATTCCTTGCGACCATCGGCGAAGGCCGGAAAATCGTGCTGTTTCCACAGAAACAAACAATTTACGCTCAAGGCGGAGCGAGTGATGCGGTGTTTTATATCCAGAAGGGCTCGGTAAGACTCGCCGTTGTCTCGAAGGACGGCAAGGAAGCTACGATAGGCGTCTTGAATCCGGGCGATTTCTGCGGAGAAGGTTGCCTTGCGGGACAGCCTCTACGGCTGGGGACTGCAAACGCGATGACAGATTGCGAACTCCTGCGAATCGACAAGAAGCCAATGATGCTTGCGCTTGGCCGCGAACATAAATTGTCCGACTTGTTTACGGCATATTTGTTGGCGCGGAACATCCGCTACGAAGCGGACTTGGTTGCCCAACTCTTTAGCTCCAGCGAAATGAGACTTGCTCGGATTTTGCTCTTGCTTTCTCACTTCGGGAAGGAAGGCACGCTCGAGGTTGTGGTCCCCAAGATTAGTCAGGAGACCCTTGCAGAGATGGCAGGCACCACCCGGTCACGGGTCAGCTTCTTCATGAACAAATTCAGGAAGTTGGGTTTCATTGATTACGACGGTGCTGGGTTGACGGTTCACAGTTCGCTTCTAAATGTTATTGTCCACGACCAGCTTGACTAAGGCGTGTGTAAAGACAACCAAATGGGGAGTGTGAAGATTGGCGTGAACGGCGGGAGAATTTACTGGCGGCCCCGAACGGGCGGAGTTTGCTGAAACCGCAAACCTGTCGCGACGGACGCGTATTCGCTTTGCCGCCTTACATCCAGACTCCCTAGAGATGTCCCGTGGTGGCACTGACAGAAGATTCGGGCGCGGGACTATTGATAGGCGGAGTGTGTTTCAATGCGGCTCGGCTTTCCACCGGAAGCGTGAAGAAAAACGTTGTTCCTTCGCCCAGTACGGATTCCGCCCAGATGCGACCTCCTTGGGCCTGCACGATCCGCCGGCAAATCGCTAAGCCTACGCCGGTCCCGGGATATTCCTCGGCCGTGTGCAAGCGCTTGAAGGGTTGAAAAATGGCCGATGCGTCTTTCGGATCGAAGCCGATCCCGTTGTCTCGGATCGAGATCACCCATTCTGCTCCCGTCTGTTCCGCGCTAAGATGCACTTTTGCGGGCTCGTCCGCCTTACGATACTTCACGGCGTTCCCAATCAAGTTCTGGAACAGGCGAACCATTTGCCCGCGGTCAACCGGCAAGGTTGGCATTGCATCGTGAGTGACCGTAGCGCCGCTCTCTTTGATGGCTTCATCAAGGTGCGTAATTGCTGCCTCTAAATCCTCATCGAGAGCAACCGACACCGGCCGCTCTTCTTCCGTGGTGAAGCGTGCATAAGCAAGTAAATCATTGATCAGGGAACCCATGCGCGCGGCCGCATTCACAATAAACCCGAGGAAAAGGTCTGCGTCCGCGTCTAGCTGCCCCTGGTACTTTCTCGTAAGCAATTGCGCATACGACCGCATGGTCCGGAGCGGCTCTTGCAGATCATGACTGGCGGCGTAGGCAAACTGCTCCAGGGCGGTGTTCGATTCGGTCAACGCATCCTGCAATTGCTTGCGCGCCGTCTCATCGCTCATGATCTTTGTGTAGCCGATTAGCCTCCCCTGCTCATCGTAGAGCGCATTCATGAAGCCGTTCGCGAAAAAGTCGGTCCCGTTCTTGTGCCGGTGCCAGCGGATATCGGTCGCGCATCCGCGTTCCCGCGCGAGTTGCATTTCTGATTCGCAGACTTCGACTGCCTTTTCCGAAGGAGTGAAAATCATACAAGCGTGCTGGCCGATCCATTCTACTTCGGAGTAGCCGAGGAGTTGCTCCACGCCAGCATTCCACGAAGTGATGATGCCATCCGGATCAAGCATGAACATCGCATAATTCCGCAGTTCGCGGACTTGCATGCGGTAGAGATCTGCGGCTTGGAGGTTGGTCAGTGCCCCGGACTGATTCGAATTTCTTTCATCCATGACTTGATCTCAGCTCAGCTCTTCGACTGTAGCACTTCGATTGCGGTGCGTGTCAAAGACTTTGAGACAGTGGTAAAGAAATTTACTGAGTATCTTCGAACGGAGTTGATGGTTTGTTGATCCAGACGTGGGCGGGCGCTGGCGGAGATTGCGGCGGACGCTTTACAAATCGTTCCGGGTGAACGATATAGGCGGCGTCAAGAACGGACTGGCGTTTCTCGATAACGATCGGAGCCTGGCCATGGTGAAGCACGGCCGGGGTAAGCAGGCTGATACCGGAGTGATGATGCTCCTCGTTGTACCAGTGGAACGAACTCGACGGCGAAGGAGCGGGCATCTTCGATGGAGCCAAAGCGATTCGGAAAACCGGGGCGGTATGACCTTCCCAGTCGTCATCCTGCGTCTCAACGTGGGGCGGCGAATAGAAGAGTGCCGCACAGGGCAATGTGGCACGCCCGCCAAACAAAACGTTCGCCAGATTCGCGAAATTCGCCACGGCCCACAGACGAAAGCTCTTCAGGAACTGCTTGCGGAATGCCGTCGACTCATATTTGAAGAGAGTCATCGCCGGCAAGAGAAGAGCGGCGGCACCATCTGGATCGAGAACTTCAGATGCACGCCAGACAAAGGCTTCGGCAATCTGGTTCCCGCTGACTGGATGCTGTTTTCGCTCCTTCTCGATCCACTGCCATGCTACCTTGCCAGCTTCGTCAAGCTTCTGCGGTTTGAGCTCCTTCCACGGTGGGTTACCGACAATCCATTGAAAGCGCCGCTTAAGACCCTCCTCGTACCAGGGTGAGTTATCGTTGAAGGCATTCGCGCAAAAGATGTTGCGATCGCGCAATGCGGGAGGCTTGAATTGAGTTCCGGTCAGATCAGGGGGATCTATGTTCTCGAGCAGTGTCAACGCAAGACTGAGTTCGGCGATCTGGCAAGCGTCCTCGTCGATGTCGACGCCGAATATGTGTTGGGTAAGCAACTTGCCGAGTTCCACCGGCCGAAGGCGACGCCCAAGTTCCTGCAAGCGCCGTTCGATCAACTTCCGGTAGCATTGGACAAGAAAAGCCCCCGATCCGCACGCACAATCGAGCACCCTCATACCCAGTTTCAGAGGCCGATGCGAGTCGAGTTTATCAAGCATGTAATTCACGACCGGCAGTGGAGTGTAGTAAGCGCTTTTTGCTTCGCCTTCAGACTCCCCGGACGAGTCGATCCGGTCGTGGAGAAACTGTTCATAGATTACCGATAGCGTCTCGATTGGAATGAAGGAGAAGTCGTAGATGTCGAATAGGGGTAGTTGGCCGCTTGCAACCTGCTCACCACTGAAAACCGAAGCCATCTTTTGAATTCGCTCTGCTTCAATGTCCCTGATTTTTGCCGATGAGACAGGGAATACAGAGCCGTTCAGCCATTCGTCAACGTGCCGTACCAATTCGGAGAATTCGTTTAGCTGAACATGGTTCGAGCGCCAAAGTGTCAAGCGAGTCTCACTGCGGTCGGTTCGCCACAATTCCGGCCAAATCATGAGGGGCATGCGGCGTCAAAACGAGTCGAGAAGGATTACTGTTAATAGACGCGCTTCGGTCCGCCGGTCCACGTTGACGGTTTGCCGGCATCTCGGACATCTGCCCATGAGAGACCCCAATCCCTCAAAACTTTCTGGAACATTTCTCCAATGAGGGCAGGTTCACGGAACCCGACCAGATCTGAATTGTCCGCCGTGAAGTTTTCGCCAGCCTAAGTTAGCGCTTTCGCCTGCCAGTCTGGTAATCATACAAGCAAATCCCCAAGACGGTTAAGCACCCTACAGGGCAGATGACGAAACGCTATAAATTCTTCTTGCGGATGGCGCGCCCGGCCCGCGCCGAGCTGCGAGTGGCGCGCGCGGGAGCGATCCGCACATCCGTTACGACGGCCCCCCAAACCGGTCTATCGGATAGAATCGATCGTTGAGGTTCCGGCAGCTCCGGGATTGTTTGTCGCGGTCCCGCCCCGTATCGTTCAACCCTGCGTAAAACGATCGTTCTGGCTTGGACCTGTTCAACCGTTAGGGATCTTTCGCTCATCCGGAAAACGCCAGTAATCCGGCTGCTCCCGAAACGGCATCGCCAGAATGGCGGGCAAAACCACAGCATGGGCGTCCTGAAACGCTGGCACGCCGATCTCGATTTTCTCTTGTGGGACGTTCAGTCGAAGTGTTCCATGCAGCCAGTCCCAGAGCGTCAGCCCGCTCGACCAGTTACTATTCGTCTCTGCCTCAATGTTGGAGTGATGAACGCCGTGCATGCGGGGAGTAACCAATAGGCGATTGATCAGCCGTTCCCAGCGAATGGGAAGACGGACATTTGAATGGTGGAACATTACGCACAGCGCGAACCAGACTTGCCACAGCGAGAATGTCAACGGATTTAATCCGATGATGAGCACCTGGGCGGCTCGCCACGGTACAGAGAGCAGGATCTCGCCGGAGTGGAAGCGCAGTGCTGTCGATGTGTCAAGATCCAGATCGACGTGATGGACGGCGTGGAACCTCCAGAGACCCGGGACACGATGCAGCAGTATGTGCCACACGTAAAAGGTATAGTCCATTAACACCAGAGCGACCAACGCCCCGATGGCGCCATGCAGGCGGAACACGCCTATAATGCCCCAGTTCCGTTCTTCCACAAGCCCTGCAAGTGGCTGGATCAGCGGCGCCTCGATAACAACCGTGGTCAAAGCGCCAAGTCCAGCCAATACTAAATTCCGGGCTTGATGCAGTAAAACAGGCTCAGTCCGTTTGCGAAGCGGACGCCGGCGCTCAAGCCAGACCAGCAATACAAACGCGCCGATCGTCAACGGCGCGGCAATCCAGGGGAAGATGTGTTTCATCGCGGCGAGCCTGGTCGGAACTTTCGATAATTCGCCGACCATCTCGCGGCATGGCCGGGCAAATTTGACATTTTCAACATCCGTTCAAGGTCTTCCTCTACATCTACATCTAACCATGTTGGGCCCGTCGCGAGGTTCAAGCCGCAATGAGCGGCGCTTCGAGCCACATCTTCGAGCGTAAATCCGGTGGACCAGCGAACTCGTTCGAACATGCTGGCATGTACGCGACGGCACGCAATGGCAAAGAATCCCCCATCGAGTGTTGGGCCAAGCGTCACATCGGCGTCGGATTCGAGAAGCGCGCGGATGTGACTGGAAGGCAGGCCAGGGGAGTCGCTTCCAACTACGATCGCCATCTCGCGCCCCGACGTCAAAGCGCCTGCCAAGGCATGGAAGATCCGTATCCCCAGATCGCCTTCCGCTTGGACAGATCGGGGCACATTCACATCTGGCCAGGGTTCGATAGCGGAGTCGGAAGAAAGTTCCAATTCCGCATAACCGGAGAAAGTCGAAAGCATCTCGGTCGTGTCCCGCACCAAAGCCGAGTGGAGACCGGACGCCTGGTCCGGCGTTAGCGGCGGGCAAAGCCTTGTCTTCACTCGGCCGGCGATTGGGGCTTTGGCGAATAAGATAAGTAGAGGACGATTCATGTCCCCGTCGACAATTCCATGGTAAGCATCATCATACCGGCGCTGAATGAAGAGACGCGGATCGGCGGCACATTGCGCGCCCTTTTGGCGCTAAGCGGCGAGAAGGAAATCCTCGTCGCCGACGGAGGCAGCGAAGACCTTACGGTGGAAATCGCTACTGGCCTCGGCGTGCGCGTCGTGTCCTGCGAGCGCGGCCGTGGCTGCCAGATTCGAACCGCGGCCCTTGAAGCAACGGGAGCCGTACTGTGGTTTGTTCATGCCGATACAAGACCCGAGAATGGCGCCCTGGAATCGATCCTCGATTCGTTACGCGACGGTGCTACGGCTGGTGGAAATTTCTCGCTGGTCTTTGAGGGTGAACATTACTCCGCCCGGCAAATGACGTGGATCTATCCCTATCTTCGCCGGATTGGCCTGAGCTACGGCGATGCCGGTATCTTCATCCGGCGCGGCGTTTACGAGGCGATCGGCGGATGCAGGCCATACCCCCTGTTTGAGGACCTGGACCTAATCCGCCGCATGAAGCGCCGCGGCAAATTTATCCATCTTTCAGCAAGAATCTTCACGTCGGCGCGGCGATTCAGCGGTCCGCAGTATGTAAGCGTCTGGGCACTTTGGATCACGCTTCAGATTCTTTACTGGGCAGGAGTCTCACCGCACCGACTCGCCCGCTGGTACCGCCTCGCGCGATAGTTGCGGGGCAAAGCCGGCAAGCACCTTGCAGAAGACCTCCACACTATCTGCCGGCTCGATGCCTTCTTTCTCCAGAAGGGCCATGGTTGCCTGATTCTGAAAGGTCTGATCGAGCGCAAGATGCGGCAGAAAGTAGGAGACCGAGCGCAGCATGAGCTTATCTACTTCGCGCGCGCCGTTGCTCAGAACGAGCTCGGCAAATCGATCGAATCGTTCCAGGGATACCATTGAGGGCTGTCGCGCTCCCAGGGAGGAAAACGCCATCTCGACCAGTCGCCCGATGGGAATCGAGCCCCCTTTGCCGGCGCAGATATTGAAGATAGCGCCGGGGCGGAAATGCCGCTCAAAGAGTGCGTTCAGCGCGGCGCCAGCCCAATGCTCGCCGATCAGGTCCACGCGGCCCGTTGGAAGCGCCGGCATTAGGGGGAAGCGGTTGTGCGGAATCATTCGAAGGGCCTGTCGCAGATAGCCGGTCCCCTCGCCTGCTACCGAACTGAGGCGAAAGATGGCAGCCGGAATTTCGTCCATCAATGCAAGCACGGCGGCTTCCGCTTCGTACTTGGACTCTTCATAGGTGTTCACGAATCCCGCGATGTTGGAGTGCTCGCGTTCCCCTAATTCCCCGGTATCGCGGCCCATAACGTACGCCGTGCTGATGAAGGCGAAGCCACGCAATTCCTTCACATCCCTGGCCAGCGCCAACATGGTTCGAGTTCCTTCTGTATTGGTTGCGCGTGCTTCTTCGATGGGACGGTTGAATCGAATATCGGCGCCACAGTGAACGATGCCGGTTATAGAACCAGCGAGCCGGTCCCACACCGGACGCGCCAAGCCCAACCCCGGCAATCGCAGGTCTCCCACGAGCACAGAAACGCGTGGATGTTTGTAGGCTTTTTGTGCATCCCGGACCAGAACCGTTAATTCGCGCCGCGGGTCTGCTTCGAGTAGTAATGGAAGCCAGCGCCGTCCGATGGTTCCGGTTGAGCCTGTCAGGAAGATGTGCGGTGTCGGAATGTCTTGAGCCCCCGCTTTCTAGTTTGTCTCATTCCGCCGGTAAAACGCACACTCCGGTCGCTCGTGCGGAGAGGTCCTCAGATGGCGCGGCCGGGATTGGCTTCGTGAGGTAACGCAGCGGCTATGCAGCTCCCTTGCTCTGGCGGAAATCGCTTCGCCTCGAAAAACTGGCGGTCCAAAGTTGGGTGTCACCGCGGATGGCATTCCGCATGCAGGGGAGAATTCTAAGAAAAGCTGGCCTCTGCCCGGCGGAAAAAATAATGCTGAAACACAGTAGCCTGAAGCCCATTAGCGAACAAGAAGCGAAGGGCGAAATTGATCGGGTGTACCACGAGATTATGCAAACGATGCGCGTCACTGGCGTGAACCTGAACTTTCGAACCTGGGCGTCCTGGGAAAATTTCCTGCCCCTGATGTGGGATGCAATGCGCCCCATCGTGGGAACGTTGGCATTTGAGCAAGCGGGAGACGAGGTTCGGAAGCGGACCGTTTCGGAGGTGCGCGCTCTCCCAACAGTGTCTGCGTTCCATAGTGCCGGTCTGGGGGAAAGCCAGGCCTTCCAAGTTCACGCCGCTTTGCGCCTTTATCACTACATCAATCCGAAACTTCTCGTTTTCACCTCCGCGGTCAGGCTGGCTCTGATGGGACACGCGGTTTCGCACGCTCTTGAGCCCTCTGAACCGATTGTGCTCGGCCCGCCGGATGGAATGTTCCCGATGGAGATGGTGGAAGAGGGCGAAGAAGAAAAACGGATCAAGGCGATTTTTGAAGATATAGCGTCGACGCTTTCACTCGCAACCATAAACAGCGACTACAGGACCCTGGCCCTGTGGCCTGAGTACCTCGATCAAGCCTGGCGTGCCCTGAAGCCGATTACACAGACCGTAGAATACAACTCCGCGGCAGACCGGATCCGGGAACTCGCACGGGACTTCGCACAACGATTGCCCGCTCCCGCTGGACTTACTTCAGCAGCAGTGAAAGATACCGGCGAGAATGTCGACCAGATTCTGAAAACGACAAGCAACTTCGAACGCATTCTTCCGCCGTTGATTCTCAACATCGCAATTCTGACCGGCGAGTGCGAAACCGATTATTCGCGGCTCGTTTCCCCTTTCCCGGCAGAATTGCGAAAGCCGCTCTTCTCGGGAGGCGGGCGATGAATTGGCGTGCCTTTCAGGCCATCCAGAAAGTCACCGAGTTAGGGCCTCGCTTTCTGAGCTATGTCGACGAAGGCGAAGGCGATCCGGTGATTCTGATGCACGGAATTCCCACGTGGGGATTTCTTTTCCGCGATCTGATCGAATCCTTAACGGCGAAACGCAGGGTCCTGGCTCCCGACCTGCTGGGATTCGGATTTTCCGATAAGCGGGATTGTTTCGACCGCTCGATAGGGCGACAAACTGAGGCTTTGATTGCCTGGATGGATAAGCTGCGATTGGATCGCGCCGATATTGTTGGGCACGATATTGGCGGAGGCATAGCATTGCGTCTTGCGGCTTTGCATCCGGCCCGCGTAGGACGGCTCTGCGTGATGAACGGCGTTTCCTATGACGCCTGGCCGATCGAACTCATGTTGCAATTCGGACATCCGGAGAACCGCCGCAAGATGAGCGCGGGGGAAGCATCCACGATGCTCAAGCGGGCTCTTAAGTCCGGTTTCGCCGTCGCGCCGGAAGATGAGTTCCTCGACGGCTTGCTCGCGCCCTACGGCACCGAAACCGGCAAGACTTCGTTGATCCGCAACGCCGCCGCATTGAACACAAACCTGACTACCGAGATTACGCACCTTTTGCCGCAAATATCCGCCCCGACGCTGATCTTGTGGGGGCAGGAGGATTCGTTTCAATTAGCGAAATTCGGCAAGCGGCTCGCAAGCGATATTCCCGGCGCCAAATTTGTACCGATCGAGAAAGCAAAGCATTTTGTAATGATCGACCAGCACGAGATTGTTGCGCGTGAGTTACAGGCGTTTCTATATATATGAAGACCAAATCTACCTACTTCTGCATTCGTCGGTGGCGAACTGCGGCGATGCTCTGCCCGGTATCCACTGCCGCCGCTCCAAGCTGTATTCGGCGCTGTACTCGGCGCACCAGGGATCAACGTTGGGTACGGGCGCAAACACGGTGACAATAAGGAAGCGGATGGGAGGAGACCATGAAGCCCAATGATGAGAGCGGCAAATTGGCGCTGGCGCAGCGCCCGTTTCGCGTGTTGATTATTTCCGGATCTGGCAGGCGTCAGTACAATTGTCCGGGCGTCGATTCTAAGAGCCGGGCGCTTATGCTACGGATGGCGGATCGGCTGCCAAAAGACTGGGAAATCGACTACGAGGATATAGCTAATGTTTACGCCCGGGCAAGAATTCAGAGTTGTAATGCCTGTGTCAGCACATCCATGGCGCTCTGCTGCTGGCCGTGCAACTGCTACGAGAAGAATTCGAAGGTGGAGCCGGATCTTATGTGGAACCTCGATCTGTATTCCCGCCTGGATCTGGCCGACGCCTGGGCGATCATCGGCCCCGTGAACTGGTACGGCCCAACGAGTAATCTCAAACTGATGTTTGACCGCCTGGTGTGCATGAATGGCGGCAATCCAAGAGAAGAACTGATCGAACATAAAAACCCGGAGCTCGCCATGAAACTCGAGCACGCTCCGGAGTGGGAAGAACTGAGCGTGAATCATCTTGAAGGGCGCACCGCGGCGTTCTTCTGTTATGGCGATGGTGGCGGGGACGAGATGGACAGTGAAGGCAGACCGAAGCTTCTGCGCGACAAAAAATATTTCAATCCTGACACCGAACCGTTCCGGGACAATCGCGAAGCGTACGCTCCCCTGGTCTGGCAATGCCGTTACGGCGGAGTGGAGGCGCCTGACTCTCTCTGGCGCTATGTGGAATTCGGTGAAGGGAAAAAGTACAGCGATAACCAGGCCGAAGATCTGGCTGGGGAAGTGGAAGTCCTTGCGCAATTCGACGCATGGACCACCGACGTGTCGGATTTCGTCCGCTCAAAAGGAAAGGTGGAACCGGGCAAGTGGCGGGCATATGGATTCACGCGCGAAGGACACCTGTGGAAGGACGTTAAACTCCTTTGGCGCGATGTGCAAATGCGTTTAGGCAACGCTCCGGACGAGTCCTCCCCGGCGGAACAAGAGCAGTTGGGTCTCAACAAGGATTCAGGCCTCCGCGCGTCGCGGCCGGAAGGCGAGAAACTACGGGAGTAAACCTTGTCCGGCACGAACGGCTCTCAGGAAAAGTTCAACCAATTTCAAATACCGGCCGCGGGTCTGATATCCGTGCCATCCGATTCTAAACAGTCCGATTGCCGGCTGCGCACTCAACTCCGCTAGAGATGTTTCACGAACGGCGCTTGACCGGTTCAGTACTTACACCCGGTCGATGATGGACGTTTTGAGGTCCGAAAGTTCGCGATAGCGAGGTTCGATGGCGCCCGCTTCCATCACCGCATCGTTAAGGCCGTTCATTCTGAACTTGTTTCCCCCATTCTATAAAGCTGAGATAGCTCCGGAACGGCGTCCCGATTTTGGCCGGTTCAATTCTCAATGTCCTGGCAGGCTGAAAACAGAGAGCGCGGCGATCGGGTGAGGTTGCATGAACCGCGACAGCGGCCCGAACTCCTCGCAGACGTTGCCAAAACGGCTTGTACACTCGGCAAAATATTTAGTGTTCCCCCGGCAGCATGAAGCCGCGGGTGCAATAGAGGCCGTGTTTGTAGCGGGCGGTTTGAGAACGGAACATGCCTTCGGGCGTTTTCGCGCCGCGGGATTTCGCACCGTTGATCCGGGCGGATTCGGTGCGGTTCAGTTTTGGGGTGTGAGGTAACATCCTGCTCTTATTGTGAGGGGATGGAATCTAGTAACCGCCGGGTTAGGGTTTTGGTGCAATGGGGTTAAGCTATTGAAGGGTTTGGGGTTGTTGGTTTGAAAATAAAGTTGAATTTATTGTGATGAATACCTAATTAATGGTTTCGTACCGCCAATCGGGGTGCGAGTACAATTATTAGGAGGGAGAATGATAGTAACGAAACGCCAAGCAATGTGCATTCCCGCGATCCTGCTGCTTGCGGTTGCCGGGCCACTCTCCGCCCACGATCTGTATTTGATGCCTGAGAAGTTTGTGACGCAGGCTGGAACGCGACTCCGGGTGGTTTTCCAGAACGGCGATGAATTTCCCGAAGCTTCGTCTCCGGTGAAGCCGGAACGATTGCGGAACACACGGCTGATTGCAAAGGCCGGTACGGCGGAGTTCGAGACGATTACCGCCGAAGCGACGCGTACGACGGCCGTGGTGCGAGTTCGCGGAGAGGGGTCGGCGATTCTGACGGCGAATACGATTCCCAGCTTTATTGAGCTTGACGCCGCGAAGTTCCGGTCTTATTTGGAGCACGAGAATCTGACGGAGACCATCAAATGGCGGGAAACTCATGGCGAGGCGGGCAAGCCGGGCCGTGAGCGGTACAGCAAGTATGTGAAGTCCATTGTTCTGGCGGGCAAGGGGGATGAGTATTACCGGGAGAGGACGGGACTTCTGATCGAAATCATCCCTGAGGTTGACCCGTACTCGGTCCGGCCGGGCCAGTCTCTTCCGGTGCAGGTACTGTTTCGAGGGAAGCCGGCGGTGGATGTTGCGGTGGAATCGGCGTGGCTTGAGCAGGGGAAAGCGAAGACGAAAGTTGTAGGCCGCACGGATTCGAATGGGTGGATTAAAGTGCCGTTGGAAGCGATTGGTCCACACCGGCTTCACGCGATCGTGATGGAACGATCCGCGGATCTGAAAGCCGCCGATTGGGAGAGTTTTTGGGCGAGCCTGACGTTTGAGATTCAGAGCGGGCGGTAGTCAAACCAGGTTAGTAGACTTCAATTTCGTCGAGGTGGAGGAAGTTCGTTCCGTCGAGTTGAACGCGGATCCAGCGGGCGGAAACGCCATTTAGGGGAACGCGGAGGGGCTGACCATCGGCGCCGAATGCGAAGCGACTATGCGAGTAGACGCGTTTCCAGGTTGCGCCGTCATCGCTGAGCAGGACTTGGAGAGTGCGGGCGCGTTCGGGGTAGATCTTGCTGTTGTAGATGCGAACTTCGGTGATTTTTGAGTACTGTTGGAGATCGACCTCCCACCAGGGATTGGGTTCCATTTGCGTGTAGAAACCGAAGGTACCGGTGATGCGGCCGTCGACGCCGCCGCGGGAGCCGAAGTAGCGGATACTGCTTTGGCGGGCGGGTTTGGCGAGGGCTAGATTCTGCGTTGCGCCTGAAGGCAAAGCGGGCCTGACGGGTTGAGGCGCCGGCCGGGGACGGGAGAGAAGTTGAGTGTCGGACGGTTTAATACCGGTGATTGAGTTATCGAGCAGTTCGGAGATGGCGGCGCGTTCGGCGTCGGCATTAAGGCGATCGTTGAGACGAGTTAGCGCGGTTTGGGCGGCCTGAATATCGGCGAGGGAGGCATTGGGATCGGCATTAAGCGGCAGGCGGAGCGCTTCGCGGGATCTGGCGGCCGGGTCGGACAGATCGGTGGCGAGGTTGGGGTTGACGCGGAGTAGCTGTTCGCGCAGGGGGTCGAGAGTGGCGGGGTTGGGGGTTTCCTGGGCGGAGAGGACGAGCGGAACGCAAAGCAGGCGGGCGAGAACGTAGATTCTCATGGCGTCTTCATTCTGGCACGTTCTGGAGGCGCGGCGGGCTGCGGTATACTTGGCGATTATGAAAATGGGAATGATCTCGCCTCTCCTTTTATGCATGGTGGGACTGGCGGCGGACTGGCCGCGATTCCGGGGGCCGAACGGGACGGGCATTGGCGAGGGTTCCGGGCTGCCGGTGGAGTTTGGACCGGGAAAGAATATGGTCTGGAAGACGGCGGTGCCGTTCGGGCGATCGTCTCCAGTGGTGATTGGGGGACGGGTGTTTTTGACGGCGAGCGAGGGCGGGTCGCTGTTGACGCTGGCGTACGACTTGAAGACGGGCAAGGAGCTTTGGCGGCGGGCGTTGAAGGCCCCGGCGTTGAAACCGGTTTATAAAGCCAATGATCCGGCATCGCCGACGCCGGCGTCCGATGGGCAGAATTTGTATGTGTTTTTTCAAGATTTCGGACTGATCTCCTATTCCTTGGAAGGAAAGGAGCGGTGGCGGCGCCCGTTAGGACCGTTTTCAAATTTCTATGGAATCGGCTCGTCGCCGATAGTAGCGAATGGGTTGGTGGTAATGCTGTGCGACCAAATCAAGGGATCGTTCGCGGTGGCGGTGGACGCGGCGACAGGGAAGCAAAAGTGGCGGCGGGAGAGGGCGGAGGCGCCGGACGGGTGGGCGGCGCCGGTGGTGTTTGAAGATCAGATTTTGATGGTGGGATCGACGCGAGTGGATGGATATCAGTTGGAGACGGGCGAGACGCGGTGGTGGATGCCGTTGATGTCGAATGGGGGGATGGGTTCGGCGGTAATTCATGGAGAAACGGTGCTGGTGACGGCGTCGGGAATGGATCAGCCGTGGCTGCCGACGTTTGCGGCGACGCTGGGGAAGTTGGACAAAGACGGAGACGGCATGGTGTCGGCGGCGGAGGCGAAGGAAGAGAAAGACTGGGTAGAGCATTTTGGGTGGGCGGACGCCGATGGGAATGGAAAGTTGACAGCGCAGGAGTGGGACACGGCGCGGCAGTACGGGGTTGGGGAGTATGGAGCGGTGGCGATTCCGCTCCGGGGGAAAGGGAGGCTGGAGAGTTCTTCGGTTAAGTGGCGGTTGAAACGGAACCTGCCCTATGTGCCATCGGCGCTTTTGTATGACGGGGTATTCTATTTAGTGAAAGACGGGGGCATCGTGACTTCAGTGGATCCGGCGACGGGGGCGATATTGAAACAGGGGCGCGCGACGGGGGCGTTGGGAGAGTATTTCGCATCGCCGGTGGCGGCGGATGGGAAGATCTATGCGATGAACGCGGAGGGAAAGGTGGCGGTGCTGAAGGCCGGGGCGCAGTGGGAGGTATTGGGGGTGAACGATTTGGGAGATGAGGCGTATGCGACGCCGGCCATTAGCGGGGCACGGATAATCGTCAGGACGCGGGGGACTTTGTATAACTTCGGCGGAAAGTAGTCTCCATTTCCCTTTTCCTTGCCGGTTTACGCTTAGCTGATTGAGGACATGGCTGCCGACGCGGTTAAGAACGAAAAAGGAGAGGCCATTTGCTTCACCGCCGGGCCGCGCGGGGCGCTGTTTGCACTGGGGGTGATTCACGCGTACCTGGCGGCGGGGCGGCCCAAACCGACAGTAGTGGCGGGGGTTTCGGCGGGCGCGTTGTCGGCGGCGGCGATGCAGCGGTGCTACCGCGAGTTGGGTTCGGCGAGGAAGGAAGACCGGGAGACGGCGCGGTGGAAATGGTATCGCCGGTATTTGAGTTTTTTGGTGGAACGGCCGCTGGATGTGATTTGGAACGGCGTACCGGACGTGAGCGACCTGCTGGCGAAGCGTCCGCCGATCAGGGAAACGGCGATACCGAAAGACGATCCGGAAGGGGAATGGACGGAGCGGGAGCAGGGCGCGCGGATGGAGTATTACCTGCTGGTGAAGACCATCCAGTTCCTGTGGCAAATCAACATACGGATCAGCGAAGTGGCACGGATGGCGATCCACTATGTGCGATGGAAGGAGCTTTATCCGGACCGGCCGCTACCGCGAAAGGCCAAGCGGGTTTCGTTTGTGCTGCTGGTGGGAAGGGGGTTGATCATGGCGTGGCGGCTGTGTTGGACGATCCTCTGGCATCCGGGAATCTGGTGGCCATGGCCCTACAAGGAGCATATCCGGCTCGAATACAAGAAACGGAATGGGCCGCCGTCGAACGTTTGGCAAAAATTCATCCTGTTTCTGATGACGGTTGTTCCGCGACCGCTCTTCGGCCGGGAGTGGATATGGCTGGGCGTATTTCTGCCGGTACCGCTGGCGGTTATCGCCATGCTATCAATCGGGTGGGCCGGGAGTGTGTTTAGCGGGATGTCGTTGCCGCGTCCATGGATGCTGCGGAGCATCGGCGTGATATGTCTTTTGGCGGTGTGGGCGGCTTGGAGGCGAATTTCTCAATTAACGAAGTCGGAAGGAACACTGGGGTTGCCAGGGAGGTTGTTAGAGCGGGCCGAATTGCGAAACTCGCTGCTGACGGACTTTCAACTGCGGCTGGCGCTGCACACGCTGTTTCGGACCGAGAGTGGCGAAGCGGGCATCCTGGCCGAACCGGGGGATGTGGACGCACTGCTGGTGGCGTCCCCGTTGGAAACGCTAAACAAGCGGGATGAGAAGAATCCGCAGTTGCTAACGCAGCTTTACACCCAGCCGGGAAAGCGGCAGCGTGTTGCCGACGCGCTGGCGGCATGTCTGGCGGTGCCGCCGCTGTTGCGTCCGCAGATCATTCCCCGCGCGTGCCGCCGGAACTGGCTGGACCCGGCGACGCGGAAGAACGTGACTGTTCCGAAGGACGGATTTCGGCTTTACGACGGGGCGCTGGTATGCGCGAACCCAATCCCGCCGCTGTTCGACCAGTTGAAGCGGTGGAATAAGGGAACTAATGAAGAGAAAGCGAAAACGGCCAGCCTATTCGCGGCGGAAATGAACGACTTCCGGGTACACCTTATACACAGCACGCCACTGAGCCGCGAAGTGCCCGGTAAACCGGCGGACTTGGCGAAAAGTGGCGATCTGCAACCGCTGCCAAATTCGGTGGAGAGCGCCGTGAACGGTTTGCGGTTGTCGGCGCGGCGAGATTCGCAGTTGGAAGTATGGCAGACGAACTATCAATCCGAAATCGCGCTGGCGGTAGAGGCGATAAGCGGGACTCGGGCCGAACACGGGAAAAGCAGGATGCTGCCAATCCTGATCGACGAGATTGCGCCGGCGGAGGATTCGCGAATAGCGAACCCGTTGAAGCCGGCGGAATCGGAACTGTTGCGGCAGGCGGCGGCGGGGTGCCGGGCAACGATGGCGGTCTTCTTCCGGAGTGAGATTGGAAATCGAACGGTTCCATGCAGCAAGCTGCTGCTGGCAAGTCTCAAGGGGGAACGGGTTTGGGAGGCGAAGGATACCTCCCCGGGGTTGACTGAAATTTGCAGCCACTGCACGAGGAAGATACGCGCGACGGAGCGGGACGTTGCGCTGGGCGGGGGAATCCCGTATACAAAACTGGCACGGGAACGGTTCCTGCCGCCGGCATTTCTGGCCGCTCCGGGACGGACGATGCCGCCGAAGATCGCCAGTCCTCCGCCGAATGGCGCGGCGCGAGAGCCGCGCATCGTCTTCGTCGCCAGCGGCGGCGTATTCCGCGGCGCTTTTCACATTGGAATGGTGGGGGCGATGCACGCGATCGGGATGAAGCCGGACCTGATCGTGGGCGCCTCCGTGGGGACGCTGATGGGGGCGGCGCTGGGTGAGTTATTCTGCACGGGGAATCGGCAAACGCTGCACAAACTGGTGGATACGTTTGTCCGGGTGAATGAGACGGTAGCGCTAACGCGGCAGTTCAAGAGCGCGATGCGCGACCTATCGACCCGGGCGCAAATGGTGGATCTGTCGCCGCGGGATTTCCGGCGGAAGATTATGGAGGGCGCCGGGAAAGATCCGACGTTCGCGACAGCGGGAGCGCCGGCGGAGTTGATCGACACAATCTCACGGCTGTTTTTGATCCCGCATCGGCAGACACAGGACATGGCGGCGCACTTCGTGGCGGAAGAGGTGGCCCAAGCGGTGACAGAGTTCGTGCGTATGCTGCGGGACCATACGGTGGAGCGGCTGGGAATTCGCGATTCGGTGTTGGGGACAAGCCTGCTGGAATTGGCGTTGGCGGACATTTTGCAATCGACAGCAAAGCGAAAATCGGATCCTCAGCCGTTCCTGTCCCATGGGATTGGATTTCTGGCGACGACGGTGAATTTGAATACGGAGACGACGGAGATACTTGGCGCGCAGGTTCCGATGCAGAACGAGTCGTACGATTTTCTGCAGGCGGCGCTGAGTTCGAGTGCGTTTCCGCTGGCGTTTCCGGCACGGCGGGAGAGCCAGGTGTATCCGAAGAGCGGGCGGCGAGACGTGTTTTACGGTGACGGAGGCGTGTTCGATAACCTGCCGTTGATGCCGGCGACGCTGGCTTTGTCGGCTGGACAGTTACATTCGCTTTCGGCAAGCAAAGTGAATTGGGAAGCACTGCGGAAGCGGATGGAGACGCCGGATTTGTACGTTGTTGGCGCGCTGGATGTCGATCCGGACACCGAACTGTCGAGCGAACATGGGCGGAGCATATTCACGATCTGCAAACGGGCGCAGTCACTATCGAAGAACATGAAGACACGGCGGTACGAGCGGTTTGTGCGGCGGCTGGACCGGATCCTGAATCCGGTCGTGAAAGGCACGCCGGATCCGGACGATAGCGGCCAAAGCGTGGACAATCGAATGGCCGGGATAGTGAACGGATTCGTCCATGCGGGGGTGATGGTAACAACGCCGACGAGCGAGAACTTTCTGAACGGGACGTTCGCGTTTTGCGAGTCATTGCAAATGGACGCGACGAAGATCCGGCGGTCGATCTCCGATGGGTGTTACCGGTTGCTGAAGCAGGTTTCGACAATGCAGAGTTCGACCGGCGTAGAGCCGGAAGTTCGCGCGCTGAAAGCGGCGTTGAAGGACAGAGTCTTGGGGGTGGGAGGACCGGGCGATGGAGTTTGTCCTTTTTTCAAGTTGGAAAAAAGCGGGAAATTGGAGTGTCCATTTGTGAAGAAGGACGCGCCCCCCGACCGGCAGGTGTGGGAGGAATGCTGTAAGAGTCATCCATAGCGCGCAGGGCGGGCTACGGCTTGTACTCCAACACCTGGCCGCCGGCAAGCAGCCGGGCGCGCAGCTTGTCGTAGGGGACATCCTGAACGGCAATTTTGCCGTCGATGGCCATGACCGCGGCAGTGGCGGCGGATTGGCCCAGGATCATGAAGACCGGTTCCATACGGATGGAACCGTAGGCGATGTGGGAACTGGACAGGCAGACCGGGACGAAGAGATTTGCGGCCTGGCCTTTTCTGGGGACCAGCGACCCGTAGGAAATCTGGTAGGGGCCTTTGGTGCCGACACCGATATCGCCTTCATTTTGTACGTAGCCTTCGGGCGTGATATACCGCTGGATGTTATGCGAATCGATGCCGTAGGAACCCATGCCGACTGACTCCGGGGTGGGAGTTTTCTTGGTTAATTCATTTTCGGTCATGACATAGCGGCCGATCATGCGGCGAGCTTCGCGGACGTACATTTGATGAGGCCAGTTGGCTGTATCTTTGAACTCATCTTTCGAGAGACCCCATTTCGCCATTTCAGTGCGGACATCGGCAGGGACACGGGGATCGTTGGCGATGAAATAAAACCAGCCTTGCTGGTAATTAATATGCTCTTGAATGATTTCCCGCCGGCGGGAGTAACTCGCTTCGGGGTAGTCCCAGTTACGGCCGATGTTATCGGTGGAGAAAGGGCCGTGGTTATTCGTGTCGGTCTTGGCGTTGGGAATCATGTCGAATTTCTGGAAGGTTTCGCGCCAGCCGGCATCGAACACACGGACGAGGAGTTCATACTCTTTGGGGTCATAACCGGCCGGTTTGGCGAACGGAACGCGGTTGGCCGGGACTTGAGTTAGACACATGCGGAAACAGTAAGCCTGAACTTTCTTGTCGCCTTCGCCTTTGACGCCGGGAGGATCGGCGCTTATACGAGGAAGGATGCCGCTCTTAGGATCACCGGGGACAACATAGGGCGAGATGGGGGTTTTGACGGGGCCGAAATGATGGCGATGATGGAGGACACCGGTTTGGACGCCGTTCCATTCTTCGTTATACGTTTTTATAGCTTCGCGTCCGACGTGATAATCGACGCCGGCGGCGGCCATCAGATCGCCTTCGTAGGTCGCGTCGATGAAGATTTTTGCCGAGTAAGTGTTGCCGTCGAGAGTGCGGATGGAAGTGATGTTCTGGCCCTGCTTGGCGACGCCTTTTTCACGGTCGAGCCAAGCGTTTCGGATGACTGGGATTTTGAGTTCCTTAACCCACTCTTCATAGACCTGTTCGGCAACGTGGGGTTCAAAGACCCACATGGTGCGGCCGGTGGTATCGAGGGCGGGAGTGCCCTGCCCCTTGTTACCGTACTCTTCGCGCTTTTGCCAGCGCCAGGCGGAGGGCCGATCATACTGCTTCCAGACACGATGATAGAACTCGCGGGACAGGCCTCCGATGACGGCTTTGTTGCCGGTATCGCTCCAACCGAGGCCGCCGGCGGTGAGGCCGCCCAGGTGTTTTTCCGGGCAGACGAGGAGTACGGATTTGCCCATTCTCTTAACTTGAACCGCCGCGGCGATGGCGCCGGAAGTACAACCGTATATGACGACATCGGCTTGGCGGGGGGCCGCAGTGAGGGCGGCGGCGAGGAGTATGGGAGCGAGTCGGAGGATCATCGGCTCCCATGGTATCGCGGCTGGCGTATGGAAATTGGCGGGACCGGCACGCAGCGAGTACTCGCGGCCCGGTGCCGGCCGGCCGTAAGCCCGTCCGGCAACTCGCCCCTTTAGGTAAGGGTGACCGCCGATACGGCCGAGGTTCTGAACGGAGTTGGGTGGCCCGGCGGCGGATAGTGACGGCGTTCCCCAGGCAAGCTCGACCGCCTCGCGACTTCCGGGGGTTCGTAGGGGTCATTGCCGATGGGACCACCGATGACGATGTGCTACGCTTGGCCGCACTTGAAAACCGCGTCCTGGTCACCGGCGATGTTCGGACAATGCCGGAACACCTCAGGCGGTTCAAATTGGAGAGTTCGTTTCCCGGCGTGATTTTGGTTCCATTATCCAGGCCGCTCGATATTGTCATTGAAGGACTCTTGCCGATGTGAATTAATTGGTCACCGGAGTGGATTCGCGATAAGGCAGTGTGGGATCCGATCCCGCGTCGACCAAAATAGACGGCGGTTGCTACCGCATCGGAGCGCGTTAGCGGTGGCCCGCTTTGATGGGCTTTCCATCGCGGAACTGGATCTCAATCAGCTTCTCGCTGGTCGGAATGTAAGTGACTACTTTGTGGGTCTCGGCGTCATAGACGACGCCGCCATCGGGGTACGCGTATTTTCCGTCGATGCTGAAGGAGACCCAGCCGGGCTTCGGCGTTTCCTTGGGATCCTTGAAGATGGGCATCTCGGCGGCGAGTCGCGGCGGGAGCTTGGAAACATCGTAAGCGTAGACGTAGCCGAAGACGCCGTCGACGAACCAGACCTCCTTTTGGTCGGGGCGAAGATTGATGCCGTGGCTATCGGTGCTGTGCGGTTTCCTGGCCGGGACATTGGGCATTTGCGCCAGCCGGCCGGGAGGCGTTTTGCCCTCGACACGGTGCAGCACTTTGCCGCCGAACCCTTTATTTGTGCGGCCTTCGGCGACTTCGAAGCCGAGCAGCCAATCGACATTGGCGTAGATGTACTTCTCATCGTCACTGACGGCGAACGGACGAATGCCCTTTCCGAAGGGACCGGCCTTACCTATGACTTGGTTGGTCCGCGTATCGGCGATGAAGATCCACGGAACGGTGAGGACGGACATATAGACACGGGAGCCATCGGGGTTCATCCACGTGTTGTGGGGTCCGATGCCGAGAATGGGATGATCGGTATAGTGTTGTCCGTGTTCCGTCTTGATTTTGGATTTGACATCGCCGGTGGCGGCATCAATGGCCCACCAACTATCGGAATCGCGCATGGGGACGTAGAGCGTCTTGCCGTCGGGGGTGATGGCCTGACTGTCGGCGTAGCCTCCTTCGTAATGGCGGCGCCAGTCGATTTTATCGGTGGCCAGATCGATGCAAACGAGTTCATCCCTGAGGTTTGAGGTGAGGTAAAGTTTGCCCAGCGAGACGCTGGCGGAGATGCCCTTATAACTAGCCGTATCCGGGACGGCGAATTGGCGGAGCAACTTATGGCCATCGTTGATGTCGTGGACGCTGACACCGGTTCTATTAGCGATGTAGAGAAGGCGTTCGATTCCATCGACGATTTTGCCGTTGCTTTTCGTTTGCGGGAATACCGAAGCGAGTGAGAGCAGCGTTAGCGGGAAGAGAAGGCGCATCGTGGCGAAATGCTATCACACTCTTATCGTTTATCGCATTTGACGACGGACCTGCCGGCTGTTGGGCTTTCAAGATCGAAGATGGAAAACTCTTGCATACTCAATTGAGGCTGCCGTGGTTGAATGGCCGCGCACATCGGGTAACCGCATCTTCGCCAACGCGGTGCTCGGCGACGGAACGATGGTGGCGGCGGAGTGGACCGGAGAGACATGGCAGACCCTCGTCTCCCGTTTGGACCGCCTTCCGAACGGAACAATGCCGACCTGGGTTGGCATCATAGCCGCAAATCGTCACGGCGATGTGGCCGTTGGAACCGGGGAGGGGGTTGTCGCGGTTCGCCGTAAACAACGGCACCTTCCGTTATCTCTTACAGCGTGGCGACTCGTTGTCAACTCTGTACTCGTTCGCGACGATGGCACGCTTTACCTGACAGCCGGAACACCTTCAGGCGAACTGGTTGTTTATAAAGCTACTCCAATTTAAAAACGCCCTTTGGAGCCCGTGCATTTTACCCGTGCATTTTATCGTTGACACCGGCATCGGCTCCTTATAGAATCCCCGAACGAGGGCGCATGACCGGCGGAGTCGCGGCCATCCCCACCGAATTCCCCCAGACCAATAGCAGGAGCACCCGATGCAATCACCAACGGACCGAAGACAATTCACCAAAGTAACCCTTGCGGGGGCGGCCGTAGCGGCCTCCGTTCAACGCGGTTCCGCCACCATGAAGCCCATCCCGCCCGGCATCAAGCTTGGCGTCAGCGCCGGGGAGCCCTCCGAAGACAACATGCGCTTCATTAAACAGCTTGGGGTCACGTGGCTGAGCCTCGGTCCGATCCAGGCGACCGCCAATGCGGAAGGATTCATCAAGCAGCGCGAGCAATGGGAAGCGGCCGGATTCAAGGTCTACAACATCGGCAGCGGAGTGGGACCCAGCGGCAGTTTGCACAACATGCCGGAGGTGACGCTTAATCTCCCCGGACGCGATCAGAAAATCGAAGAGTATCTTAACTACATTCGTTATCTGGGCAAAGCCGGGATTCCCTACTCCACTTACGCGCATATGGGGAATGGCATCTGGTCCAGCGGCCGTATCGACAGTCCGCGCGGCTATAGCGCCCGCGACGGGAATTCCAACAGTCCGGAATGGAAAGGGCACTGGGCCGGGAAGATCTACAATGAACCGCTCTCTCACGGGCGCGTGTTTAGCGAAAAGGAGATCTGGGACAACTACACTTACTTCATTAAGAAAGTCGTCCCGGTTGCCGAAGAGGCCGGAGTTAGAATCGGCATCCACCCCGACGACCCGCCCAAACCCATGCTGGCCGGTGTGCCGCGATGTATATTTAGCAACTTCGAAGGCTACAAGAGGGCTATTGAGATTGCCAACAGCCCAAATATCGGAGTCTGTTTTTGCGTGGGATCATGGCTCGAAGGCGGCGCGATGACCGGAAAGGATCCGGTGGAGGCGATCAAATACTTCGCCTCGAAAAAGAAGCTGTTTAAGATTCACTTCCGGAACGTCAGCGCGCCCCTGCCGCATTTCACGGAGACCATGATCGACGACGGCTATTACGACATGAGCAAGATCATGCAGGCGCTGGTCGACGTGGAGTTCGACGGCATCGTAATTCCGGACCACATCCCGGCGCTCGGCGTGATGCCTGGCGATCAGGGCGGCAGCGGCGGCGGCGGGCGTAACGGTGGCTACCGGCCCAGCGTCGGCTTGGCCTATCTGCTCGGCTGCATGCACTCCATGCTGACAGCGGCGAAGAACCACAAACGCAAAGCCTAACGGCTGGGTTGAGAAAACAATGAAAGGCGGACTGATGGTGCGGTCGGCGACAAGGGCGCCTGGCAAAAACTCCGCCACCATTCGCCAAAGACGCCGCTGCGCGATCCGCTCCGGCGATCCGGCCAGATTCCTTGTGTAGCGCCGTGATCCGATTTTCCGTAACCTACCCACCCTGAATTCCCGCGACACGACCGCCGCCATCTCGGTGTTGGAGACGAAAATCTCCGGAATGGCGGAAAAATCCGGCATTAGCGACGCTCTGTCGTCCAGAGTTTCAACTTTTTGGGGCTTAGCGAACTCGTCTTGTAATTTTTCGGGACATAAGCCAACCAATCCCGATGATGAAAATCCGTCTAAAGAACATCGATTCCCGAGATTCTCAACATATAAATAATTAGCCAGATTGCGACGAGTACCATTATCACTTTCCAAACGATGCCGCCAACTGTCCGGGTTTCTTTCTCAGCCATGCGCCGAGCATAGCAGCAACCGCGGACCTATATGGACCGCGTCGCCGGAGCGAGTCATCCCCGGCGTTGGTGGAGTGACTCGCTCCGAACTCGCTTAGGACTCTACGGAACGTCCTGCCGCACAAATTCCACCTTCACCACGATGACAAGCCCGATATCCTGCCCGTTGGCGGCGCGGATGGTGGACCCGATGCCCCAACCGGCTCGACCGGATTTAAAAACGAAGTTGAAGGTTTCCAGGGTCGGAGGCACTACCGGCGGTTCACCCTCGGCGGGGATCACGGTGAAGGTGGCCGTACCAGTTCCGTCGGCATTTACGGTATAGGTTCCGGTAGCGTTTTCGCGATCTACCTGCCCGCCAACATTCAGGTAGCGGATGGCTTTGGTAACCTTGCCTTGGCCATCGAGCGTAAATACGCCCACCGCCGATACAGGAATCGCCTGGCCTGTAGCAACGCGAATCAGCGATCCTTCAAACGTATACGCATAAGCGCCGCGAAGGTCTTGTGTGGTAAATGCCGTCTGTCCGGTTCCGCTGGGGGCCAGGAGGGCCGCCAAGGACAGGGTCAGAAAAAGTTTTGGGATAAGTGGGTGGGTCATGCAGACCATGGTGCGGCATGGCGCCGGCGACGGACGCACGCTATCAGGCGAAACAGGGTCGAATACACCGCTTGACGCCTAATGTCGCACCGTTAATAATGAAGTTCATGCCAAATCAGGAGGCGGCGGCGTCCCGGCCCCGGCTCGACTCCTGGAAGTCGATTGCCATCCATCTCGGCAAAAGTATGCGCACGGTGCAGCGCTGGGAGGCGGAGGAGGGACTGCCAGTACACCGGCTGGCACATGAACAGCGCGGCTCAGTCTACGCTCATGTTGACGAACTCGACGCATGGTGGCAGTCGAAATCGATCCGGCTGATGGCGGGGACCGCCGAAGAGGTTCCGGTCGCCGCCGCGTTGCCGTCGAATTCGAAGTGGCGCAGGCCCCGTGGGCCGGAGGCGGCGCTTTGGCGTTACTGCTGGCGGGTACTTTCGCCGTTCGAACGGCGGGCACCCGCGAAGCGGGCTTTTCTCCCCCAATGCCGGTGCCGCTGACCAGTTATCCTCAGAGCGAGGGATATCCGTCTTTTGCGCCAGACGGCAAGCGGTTCGCCTTCAGTTGGAACCCGGTTCCTGGCAACGACGACATTTTCGTCAGAGCCGTGGAAGGGGGAGAAGCACGACGGCTGACGACACACCCGCAGCCGGACTACAATGCGGCGTGGTCTCCCGATGGTCGGCACATCGCTTTCCTCCGCGCCTTGACGTCGGACGCCGCCGAGTTGCTGCTCGTTCCCTCCGAAGGCGGACTGGAACGGAGCCTGGGCCAATTCCAGGGGGTCGCGCGGAGTAACTTAAAAGTGCCTCCGCCGCAAGTCGCGTGGACCCCGGACAACAATTACCTGATAATGAGTGCCTACGAAGGGATGGACGGTCCGCTGCGATTGTTCCGGGTAGCGGTGAGTGACGGAGCCCGCGTCCCGGTTCTAAAAACGGAGGTTGGAATCCTTGGAGATGCCGGCCGTCGATCTCTCCTGACGGCAAGCGGTTGGCGTTTCACCGCTTCGTGGCCATGGGGAGCGGGGAGATTCATGTAGCGCCGCTCACCCCGCGGTACCTGGGGACGGAAGCCACCAGGGTTCTCTCGAATGGAAAGTACAATGCGAATCCGGTGTGGATCAACAACACCGAGTTGGTGTATAACGGGTATCGCCAGGGCGAGATGCGGTTGTTCCGGATTTCGGCGGATGCGCCTGGGCCGCCCACACCGGTGATGGGCGGAACGCTCGCGAAGCAAATCGACTATTCAGCGACGGCGCGGCAACTGGCATTTAAGCAGGAAAAGTCCAACGGCGCCCTGATGCGATTGGCGCTCCGGGAGCCTGGAGTTGCGGACGGAACGGCGAGTGAACTAATCCGCTCTTCGCGTCAGGATGTGGTTCCGGAGTACTCACCCGATGGCGGATTCATCGCCTTCACATCGAATCGCGCCGGTTATCCCAACATTTGGATATGTGACCGGGAAGGCGGGCATTGCCGTCAAGTGACCTATCTGGAAGGCTCGATTACCGGCCCCACTTCGTGGGCGCCGGATGGGAAACGGTTGACATTCGCTTCCAATACGACGGGCGCGGGGGACATTTACACGCAGGACGCCAACGGAACCGGCGCGCCGCCGCCAAATCTTACTTCGGACGCCGCCGACGATATCCGGCCGTCCTGGTCGCGCAACGGAAAATGGATCTACTTCGGATCGAACCGGAGCGGGCGGTACGAAGTGTGGAAGGTATCGCCGGAGGGCGGGCCACCTATTCAGGTTACGATCGATGGTGGTTCCTCGCCGGTGGAATCGATCGACGGGAAGTGGCTTTACTACACTGGCGACAATCAATATGACACTTCTCTTTGGCGGAGGCCGGCAGACGGCGGTGCCGCGGAAAAAGTCGTGGAAAGGCTGCATTATTGGTATACCGTAGGGCGGAGCGGAGTCTACTACGCGTCAATCAAGCGGCGGGAATTGCGGTATTGGAATGCCGGGAAACGCGAGGACCGGCTTCTATTTGAGATGCCTTCGCCTCTCTCCTTGGGGTTCAGCGTCTCTCCCGATGAGCGGGAACTTTGCTTAAGTTCATCACGGCCGCTTGGCGCCGACATCATGATGATTGCGCCGTACCGGTAACAGCCCTGTTTACCTTGCAACCATTTCCAACGGCGTCCGTCTACAAGTACATGAACGCTATCGCTGAGACGAGTGCTGAGCATGCGGCGCTCTTAAACGAATACCGAATCGCATTGCGGCTGTGGACGGAGACACGCGCCCTTTACCAACAGGACGCGGCCCCGGAAGTGTTGGAGGCCAACCGGATGGTGGAATCGTTGGAACATAGGCTCAGGGATTTTCGACGCGCCATGTCCCGTTAGATTTCCACTCCGGTCCGCTCAACTTGGCGCGCGGAGGTTCGCACCAAGTAGAGTAAACAGAGCAGCCATGCGCAAATTCGCGGCCCCAGTCCTCCTATTTTTGCTGTGCGCGGGATTTTACTGGAAGCTGACCCTTACCAACCAGTACACGTTTCTCGATAGCCTGGATCTGGCCAACCTCGATCTCCCGCGTCTCCAATTCCAGGCCTCCGCCTGGCGCCATTCACAACTCCCACTCTGGGACCCCAACCACTGGGCCGGCCAGCCTTTCCTCGGCCAGGTTACCGGCGCCGCCTATCCCGCCAATTGGCTGCTCGGCGCCTTTCCGTTTCGCGAAGGGAAACTCAGCGTCACGGTCGTCCATTGGTACCTCGTCTTAATCCACTTTCAGGCCGCGCTGTTTTGCTATTTCCTGTGCCGTGACTGGAAGCGCAGCCAGACCGCGTCCATCCTTGGCGGGCTCGTCTTCTCGCTCGGCGGCTTTCTCGGCAACACGGAATGGCCGCAGATTCTCAACGGCGCCGTCTGGCTGCCGCTCATCTTCCTGTTTCTCTTCCGTGCGCTGCGCGGCCAACGCGCGCTCTTCAGCGCGGCTACGTCCGGCGCGCTGCTTGGCGTCACCTGGCTCAGCGGTCATCATGAGGTTCCCATCTACGCGACCACCGCCGTTGCGGCCATTTGGATTGTCGCGCTGGCTCTGGCCACGCGCCGGACTGCCATCTTGCAACTTGGCCTCGCCGCCGCGCTGGCCACCGCGCTTATCGCCGCCGTTCAAATTCTGCCAGCGGTGGAATACGCGCCGCTCGTGAAACGCTGGGTTAACTCGGAGAACGGCCCCGTTAGCGGCAACGAAGCAATTCCTTACGCCGTTCATCAGGAGTTCTCCTGGAGCCCCGCCGCCTTGCCGGGCATCGTCACGCCGCGCCCGCCCGTTCACATCGATCCGTTCATTGGCATCGTGGCATTTTCACTCGCGATGCTGGGCGTTTATCACGGCTGGCGCCGGTTCCCGCAGGTGCGTTTGCTCCTCCTACTGGCGACCGCCGGCGTGCTCTTCGCCATGGCCGGCAACAACTTCTTCCACGGTATTTTCTACGCCGCGCTGCCCGTATTCGGCAAGGCGCGCGTGCCCGCTCGCGCCCTCGTATTGCTTAGTTTCGCCGTCGCGCCGTTGGCCGCTTACGGGCTTGACGCGCTGCGGCGCGGCTCCAGCCCGTGGCTCGCCCGGACTATCTGGACGCTAACAGCGCTCAGTGGATTACTCTACGCCGCGGCCGCCATCGGACCGCCCCAGGGACAGGCCATGTTGACGGCGTTTACGGCCATTCTGGGCGCGGTCTTGTTCGCCGCGTCGCGCGCCAAGGCGATTTCACCGCAGCTTGCCGCCGGTGCCGTTGCGCTACTGATCGTAGTCGAGATCGGCAATGTCTCCGGCGCGGAAATGGCCAGTCGTATCGCCCCCGGCCGCGCGGGCCACCTCGACCGCCTTTTCCATCACCATGACATCGCCTCATTTCTGCGCGCCCAGCCCCAGCCGATTCGCGTCGAGGTCGCCAATGCGGACATCCCCTACAACTTCGGCGATTGGCACGGCATTGAGACGCTCGGCGGTTTCGCCGCCAGCGCCACCACCAATCTTTTCGAACTCGAACGGCAGAAGCCGCGTGTTCAGGATTTGCTCGGCATCAATTACTACGTGGGCCGCGCGCCGCCGCGGCCAGATCTGGAGCGGCTCACCGACGGCTCCAGCGGCCTGAGTATCTATCGCAATCCGTCTGCCCTCCCGCGCACGTGGATCGTCCACACCGCGACGCGGGTGGCAGGCTACCAGGACATCCGCATCCGGATGGACTCCCCCGATTTCCAACCGCGAACGGAAGCGCTGCTGCTCACGGCGGCGCCCGTTCTCGAAACGTGTTCCACTCCCGAAGAGGCGCGAGTAACCCCTTCCGCGAATCCGAACCGCGTCCGCATCGACGTGAAATTGGCGTGCCGCGGAATCGTGATTCTCTCCGACACATACTTTCCCGGTTGGCGAGCCACCGTCGATGGCCGGCCCGCCGCCATCCTGCAAACGTTCGGCGCATTGCGCGGCATCGTCGTCGAGAAGGGCGATCATCACATCGAATATCTATACCGGCCAGCCTCCGCGGTCGCCGGCATTTCCCTCACCGCCCTCGGTGCCGTGTTTGTACTGTGGACCCGTTGGCGCACGAGAAAAATGACTTAGATTGAACTACTCGACAATCCGATTTCCGCCTATTAAGGCGGGAGGATCTTGAGTAACATGTGGAAACGAATACTGCTCCTGGCCGCGGGGGGCATCACGACTGTCATCGGCGCCGGCTATGCCTACGTCAGCCTCCGCCCGCTCAACCTTCTTCCGGCCGAGTCCATCCAGGTATGCATGACGCCGGAAAACATCTCCCGCGGCGAGTATCTCTTCACCGTCGCCGCCGGTTGCGACGGCTGCCATTCTCAGCGCGACCTGTCCAAGTTCAGCGCCCCCGTGATCTCTCGCGGACGCGGACGCGGCTGGCGATTTCCGAAGGAATTGGGGCTCCCCGGAACTGTGGTTGCGCCAAACATCACGCCGGATGTCGAGACCGGCATCGGCGCCTGGACGGACGGCGAAAAAATTCGCGCCATTCGCGAAGGCATCGGCCGTGATGGCCGCGCGCTTTTCCCTATGATGCCGACCGGAACTTCGCCAGGATGAGCGACGACGATGTGCAATCGCTGGTCGCCTACATGAACACGCTGCCCGCCATTCACAATCCCCTGCCCCGGACAACGCTCGATTTCCCCGTCAATTATCTGATCGCCACTGCCCCGGCGCCGGCGCGCAATGTGGCCGCCGCCGATCCGAATAACAAGCTGGAATGAGGCCGTTATCTGGTCGCTTTGGGCGGTTGCGGCGGTTGCCACACCCCCATGGAACGGGGCGAACCGCTACCCGGCAAGTTGTTCGCGGGCGGTGAATCGTTCCGGATCGGCGCCATGAAAGCCGTCAGCGCCAACATCACGCCGGACGCCGATACCGGCATCGGGAAAATGAGCGAAGCCGAGTTCATTGAGCGCTTCTAGCAGTACCGGCAATACGCCGTGGAGGGTCCGCCGGAAGTGAGACCGGAAAGCTTCACCGTCATGCCGTGGATGGCCTACACCAAATTGTCCAGCGAAGAACTCAGCGCTATCTATGCGTTCCTGCGTGGCGTCAAACCCGTGAACCACTCCGTCGAAACGCACCCGGTAAATTAGCTCTCAATCCGGGCGTTTACCGTACTGCTCATAGAGCTTCGTGTGCCGCGTTTCCAGGCTCACCGGGCGGCCCTGAATCCACATCCGCTTCACTTGCGAACGGCCCTCCAACGGATCGCCGTCCGTCAGGATCAGGTCCGCCCATTTCCCTTTTTCAATCGAGCCAATCCGGTCGTCAACGCCCCAGATCTTCGCGGCGTTAATCGTCACCGCTTTCAGCGCCTCGTCGTACGGCAAACCGAAGCCCACCGCGTTCGCAACCTGGAACGGCAGGTTCCGCGCGAACTGCACGCTGAATGTCCCAAACGCAATCGTGACGCCAGCCCGGTGCAGTTCCGCCGGTAGCGTGAACGGCGAATCGTAAGGAGCGTCTTCGTCGAGCGGCAAATCCAAAGTCTCCCCCAGAATCACCGGGATCTTCCGCTCCGCAATCTCCTTCACCGCGGAGCCCGCTTCCCGTACGCCGGCCAATATGATCTTCACTTTCTCCTTCGCCGCGAACGCCAAGGCGTCCTTCACCGCCCGCTCACGCGGCGCGAACACCATCAGCGATTGTTTGCCGTCTAACACCGGCAACATGGCCTCCAGCCTGCGGTTCACCGCGAAGCCCGCGCCGCCCGCCGCCTTGCGCCGCTGATACGCCCGGGCCTGCTCAAAGAATTCGCTCATCAACTTCAGCCGCTCTTCATACCGCCGTTTCGTTTCGGCGAATGGCCGCCGCGCCGCGCCGAAGACCGGGTTGAACGTCGTCGTGGCGATCGTCGGCATCCGCATCTGCATCGTCACGTGGCGCTCCACCGCCATCTCCTCCCACGTCCAGCCATCCAAATGCACCAGCGCCGCCTGGCCCCCGATAATCCCGCCGCCCGGATAGATCAGCGACGTCGTGATCCCGTTTCCGCGCGTCACCGGAATGTGATCGCTCGATGGATTGATCGATGACACCGCGCGCAACTGCGGGTTGAAATCGCCCAACTCAACCGTGTCGGAAGTCTCGCGCACCGAACTCACTTCGGCCATGCCGATGTTGCTGGCCGAATCGATCAGGCCCGGATAGACATGCAGTCCTTTGCCGTCGACAATCTGCGCACCCTTCGGGGCCGCAACTTTCGCTCCAAAATCGGCAATTTTACCACCTGTCACCACCAGCGTCGCATTCGGGATTACGACCGCCGTCACCGGGTGAATCGTAACGTTTCGCAGCACGAAACTGTCATCGGCCGCGTACGCCGCTAGCGCCAAAAACAGGATGGAAATTTTCACTGCGGCCTCCGTACGCTATCGGCCGGACGCGCCGGCGCCGCAGCCTTCTGCTTCTCCGCCAGCATCTTCCGCCGCTCCGCCTTCGCCGCGCGATCGCTCATATCTTTATCCCGATCAAAGTACATCTGCCCGTCAATAAACACCTTCTGCACCTTCGCGTAATTCGACAACGGGTGCTTGTCGTAGATCACCAGATCGGCGTCTTTGCCCACTTCAATCGAACCGACGCGATTGTCAATCGCCAACTGTTTCGCCGGGTTGATCGTGATCATCGCCAGCGCCTCGTCATCGGTCATTCCGCCATAACGAACCGTCTTCGCCGCTTCCTGATTCAAGTGCCGCATCAACTCGCCGCTATCGGAGTTCAACGATACCAGCACCCCCTTCTTGTGCATCAACGCGGCGTTGTAAGGAATCGCGTCGTAGGCCTCCATCTTGTAGCTCCACCAGTCGCTGAACGTCGACGCGCCCGCGCCGTGCTCCTTGATTTCCTTCGCCACCTTGTAGCCTTCCAACACGTGCTGCAGCGTGCGAATCTTAAAGCCAAACTCATCGGCCACGCGCAACAGCATCAGTATTTCATCGGCCCGGTAACAGTGCGCATGGACGAAGCGCTTGCCTTCCAGCACCTCCACGAGCGGCTCCAGTTTCAAGTCCCGCCGCGGGGCAATCATCCTCTCGCCTTTCGCCGCGCGGGTCTTGTAGTCGTCCCAGTTCGCCTTGTACGCTTTGGCGTCCGTGAAGGCTTCGCGAATCACGTCCTCCACGCCCATTCGGGTCGCGGGATAGCGCAGCCGCGTGGACAAGCCGCTCACACCTCCGCCCGCCCGCTTCGGATTTTCGCCTAACGCAAACTTGATCCCGGGCGTCGCACCATCCAGCAAAATTTCCGGCGCGTCTTTCCCCCAGCGCATCTTGATAACAACATTTTTCCCGCCAATCGCGTTTGCGGAGCCGTGCAGGATGTTCGCCGTCGTCACGCCCCCGGCCAGCGCGCGATAGATCCCAATATCTTCCGCGTTCACCGTGTCTTCAATACCGGTCATTGACGACACCGAGACAGACCCCTCATTGATCGCCTCCGACGCGATATGCGAATGGCAGTCAATGATTCCGGGCATTACATACTGCCCGCCCGCGTCGATCACCTTCGCGTCCGCGGGTGCGTTGACGTTCGCGCCCACTTCCACGATCTTCCCGTCGCGAATCACAATCGAGCCATCGAAGGAACCCTTCGTCACTGTCAGAATCTTCGCGTTGCGAATGACGATCGTGCCTTCTGCCGCCGCCAATGGCCCCAACAAAAGTCCGCCCAAAAACATACGCCGCCGCATCACTCAGGCCTCCCCGGAGTTACCGCCGGAGGCGCCGGCGTTGGCTCGAATTTCTTGCCATCCACAAAGACCATCTTCACGGTTGTTTTCTCCGCCAGCCAGTCGCCATCGGTCACGAACAGATTGGCGATCTTCCCATTCTCCAAACTGCCCAGCCGGTCATCGACGCCGTAGATCCGCGCCGCGTCAATCGTCATCGCCCGCAACGCGTCCTCATTCGCCAGACCCGCGTCAACTGCTTTCTTCACCGCCTTACGGATATCGGCCGGCCGTTCCACACCGCCCGAATAGAAGGCAAACCGCACGCCCGCTTTGGCCAACGCCGCCGGTCCCGCCGGCGCCATCTCGCGCGTCTCCAGCGTGCGTAGCGAGTCCAGAAAATCCGGATCCCCATCGCGTTCCCGCTCCGGCCATTTCAAGTTAATCAACATCGGCACGCCCGCCGCTTTCAACGACTCCGCCGCGCGCCACGCCTCGGCCCCGCCATACAAAATAACCGGCGTCTTCAACTCTTTTCCGAACCGGATCATCCGGTCAATCTCCACCTTCCGCCCCGCCGGCAGCAACACGCGCGGCGATTCCAAGACGCCTTCCAGCGCCCGATCATACGCCGGCCGCTGCAAGCCCCGCGCGTTCTGCGCGTACATCGCCTTTGCCGCCTTGTAATGTTCAGCGTCCAAATAGACCTGCCGAACGTAAGATATCGATCCCATCAACGATCCCGGAAAACTCGAAAAACTGCGGGAAGCCAAAGCCACATACTGCCCCACCGGCGAACTCACCACCATGTCTCCCGCGCGCCCTCCCGCCAGATTCAACGCCGATCCCTGGCCCGCGAATATGCCCGTCGAGGGAAACACAACCGCCGTCGTGAATCCCGCATTCCGCGCCGCCGTCAGATTCGTCTCGCCCGGCTGCACCAGATCCGCGGCTTTGATCCAACTCGTATTCGAAGGCCGCGCTTCCGGCCCGCCATCGTCCTGAAACTGCACGTTGGTTGGCGGATCGTCCCCGCCTCCGCGCCGCGGCGCAACCGTGACCGCCGGTCGTGGCGCCGCTGCGGGGTCCGGCGTCGCGGGCAAACCCCAGCGGCTCAGCGCGTCGATCAAGCCGGGATACACATGCATGCCCTTCCCATCAATCGTCCACGCACCGGCGGGCACCGGCGCGGTTGCCCCAACGGCTTCGATCAGTCCATCGCGAACGACAATCGTGCCGTTGGCAATCACCGGCCCCGAGGCCGGATGGATCGTCGCGTTCTGGATCGCGTACAAATCAGGCGAGCCGCTCTGCCCAAAGGCAAGGGCGCCTGCCGCCGCAAGAAGCAGGAATCGGCGTTTCATTAAGGTTTATGGTAGCAGCCGCAATGCGTTAGCAATGGGCTCAGCAGCCATGACGGTCCAGCCAGAGAACCGCCGCGAATCCGTCACTCCCCATCTCGATCCGCTTATGCCGATTCCCAGGGATTGAGGATCGAAATGCCAAGACCATCGAAATCTTTCACGTTGCGCGTTGCTAATACTAGTCCGTGCTCCAAGGCGGTAGCAGCGATCAAGCCATCAGCCATGGTGATTTGTCTACCCCGGCGCCTTTGTTCGCCTGTCAGCGTCCCCCAGCGTTCCGCGATGTTTTCCGTGACAGGTAAGATGCGGCCTTCAAACCATAGCCGCATGACATCATCCAACCACTGGCGCAGTTCTACTCTTCGTTTGCTTTCGGGCAGTCCGGCGATACCGTTACATATTTCCCCGATCGTCACGACGCTGGCATAGACACGATCCCTTCCGGCGCGAACGAGAAAATCCGCCACGTCTGGATTGGAGGTCGGCTTGGTGAGTTCTGACGGAAGGTTTGTATCGACGAGATACAGCGTCACAGTTCAATTCTGCGTCCGTAGTCCTTGTCCCTTTCAAACTTCATGTCGAGCCCTTTGAACGGAGAGTTCGCAAAAAGTTCAACGAGATTCTTAGCTTCCGGCGCTGAATCGCCGGCCCCGGGAACCCTGGGAACGCGCGCTTCTCGAGCGACGATTTCCTTCACAAAGTCCGCGAGCGATACTCCGCGCGCTCGGGCCTGCGTCAGTAAGTCTTTTTCCACTTCGGGTTGAAGGTCTAGGGTAATAGTCATTTGAACCTCCACTCGGCGTGTTTGCGTTTCTCCGATGCCCCCAGGATACCAATACAGCGAACACATGAGTACTCCGATGCAGACCCTCTCGAGCGCCGTCTGATCGACCGGAGTTCAACGGATCGGTTCCTGCTTGCCGGCAGCGAAGCCACCAAAGGCGACTCCACTACCCCCACCCAGCCTCCGCCGACAATCCCCGCAACAAATCCAAATCCCTCTTCATCGCCGCCAATACCTGCGCCTTCGGCATCGTGATCTTCGTCAAGCCCCTATCCGCACCACCCAAATCGTACTCATAATGAACCTGCACCGGCCCCGCAAATCCGCCATTTCGCGCCATCTTCAAGAATTCCCGCGTCTGCACCATCCCCTCACCAATCGGGCACCAGTCCACACGCCACTTCCCATTCCCTCCCCGGCCCCACTTGAAATCCTTCAGTGCAATCCCGCCCATCTGCGGCATCGCGAGCTTCGTCGAATGCAGCCATCCACCCAGTCCGCCTTCAATCGTCGCGTGCGAAATGTCGAAGTTATAGCTGACGTACCGCTTATCCAGATCCTTCAAAAGCATCCACAAATCCCATTGCGACGCGCCCACCCGCCCCGCGCCCGAATGCGTATGGTACATCGCGCACATGCCAATCTCTTTGTTGAACGCCGCCAAGTCCTTCACCCGCGGCGCGAACGCTTTCAACTGCTCCGGCAAGGACACGCCGTCCGTGTATTTGTACCCGTCCCACCGGTAGTGCGTCACGCCCAATTTTGCCGCCGCGCGCAGCACCGGCTCCGTGTGCGCCGTCGTCATATCGGTGATGTCCGTGGTGATCATCGTCAGCTTCATCCCCGCCGCACGGATCGCCTCCGCCGCTCTTGGCAAGTCATCGGCCACCCGCTCCGGCGCCACATGACCGCCTTTACGCACCGTCAGGTCGACACCTTCAAAGCCGATCTCCTTCGCCGCCGCCGCCATCGCCGCCCAAGGCAAAAAATGGAGGTGCTTGGAGAAAACACAAAACTCCATCTTCCCCGCCGCCGCCATCGCCGGCGCTCCCGCGCCCATCGCCGCCGCCAGAAAGCCTCGCCGGTTCACGAAATTGCTTGTTACCATCCCTTACAAGCTCTCCCATTCCAGAGCCTTTCGCAACCATGCCCCACGAAATACGCTTCGCCTGCCAGCCCGGCTGCACCAAATGCTGCGATATGGAGGGCTTCGTCTATCTCACCGAAGACGATCTCAACAAGGCTGCCGCGTACCTCAATCTGACTCCCGAAGAGTTCGAACAACGCTACGTTTACCGCACTCGCCTGCAGCGCCGCCTCCGCAAACCGCGCGGCAGCCAATGTACGTTTCTGACGGCGGAAGGTTGCAGCATCCACGCCGTCAAGCCAACGCAGTGCCGCCTATTCCCCTACTGGCCGCATCTGCTTGAATCCCGTCACGAATGGGAAAATACCGCCAAACGGTGTCCCGGCATCGGCCAAGGCGAACTCGTTCAAATCGGCGAAGCGCGGGAACGCGCCGAAGAAATGAAAACCGCCTATCCGGGGTTTTTCTAATTGGCGCAGGCGACCCGCTTTCGTTTTGCAATGTCGAAACAGTCCCCAGCCGACAAAAAGTAATAACCCTTCCCATCCGCCCCCGCTCCATAATTGGCGTCGTAGATCGCCACCTTGCTCACGCCGATAACTTCCAACTTCGTCCCATGCACCACCACCGCCGTCCCCTCATCGAGCCCCAAGCCCAACAACTCCGGCTTCAGCGCGACCACCGGCAACATGTCGTTCTCTCGTTTTCGCTTGATCAAATGCTGGTCAATCGCCATGAACGATAGAAAGCCAAGGCCTTGTTCATAGCCCATCGCCATCATGATCGTGTTCCCCTCCCGCGCACCGCGAACGAGATAAGATCCCTGAATCGTCGCGCCCGCCGACGTACCCGCGATCACGCCGCCACGCTGCAATAACGCGTCGAACTCCCGATGCGTCCGGGTATGCAAATAGGAATCGACCAACCGCCACTGCCGCCCGCCGTCGAACCAAACGCCCTTGGCCAATTTCAAAACCGCCGCGAACTGTTCTGTATCGGCCACCTTCCGGTCCCGGGTATGTAGCAGCGTCAAATGCGTGAATCCATGCTTCCGCAGCGGATGCCGTTCCAGAATCGAATCCGCGAACGTATCCGCATCGCCCGCTGTTGGGATGACGGCAATCGGCGCATCCAGCCCGCCCGCCAGTTTTGCAAAGCGATTCAATATCTCCGGGCCGACCTGCCCCCCGCCGATTGGAATCACGTATCCGTTCACCGGCCCGGAAGCCGGACTATGCAGCGCCGCATTCGTTTGCAGCAGCATCAACATCGAGATCATCGCGCCTGTCATCGTTTGCAGCAATGATAGCAGGCGCTACCATTGAACGATGGACGCCGGAATTTATCTTCGAGAGATCGCGGAGCAGTTCGCAAAGTTGAGTCTGGAAGCGGTCCTGATCGGAAATGCCGCCGCCGCTATTCAAGGCGCGCCCGTCACAACCATCGATATCGATTTTCTATTTCGGAACACGCCGTCAAACATCGTGAAGCTCAAGAAGCTTGCTAAAGCGATGGGTTTGGTGATATTCAACCCGCTCTATCCGGCTTCACAGATGTTCCGCCTGATGCGCGAAAGCGACACCTTGCAAGTGGACTTCTGCGTCCGCATAAGCGGAATTCGCACCTATGAATCATTGCGCAGCCGCGCCACACCGGTTTCGTTCGGAGATAAGAAACTCCTGGTCGCCAGCATGGCTGACATCATCAAAAGCAAGCGCGCCGCTGGCCGCCCAAAAGATCTCGCTGTCCTGGTAACGTTGGAAGAAGTGTATGCCAAAATTCAAGCCCGCGAAAAAGCAAAAGCGCCTGAGCCTGAAAAAGCAATTTGAGTTCATGCATAACGCTCTGTTGGACTCTTGGCTCGCCCTCCCCCCAGAGCGCCGTACCAACTTCCTCCGCAAGCGCATAGGCATCTGCTCCTCAGCGCTCTAATCGCCAACGAAACAGATGGTGCTTGTGAACCTGGAACGGCTGATACAAAGGCTCCGCTCCATAACGAACGCCGGGCGATGACTGGAAGCTATACGACTCGCAATCCAGGATCGTGTCGATGGCCCCAGCGGCGGAGAGTCGAACCAGGCTGGTGCGATTCTGCGCTCCCGTCCACTCCCGTTGCTTGTCTTCCTGAATATCGCCGATCTCTTCGAGCAGCGGCGACTCGGGATAAACCTTCGCCCGGCACCAGTTATTCTTGTCGAACGGATCAATACCCTGCCGCAGCCGAAGCCAAATGGTCGCCTGCTCGCCCGGTTCCAGAATGCCATTTCCATTGCCGCTGCCTTCGCGAACCTGCCGCTGAATCGACGCTCCGCCGCCCTGGTTACCCTGTTGGCGGAACACCGGGAGCGTCAACGCGCGGCCATCAAGGATAGCCACTTCGAGCGGTGCGGAAAGCGAGTCGGGCGCGATCAGAACGTCGAACTCCTTCGTCACCGGCGCGCCGCCATCGACAGTGATTCGGAGTAGGAAGCGGGCTCGTGAGTAGTCGCCATCGCCGGCGGTAAATTGAACCTGAAAGCTCACGCTGATATCGGCCGCTTCGCCGGAACCGAGCGAAGAGATAGACGCCTTCCCACTCACTACATTCACCGTTGGCCATGCCGACGACAACTCCACCGTAATCCCTTTCCGCGGGCGGATATCGGGATTGTAAATGCGCACCGGCAATGAAACCGTTTCGCCAGGGCGCACACGCAAAGTACCGCGCGCCGACAACGGCAGAACGATCGGCGCGACCGCCTCCACTCCCGGGCCGATGAAACTCAACTGATGAATTCCGCCCGCCGTCCGCACCGCCAAGCGGCCTTCGGCGTCGGTCTTCACCGTTTGCCGGGAAAGCCTTCGCGCGACATCGTCATAGTCGAGTACCTGATACGAGGCGCCCGGGCGATAAATGGCGGCGGTCCGCAATTGAATAGAAGAACAGGCCGCCGCCGGACCATCCGGCGCCCACCGCCATGTGCGCAAGCGGAGCGAACCAGCGGACACGTTTTCCATCGACAGGATCGCGGCGCCTGCACACTCCGCCTCGGCCTCATAGCCCCAGACGTTAAATCCGCGATGGGCGCTCGAGTAGTTCCAATCCAGCGGCGGCGTATCCAGCGCGTTATTGGCGAAAGCCCTGGCGTGAAACGCGAAGGTCTCGCCAATCGATGTAGCCCAATGCCGATGGTACTCGTCCTGACGGAATTCGAAGTCCACAGCGGAGGCGGCGTAGGCGGCGCGCGTCTCTTCGTGATACTGGCTGATATAGTCGCCGCTGGCGCGGATCAGCCGGACCATGGAGTGCTCGTGATTAGCGGTATGGTCCTTCGGCCGCCACAGGGAGCGGCGGCCCGGCTCACCCGCGTAAAACTCCGGACCGGGGTTGAAGAGGGACGCGCTCCCCACGCGGTCAGGGTAGCGGGCGCTCAAATAGACGCTCATGAAGCCGCCCATGCTCAAGCCGGACGTTGCCCGGTAGCGGCGGCTGGTCAGAGTTCGATACTGGCCGTCGATATGTTCGATGAGTTCCAGAAAATAGGCGCCAAAATCGAACTGCCCGCCTTCAATGCGCACGTCCCACGGCGAGCCCCCGTAGAAACCGGTGTAGTCGCGCGCAACATAGCCATCGACGGCAACCACGATGACGTCACGCCCTCCTACGAAGGCGGCGATCTTTGGAACCGTATCCTTACCGTCGTCATACTTTTCCAGCGTGTAGCGGTCGCTGTGGCCGTGAAAGTAATAGATGACGGGGTAGCGCTTGCCGGAACGCTCATAATCCGGCGGCAGGAACAGGCGGTAGTGCCGCGATTCGCCCATGACCTTGGATGGGTGCGCGGCGTCGATATATGGGAGCGCCGCAGCCAGCGTCCGCCCCATCAACAGGATCAACAGGACTCTACACATCAACACCGAACTCGCTCCAGTTGATGACGCGGCCTTGCTCGCAGACTTGGTTGCCGAGGATCGCCGTCAGCGCGCCGGCGGCTCCGACATCGATTCCCGCGGGAGACGGAGCGCCGGTCAAAATGGAGTGGAAAAATGCGGTGGTATGGGCATCGCGCTTCTGCTCCACCTTCGGCGCCAGCAGGCGCTGTTCCTTGCCGTCGATCGAATAGAACTGGGTCGAGTCCATAAGTTCCACCGCGCCCTTGGTCCCATAAACGTTAATCGTCTGGTTGCCCACGGGCATCGAACGCGGATGAAAAACGAGCTGCGTAAAGGAGAGCTTCACGCCATTGGCATAGTCATACGTAATGCTCTGGTGATCCATGATGTCCCGCCCCTTTGGATCGTCCTTATACATATTCGTGCCGCCGAAGCCGGCCGCGCGAGTAGGGTGCTGGCCGATGGCCCAGTTGCAGGCATCCAGATTGTGGACGGACTGCTCGACCAGATAGCCGCCGGACTTTGTCTTATCAAAATACCAATCGGCGGAACTTGCGTCATGCGGATGGTCCGAAGTCGCGTGCCGCTGCGCTTTCACGAACAGCACGTCGCCAATAGCGCCCTCGTGAATCAGCTTAATCGCCGCGCTGAGCTGCGTGTAGGAGCGTAACTGCTGACCGGCCTGGAAAACCTTCTTGCTGGCGCGCGCCGCCTTGATTAGCTCGCGAATGGATTCCGGCGTAGTGCCGATCGGCTTCTCGCAATAGACGTGTTTCCCCGCTTTCAACGCCGCAATCGCCATTTCCACATGCAGGTGCGGCGGCGTGGCGATGTACACCGCGTCGACGTCTTTGTTGGCGATGATCTTATGCCAGTCGCTGGTAGTGGTCGGGTTGAACTTGGCCGCGCGGGTCGCCGCTTTGTCCAGCCGGTCCGGTTTGTTGTCGCATAGCGCCACCACGCGAGCCTCCGGCTGCAGCATCACCTCGCCCAGCAAACTGGCGCCGCGATTTCCAACGCCGATTACCGCCGTGCCCACCTGCCCGTTCGCGCCTTGGCCGAAGACAGCCTGCGCCGCCGTGGCCGTGCTCATCACGAAATTTCTTCTTTGCATGGTTCAGACTCCTTGTGTTTGCAGACCGCGTAGAACTGTATCGACGTACTCGCGAGCGCGGCGGGCGAGTGCGTCGATGCCTTCCGCTGACGCCGGCCGCGGTACCAGCGGCTCGAAGATATTCTCGAAAGTTAGAGGAATAGTGAGTCCGGTGCGCATCACCGGCGCAAAGAGTTTATAGTGGTCGATCTCGCCAAACCCGGGTCCGCAGTCCTCGTCCTTCGGCGTGTCTCGATGATCCTTGATGTTGAAAGCCCGGATATCCCGCCAACAGGTTTGAATGTCGGCAATGGGGTCGTGGCTTTGGTAGTCCAGCACGTTGCCCGCGTCGTAACAAATCTTCACCGCGTCATCGGCAACTTCCCGGACAATGCGGGCGCAGTCGGCGCCGGTGGCCGTGTTGCCGCCGTGCTGCTTGATGACCACCATGACGCCGGCCTTTCGCGCGGCGGGCGCCATGCGCTTCAAGTTCCCGGCGAACGTCTCGTACTCTCCGGGTGTCGTTTTGCCGAACGTAAGCAGGAATGGGATTTTGGCGGCGGCGGCCTGCTCGATTCGCCGGAGATGCGAGTCGAGCGCGGCCGGGGCTTCCAGATTCACGGTCGAGAACATCATCACCGGCTCAAGGCCCATGTCGCGGCAACGTTGCGCCAGCGCGGCGGCTTCACTGGCGGGCGCATTGACAGCGAGCGCCGGCTTCGTCCGGCCTTGCGCGTCCTTATGATTCACGCCCCAGGCAACGTGGTCATAGCCCGCCCGCTTGATGCCTTCCAGCGCGCGCTCCATCGGATGCGCTGAATAGGGCAGGGTCATGCACGCATATTGAAAACGCGTCGGCGCCGGCTGCGCGAAGGCCTGCGAGAGCAGCGGCGCGGCGAGAAAGTGACGGCGTAATATCACGGCAACTCCTTTATCCTAAACTTCCTATCCTCTGAGCTTATTTCATTGTGACGCCGGTCGCCGAAAGCCGGCCGATTCTTCGTCGCTGCCGGACCGCGTTGGGCGTCGGATGTGGATTGACGCCGCGACGCATTGACGATAACTTATAAATAGTGGATGAAATCACTTTCCAAATAGTGCGCGACGAAGAGTCGGGCTGGTTGGTCGCCTCCTGGGACGCCCCGGGTGAAACCGGCGGAATTACTACGCAGGGCGAGGATCTGCGGGACCTTCAGCACCAGGTGAGTGAGGCGGTCTCTGTTCATTTTGACGAAGGCAAATTGCCGACGCGGATCCGTCTCCACTTCGTCAACGATCCCATTCTCGTTCACGCATGAGGTTTCCGCGAGACGTCTCCGGCGTCGACGCCATCGCCGCTCTCCAGCGGCTCGGATTTCGCGTTGTTCGTCAGGCAGGTTCTCATGTCCGCATGGCGAAATCGGAACGTCTCGTAACCGTGCCGATGCATCGTTCAATTGCGCTCGGCACGTTGCAGAGCATTCTAAAACAGTCCGGTCTTTCCATTGACGAATTTGTGCGCTCACTATAGAAATCGTCGCTCCCCCCATCACGTGTCTCTAGACTTCTCCCGCCGCCTCGACTGGTCTCTCGCCACTAATCGCCTCTCCCGATCCCTCGAAAACAAAAAGCCCCGTTTCGATCTCACCGCGTCCAACCCCACCAAAGCCGGCCTCCACTATCCCGAAGAAATCCTGAAGGCCTTCAACAACCCGGAATCCCTCGAATACACCCCCGACCCCCGCGGCATCGAACACGCTCGCGCCGCCCTCAACCTCGGGCCCCGCACGTTGATAACCGCTTCCACATCCGAAGCCTACGGCTGGCTCTTCAAACTCCTCTGTAATCCCGGCGACGCCATCCTCGTTCCCCGCCCGTCATACCCGCTCTTCGAATTCCTCGCCAACTTGGAATCGGTGGCCGTTCACCAATATTCGTTGCGATACGCCGAAGGCTGGTGGCTCGATTTCGACTCCCTCGAAAAACAACTCACCGCCAACACGAAAGCCATCCTGTTCGTCCATCCCAACAACCCCACTGGCAGTTACCTCAAAACTAACGAACTGAAAACCCTCGTCCAAATCTGCGCCCAACGCAACATCGCCCTTATTTCCGACGAAGTCTTCGCCGAATACCCTTTAAGCACCGACGATACCCGCGCCGTCACGCTCGGCGATAACGGCCAGTGCCTGACCTTCGTCCTCGGCGGCCTATCCAAAACCGCCGGCCTTCCGCAAATGAAAGCCGCTTGGCTGACCGCAAGCGGCCCGCACGCGCAGGAAGCCGCCACCCGCCTCGAACTCATCGCCGACACGTATCTATCGGTCGGCGCCCCAGTCCAGCACGCGCTCCCCGCCCTGCTCCGCCACGGCGCGGCTATCCGCCACCAAATCCAACAACGCACGAGAGCGAATCTGGAATCACTAATAGCCTCCAGCTTACGACCACTGCAAGTCGAAGGCGGCTGGTACGCCATCATCCCCACGCCCCGCGCACGCTCCGAAGAAGACTGGGCCATCCATCTGCTGGAACACGAACAAACCCTCACCCAGCCCGGCTATTTCTATGACTTCGAATCCGATGGCTGGCTGGTCCTAAGCCTCCTCACCCCGGAAGCGGATTTCGCTTCCGGAGTCGAGGCCATGGAACGTCAATTTATTGCTTGATAATCTGCCCGTCGGCCTTCCGCACTTCGCCCCAGCCGCCGTTCAACCTGCTGCGCTCACCGTCGCGGTCCCCGCCGCCAAACGGGAACTTCTTCGCGGCTGTCTCATTCACTTCAATGCCCCATCCCGGCTTCTCCGTCGCGTATAGATAGCCGTCCTTCATCTCCGGCACGCCGCTAAATACCTCGCGCGTCGCCGCATTGAATGGCGAGTATTCCTGCACGCCGAAGTTGTAGCTGACGAGGTCAAGCGCCACATTCGCCGCATGACCAACCGGCGACACGTCGCCCGGCCCGTGCCACGCCGTCCGCACGCCAAAATGCTCACCCATGATCGCCATCTTCCGGCACGGCGTCAGCCCGCCTGCCTGCGACACATGCACCCGGATATAGTCGATCAGGCGCTCCGCGATCAACGGCGACCATTCATGCGGCGAGTTGAACAATTCGCCCATCGCAATCGGCGTCGTACATGCATTCCGAATCAACCGGAACCAGGCGATATCTTCCGGTGAAAGCGGATCTTCCAGGAAGAACAGCCGGAACTTTTCGCAGTCCTTAGACATCTGCACCGCCTGCGTTGGCGTGATGCGCTCATGCACGTCATGCAGCAGTTCAAGCTCCTCCGGCAACTCTTTCCGGCAAACTTCAAACATGTTCAACGCCCGCCGGATATAAGCCGCCGGTTCAAACACGGGCTTCGTGTGCAATGACTTCACTCGCGCCGCCGCGCCTCCTGATCCGTAACCAGCCATCCCCGGTACGCCCACTTGCACGCGTATATGCCGGAATCCCTGCGCAAGATACTTCTTCGCGCTCTCCACCACCTGCGCCGCGTCCTGCCCCGAAGCATGGCCATAACAATCGGCCGCCTCGCGAACCTTTCCGCCCAACAACTGATAAACGGGCATCCCCGCCATCCGCCCTTTGATATCCCAAAGAGCCTGATCCACGCCGCTGATGGCATTGTTCAACACCGGCCCATTGCGCCAGTAGCTCGAGTTGTACATCGCCTGCCACAGGTCGTCGATGCGGTCGGCCTTCTGGCCAATCAGAAACGGCTTCAAGTACCGCTCCACGGCCGGTACAACCAGGTCGGCGCGCTGCGTGAAAGTCCCGCAGCCATACCCGTACAAACCGTCCTGATCGGTTACGACTTTAACGACCACCAGCCGCAGTCCGGCCGGCGCCGTAGCAATCACCTGCACATCTTTGATAAGCGGGGAACTCAAGCCCCGCATCGCCCGGTCGGCCTGTGCCTGCGCGGTCAAGTGCCGCTGCGTAAGCATCGTCGCGGGCAACGCGCCCATCGCCATCTGCATCAATTTCCGGCGGTTCATTTTTTCTCCTCTATCATGCGCTTCAGCGTGTCTAGCTGCTTCGTCAGGTTCCGCTCCCGCAGTCCCAACAGCACAGCATATAACGCTAGTAGGCCCCACGCCACCGCCAGCCCATAAAACATGAATGTAATGTTGCGTTCGTCCATCGGTATTCCGTTCTAATTCAAAGCGTGCGCATAGCGCCGCAACCCATCGATTTCCCGCTGCACTTCTTCCTGCCGAAGCCGCACCAGCAGGAATATCGCGCCCAGCAACAACAGGGCCAGCGTATTTATGTACAGCATATTCTCCATTGCCGGGTCGATCCGCTGCACCCCGCCCGTCCGGATCGAAAGCACCGGCCCCGGATGTTGCGTCCGCCACCATTCAATCGCTTTCCACGTCACCGCCACCGAGGCCGACGCGAAGATCGAATACACAGCGGTATTCTTCGCCCGCTCCGTCGGATCGTCAATTGCATTCCGCAGCATCAGGTAGCCAAAATACACCAGCCAGCTAATTAGAGCCCATGTCAGCCGCGCATCCCAGGCCCACCATATCCCCCAACTGATCCGCCCCCAGATCATGCCCGTGATCAGGTTTACCGCCGCGAAGGCCAGCGCCGTCTCCGTCGCCGCCACCGCAATTGTGTCGTATTTCTGGTCCCGCTTCACCAGGTACAACACGCTTGCGGCCATTGCCGTGATATACCCGCACATGGCCACCAGAAACGCCGGCAGATGATAGTAGAAAATCCGGTAAACCGGCCCCTGTTCCAAATCGTCCGGCACCAGAAACATGATGACGTACAGATTGCGTAGCAGCAGCGGCAGCCCTATGGCGCCCAGTGCGAGAATCACTTTCGTGCGCATGACTTATTGCTCCTATCTCACCAAAATAGTCTCGGCCAAGTAAACCGAAAGCGTTGTAAACATGATATTGAATCCGATCAATAGCCGCAGCCAAACTCCGAAATCGGAAGGCATCGCCTGCCCGGTCAGCAGCGTGTTCGTCAGCATCATCACTGACAGCAGCGCTGGAATCAGAATTGGATACATGAGCATTGGGAGCATCAACTCCCGCAGCCGCAAGTTCACAGTTAAGGCGCTGAAGAACGTCCCCACGCAAGCCATTGCCCAGGTCCCCAGCGCCAGCACGCCCAGGAGTTCCCACAGGCTGCGCCACCAGGTAACGTTGTAGAAAACCCCAAATACCGGCAGGCAAATACACTCAATTCCAAACAACAAAACGAAGCACGCCACCGCCTTCCCCAGGAACAGCGAAGCCCCCGAAGCCGGCGACGAGACCAGCACATCAATGCAGTCGTTCGGCAACTCCCGCGCAAACGACCGGTTCACAATCAGCGCTCCAGCAAACGCAAACACAATCCACAACAAGCCCCCGCCAAACTCCGCGATCATGTCCGGCGACGGATCGAATGCAAAGCTGAATAGCAGCAAAATCACCACGCTGAACGACAGCGTTGAATTGATCGATTCCTTCGTCCGGAACTCGCTCCGCAAGTCTTTCGCGGCGATAGCGGCCGCATGACGCAAAGCCGTCATGCCTCGCCGCCATACGTCCGGTACAGATACCCCGGATCGTCCAGCATCTGCGCCGTCCGCTCCCCAAAGTGCATCAGCCTTCCCCGGTCGAGCAACGCCACCCGGCTCGCCAGTTCCATTGCCTCCCGGATCTGATGCGTCGAAAGAATAATCGTCGCGCCACCGGCGCGCGCCGCCGTCAACAACCCCTGCAACAACGCAATCGCCTTGTCGTCCAGCGAAGTAAGCGGCTCATCCAACAACAACAACCGCGGCCCGTGCAAAAACGCCCGCGCCACCGCCAGCCGCTGCCGCATCCCGCGCGAATATTCCCGCACCGGCGAATCCGCCACATGCGCCAGATTCACCCGTTCCAGCCAATCGGAAACCGTCGCCGCCGTCACCCCATACAACGTTCCGAACGTCCGCAAATTCTCCCGCGCAGTCAACTCATCGTACAGCCCGATTGAATGCCCCAGCCACCCGATCCGCGCCCGCGTCCCCGAGGCCCGCACTTCGCCCCCATCGATCAACACGCCGCCTTTAGACGCCCCGCTCAATCCGCCCAGAATCCGCAGCAGTGTCGTCTTTCCCGCCCCATTCCGGCCCAATAGCGCCAGGCACTCCCCCGCCTGCAAATCGAAGCGAACATCCCGCAAAGCCGGATAGTCGCCGAAGTACTTCCAAACGCCCGCCGCGGCGACGGCAGGCGCGCTCATTTCTTCGCCTCACTGCGATACAACAGCAGAAAGCCGCAGCCCAGAATCGCGAACACCAGCCCCAACAGCAGCGGCAGCTTGTCATACGGCCGTGCCTTGATCTGCTCGATCGGCGGACCCTTCGACTCCGCCTCTTCTCCGCCTCCGCCCGTCAATTCTCCCGTCCCCGTCATGGTCAAGTCCAGCGCCTGCGCTTCTACCCGGAAAATACTGGCCTGCGTCGTCGGCTCCTTGCCTTCGTCCTTGATTCCCGCGCCCTTTAACTCCACGCCATTCGGCACCGCAATCATCGCCTGCATCGATGGCAGCAGGAACCTGGTCTGGAACCGCGACGGGCTGGAGTAGGGCAGCGTATACGCCAAATCAATTCGTGTCTCTCCCGGCTTAATCGGAAAGTCCACCTTCATCTCACCGCCGCCGCGTCCCTTCTCCGCCGCCCGTCGAATCGGCATCCCCTGCGGCGCCGTCGCGTTCACTTCCACCGGCCCCAATGGCTCTTTACCAACAACAAACCGCAGCGTCCCATTCGCCGCGTCGTTCCAGGTCAGCTTCCCCTCATTCGAAAAGAAGTACGATTCCCGCACCGACAGCTTGTCCCCTTGCGGCTCCAGCAGCAGCATATGGTTCGTGACTTTGATATCCGCGCCCATTTTCGCGGAGGTATTGAACACCGCCAACGAAATCCCCGCCATCGGCGCGCCCGGCCGCATCATATGGTTGTACGTCACGCCATCGAAGGCAGTCTGAATAAACCCCCGCCCCTGAAACGGCTTGTCAATTTTCCAAGCGCCGTCCGCGCCCGATTTCACACTCTCCAACGGCTCCGGCCCCGCCTGCGAAAACTCGTACAACGTCACCGTCGCGCCGCTCTGCGGCTTCCCCGTGGTGCCATTCGTCACCACGCCATCCACGGCCGCCAACACCGGCAATACTGACAGCAAGCAGAACAAGCGCCTCATCCCGCCGCCTCCATCGCCTTCCCGCACTCGCCGCAAAACTTTAACTTGTCTTTGAAGCTCGCCCCGCAATGCGGACAAACGTCCCCCTTCGCCTTCGCCGCTGGCTTAACGGCCGCGGCCGGCGCCGCCTCATCCATCTGCTGCAACACCCGCGCCAACTCCTTCTGCAACTCCTGCTTCGACGCCTGATAATCGGCATCGGACATCTTCCCCACGCGGTACTCAAACTGCAAGTCGCGCAAGGCTTCATAGATCCGGACCTTCGCCTCTTCCAACGGCTTAATCGGTGTCTCCGATTCCTCCGGCGGAAGATGCTTGTCGCTGATCCGTAGGGTGAAAAACAAGGCGCCAATCAGTATCAGCGCCGCCAAAGCGATAATCATTCTTCGAACCGGGAGAAATCCCTTTCCGCCGCTTGCCGGTACTTCTCAACGGCGACCTCATCCAAAGCCGGCGCCGCCGCTTTCCGGCTTCTCCGGATGAACCACGCAATAAACCCGACGCCCGCCAGCGCCATCACCGGCGTTGCCAGCCACGCGGTCAAACCGAATCCTTCGGCCGGCGGCGCCGCCAGCGCCTTCTTCCCTTCCCGCTTCACAAAGTCGGCGACAATGGCATCGTCGGAAACGCCCGCTTTGTGCATCTCCGAGAGCTTTGCCCGTGCCGGCGCCGTGTAATGGCATCCTACCATCTGGCACGTCGCCACCGTGTTATTGCACGACCCGCAAAGGCAGGCCAGCCGCTCGCCCACGCGGCGCACCTCCGGCTGAACCATGTCCGCGGTCTGCGCCAGGCAAAAGCCCGACATCACCAGCACCGCGAAACTACTTCGCCACTTTTTCATGTTTACCCGCAATCCCCACCACTTCGGTCCGCGCGTACGACAGCTTCACCTTACTCGGCACCAGACACACCAAACTCCCGAACAGCAGCACCCAATACCCAACCCAAATCCACGAAACCAACGGAAAGATATAGGTCTGGATGATCGGCTTCTGCGCCTCGCTCGACAGCGCCGCGAAGTTGATGTATAGATCCTCGTTCCACTGCCGATAAATCGAGACCGCTCCCACCGGCTGCTGGCTCTGGCTGTAGATCCGGCGCTCCGGTTGCCGCGTGGTGATCAACTCCCCACCTACGCGAACCTCAACCACCGCGTTCTGCCAAACATAATTGTCGGTCTTGCCCGAGTTAACGGACGTGACTTTCAAATCGTACCGGCCCAACTGGAACGCCTTGCCCTGCTCCGCCTCCACGGTCGAGTCTTTATTGAACGCCGCCCCCGCAAACCCGATAAACATGATCACAATCCCCATGTGAACCAGATATCCGCCGTAACGCCGCGTGTTCCGGTGCGTCAACTCCACCATCCCGCGCACCAGATTCATAGACTCCTTAGTCCCAATCGCCGCCGCGCCCTTATAAAACTCCTGCGCAATCGTCATGGTCACGAACAGGCACAGCCCGAACGTCATCAGTGCGTAGACATGATGAATGCCCCAAGCAAACAACCCGGCCATCAGCACCAACATGCCAATAAACGGCCATTGGAAGTTGCGCCGCAACCCTTCCGCCGAAGCCCGCCGCCATGCCAGCAGCGGCCCCACGCCCGTCAGGAACAACAGGAACAAGCCAATCGGAATATTCACCCGGTTGAACCATGGCGCGTCCACCGAAACCTTCTCACCCGTCACTGCCTCGCTAATCACCGGGAACAACGTCCCCCACAAAATTGCAAAGCACGAAGCCAGCAAAATCAGGTTGTTAAACAGGAAACTCGACTCGCGCGAAACAACGCTCTCCAACTCCGATTCCGACTTCAAATAATCCAGCCGCCCCAGAATCAGGTAAATCGTCAGCGCCACGCCCAGCGTCAAAAAAACCAGGAAATAGTTCCCGATATTCGACGACGCAAACGCATGCACCGAGGCCACGATCCCGCTCCGCGTCATAAACGTGCCGAAGATGCAAAGGAAGAACGTGCCGGCCACCAGCACCATGTTCCAGACCTTCATCATCCCCTTCTTCTCCTGCATCATCACCGAGTGCAGAAACGCCGTCGAGGTCAGCCACGGTAAAAAGCTGACGTTCTCAACCGGATCCCATCCCCAGTAGCCGCCCCATCCCAGCACCGCATACGCCCAACCGGCGCCCAGCAGTACGCCGGTCGATTGGAAAATCCAGGTGACAATCGCCCACCGCCGCGTCGTGAAGATCCACTGATCGCCCGGCTGCCGCGTGATTAGCGATCCCAGCGCAAACGCAAACGGCACCACAAATCCGACGTATCCCAAATACAAAATCGGCGGATGAATCAGCATCGTCCAGTACTGCAACAGCGGATTCAACCCATTGCCATCCTGTACCTCGATAATGTTCCGGCCCTGCGCCAGCATCTCAAACGGCGAAGCCGGAAACACGTTCAACGTCAGGAAAAATACCTGCGTCGCCATCAGAGTCGCCACCACGTACGGCATCATCGCCCGATGCCGTTTCTTGTTCTGCAGCACCACTACGAATCCGTACCAGATCAGAACAAAATTCCACAGCAGCAGCGAACCTTCCTGCCCGCCCCACCACGACGACAGCTTGTAATACCACGGCATGTCGCGGTTTGAATGAGCCGCCACATACGCGTACCGAAAATCGCTCGTCACCAGCGCGTACAGCAAAATGCCCGTTGCCAGCATAATCAACGCCCACACCGCCACCACCGCCCGCTCGCCACTGGCGATCAGAAAGGGCTTCTTCTTCCACGCCCCCGCTAGCGATGCGACCACCGAGTAGATCGCCAGGCAGAACGCCAACATGATGGCTAACGCGCCGATGTTCTCCATGAACTTTAACTCCTCACACTACGGACGAACTATGACTGCTTAACGTACACCGAACCGTTGCCTTTGTAGTTCTGGCCCGGCTTGGCTTCATACTTCGATGCGCACTTGGCCGCAATCTTCGTCGCATGAAAAACCCCATCGCCCATCCGGCCATCGATCAACGCCTGCGACCCATCCTTAAAAGTATCCGGCAGCGGCTCATTCTCCGAATAGGAGATCTTCATCTTCTTTTCGCCATCCACCAGCACGAAATCCACCCGGCTCCCCGACCGCTTGATGGATCCCGCCTCCACCAGCCCGCCGACGCGCAACTTCCGGGACTTCTCGGTGTCCGTCATCTTTTCCACTTCGGGAATGGTCTTAAAGTAGGACGCCGATTCGCCCGTCCCGCTATATGCCACCAATACGAGAGCCGCGACCACGAAAGTGATCACCATCCCAAACTTAATCTTTCCGTTCATACGATTTCCCTCGTTCCTAATTATATACCGTCCTCGGAAGAATTATTTTCGGCCGTGAGGGTAAACATCCGATCCTGTTGCAACCCAGGGTGCGGCAAGGTCGCAACCGCGTTCCGATCCAGCAAACGGCCAGGCAGTTCAACTTTGACGGCGGTAGTCTCCTCACTCTCTATCAGCCCAACGGCCTCGTCACTACCGCCAAGCCATTGCTGAGTATCGCGCCGTGCCAGGAGACGAGCATCCCTTTGTGGTCAATACCATGAGTACCCTCGCCACCAACCTGACCCTCCTGGGGGAACTCGACGAAGCGGAGCGAGTAGGAAAAGAGGCGTTCCGCCGGGCGGACTTTGTGACCGCGGAGCGAATCTTCCGCGATGGTCTCAATCAGCGTCTGAAACGCACTCCCCCCAATTTGCTGCTGGTGGCGAACTCGCGTGGCAAAGTCGCCGGAGCTCTCGCGGCGAGAGCCATGTGGGCCGAGGCTGCTCCGCTTTATGAAGCGGCAATTGCTTATTATCGGGGCAATCTCTCCGCAAATTCAGCCAGAATCGCGCCCAGTCTCACGGCCCTTGGCGATTGCCGCGCGCTTGAGGGCAAGCACTCACTAGCGGTACAGGCCGCCCGTGAAGCGGTGGAGGCGGCAAAGAAAATCCTAGGCGGCGTCGGGCGAGCCAGTTTGGCCGGAGCGCTCTGCAGCCTCGGAAGAACCAAGCTGGCGATGGGCGCGCATCGCGAGGCGGCGGAACTGCTGCAGCAATCGCGCGAGATGAGAGAGTCGAATTCGCCGAATCGCGATATGTATTTTGGATTGAACGTAAGCGCCTTGGGGCGGGCGCTGGCGGCCGAAGGAAAGCACGTTGAAGTCCGCAAGTTTTTGGAGGAGGGGGCATCGATTCTGCGGACGAACAAGCGTGCGTTCGCGCGAGTCGAAATGGAGCGGAACCGCAAGGCGCTTGCCGGTATCCGGCCCTGACTGCGGAATTTTACTGCGCCCGCACAAAAATATTCAATCCCGCCGGCGTCGCCGCCTCACCTATCCTCAATTGCAGCGGCGCCGTCCCCCGCAACCCCGCGGGTATCCGCAAGTTAATCTGCAAAACGCCCGCCACAAACCCCGGCGCCGCTCCCGCGTACAAAATCTCCGCCGCCTGCCCGCCAGCCTGCACCGTTACCGGCAGTACGGGTTTCGGAAACACCGTCGCCGCCACACTCCCATCAACCCCGCCCGGCGTCGTCTGCCCTTCACCCGTCCCGTATACCACCAGAGTTGAAGGCGGCGCTCTTGCGGCGGACAACGCGCACCGCATGGAGAAAGGACAACCGGTCTGGATCCGTTCCGGCGCTCAGCGCGGCTTCGTGCATGAGTCCTCGGACGGCGAAGTGAGCCATTAGCAAGCCATAGAATTCCTGCCGCACCAGATCCGGCGTCTTGGCCTCTTCGACTCCTTCCAGGCGGTACTCGACGACCCGCACCACGATGCCATTGGCCTTTTGCCTCCGATCTTTCTCGGACGCATATATTCGACTAATGTGCGATCCGTCGGGCAGTCTTTCTCGCGGGGCAGCCCAATGTTCTTGCGGACGCGCCACAGCAATTCCGCTCCCGTGGCCGCCGCCCGCTTCCACATCGCATACCCGAAAAACCCGCGATCAGCCAAACACAGCATCTCTTTCTCTAAACTTGGCAGCACGGCTTTGGCCAACTCGTTTTCGCTGGTGGTGTAGCCACCCACCTGGCTACCGAACAAGACATGGGTGCCGTTCTCCACCAGTGACACAAAGCGGATCTGCGGGTAGGCGCTTTGGCCGCGTTTTGAACCAGGACGCCCAAAAGCCTCGGCGTTGCCCTTCTCGTCAGCCACGTCCAGCGTGCTGCCGTCCAAACTCACCACGCGCCAGCGTCCCTACCACGCCACCTTTGTCTCCGCCACGGCGACCGGCTTGACCACAGCATCGTGCAGTTGCCGGACCGCCTCCCAGCCAAGCCTGGTTCTGGCCTGCGATATCCCCGAGTTTCCGGCCACCCTGATTCTCGCCGAGGGATCCAGCAACCACTGCGTTCCTTCCAGCAGACACCGCAACACTTCCCGATAGGACGACTGCATATACAGCGCCAGCGCAATCACATAGTAGACAACCACCTGCGCGGGCAAGTCCCCATGCCTCACGCTCTCTTTCCCGGTCGCCGCCAATGCCGCGCGGATCTGTTCCGGCGGAAACGCCTTCGCTACCACCCCCAAACTCACATAATCCGTAATCCGGCTCCTCGCCGGCTGGCAACCGTTCGCGACATTCTTCAAGCCTCCTGTCTCTAAAACAGAATACTCGAAAAATGTTGTTAAGTGAAGAGTATTGTCGCTAGACGGCGCGCCAGTGAGTTCGGTAGGCTGAGGTTCTTCTATGGATTTGCACTTGCAGCGGGGGCCGACTAGGACCGCGCCGCCGAGAAGCGGTTCCATCATCGGTTGAGGACCGCCTGGCTGGCACCTTGGTTAGGAACTTTTTTACGTTGAGCGCCTGTTCGTATCAACGCCAACAGCCAATTTACATGGCGTTTGTCACTGACAGCACAGCTGTATCCGGATTTCGGGTCCAGCGGATTAAGCTCCGGTCTTTCACGGGAGAGTTTTGTGGGACTGGCGGATTTATTTCACTACAGACAAAGAAGTTTGCCTCGTATTGACGTAGTCCACCAGTGGTCCGGGTCCGACGCCGCTTGGGTGAGAACTTAATTCAAGACTTCACAGTCGTAGCTCAGCGTGCGAGGGTAAGTGATATGGCGTTGCTTTGCGCAGATCCCTGGGAGACGGTGAGACTGACGACACCGAGAGACAGTTCCGAAGGTATCCGCGCGTTGATTTGCCCCGGAGAGACGTACAGCAGCGCAGCCTCCCGGCCACCGACCGTCACCCGTGTCGGACTGCAGGAAAGCTGCGTCGACCCCGGTTCTGCGGCCACGCAACTTGCGATGGCAAGATTGCTTCCATAGATCGTCACGATCCCGCCTGGCGAGATGGGCGCACCCGGCGTGACGCCGTTGACGACGCCGGCAGCGGTAATCGCCGGCGGACCCTGCGCCCGAGTGGTCGGATGGGGGATGCCGCCGAATCTGGTCTTAACCCGGTAAACGCTTGTCGTGGCGGTGATGAAGAGCGTCTTCCAGTCCGCTCCGCCGAAGCCCACGTTCAGAGCGCGCTCGGGCAAGAGGATCTTGCCGAGGAGCCTGCCAGAGGGTGCGTAGACCAATACATTGCCGATGCGGATGGGGCCGGCGGGGTCCTCCTGCAGCCCTGCGACCCACAGGTTGCCCAGAGCGTCCACCTTGATTCCGTCCGGACCGCCCGCGGGCATGCTGTTCATGTCGGCAAACACGCGGTGGTTGGCCAGCGAACCATCTGGCCGGACGTCGTACGCACGGACGAGGCGGTCGGGCGGACTCGCTGAGTCGGCGACGTACAGAATACGCTCATCGACCGACAGCGTCAGCCCATTCGGGCGGTTTGCGTGGTCCACGAGTAAGTGGAGCGAGCCGTCCGGGGCAATCCGGTAGATGCCCTGAAAGGTAAGCTGGCGATCAATTTCAGCTCCGCCGGGACCCGGTACGCGATCGATGCCGTATCCGGGATCGGTGAAGAAGATTGACCCGTCCGACCGGCGCACGACGAAATCGTTCGGGCTGTTGAGGCGCTTGCCTTCGAAGTGCGATGCCAGGATCGTTTTGGAACCGTTGGGCTCGCGCCGGGCCACTTGGCGCAGCGTGTGTTCGGCGACGATCAGCCGGCCTTGGTTGTCAACGCCCAGGCCGTTGGGGCCGTAGCCTATCTGGGACTGAGGTGGGGGAAGGTCAAGGGGGTAGTGGGAGGCGTGATCATAAATAGTAGTCTCGTGTCCCCATGCCTGCTCGCGAATCCGGATGATCGCATTCAGGCGCGGGTCGACGAACAGAACGGAGTTCTCGTACCAGACCGGGCCCTCGGCCCAGCGGAACCCGGAACCAATGCGGTCGATCAGTGGTCCGGGCACGTTTGGCGAGCCGGGCGGCTTCGGCAAATCGACGAATAAGTCGTCGAAACTCGGATCGTACGACACGTACGAAGTTTCCCGGACCGGGTACCCGTCGGCCGCCCACGCGGCTCCTGCCGCCGAACCGGCCAGTCCGATCCCCATCAATCGTCTACGCGACAAACCTATTTTCATAACAGCCTTTCCTATCTGGATCATCCGCAGGCCATTTTGCGCCAGGACCTACCTCAGGACATGAAACGCCGACCTTTGCGGGACCATAGTCGAATGTGCTGGCGAGTCTAGAAGCTTGGCGCAGCACAGCACAGATCACGGCCAATGGTTTCTTATCACAAGGGTGTATGGCAGGTCAAGCGCCTTTGTTGGCTTTGTTGGCTTTACACACCTCCGCCGAAAATATATTGGATTGCATATGCGGATGCCGAAACGTCGCCGGAATGGACTTTTTCGAGGCAATGCTCAAGAGTTGCGTTTCGATGAACCGCGGTAGTCCATTTCGTCTTGCCGCACGTCCCCTTTTCGAGACGGCTGCTTCGCGTTGCTCGTCACCAAAGCGAGGACCGGATACGGACCCTCGCGGACGGGTTCGTTGAAAGGGAGTTCGAGAGGTTTGCCGTAACTACCATGAACGGAAATCAGTCGACGGCCTACCAATACCCCGGCAAACTGCTATCAAATGGACCCAGGCGCCGCGGGATTCACCATCCGCACCCGCCCGGCCAACAAATCCGAAATAAACAGGTTGTTGCTCGAATCGATCGCCACATCGGCCGGTCCCGACAATGACGCCAAAGTCGCCGCCCCTCCGTCGCCCGAAAACCGCAGCGTCCCATTCCCCGCCACGGTCGAAATAGTTCCCGCCGCCGAAACCCTGCGAATCCGATGATTCTGATTATCGGCAATGTAAAGGTTGCCCGCCCCATCCGCCTTCACTCCCTGCGGATTAAAGAGCTGAGCCGCCGTCGCCGGACCGTCATCCCCCGCGAAACCCGCCGTCCCGCTGCCCGCATAAGTGCTGATCGTCCCATCCCCCCGCACCCGCCGCACCCGATGGCTCCCCGGTTGGCTCACGTACAGATTCCCGGACGCGTCCACCGAAAGCCCCGTCGGCCCGCCCATCGCCGCCGCCGTCGCCGCCCCTCCGTCACCCGCCACGCCGCCCAACCCATTCCCGGCGACCGTGGTGATCACGCCATCCGCCGCCACCCTTCGAATCCGCCCATTCGCGCTATCGGCAATATACAGATTCCCCGCGCTATCCACCGCCAAACCCGCCGGTCCATCCAGTTGCGCCGCCGTCGTCCGCCCGCCATCGCCGCTAAAATCCTGCCGCCCCGTCCCGGCCGCCACGGTAATCGTACCCGCGGCGGAAATCTGAAAGACCTGATGGTAGTAATTGTCACTGACGAAGACATTCCCCGCCGCGTTCGCCGCCGCCCCGCCCGCGTCGGTAAACTGTGCCTGCCCGTTCCCGGCAACCGTCGAAATCAAGTAATATTGCGCCTGCAACGCCGGAATCAGCATCGCAAAACGGTCAAACTTTTCATAAAAGGGGAAGTTCCCAAAACAGCATAGCAGCCGGTCGAAAATCCGCGCTTGTTACACTCAAGAACAATGGCCGTCACGGCATCCCGCAATCTCGACGCCCTCGCCGCCTCCCGCGGTCTCAAGGAAGCCCTCCACCGGCTAAGCCGCGATAAGCAGTGGATCAACGAAAAACACCTCGAACTCTGCCGCATCCCTTCCCCCACTTTTCAGGAGCAGAAACGCGCCGATTGGATGCTCTCCGCCTTCCGGCAACTCGGCTGCGACGCCAAAATCGATCAGGCTGGCAATGTCGTCGCCTTTCTGCAGCCCCACGCTCCTCCCCCATACATCGCCCTCACCGCCCACCTCGATACCGTCCTCGCCCCCCGCTCGGCCGACGACGTCAGGACTGAGCCAGACGGCGCATTCGTCGGCCCCGGCGTCAGTGACAACGGTGCCGGGCTCGCCGCCCTCCTCGCGCTCGTCCGCGCCTTGAAATCCGCCCCTCCGCTCGGCGGCCTCACCGCCTCCCCCGTCTTCATCGCCAATGTCGGCGAGGAGGGCGATGGCAATCTCTGCGGTATGCGCCACCTTTGCACGCACTCTCCGCTCGCTTCGAAAATCCGCGCGTTCGTCGTCCTTGATGGACCCGCCACCGAACACATCACCAGCGAAGCCCTCGCCTGCCGCCGCTACGAAGTCACAATGCAAGGGCCCGGCGGCCATAGCTGGATCGATTACGGCGTCGCCAACCCCGTCCACGCCATCGCCCGCATGATCACCGTCTTTGCCGAAAACCTCCCCCCTCCCGCCGCCAAATTCTCTTTCAATTTCGGCATCGTCGAAGGCGGGGTCAGCGTCAACGCCATCCCCCCCCTAGCCCGCACCCGCCTCGATCTGCGTGCCGTCGACGAAGCCCTCCTCGAACGCATGTCGGCCGTCCTCGACGCCGCCGTCACCCGCGCTTGTGAATGGGAGAACGAAATTTCCCCCC
>Ga0163151_10000607_pt1 | contig 62635 bp, 72 predicted proteins | sample OliLakLV19MP5IB2_FD_145596 | JGI IMG/M metagenome (GOLD analysis project Ga0163151, IMG submission 145596) | Freshwater microbial mat bacterial communities from Lake Vanda, McMurdo Dry Valleys, Antarctica - Oligotrophic Lake LV.19.MP5.IB-2 | ecosystem: Environmental > Aquatic > Freshwater >... | reverse complement strand
GCCGCTTCGTGCACATCGGCTGGAAGCCGCCGAAGCGACCGCCGCCCACGGATCGCCGCGACTACTACGAAGACATGGTCGCGGTCTGGGAAGACGCGCGCTTCGAGATCGACGCCGCCGTGCGGCGCTTGTGGGATACGTCATGAGCGTGCGCGCAACCTGTTCGGTATCCACCGCGAAGCGAGCGCTTCCGCGGATGATGACGCATGCGAGGAAGAAGATAAGGACCGCCGGCGCCTCGCCGGCACAGTGGATCGCCCTGAGAGCTAGGATGCCGGCGAGGGCGCCGGCGGTCCTCGCCTTTGATGGCGTCGCTTACGCCGCCTTCGCCACGAACACCGTGCCTGCCGAATACCCCGCGCCGAAGGAACAGATCAGTCCCCGATCGCCGGTCTGCATGTCGGCGGAATGCTTGTGGAAGGCGATGATGGAGCCCGCGCTCGAGGTGTTGGCGTATTCGTCGAGGACGGTGGGGCTTTCCTCGCGGGTGGCCTCGCGGCCGAGGACGCGTTCGGAAATCAGGCGGTTCATCCCGGCATTGGCCTGGTGCAGCCAGAGGCGGCGCAAGTCGCCTGACTGCAGGTTCAGTTCCGCCATGTGGCTGAGGATCATGTCGGCGACCATCGGCACCACTTCCTTGAAAACCTTGCGGCCTTCCTGGACGAAGAGCTTGTCGGGCTGGCCTTCGCCGCTCGGCGCAGCGCGGTTGAGGAAGCCGAAATTGTTGCGGATGTTGTTGGAGAATTTCGTCTTCAGCTTCGTACCGAGGATCGCCCACGATCCGGCGGGCGCGATGTCGGCGCGCTCGACGAGGATGGCGGTGGCCACGTCGCCGAAAATGAAGTGGCTGTCGCGGTCGCGCCAGTTGAGATGGCCGGAACAGATCTCGGGGTTCACCACGAGCACGCTGCGGGCATGGCCCGCGCGCACGAAGTCCGCCGCCGTCTGGATGCCGAACGTCGCGGACGAACACGCCACGTTGATGTCGAAGCCGTATCCTTCGACCCCGAGCGCATTCTGGATTTCCACCGCCATCGCGGGATACGCGCGCTGCATGTTCGACGCCGCGCAGATCACCGCGTCCACGTCGCGCACGTCGCGGCCCGCGCGCGTCAGCGCTTCCTGCGCTGCGGCCACGCCGATCTCGGCCATCACCGAGATTTCTTCGTTCGGCCGTTCGGGAATCCGCGGCGCCATGATCGCGGGATCGAGCACGCCCGCCTTGTCCATGACGTACCGCGCCTTGATGCCTGACGCCTTCTCGATGAACTCCGTCGACGAGGGCGACAAGGCCGCGACCTTGCCCTCGGCGATGTCGCCGGCATGCTCAGCGTTGAAACGCGCGACATACGCGTTGAAGGCCGCGACGAGTTCGTCGTTGGTGATGGACTGCGCGGGCGTGAACAGCCCGGTCGCGGAGATGGCTACGGCGGTCAAGGGATCGTCCTTACGGAACAGGATGCACAGGCGCTGACGCTAGTCCGCGTCCGGCCCGTCGTCGACTGCGGCGACCAGCGCCTGTTACTTCTTGGTCTTCGACGCGGCCTTCGTGGCGGCTTCGGCCACGCGCTGGGCGGCCTTGATGCAGTCGGCGTCGTAGGGCGGGTCGGTCTCGCGCTTGTTGCGGATCTCGCAGGTGTAGGGGTCCACGTACCGGCCGCCGACCGAGCCGCCGACGCCCGGCTTCACGCAGGCGGTCAGGGCAAGGCTTACGGCGGCAAGAAGGATGAGGGCGCGCATCGGGTCAGCTCCTTGGCCTCCCGACCGGGCGATGGCGGGAGCGTTCCTAGATCGGGGCGTAACCTTCGCCGCCGGGCCGCGCCAGTCAAGCCGTCAGCGCTTCCGCTGGCCGAGCTTCGCGCAGTGGGCGTGGCGACCGCAGCCGACCTCGTGGTCGTTGACCACGCCCACCGCCTGCATGAAGGCGTAGGTGATCACCGGCCCGCAGAACTTGAAGCCGCGGCGCTTCAGATCCTTGGCGATGGCTTCGGAAACGGGCGTGGCCGTCGGCGCTTCGCGGAAGGACTTCCACTTGTTCTGGACCGGACGGCCGTCGACGAAATTCCAGAGATAGTCGGAGAAGTCCTCGCCGCGTTCGCGCATGTCGAGCCAGACCCTGGCGCCGCCGATGGCCGCTTCGATTTTCGCGCGCGAGCGGATGATGCCGGGATCGCCGAGCAGCTTCTCGATCCGCTTCTCGCTGTAGCGGGCGACCTTCGCGGGATCGAAGTCGTCAAACGCGGCGCGCATCGTCTCGCGCTTTCGGAGGATGGTGATCCAGGCGAGGCCCGCCTGAAAGCCGTCGAGCACGAGCTTTTCCCAGAGCGCGCGGGAATCGTATTCCGGCACGCCCCACTCTTCATCGTGATAGGCGCAGTAAAGCGGATCGGTGGCCGTCGCCCACGGACAGCGATCCTTCAAAGCACCGCGCCTTTAGTCGCGCGCGGGCCGAAGAAGAACCAGATGATGAAGCCGATGTACGGCACATACAGCACGAACACGCACCAAAGCGCTTTCCAAAGTGGCGTCGTGCGTTCGCTCTGGACGATGTTGAACACCGACCACAGACCCAGCACGAGCGCGACGAGGAAGCCGAAGCCGATACCGCCCCAGTTTTGTCCGAACATGTCAGTCGTCTCCGTGTTCAGGCATGATGAGCCAGGCGGGTGGATCGAGGCGGACGGTAATGCCGCCTGCGGTGAGGGCGATGTTTTTGTCCGCTGCTTCGACGGCGCGATCAAGCCGCAGCAGGGCGATGGCGCGGCCTTCAACCCCGGAGCGCACCGAACCGATCTGAGCGGGGCCTGCCGCGATCCCGGTCCCGAACGCGGGCGCCGGTCCTTCGAAGGCGATGCGGCAGAACTTCCGCCGCGTGGTGGCGCGGCGCTTCATGCGGCTGACGTTCTCCTGGCCGATGAAGCAGCCCTTCTGGAAGTCGACGCCGTTGAACTCCTCGAACAAGGCTTCGAGCGCGAAGACTTCCTCCGACGCTGCGTCGACCGAAAGGTCCGGGACGCCGGCGGCGATAAGGAGGGCTGCATAGTCGGCAATGGGATCGGGATTTGCGGGCGCCGTTGTCTCCAGGACCCGCGCGCCGATGGAGCCGTCCGGACGGCGGGGGTCGGCGGTCAGGCCGGACTGCGCGTCCGTATGGACGAGGACGTGGAAGCGTTCGGAAACATCGGCGAGTTCGATCTTGCGGCGCAGGCGGTAGAGGGCGAGCCGTCGCAGAAGGTCCTCGCCCCGGCTGCGGTCCACATCGAGAAGCAGCGCCCCGTCCTCGGCCCGGAAAGCGATGAAGTCGGCGATCACCTTGCCCTGGGGCGACAGCAGTCCGGCATAGACGGGCGCCTCGGGCGTCGCCCGGGAGACGTCGTTGGTCACGAGCGCGTCGAGGAAACCACCGGCGTCTTCGCCTGCGACGCGAAGAACCGACCGTGCGGGAGCGTAGAGGGCCATGGCGCCAAGATGGGCGCCCAACCCGGCTTGGCAAGCGCGGCGGGCGCCCCTTTATGGCGGCCCATGGCGCGCCTCCTGTTCATCACCTCCAACCGCATCGGCGACGCCGTCCTTTCGACGGCCGCGCTGGAGCACGCCACGGCGGCCATGCCCGGCGCGTCGGTGGTGATCGCGTGCGGACCGCTGCCGGCGACCCTGTTCCGCGCGACGCCGGGGCTGGAGCGCATCGAGGTGTTCCACAAGCGCCCCGGCCGCTGGCGCGCGCTGTGGGGCGAACTGCGGAAGGGCGCGCCCTACGATCTCGCGATCGATCTGCGCGGCTCGCTCGTCACCTACGGCCTGAATGCGCGCAAGCGGATCGTGCACAGCAAATCGAAACTGCTGCGCCACAAGCTCGCCGAACTCGCCGCGCTCATGCGCGTGGATGCACTCCCGGCGCCGAAGCTTCACATCGATGCACAGGCCCGCGCGGCTTCAAGCGCAGTGCTGGAGAGCACGGATGGCGCGGTGCTCGCGCTCGGACCGGGCGCGAACTTCATCGGCAAGCGGTGGCCGCCGGAACGCTTTGCGGAACTCGCACACCGTCTCGTCGGCGCGGATGGTCCGCTCAAGGGTTTGCCGGTGCTGCTGCTGGGCGCGCCGGAGGACAAGGCGATCTGCGAGACCATCGCCGCTACGCTGCAGGCACAGGGCATTGTGGTCGTGAACGCGGCAGGCGGTCTCGACCTGCTGGCGGCGGCGGCGGCGCTCGAACGCGCGGCGCTTTTCGTGGGCAACGACTCCGGGCTCATGCACATCGCCGCCACGGTCGGCGCGCCGACGCTCGGCCTCTTCGGACCTTCCGACGAGCGGGTGTACGGTCCGCGTGGTCCGCGGTCGCAGGCGTTGCGCGGGCCAAAGAGTTTCGAGGAAACGATTTCCATCGGCTATATGCCGCTCATCGAGCATTCTCTGATGGAAGACGTCACAGTGGAAGCGGTGGAGACCGTCGCGCGCGACCTGATGCGCAAGGGAGGCCTCGCATGAGCGCATTCGATCTCATAGTCCGTGGCGGCGTGATCGTGAATCACGCCGGGCGCGGCGAAGGCGATGTCGGTGTGCGCGCCGGCAAGATCGCCGCCATCGGCGATCTGCGCACCGCATCGGCGGGTCAGGTGATCGACGCGAAGGGGCTCCACGTGTTGCCCGGCGTCATCGACACCCAGGTCCACTTCCGCGAGCCGGGCAAGGAGTACAAGGAAGACCTTGAGACAGGATCGCGCGCGGCGGCTCTCGGCGGCGTCGTCGCCGTCTTCGAGATGCCGAACACCGATCCCTCGACCACGACGCTGGCTGCGCTCGAAGACAAGCTCAAGCGTGCGAAGGGCCGCATGCACGTCGATCACGCGTTCTACGCGGGCGGCGCCACCGACAACGTCGCCGATCTCGTCGAGATGGAGCGCGCCCCCGGCTGCTGCGGCGTGAAGATCTTCATGGGCGCGTCCACGGGCTCGCTGCTGGTGCAGTCGGACGAGGACGTGACGCGCATTCTTGCGGCGGTGAAGCGGCGCGTCGCGTTCCACTCGGAAGACGAGTACCGCATGCGCGAACGCGCCGGCCTCGTGCGGCCGGGAGACTGGACCAGCCATCCGGAAGTGCGCGACGCGGAGAGCGCGCTGATGTGCACGCGTCGCCTGCTCGCCATCGCCACGCGCCTGCGCAAGCGCATCCATGTGCTGCACGTCTCCACCGCCGACGAACTGCCGCTGCTCGCGCAGCACCGTGACGTGGCGACGGTGGAAGTGCTGCCGAACCATCTCACGCTCGCGGCGCCCGAAGCGTACGAACGTCTGAAGGGCAAGGCGCAGCAGAACCCGCCGATCCGCGACGCACATCATCGCGCTGCATTGTGGGAAGCGGTGCGGTCGGGCCTCATCGACGTGCTCGGCTCCGATCACGCGCCGCACACCTCGGAGGAAAAGGCCAAACCTTATCCGCAATCGCCGTCGGGCACGCCGGGCGTGCAGACGCTGGTGCCGGTGATGCTCACGCACGTCGCCGAAGGGCGGCTCACGCTCGAACGCTTCGTTGATCTCACCAGCACGTCGCCGCAGCGCGTGTTCCAGCTCGCGGGCAAAGGCCGCCTCGCGCTCGGCTATGACGCCGATCTCACGCTCGTCGATCTCGCAGCGCGGCGCGTCATCACCGATGGCGAACAGGCCTCGAAAGCGCGCTGGACGCCGTTCGCCGGGATGACCGCGAAGGGCTGGCCGATGGCCACGATCACGCGCGGCAGCATAGTCATGCGTGATGGCGAGATCACGACGCCCAGCGTGGGCGAGCCGATCCGCTTCCTCGAAACGCTCTAGGCCGCGAGCCGCGCCCGATAGACGACAGCGTCGCTCTCGCTGAAGCAGCAGAAGACGATGCGTTCGACGTTCGCGAAGCGCGCGACGGCCTCGGTTGTCGCACTGATCGCGATGTCGGCCGCGCGCGTGATGGGCCAGCCATAGGCGCCGGCGCCGATGGCGGGAAACGCGATGGACTTGAGCCGCAGCTCCGCCGCCGCTTCCACGCAAGAGCGATAGCACTGCGCGAGCAGCGCGATCTTTTCGCGCTCTGGTCGGCCCGTCGGCCAGACGGGCGCGACGGTGTGGATCACCCACGGGCTCGGCAGCGCGAAACCCGGGGTTGCGAGCGCCGCGCCTTCGGCCAGTCCGCCGCTACGGTCCAGCAGGCGATCGAGTTCCGGCCCCGCCGCCGCGCGAATGGCCCCGTCCGCGCCGCCGCCGGGCGCGAGGCGGGCGTTGGCGGGGTTCACGATCGCGTCGAGCGCCAGCGTCTCGATGCGGCCGACGAGGACATCGAAGGCGGTCATGGCGGGAGATTAATCACGATTGCGCGCAGGTGTCGCGACGGGTCGACGGCGCAACGGCGTTGGAAGGAGGCGAAGGACGACTATCGTCAGGGGTTCTAGTTCATGAAGATCATCGCCACATCACTCGCGCTGGGCGCTCTCGCCTTGAGCGCCGCCAGCGTCGTTACGGTCGCCGACGCCGATGCGCGCGGGCGGCGCGTGTCCGGCCAGGTGCAGACCCAGCGCGGGACCGCGACAGTGCAACGCGACACCGTGCGTTCACGCGGCGAGCGTTCGCGCACCACGACGGCCACTGGCCCGAACGGTCGCACCACTTCCGCCACCGAGTCTCGCACGCGCGACCGCGAGGAAGGCACCTATACGCGCGATCGCGATCGCACCTACGCCGATGGCTCGACCCGCAGCGTCGACGTGGACGCGCAACGCACCGGCGAAGGAACCTACAGTGCCTCGCGGACGGTCACCGGCCGCGACGGCGATACCCGCACGCAGACGGGCGATTTCACCAGGACGACAACGGAAGACGGCGCCAGCGTCTCCGGCCTGATCCAGACGCAAAACGCCGGCGCCGTCGACTATCAGCGTGACGTCTCCCGCGCCGATGGCGCCCGCGCCGTGACGAGCACGTCCACCTTCGATGACGGTACGACCCGTTCGCGGACATCAGCGACGGCGCGCGATGCATCGACGGGTGTCGTCACATCTTCAGCCGCAGTCACCAACCGTCAGGGCGAAACACGCGTGACCACCGCCGTGCGCACGCCCACCGAGAACGGCTCCACCTACGCCCGCGACACCACCTTCGCCGATGGCTCCACCCGCGCAGTCGATCGCACCACCACACGTGACGGTGAAGGCGGCGCGACCGTTGACCGCACCGTCACCGGGCGCAACGGCGAGACCCGGACCCAGACTGGCGTCTTCACCACCGAGCCGCTGCCGGCGCCGAACTGAGCAGAACTTTCCCCGTGCGCAGCCTTGACGGTCCGGCATCAGCGCCGGGCCGTTTTTGTTTGCCGCGTCGCGCTTCCGGACGACCCGCCGACAGGCCATACTCGCGGTCTCGATGCGGAAGGACGTTCCATGACCACAGGCGCCGAAGCGCTGGTTCAGACGCTGGCCGATTGCGGCGTGGCGGCATGCTTCGCCAATCCGGGCACCAGCGAGATGCATCTCGTCACAGCGCTCGACCGCGAGCCGCGCATCCGTTCCATCCTGTGCCTCTTCGAGGGTGTGGCGACAGGCGCGGCGGATGGTTATGCACGGATCGCCGGCAAGCCGGCGATGACGCTGCTGCATCTGGGTTCCGGCCTCACGAACGCGGGCGCCAATCTCCACAATGCGCGGCGCGCCCGTTCGCCGATGGTCAACGTGATCGGCGACCACGCGACCTACCACCTCGAATACGACGCGCCGCTGACATCGGACATCGAAGCGCTCGCGAAGCCGAACGCGATCTGGACGGGCCGTGTCGAAAAGGCCTCCGTCGGCGGCGAACGCGCGGCGCAGGCGTTGCTTGCAAGCCAGCGCAACGGCGGCGGACCGGTGGCGTTGCTTCTCCCCGCCGACAGCGCATGGAACGACGGCGGTCTCACCGCAGCGTCGGTGGCGCCGGTGCGCTGGACGGCGGCGGACGCCGCGAAGGTGGAGGCCGTCGCTACACGGCTGAAAGCCGCGAAGAAACCCTGCGTGCTGATCAACGGCACGGCGACGATCGGCGCCGGTCTTGCGGCAGCGGGGCGTCTCGAAGCTGCGGGTGTGAAGGTTTTCACCGACACATTCGTCTGGCGACAGGAGCGCGGCGCAGGCCGCTACGCGCCGCAGCGCCTCGGTTATTTCGGCGAGATGGCGCTCGCGGAGCTGGACGGGTGCGATCTGATGGTGCTGGCCGGCACGCAGCCGCCGGCGGCGTTCTTCGCCTATCCCGGAAAGCCGAGTCTGCTCGTGCCGGAGGGGTGCGACGTGTTTTCGCTGGCGACGGCGCAAGAGAACGCCGGCGAGGCGCTGACGATGCTTGCGGACGCTATCGGCGCGCCGGCGACAGGGCCGGTCTCCTTGAGGCAGGATTACCCGGCGTCTTCCGGCGTCCTCTCCCCCGCCGATGTCGGCGCCTCGCTCACGCGGCACATGCCGCCAGACTCCATCATCGCCGATGACGGCGTCACGGCGGGCCTCCCGATCTTCACGCTGACGGCAGGGGCTCAACCCCACGACTGGCTCTTTCTGACCGGCGGCGCGATCGGCATCGGCATGCCGTTGGCGCTCGGGGCGGCGGTTGCAGCGCCGGACCGGAAGGTGATCTGCCTCTCGGGCGACGGCGCGGGGATGTACACCAACCAGGCGCTTTGGACGATGGCGCGCGAGAAGCTCGACGTGCTGACCATCGTCTTCGCCAACCGGTCCTACCGCATCCTCAATATCGAGATGGCGCGGACGGGGGCCGGGAATCCGGGTCCGACGGCCTCGTCCATGCTCTCCCTGGACAACCCGCCAATCGACTGGGTGAAGCTCGCCGAGGCGCAGGGCGTGACGGCGGCGCGCTGCGAGCGGGCCGAGGATTTCGACACAATGTGTGCTAGAATGCTCGCTATGAAGGGGCCCACGCTGATCGAGGCCATCTGTTGAACCAGTCCCGTCTCCCCCGCATGCACGCTTTCGAGCGGCGCGCCCTCACGGGCGGCGAAAGAGACATTGCCCGGGTCGTCTTCGGTCGGGAAATCGATCTGGACGCGGTGCGAATCCAGCAGGCGCCGCCGGCGCCGTTCGCGGCGATGGTGCCGCACAGGCGAACGATCGTTTTTTCCATGTGGCGGGCGGCGCGCGATTTCTCGGATGCACTGGCGGGCGAGCGTGGCTGGTTCGTGCATGAAATGGCGCACATCTGGCAGGCGCGGCGTGGCGTCGTCCTGGCGGCGGCGAAACTCCGGGCGCTCGGTCGTGACGCTTATGAGTACCGCTGGGAGCCGGGCAAGCGCCTCCACGACTATAACATCGAACAGCAGGCCGAGATCGCGCGGCACCTCTATCTCGCCCGCATCGGCGCGCCCGATCCGTTGGCGCCGTCGCTGGACCGGCTGGAGGAAACTTGGCCGATCCGGCAGGCGGCCTGACCCTGCGGCGCATACCTCAGACATTTGACGCTCCCGCCGCTGCGCCCTAGTCCGGGCGCATGCAGACGGGAGCGAGACCATGATCGCCATGGAGCCGATCGGCCATGTGCGCGGCGGGCGTACGGCCACGATCGACGATGACTGGGGCAACAGTCGCGCGCGCATCGAACTCGACGCGGCGCGCTTCACGGCGGACTCGCTCGCCGGGCTTGAGGCGTTCACGCACGCCGAGATCATATTCGTCTTCGACAAGGTGACCGACGACGAGATCGTTACCGGCGCGCGCCACCCGCGCGGCAACAAGGATTGGCCGAAGGTCGGCATCTTCGCACAGCGCGGGAAGAACCGGCCAAATCGCATCGGTCTGTGCACCTGCCGCGTGATCGCGGTGGACGGGCTCGTGCTGGAAGTCGAAGGGCTCGACGCCATCGACGGCACGCCCGTGCTCGACATCAAGCCGGTTATGAAGGGCTTCCAGCCGCGCGGAACGATTGGCGAGCCAGCGTGGGCGACCGAGATCATGAAGGACTATTGGTGACATGAGCGACAGTGACGAACGCCAGATCCTCGACGCCATCGACCGCTGGCTGAAGACGAAGGTCGCGCCCGTGGCGGCGCGCTACGAGCAGGCGGATGAATACCCGGCAGAACTTGTCGAGGACATGAAGGAGCTTGGCCTCTTCGGCGCGCTGATCGCGCCGGAGTATGGCGGCCTCGGTCTTACCGCGATGACCTATACGCGCATCGTCACGCTGATCTGCGAAGAGTGGATGAGCCTGACGGGCGTGTTCAACACGCACATGATGATGGCGCTGATGGTGCAACGCTTCGGGACGCCGAAGCAGAAGGACTACTGGCTGCCGAAATTCGCCAGCGGCGAGATGCGCGGCGGTCTGGGTCTCACCGAGCCGGACGCTGGCACGGACCTGCAGGGCATCCGCACGCGCGCGACGAAGAAGGGCAACGATACCTACGTCGTGAATGGCGCGAAGACCTGGATCACCAACGTTATCGAGGGGCAGTGCCTTGCATTGCTGGTGAAGACCGATCCCGAAGCCCAGCCCCGTCACAAGGGCATGAGCATGTTCATCGCGCCGAAGATCGATCCGGAAACGAAGAAACCGATCGCGGGCGTGTCGCTCGGCAAGAAGCTCAACAAGCTCGGCTATCGCGGCGTCGACACCGGCCAGATCAGTTTCGACAACTACGAACTCGACGCCGAGCTTTGCCTCATCGGCGGCGAGGAAGGCAAAGGCTTCATCATGGCCACGAGCGGTCTTGAGCTCGGCCGCGTCAACATCGCCGCACGCGGCGTCGGTATTGCGCGCCGTGCGCTGCGCGAGAGCGTGAAATACGCGCAGGAACGCAAGACGATGGGCAAGGCCATCGGCGAGCATCAGGCGATCCAGCTCAAGCTCGGCGCGATGGCGGCCAAGACGCGCGCAGCCGAATTGCTCGTCGAAGATGCCGCGCGCGCCTACGATGCGGGTGGTCGCGTCGACATGGAGGCGGGCATGGCGAAGTGGTTCGCCAGCGAGACGGCGGCTGAAGTCGCGTTCGAAGCGATGCGCATTCACGGCGGCAACGGCTATTCGAAGGACTATCCGATCGAGCGCCTCTACCGCGACGCCCCCCTCCTCTGCATCGGCGAGGGCACCAACGAAATGCAGCGCATCATCATCGCGCGCCAACTCATCGCACGGAACAAGATATGACCGCTCCCGCCGGCGCTCCGATGATCACCGACGTGACGTTTCGCCTGTCGAACGCGGGCGACATGGTGGGGATGGATTTCGAATGTGCGGACGGGAAGACGCGCAGCGTCATGCTGCCGGTGTCCACGTTGCCGAAGCTGCTCGCCGGCATGATGTGGGCGGGCGCCGAGAGCGCCGAGCGACTGCCGAGAGCGCCGCTTCCGCTCAGCGATCGCGAAACGCTGCAGGACGGCGCGCGCGCGATCACCGACTGGCGCGTGACGCCGTCACTGGACCGTCGCGACGCCATGCTGGAGCTGGAATCAGGCGTCGGCCATCTGTGCGTGCGCGTGCCGGGGACGGCCGCCATGCTGCTCGGTCTCGCGCTCCAGCGGGCGGCGGGCGACCTGCAGTAACTGATCCGCTGCAGAAGGCGCTGCGTACTCCTGCCCACACCAGGAGATCACGCCATGCGCGTCGCCAGCACCATCGCCCTCGCCGCGACCATTCTCATCGCCGGATGCGCGACGCGCCCGGGCGTGCCAGCTGAGACACCGTCTGCAGCGCGTTTTCTTCCGGAGGAGGACCTCGCCGGGCGGTCCTACGGCAAGGGCGAGTTCCGAAGCATCACGGGCGTGCGTCGCGCATTTGATGTGGAACTCAACGGCGCCTGGGACGGTTCAACGCTGACGCTCGTGGAGGATTTCCGCTACGCCGACGGCGTCAACGAACGCAAGACCTGGCGCCTCACTAAGTCGGCGGACGGACGCTATCGTGGATCGCGTGAGGACGTCGTTGGCGAGGCCGTTGGCTTCATTGACGGCGCGGTCTTCCGTCTCGAATACACGATGGCGATACCGAAGAAGGATGGCGGCGCGCGCAAGGTGCAGTTCCGCGACGTGCTGGCGGAGGATGGCGCCGGCGGCATCATCAATCGCGCGAACGTGTCATGGTATGGCATACCGGTCGGCAACGTCGATCTGAGGACATCTCGTACGCCGCTGTCCTAGTTCTCAGAGTGCGGCGCGCATGTCGCGCCAGGCGCGGGAGAGAGGGTCGCGCTGTACGGACGGCGCCAGCGCTATGAGCGCTCCGGCGCGCGCATCGATGGAGAGCGGCGCAAGATCGACGGCGCCGAATTCCGTCACGATGATCGGCGCCTCGGCCTGCGCGACCGTGACCGTTCCTTGCGCCAGACGCGGCACGACGCGCGAGACGCCTCCCTTGCCCTCGGCCTGGATCATGATGATCGCGCGTCCGCCTCGCGACGTGCGCGCGCCGCGGACAAAGTCCACCAGGCCGCCAGAACCCGAAATCTGCTGCGCGCCGGCGAATGCGGCGTTCACCTGTCCGAAGAGATCGACTTCGAGCGCGGCATTGATCGCGACCAGATTTTCCACCGCCGCCAGCGCGACGGCGCCGTGTGTCTCGGCGACGCTGACGAGCGACAGGCGTGGCTCTGCCGCGATGCGATCGTAGAAGGCCTTGTCGCCGGCGGCGACCCCCGCACGGATCGCACCCGGCGCATCGCGGAGGGCGCCGGCTTCCGCGAGATCAAGGTGCGCGGGTACGACGAGCCCGGAATGCACGCGCAGATCACGTTTTCCGGAAAGCGCTGCAGCGGCAGCGAGGGGCAGCTTGCCGATGCCGGTCTGGATCGTGTCGCCGTCGCGCACGAGATCGGCGACTCGCGCGGCGATCGCATCGGCAACAGGGTTTGACGGAGCCGCCGGCAGTTCCGGCAAGGGCATGTCTGTTTCGACGACGGCGTCGAATGCGGACAGTGAAATACTGGGCGCAGCCGGCGCGCGCGGCATGGCGTGATTGATCACCGCTAACTTGTAGCCGGTCCGCGACAGCATGGCGGGCGGCAGGTCGGCGGCGAGACCGAACGAACACATGCCTTCCGCATCCGGCGCGCAGACGGTGAAGACGCCTGCTGGCGCACCTTCATTGATGAGCGTGGCGAAGGCGGCGGAGTAATGCATCGGGCGCAGAAGCGTGCGGCCTTCGACAAAACCCTGACGCCAATCGGGCGAGAGCATCACGATGTCCATACCCGCGCGCGGGTGAAGCGATGCGTAGTCGAGGCGGTTCATGCCCGATACGAAAAGTCCCGCGAACAGGATGTCGGCGGCGGTCTCCGGCGTTTCGCGCCATGCGTCGTGCAGCACGAGAGGCTCTGCAGGGCCTGAGGACAGCACGATGCGTCCGCCGCGCGCGTGGCGCGCGAGTTCGGCGACGGCGGCGGCGGGCGTCAGCGTCTTCATGGAAAGTCCGGCGTGCGCTTGGCGAGGAAGGCGGCGGCGCCTTCGCGGAAGTCAGCGCCCTCGAACGCGTCGGCAAACAGCGCGCGGCTTTCGTCGTTGTCGTCTACCGTTCCGTCGCGGATCATCGCCGCCACGCGTTTGACGGCGCGGGCGGTGAAGCCGGAGGCGGCGGAAAGGGCGCTTTCGAAAGCGTCCACAGCGGCATCAAGATTGTTTGGCGCATGTGCAGCGTCGATCAAGCCGAGACGCAGCGCTTCCCTCGCATCGATGAACTGGCCCGTGAACAGGATGCGCTTGGCGGCGGAGGGGCCGACCGCCGCGATGAGACGGCGGGTGTCTGAGACGCCGTAGGCGAGGCCGAGCTTGGCCGGCGTGATGCCGAAGCGCGCGTCTTCAGACGCAAAGCGAAGGTCGCAGCCGAGCGCCAGCGCGCAACCGCCGCCGACGCAGGCGCCGCGAATGACGGCGAGGCTGGGTTTGGGAAAGTCCTCGAGGGCGGCCATCGCGCGCGCCATCACCGCCTGGTTTTCCAGGGCCGCGTCGCGGGTGGCGTAGGTGGTCTTGAATTCGGCGATGTCGGCGCCGGCGGCGAAGTGATCGCCCGCGCCGGTGAGGACGAGGAGACGCACGGCGTCGCCGGCCGCCGCTTCGGCGACGAGACCGGGAATGGCGGCCCACATGGCGAGCGTCACGGCGTTGCGCTTGGCAGGGCGATTGAGAACGATTTCCGCGCGGCGACCGCTGCGGCGCAGGTAGATGTCGTCGGTGTCAGCCAATTGGAGCTCCAGCCTTCGCTCGCTTCGCATGAAGGACGGGGGCTGGCTTGCCAAGCCGTAGCTCGCGAAGCGAGCGAAGGCTGGTGGGCGGTGAGGGGATCGAACCCCCGACCCTCTCGGTGTAAACGAGACGCTCTACCGCTGAGCTAACCGCCCACGTCGCCCCTCATAGCCGGGCCCGCTGCGGGGACAAGAGGGCGCGTCCCATCGTGTTCACCAACCGGCTTGACCCGAGAATCCGCAGGCCCTATGCCCCCGCTTCCCCAAGCGGGTGTAGCTCAGTTGGTTAGAGCGCCGGCCTGTCACGCCGGAGGTCGCGGGTTCGAGCCCCGTCACTCGCGCCACTTTCTTTTCATCTCCAATTGGTCCGCGAAACGCGGAAAACCCCGCAGCGGGCGCTGCGGGGCTCTCTGGTCTTTCAGCCTGTCGGATCAGCGCGAGGCGACCACGATCCGGCCCGGCGAGGGCTGGCGAAGCGCCGCCGTGAGGTACGGCTTGTCGATCTGTGCAACCGTGGCACGCATCGTTTCGGCGACGCAGGCGCGTTCAAGGCGGCGGCCGGTCAGGGTGTTGTCGCCGGTGTCGCAGGCTTGAGCCACGGCGCGGGAGAGGACGCCAGCGAAACGTTCCGCGCCGCGCGGCGTGTCGAGGTTGAAGTCCGCGCCGCTGATCTGGACCGTCGTCTGGGTGTAGCCGCCGTGACGGACGGTGGTTTCCTTGGCGGAAGCGGGCGCGGCGACGGCGAGGGCGGCGATCGCGGCGAGGGTGGTGATCAGCATGCGGGTCATGACGTTTGCTCCTGGGTTCGCGCCGGTCTGGTCTCCAGCGACACATGATGGATAGGCCCGGCCGCCCCGGCGCGCCGTTACCCCGGTCACGGGCTGGAAGCGGCGGTCCGCCACGGTCGTTCGCAGGCGCAGCACGGTTGCCACGCACCATGGGCGCCAGTAGCTTCCGCCCGCCGAATTGCGCTTCAGAGTCGCGCCGAAAAGGACCGCCCCCGCCATGCAGGGACTGCTGATCGAATACCTGCCGATCGTGATCTTCATGGCCATCGCTGCGGCGATGGGGCTGGGGTTCATGGCTGCCGCCTGGGCGTTAGCGCCCCGGAGCCCGGACAAGGAAAAGAACTCCGCCTACGAGTGCGGCTTCAACGCGTTCGACGACGCGCGCATGAAGTTCGACGTGAAGTTCTATCTCGTCTCGATCCTCTTCATCATCTTCGACCTCGAAGTGGCGTTCCTGTTTCCGTGGGCGATCACGCTGGGTGAGGGCTCGGTCTTCGCCTTCTGGTCGATGATGGCGTTTCTCGGCGTGCTTACCGTCGGCTTTGTCTACGAATGGAAGAAGGGCGCGCTCGAATGGCAATAGCGCCAGCAAACGCCGCCGCGCGTGCGGGCGTCGAGGGCGGATTTCCGGTGAAGCCGGACGATCCGTTCTACACGGGCCTGTCGAACGAACTGGCCGACAAGGGTTTTCTCGTCGCCGCCGCCGACGATCTCATCACCTGGGCGCGTACAGGCTCGCTGATGTGGATGACGTTCGGCCTCGCGTGCTGTGCGGTCGAGATGATGCAGATGGCGATGCCGCGCTATGACGTGGAACGTTTCGGCTTTGCGCCGCGCGGCAGTCCGCGCCAGTCCGACGTGATGATCGTGGCGGGCACGCTGACCAACAAGATGGCTCCGGCGTTGCGCAAGGTCTACGACCAGATGCCGAACCCGCGCTACGTGATCTCCATGGGATCGTGCGCGAACGGCGGCGGCTACTATCACTACAGCTACGCCGTCGTGCGCGGCTGCGACCGCGTCGTGCCGGTGGACATCTATGTGCCGGGCTGCCCGCCGACGGCGGAAGCGCTGCTCTACGGCGTGCTCGCGCTGCAGAAGAAGATCCGCCGCGAAGGGACGGTAGAGCGATGACCGACACGGTAAAGCCGCTCACGCCGCTGGAAGAGCTGGCGATGCATGTGACCGGCGCCATGGGCGGGGCGGTCGAGAACACCGTGATCGCCTTCGACGAGTTGACGCTCGAAGTGAAGGCCGACCAGATCATCCCGCTGCTGATCTTCCTGCGCGACGATCCGCGCTGCCATTTCCAGACGCTCATCGACATCTGCGGTGTGGATTACCCCGAGCGCGCGCAGCGCTTCGACGTGGTCTATCACCTGCTCTCGATGCGCCGGAACAAGCGCATCCGCCTGAAGATCCGCACCGACGAGGCGACGCCGGTGAACTCCGTGATCAGCGTCTATCCCGCCGCCGACTGGTTCGAGCGCGAGGCGTTCGACATGTACGGCATCCAGTTCGCCGGCCACCCGGACCTGCGCCGTCTGCTGACGGACTACGGCTTCCAGGGCTTCCCGCTCCGCAAGGAATTCCCGCTCACCGGGCATGTGGAAGTCCGCTACGACCCCGAGCAGCAACGCGTGGTCTACGAGCCCGTGAAGCTGCCGCAAGCCTACCGGAATTTCGACTTCCTCTCACCGTGGGAAGGCATGAACGAGATTTTGCCGGGCGACGAGAAGGCCAAGGGTTAGGCGAATGGCGAGTTGCGAATGGGGAATGGGGGGACGTCGTGGGGGATCAGACGATACGTTCCTATCGCGACCTGACGGTCTGGCAGGACGCAATGGCGCTCGCAGAAGCCGCCTATCGACTGACATCAGCCTTTCCGAAAGACGAGATGTACGGAATGACGTCGCAGATGCGGAGGTCCTCGGTTTCCATCGCGGCGAATATCGCCGAGGGGCATGGGCGAGAGCACACCAGATCGTTCGTCCAATTTCTTCGCATCGCCCAGGGCTCACTCAAAGAGTTCGAAACGCATGTTCTGATTGCAGAACGCGTCGGGCTGCTGACCGCGCAGCAAGCGGTGGAGCCAATCGCACAATGCACATCGCTTGGAAAACGGCTCCGCGCTCTCATTCGATCCCTTCAGGAGCGCATCGGCGATTCAAAAGAGTGAACTCCCATTCGCCATTCGCCATTCGCCATTCGCGCCAGGAGGCAATCCATGGCTGACGACGCAACCAATCTCCCCACCGCGCTTGAAGAAGAAAAGCGCACCTTCACGATCAACTTCGGGCCGCAGCACCCCGCCGCACACGGCGTGCTGCGTCTGGTGCTGGAACTCGACGGGGAGGTCGTCGAGCGTGTCGATCCGCACATCGGCCTCTTGCATCGCGGCACCGAGAAGCTGATCGAGTACAAGACCTACCTGCAGGCGCTGCCGTACTTCGATCGGCTCGACTACGTCGCGCCGATGAACCAGGAGCACGCTTTCTGCCTCGCCATCGAGAAGATGTTGGGCATCGAAGTGCCGCGCCGCGCCTCGATCATCCGCGTGCTCTACTCGGAAATCGGCCGCATCCTCAGCCACATCCTCAACGTCACCACGCAAGCGCTCGACGTCGGCGCGCTGACGCCGCCCGTGTGGGGTTTTGAGGAACGCGAAAAGCTGATGATCTTCTACGAGCGCGCCTCGGGAAGCCGTCTGCACGCGAACTATTTCCGTCCCGGCGGCGTCCACCAGGACCTTACACCGCAGCTCATCGCCGACATCGCAAAGTGGGCCGAAGAATTCCCGAAGGCGCTCGACGACATCGAGACGTTGCTGACGGACAACCGCATTTTCAAGCAGCGCAATGTCGATATCGGCGTGGTCAGCGCCGAGGACGCCTATGCCTACGGCTTCACGGGCGTGATGGTGCGCGGCTCCGGCATGGCGTGGGATCTGCGTCGTGCGCAGCCTTACGAGATCTACAACGAGCTGAAGTTCAAGATACCCGTCGGCAAGAACGGCGACTGCTACGACCGCTACCTGTGTCGCTGCGATGAGATGCGCGAGAGCATCGGAATCATCAAGCAGTGCTGCGCGCTGCTCGCGACGACGCCGGGCCCGGTGATGCTGGAACGCTCGAAGGTCGCGCCGCCGCGTCGCGGCGAAATGAAGAACTCGATGGAAGCGCTCATCCATCACTTCAAGCTCTACACCGAAGGCTTCCACGTCGGCCCCGGCGAAGTGTACGCGGCCGTCGAGGCGCCGAAGGGCGAATTCGGCGTCTATCTCGTCGCCGACGGCACGAACCGGCCGTACCGCGTGAAGATCAAGGCGCCCGGTTTCCCGCACCTGCAGGCGATGGACTATCTCTGCAAGGGGCACATGCTGGCCGACGTGTCCGCCATTCTCGGCTCGCTCGACATTGTGTTCGGGGAAATCGACCGGTGAGACGTTCCGAGACGCGCGAAGGCCGTGGTCGGCTTCGCGGAACGTCCGGCGCGAAGAAGGCTGTACGACGACGTGATTGGCAGTCGGTCTGGCGCGAAAAGGCGCAAGAGCTGGTGCCGGAAGAGTACCGGAGTGCAGCAGCGTACGGCGAAAACCAGAACCCGATGCGCGTGTTCTTCGAGGTGCTGCCTGCTGTGCGTGAAGCGCACCGTGCCGGAGACGACGCTAAGCTCAAGGCGATCTACGCGTTTGCGGCTTGGTGCTACGCGCAACCGGAAAAGGACATCAGCAACGCTGCCGGTGTCGCCTTCTATGAGCACCTCTTTGATTCGAGGGATAAGGACATTTGGCCGCTTGTGATGCCTTACATTGGGCCGTCGCAGTGGCAGATGGTCTTGGCGCTGCACGAAGTGCAATTGAACGATGAAGACCTTAAGGGGTTGCTACAGCTGCGCGCGCAACATGTGTCGGGGAGTGACTGGTGATGGCCGTGAGTTCGCCCACCGAAACCGTACAAGCCCAACTCGACGCCTACAACGCGCAGGATCTCGATCTTTTCTGCACCTTCTACGCGCCTGATTGCGTCATCGCCGATCTCAACGGCGCCGTGCAGCAGAGCGGCCTCGCTGAAATCCGCGCGCGCTATGAGAAGGCGTGGGCGCAGTTCCCGCAGAACCGCGCGGTGGCGCTCTCGCGCATCGTGGTGGGTAACACCGTCATCGACCACGAGCGCGTGTCGCGCGCGCCGGACGGGGAGCAATTCGAGGTCGCGGCGATCTACACCATCCGTGACGGCCTCATTGCGCGCGTCGACTTCGCGCGCTGACGGTGCCCGAAATCCACCTTTACCTGTGGATCGAGGCCGCCGTGATGGGCGGCATCCTCGCGGCCTTCCTCATTCAGGCGTTCGTGCTCTTCAAGCCCGAGCACACCGAGCACAATCCATTCCGCGTGCGCGTCGGGGCGATCCTGCAGGGCGTCGTGGTCGGTGGCCTTGTCGGCCTCGTTCTGCTCCCGTTGCGCCTGAGTTTTCTCGTGCCGGAAATCCCGGTGCCGGCGACGGCGGTGGCGTCGACAGCAGTGCTGCCCGCCTTCCTGCTGATCCTGGTCGTGCGGCAGGGGTTGCTCGCGCGCGTGCCGGTGGTCGGGCGCTATGTGCGGTCCTACCGGCAGGCCGCGCTCAAGCACGGCATCGACCTCGCCCGTAAACGCCTCGCGCGCCTGCAACGCATGGACAGAAAGCAACGCGCCGAGGCGCCGACGGACGCTTGACGCGGGACCGGCTTCGCAGGATCGCAGAGGCATGCGCCGCATCCCCGATCCGCCCCACGTCGTCGTCCAGCGTCTCACCGACGCCTTCAACAAGCAGGACCTCGAAGCGGTCAGTCTCTGCCTCGCCGCCAACTGCGTGGTCGCCAACCACGGTGGGGAAACTGTGCAGGTGGGGGCGCCCGCCATCTGCGCGCAGTACGCCGCCGCCTTCGACGAGCGCCCCAAGGTGCGCATCAGCCTCATGGGCCGCATGGTGCAGGGCGACAAGGTCGTCCAGCACGAGGCGGTCAACCGGGGCCTGACCAGCGCGGACCGCCGGATCGCCATTTATACCGTCGCCGGAGAAAAGGTGACGCGGGTGGAGTTCATGCGCTGAGACGCCTGAACTGAGACCCTTGGTCCCGTGACAAGACCGGTCGGGCGCTGCTATGCGCAAGCCCGTCAGATTCACGGGAATCCTCATGTCCGTCCGCCGTCTCGCCGCCGATCAGCCGGCGTCCTTCGCCTTCCGACCCGATACGCTGGAAACGGCGAAATGGTGGATCGCGAAGTACCCCGGCGACCGCAAGCAGTCGGCAGTGATCCCGATCCTGTGGCTGATCCAGAAGCAGGAGGGCTGGGTTTCGGAACCCGCGATCCGCACGCTTGCGGAGATGCTGGAGATGCCGGTCATCCGCGTGCTCGAGGTCGCGACCTTCTACACGATGTTTCACCTCGCGCCGGTCGGTAAGCACCACCTGCAACTGTGCGGCACGACGCCGTGCGTGCTGCGCGGCGCGGAGGATCTGAAGAAGGTCTGCAAGAGCCGCATCGGCGGCAAGTTCGAGATCAGCGCCAAGGGCCTGAGCTGGGAAGAAGTCGAATGCGTCGGCGCCTGCGTGAACGCGCCCGTCGTCGCCATCGACGACTATTACCATGAAGACCTCTCGCCCGATGACCTCGAAAAACTCATCGACGCGCTGGAACGCGGCGAGAAAATCACCCCCGGCAGCGCGCGTGGTCGCCAGACCTCGGCGCCGGAAAGCGGCGCGCTGACGCTGAAGGATCCTGCGCTCTACGACGGCTCGCTCGCGGCGCCGCTGACCTTGCCGAACCTGCCGGAGAAGACGGCGTGAGCACCGAGGCCGACAAAGCCGAGATGCGCGGGCGGATCGTGAAGCTCGTGATCGTCGATGCAGCGCTCGTGGTCGGGGGCGTCGTGCTGTTTCTCTATACGCAGTCCATCGCGTGGATCATCGGCGTGGCCGTGGTGAGCATGCTCGCGGGCGCGCTGCTTGTGGTGCTGCCGGCGATTCAGGCAAGGCAGAACAAGGGAAGCGGCCTTGTCGAGTGATCCAACGCCCCCGCCGGAGAAAACTCGCCTCCCGCAGCCGATCGCGCTCGGCGGCGGCTGGCGTTTTCTCTACGTGATCCTCGCCGTCGGTTTCACCGGCGCTGCGATCTATCGGACGGTCGTGCAGCAGGCGCCGCTGACGGAGCCGGGCGTCGTCGTCTGCGCGCTGGGCGCTGTGTGGTTTGCGGTGCGCGCGGCGCTTTCGTTCAGGGCAAAGCCATGAGCGAAATCCCGCGCCTCGACACGCCGGAAGGCCTCGCCGCCTATCGCCGCGAGCTGAAGGGCATCGCCCAGCCGTGGCGCTATGGCGGCCTTGCGCTCATCGTGCTCGGCGCTCTCATCGGCGGCGTCGATCGCTACACCGACACGGCCATGCCGTCGTGGACCACCACCGCCATTTTCGCGCTCTTCATCGTCGGCTGGCTGATGATGATGGTCGCCATCGTGCAGCGCACGATGCATCACCGTCGGCGTCTCGCCGGCGATACAAAGCCTGGGAAATCCTGATGCTCGCCGACAAGGACCGCATTTTCCTCAATCTCTACGGCGCGAAAGGCGCGGACCTTGAGTCCGCGAAAAAGCGCGGCGCGTGGAACGGTACGGCCGACATGATCAGCGCGGGTCGCGACTGGATCGTCACGCAGGTGAAGGAATCCGGTCTGCGCGGTCGCGGGGGCGCGGGATTTCCGACGGGCCTCAAATGGTCCTTCATGCCCAAGCAGGTGGGCGACCGTCCGCACTTCCTCGTCGTCAACGCCGACGAGTCCGAGCCCGGCACCTGCAAGGATCGCGACATCATGCGTCACGATCCGCACCTGCTGATCGAGGGATGCCTGATCGCGTCCTTCGCGATGCAGGCGCACGCCTGCTACATCTATCTGCGCGGGGAATACGTCGCCGAACGCGAGGCGATGGAGAAGGCGGTGAAGGAGGCCTACGAGGCCAAGCTCATCGGCAAGAACAACATCCACGGCTGGGATTTCGACTGCTACATCCACCACGGCGCGGGCGCCTATATCTGCGGCGAAGAAACCGCGCTGCTCGAAAGCCTCGAAGGCAAGAAGGGCCAGCCGCGCCTGAAGCCGCCGTTCCCGGCCAACTCCGGCCTCTATGGCTGCCCGACCACCGTCAACAATGTGGAATCCATCGCCGTTGCGCCGACGATCATCCGGCGCGGCGCGAAGTGGTTTGCGGGCATCGGCCGTCCGAACAACACCGGCACGAAGGTGTTCTGCGTGTCCGGCCACGTGAACCAGCCGTGCAATGTCGAAGAGGCGATGAGCATTCCGCTGCGCACGCTCTTGGAAGAGCATTGCGGCGGCGTGCGCGGTGGCTGGGGCAATCTGAAGGCCGTCATTCCGGGCGGCTCGTCGGTGCGCATGATCACCGCGGCCATGGCCGAAGAAGCGCTGATGGATTTCGACTCGCTGTCGGCGATGAAGTCGGGCCTCGGCACCGCGGCCGTCATCGTCATGGACCAGTCCACGGACGTCGTGCGCGCGATCGCGCGCATCGCCTATTTCTACAAGCACGAAAGCTGCGGCCAGTGCACGCCGTGCCGCGAAGGCACGGGCTGGATGTGGCGCGTGCTCGAACGCATGGCGCGCGGCGAAGCGGAGCACTCCGAGATCGATCTTCTGCTCGACGTGGCGGGGCAGGTGGAAGGCCATACCATCTGCGCGCTCGGCGATGCGGCCGCGTGGCCGGTGCAAGGCCTCATCCGCCACTTCCGCCACGAGATCGAGGAACGCATCGACCGTTATCGCGCGGCGAAGGGCATCCATCAGGTGAAGATGGTGGCGGCGGAGTAGGGCGCGCGATGCACCTCGCCGAAATCAATATCGCGCGCCTGCTCCATCCGCAGGACGATCCGCGCGTCGCGGAATTCATGGACAATCTGGAGCGCGTGAACGCCATCGCGGAGCGGTCGGCGGGCTTCGTCTGGCGCTACACGGACGAGAGCGGCAACGCGACCGACACGCAGGCTTTCGACGATCCACAGGTGATCGTGAATTTGAGCGTCTGGGAAAGCGCCGAGGCGCTTGAGCAGTTCGTGTTCAAGACCGTGCACAAGCAGTTCTACGGCAAGCGTCGCGCATGGTTCGATGCGGCCTTCGGGCCGGCGCTCGCGCTGTGGTGGATCGAACCGGGGACGACGCCGACGCTCGAAGAGGCGCTCGCGCGCTGGCGCAAGCTGCGCGACGAGGGACAGAGCGGCGACGTGTTTGGCTGGGAAGGCGCGGCCAGCGCCGAACTCTGGAAGACCGCGCGCTGCGGGTGAGTGCGTGCGCGCATGAACAGGCGCCTTCCTTCTCCCCCGCGAGGGGGAGAAGGGTTGTTTACGCCGGATTGCCTAAAACTAGGGGGATCGCGGAGTCCTTCGTCCCTCGTTTTCGGGCGCCTCAAGAATCTGAATCCGTTGGCGCGAATGAAGCCAGCGCGCGCGGAAAAGAAAAATCAGCCAAACAATCCGACCGGGTCGCGAGCGCCCTCACACTCCGCCTCACGTTTCGCCGGGATGGTCCCGACGCCACGAAGAGGAGAGCCAGACATGCAGATCGCCCGCCCGCTACGCTATCGCCGCAGCGCGTACGCCGCCGCCGCGCGCGAACTGCATCTGTGGCTGCTCCAGGTCGTCGCCTGGCTGATGACGCATGTGCGTCTGCCGCGCGCATGGCGGCTTGAATTCCACCACGACATCCGTACTGCCCGCCGTGACATTCGAAGGCTGATCTTCCTCGGCATGTGCTCGCGCATGACGTTCCGCGTCGACAGGGCAATCCTTACGCGCAGGCCGCACGGCATCTTTGGCTGGCGGCGACGCCGCATCCGCCTGCTACGCGCTTACACGCGCGGCATTCCACTGCGCACCGTCCGCGACATGCGCAACGCGCTGAATGACTTCGATAAGACCGTGAAGCGCGCTATCGCGCGTCTTCCGAAGAAGGGCGGCGTGCCTGGCGCCATCGTCACAGTGATTGCTGTGATGATTGCATTGAGCACTGACGCGCTTGCACCTGCCGCAGAAGCTGCAGACACATCATGATTTGCGAAACCGGACCGCGCAGCTCCTGCTGCGCATACCCATGTCAAAGCCGCGCGAGATTCTCCGGAGTCTGGCGACGCTGGTGCGTGCTTACCGCGTCACCTTCGTCGCAAACGCCGTCGCATCCTCCAGTGTCGGCGCGCGGCCACGCAGCGGCTTCGACAACGCCAGCAGGATGCCCGTGTGATCGACCCCGGGATAGACTTTCAGTTCGGCGCTTGCGCTGGCGGCGCGCAACTCACGGTCGAGGCGTTCGGAATTGCGCAGGCGCACGCGCGTGTCGGCGTCGCCATGCAGCAGCAGCGCCGGCGGCGCGTCGGCGCGCACGAATGTCACCGGCTGGGTGGCGTCGGGCTCGGGAAAGCGGCCGAACGCATCGCGCAGCACGCCTTCCTCGTTCGGATCGAACTTGTAGGGGCCGGCGAGGCCGATCACGCCGCGTATCGTCGAGGACGGCACGCCCGCGCGGTCGAGGAAGCGCCTGTCGAGCGCGACCATCATCGCGATGTGGGCGCCCGCCGAATGGCCCATCAGCACGATGCGATCGGGGTCGCCGCCGAAACGTCGCGCGTTCGCGTGAGCCCACGCCGTCGCCGCTGTTGCATCATCGACAAAGGCCGGGAAGGGATCAGCGGGTGCGAGCCGGTAGTCGGGGACCACGACGACGAAACCCTTCGCCGCCAGCGCACGCGCCGCCCACCCATAGTCCTGCCGCCGGCCGTTGTTCCACGCGCCGCCGTAGAGGAACACGATCACCGGCTTCTTCGCCTCGGGCGCGGCCGGGTAGATGTCGAGCTTCTGACGCGGTCCGTCGCCGTAGGCGATGGCGCGGGTCGCGGGCGTCGTCAGGCTGTCCTTTGGGGCGACCGTGTTGAACAGGGCGAGGGGCGAGCAGGCGCTGGCGATGAGGGCGAGCATGGCGGCGATCCAGAGACGCATGGGGAATTCCTGACAGGGGGTCCGTGGAGTACGGATGAAGGCTGCTTCGGGATGCCATCAAATGAGCGATCGTCACTACCTGCTTATCTACGACCTTGCGCCAGACTACCTCGACCGGCGCGGGGGCTACAGGGTCGAACACCTCGAACTGGCCCGCGCGGCCGTGGCGCGCGGAGAACTGGTGCTGGGGGGAGCGCTCGCGGACCCCGCGGATCAGGCGGTGCTCCTGTTCAAGGGCGAAGGGCCGGAAGCGGCGGAGGCTTTCGCCCGCGCCGATCCGTATGTGACCAACGATCTTGTCGCCACCTGGAAGGTGCGCCCCTGGACGACGGTGATCGGGCCGGGCGCTCTGACCAGGATTACCTAACGGCAGGCGCGGCGGTCAGGCGAGGCGCCGGGGCCGCCGATGGGACCGGGCGGGTTTTCCCAGTTGGTGCCCGGGCCGCCGCGACGACCGGGCGGATTCTGGTCGTTGTCGCGGTACCAGCAGGCGCGGCGGGGGTGCCAGACGTAGACGACGCCGTCCGCATACGTCCGCCGCCAGTGCTGGTCGGGCGAAGCGCCGGGCCCGCCACGCGGACCGGGCGGGTTCTCCCAATTTGTACCAGGCCCGCCGCGCGGCCCTGGCGGATTGCCATCGTGGTCGGTGGCGCAGGCGCCGAGTAACAGCGCGATGCTGGCGAAGACGGCGAGGTGAGTGCGGGTGCGCATGATGGTCTTTTCTCCCGTGCGTTTCGATGTCGTCCAGGTGCTCGCAAGGATAACGCACGAGGGGGCTGTTTTCCGTCGCATCTGCTGGTTGCGACTCATTCTCAGCACATGTTGCGGGCCTCCTGCATGCGCCCTTGGGACCCCTTGATGCGACGCAGCAAATAGGCTCAACACCCCGCAATGCTTCCCGGGGGCTCTTGGGACGCGTTCGGGCAAAGCATGACCAAGATTCTCATCGACGGCGTCGAGATCGACGTCCCTCCCGACTACTCTTTGCTGCAGGCCTGCGAAGCGGCCGGCGCAGAGATTCCGCGTTTCTGTTACCACGAGCGTCTGTCGGTGGCCGGCAACTGCCGGATGTGCCTGGTGGAAGTGAAGGGCGCGCCGAAACCGGTCGCCTCGTGCGCCCAGCAGGTGAAGGACCAGCGCCCCGGCCCCAACGGCGAACCGCCCGTCGTGCTCACGAAATCGCCGCTGGTGAAGAAGGCGCGCGAAGGGGTGATGGAGTTCCTGCTCATCAATCACCCGCTCGACTGCCCGATCTGCGATCAGGGCGGCGAGTGCGACCTGCAGGACCAGTCGGTGGCCTACGGCCGCTCGGCCACGCGCTACGACGAGAACAAGCGCGCTGTCGAAGAAAAGTTCATGGGCCCGCTCGTGAAAACGGTCATGACGCGGTGCATCCAGTGCACGCGTTGCGTCCGCTTCGTGACGGAAGTCGCGGGCGTCCCCGAGATCGGCGCGACGGGGCGCGGCGAAGACATGGAAATCACCACCTATCTGGAGAAATCGCTCACTTCGGAGCTCTCCGCCAACGTGATCGACCTCTGCCCGGTGGGGGCGCTGACATCGAAGCCCTACGCCTTCAACGCCCGGCCGTGGGAACTGAAGAAAACCGAATCCGTGGACGTGATGGATGCGCTCGGCTCCAACATCCGCATCGACGCCCGCGGCGATGAAGTGCTCCGCGTGCTGCCGCGCGTGAACGAAGAGATCAACGAGGAGTGGATCTCAGACAAGACGCGCTTCTGCATCGACGGCCTGAAGTACCAACGCCTCGATCGCCCCTATGTCCGTCGCGACGGCAAGCTCGTGCCGGTGACATGGGATGAAGCGCTCGTCGCCACGGCGCAGGCGCTGCGCGCGAGTCCCGATCGCATCGGCGCCATCGCGGGCGATCTCGCCTGCGCGGAAAGCATGAAGGCGACGCTCGACCTGTTCGGCAGCCTCGGCGTGAAGAATTTCGACTGCGGCGCGGGCCATCTCGCGGGGGCATCGCGTCAAGGCTGGCTGTTCAATAGCACCATCCTCGGCGTCGAAGACGCCGACGTGATCCTCCTCGTCGGCGTCAATCCGCGTCTCGAGGCGGCGGTGCTCAATGCGCGGCTCCGCAAGGTCTGGCTGCGCGGCGATGTCCGCATCGGCCTGATCGGCGAGCGCGTCGATCTCAGCTACGACTATGAGCATCTCGGCGCCAGCGCTGCTTCCATCGCCGAACTCGGCAAGGGCGGGGATTTCCTCGACGCGCTGAAGACCGCGAATAAGCCGCTTGTCATCGTCGGCGCTGGGCTTTCGCCATCGGCGCTGCGTGCGGCCGGCAAGCTCGCCGCGAGCATCGGTGTTCTAAAGGACGGCTGGAACGGCTGGAGCGTGCTCCACACGGGCGCCAGCCACGTCGGCGCCCTCGATCTCGGCTTCGCCCCGAAGGGCGGCCTCAACGCGGCGCAGATGGCGGCCGCCGCCAACGACGGCAAACTCGACACGCTCTTCCTGCTCGGCGGCGACGACGGTCCGCTGCCGGAGAAGGGCAAGGTGACGGTCATCTATCTGGGCACCCATGGCGACGCCGGCGCCCACATCGCCGACATCATCCTGCCGGGCGCCGCCTATGCCGAAAAGAACGCGACCTGGGTGAACACCGAGGGCCGCGTCCAGTACGGTCGCCGCGCTGCTTATCCGAAGGGCGATGCGCGGGAAGACTGGTCGATCCTGCGGGCGCTGTCGGCGGTCATGGGCAAGACGCTGCCGTATGACTCCCTCGCGGCGCTGCGTGCGAAGATGATCGCCGACCACCCGACGTTCGGCGCGGTGGACTATGCGCCTGGCGCAGCGGATGCGGGCGCGTTCGATCCCGCGACGCTCGGCGCAGAAGGGGCGGTTTCCGCCGAACCGTTCCGCATGCCGGTGCGCGATTTCTACTTCACCAACCCGATCGCGCGCGCGAGCCGCACAATGGCCGAATGCTCGCGGGCGGTCTCCGGCGTCGACGCTGCGAAAGTGGCGGCTGAATGAACCCCGCGATCGACTACGTGCCGCTGATTGCGCTCGACCAAGGGTTTGAGTGGGCGCTGATGAAGACGGGGCAGATCCTCGCGATCATGGTCATGCTGCTGCTGTCGCTGGCGTTCCTGCTGCTCTTCGACCGCAAGGTCTGGGCGGCGGTGCAGCTGCGCAAGGGCCCCAACGTCGTTGGGCCGTTCGGCCTGTTCCAGTCCTTCGCCGACTTCCTGAAGTTCGTGATGAAGGAAATCGTGATCCCGGCGGGGGCGAACAAGACCGTCTTCATCCTCGCGCCGCTGCTGACGTTCACGCTCGCCTTCGCAACCTGGGCGGTGGTGCCGATTGCGCCCGGTTGGGTGGTGTCGAACCTCAACGTTGGGATCCTTTACCTCTTCGCGATCTCCTCGCTCGGCGTGTACGGCATCATCATGGGCGGCTGGGCGTCGAACTCGAAATATCCGTTCCTCGGCGGCCTGCGTTCCGCCGCGCAGATGGTGAGCTACGAAGTCTCGATCGGCTTCGTGCTGATCACGGTGCTGCTGCTCGTCGGCTCGCTGAACATGACCACCATCGTGGAGAACCAGCGCGACGGCATCTGGATGTGGCACGCCTTCCGCATCTTTAACATCTCGGAGTTCCCGTCGAACCTGCTGATCGGCGTCGTGATGTTCGTGATGCTGGTGATCTTCTTCATCTCGGCGCTCGCCGAAACGAACCGTCCGCCCTTCGATCTGCCGGAAGCAGAATCGGAACTCGTCGCGGGCTATCAGGTCGAGTACTCGTCGACGCCGTATCTGCTCTTCATGATCGGCGAGTATCTGAACATCACGCTGATGTGCGCGATGATCAACATCCTGTTCCTAGGCGGCTGGCATTTGCCTTGGGGCCCGGTGGACAATTCCTGGCTCGGCTTCCTCGTCTTCTACGTGAAGCTCTGGGCGATGTTCTTCATGTTCGCGATGGTGAAGGCCATCGTGCCGCGCTACCGCTACGACCAGTTGATGCGTCTGGGCTGGAAAATCTTCCTGCCGACGTCGCTGGTCGCGGTTGCGGCCGCAGCAGCCTACGTCACGTTCATCGGGCGCCCCGCGCTCACCACGGTCGCCGGCGGATGAGGAGCTGACCATGTCCCGCATCCTTCAGGCCGCCAAAGGCGCACTCATGCTCGACATGATCGGGGGCTTCGCCCTCGGCATGAAGTACTTCTTCCGCCGCAAGGCGACGATCAACTATCCGTTCGAGAAGGGCCCGCTCAGCCCGCGCTTTCGCGGCGAGCACGCACTGCGCCGTTACGCGAACGGCGAGGAGCGCTGCATCGCGTGCAAGCTGTGCGAGGCGATCTGCCCGGCGCAGTGCATCGTCATCGAGGCCGAACCGCGCGAAGACGGATCGCGCCGCACGACGCGCTACGACATCGACATGACCAAATGCATCTACTGCGGCTTCTGCCAGGAGGCGTGCCCGGTGGATGCGATCGTTGAGGGGCCGAACTTCGAGTTCGCCACCGAGACCCGCGAAGAGCTGTTCTACGACAAGGAACGTCTGCTCGCGAACGGGGACCGGTGGGAACGCGAGATCGCCAGGAATCTGGAACTGGATGCGCCCTACCGCTAGGCGGTGGCGCAGGGAGCGAGTGAGACGATGCTGGAGGCGATCGCCTTCTATCTGCTGGCGGGTGTTGCGGTGCTTTCGGCCTTCGCGGTCGTCTCCGCGCGCAACCCCGTGCACTCGGTGCTGTTCCTGATCCTGACGTTCTTCAACGCGGCAGGACTGTTCGTGCTGCTCGGCGCCGAGTTTCTCGCGATGCTGCTGGTCGTCGTCTATGTCGGCGCGGTGGCGGTGCTTTTCCTGTTCGTCGTCATGATGCTCGACGTCGACTTCGTGGAGCTGAAGCAGGGCTTCCTGAAGTACATGCCGCTCGGCGGCGTGGTCGGCGCCTTCCTGCTGGCTGAGCTGATCCTCGTGACGAGCGCGGTGCGCGGCAACGGCCTCTACACCGACCGCCCGACGGCGCTGCCCGATGGCGTCACGAACGCCGAGCGCATCGGGCGGGTGCTCTACACGGACTACCTCTTTCTGTTCCAGCTCGCGGGCCTCGTGCTCTTCGTCGCCATGATCGGCGCCATCGTGCTGACGTTGCGCCGGCGCAGCGGCGTGAAGCGGCAGGACATCCACAAGCAGGTCGGGCGCACGCGCAAGCAGGGCGTGGAGTCCAAGGACGTGCTTCCCGGGCAAGGACTGGGTTGATGCAGATCGGGCTGGAACACTATCTCGCGGTGGCCGCGGCGCTCTTCACGATCGGCGTCTTCGGCATCTTCGTGAACCGCAAGAACATCATCATCATCCTGATGTCGATCGAACTCGTCCTGCTCTCGGTGAACATCAACCTCGTGGCGTTCTCGAGCTTTCTCGGCAACATCGAGGGCCAGATCTTCGCGATGTTCGTGCTGACGGTGGCGGCGGCGGAGGCGGCCGTGGGGCTCGCCATCCTCGTCACTTACTTCCGCAACCGCGGCGATATCGCCGTGGAAGACCTCAACCTGATGAAGGGCTGACGCCACAATGGGCCCAGAGTCCTTTATCGAGCCGATCATCGTTCTCGCGCCGCTGTTGGCGGCCGTCATCGCGGGCCTCGGCCAGCGCTTTCTCGGCGACAAGCCGGCGATGGCGCTCACCACGGGCGTCCTCGGTCTTTCGCTGGCTCTCTCGCTCTACACCTTCGTCGACTATGTTTGGCTCGGCGGCGAAGCGCGGCTGATCGAGCTGTTCAAGTTCATCGACGTCGGCGGCTTCACCTCCACCTGGTCGATCCGCATCGACACGATGTCGGTGATCATGCTCGTGGTGGTGACGAGCGTGTCGTTCCTCGTGCACCTCTATTCATGGGGCTACATGGCGGATGACCCGCACCGCGCGCGGTTCTTCGCCTACCTCTCGTTCTTCACCTTCGCGATGCTCGCGCTGGTGACGGCCAACGACTTCCTGCAGATGTTCTTCGGCTGGGAAGGGGTGGGCGTGGCCTCCTATCTGCTGATCGGCTTCTGGTACGACAAGCGCTCCGCCAATGACGCGGCGATCAAGGCCTTCGTCGTAAACCGCGTGGGCGATTTCGGTTTCGCGCTCGGCATCATGGCGTGCTTCTACCTCTACGGATCGATCCGGTTCGACGAGGTCTTCGCCGCCGCTGCCGTCAATCCGGGTCTCGTCCTCGACCTGAACATCTTCCAGTTGCCGGCGATCGAGGCGGTCTGCGGGCTTCTCTTCATCGGCGCGATGGGCAAGTCGGCGCAGTTCTTCCTCCACGTCTGGCTGCCGGACGCGATGGAAGGCCCGACGCCGGTCTCCGCACTGATCCACGCCGCGACCATGGTGACGGCGGGCGTGTTCATGGTCTGCCGCTGCTCGCCGCTCTACGAGATGGCGCCGTATGCCTCGGCCTTCGTCACGGTCGTCGGCGCCGTGACCGCGCTTTTCGCGGCGACGGTCGGCCTCGCCCAGAACGATATCAAGCGCGTGGTGGCGTATTCGACCTGTTCGCAGCTCGGCTACATGTTCTTCGCGGCGGGCGTCGGCGCCTACGGGGCGGCCATGTTTCACCTCTTCACGCACGCCTTCTTCAAGGCGCTGCTCTTCCTCGGCGCAGGCTCTGTCATTCATGGCCTCCACCACGAGCAGGACCTGCGGTTCATGGGCGGCGTGCGCAAGCCCATGGTGCTGACGTGGGCGATGATGCTCATCGGCACGCTTGCACTCACGGGCGTCGGCATTCCGGGCACGCAGATCGGGTTCGCTGGCTTTTTCTCCAAGGATGCCGTCATCGAGAGCGCGTTTGCAGCGAGCGAGTCGGGCCGCATGTTTGCGGAGTTCGCCTTCTGGTGCGGCATCACGGCGGCGTTCCTGACCTCGTTCTACTCGTGGCGCCTCATGTTCATGGCGTTCGAAGGCAAGTTCCGTCCGAACCCGCACGCGCATCACGACGATCACGCTCACGCCGACGATCACGCGCACAAGGATGCGCACCATGACGACCATCACGCCAAGCCCGCCGCCGGCGCGGCGCCGGCGCACGAGTCGCCGTCGGTGATGACTATTCCGCTCATTGCGCTGGCTGCGGGCGCAGTGCTCGCCGGCGTGATCTTCGCGCCGTACTTCCTGGGTGATCACGCCAACGACTTCTGGCGCGGCGCCATTGAGCGCGTGCACGACCCGCTCAACCCGTCCGCCGCGGCGCATGTGCCTGCCGGCGCCGAAGCGGCGCACACGGCGCCTGCAGCCGAACACGGCGCAGCGGCGGAGGGCAGTCACGGCGAGGGCGGCCACCATGTGCCGACGTGGGTGATGTGGGCGCCGTTCTTCGTGACGCTTGCTGGTTTTCTGCTGGCGATCCCGATCTACTTCATGAGCAGCACGGCGGGAGCCGCGATCGCCCGCGCCTTCGCGCCGCTCAACGCCTTCCTCCAGCACAAGTGGTACTTCGACGAGCTGTATGATTTCGTCTTCGTGAAAGGAGCGCGCGCCCTCGGCGACTTCTTTTGGAAGACCGGCGACAAGAAGGTGATCGACGGTCTCGGGCCGGATGGCTTCGCCTCGGTTTCCAAATTCACGGCGCGGCAGATGCGCAAGACGCAGACGGGCTTCGTCTATCACTACAGCTTCTTCATGCTGATCGCCGTGGCCGCCATCGGCGCCTACGCCATCTGGGCCGGCGGAGGCATGCCGTGAACGGGATTCCGATTCTTTCGCTGATGACGTTCCTGCCAGCAGCAGGGGCGCTGCTCATTCTCGCCGCGCGCTGGTCGTCGAGCGGCCAGCATTCCGGTCACGACACCGGCGTGAAGTGGATCGCGTTCATCGTGACGCTCGCGACGCTCGCGCTGAACCTCGTGGCGCTGACACAGTTCGACGCCAGCCAGCCGGGCTTCCAGCTCGTGGAGCGCGTCGCGTGGGGCGCGGGCCTCGAATACCACATGGGCGTCGACCAGATGGCGATGGCGCTCATCCTGCTGACCAACTTCCTGATGCCGCTCTGCATCCTTGCGAGTTGGAACATCGAGAAGCAGGTGTCCGCTTACATGATGCTCTTCCTCGCGCTCCACACCCTCATGCAGGGCGTGTTCGGCGCGATGGACATCGTGCTCTTCTATGTCTTCTTCGAAGCCGGCCTCATCCCGATGTTCATCCTCATTGGCGTCTGGGGCGGCAAGAACCGCGTGTACGCAGCGTTCAAGTTCTTCCTCTACACGCTGATCGGCTCGGTGCTGATGCTGGTCGCCCTGATTTTCATGGCGATCATGGCCAAGTCGACGAGCATTCCCGATATTACCGCGTTCGCGCAGCAGGGCGGCTTCTCCAAGAACCTGCAGATATGGCTGTGGCTGGCGTTCTTCGCGTCGTTCGCGGTGAAGATGCCGATGTGGCCGGTCCACACATGGCTGCCGGATGCGCACGTGGAAGCGCCGACGGCGGCGTCCGTCATACTGGCGGCGGTCCTGCTCAAGATGGGCGGCTACGGCTTCCTACGCTTCTCGCTGCCGATGTTTCCTGACGCGAGCGCGTACTTCACGCCGCTCGTCTTCGTCATGTCGGTGATCGCGATCATCTACGCCTCGCTGGTGGCGTTCCGTCAGACCGACATCAAGAAGCTGATCGCCTATTCGTCGGTCGCGCACATGGGCTTCGTCACCATGGGCGTCTTCTCGGGCACCGAGCAGGGCGTGCAGGGCGCGATCTTCCAGATGCTCTCGCATGGCATCATCTCGGGCGCGCTCTTCCTCATCGTCGGCGTGATCTACGACAGGATGCACACCCGCGAGATCGCGGCCTATGGCGGCCTGGTTCACCGGATGCCGGTCTATGCGGCGATCTTCCTGCTGTTCACGATGGGTAACGTGGGTCTGCCCGGCACCAGCGGCTTCGTCGGCGAAATCCTGACCATGGTCGGCACGTTCCCGGTCAACGCCTGGGTGACCGCAGGCGCGGCGACCGGCGTCATCCTGTCGGCGGTCTATGCGCTCACGCTCTATCGCAAGGTGGCGTTCGGCAAACTCGAGAACCCGGCGCTCGCCACGATCACCGATCTCAACGCCCGCGAGTGGGCGATGTTCGTGCCGCTCGTCGTCGGCACGTTGGTCCTTGGATTTGCACCGATGATCGCCCTCGATTTCACCAAAGCGTCCACGCAGGCGATCCTCGCCGGCTACGACGTGTTCGCTGGGCGGTAAGTCATGGAAGCGGAACTCGTCTCCCGCCTGTCGAGCGATCTGGTCTGGATCCGTCCGGAACTGCTGCTGGCCGGCTTTGCGCTCTCGGCCACGCTGGTCGGCGCTTGGCTAGGCAATCGCGTGACTGGCCTTCTGTCCGGTTTGTGCGCCCTCGCACTGGTCGTCGCGGCCTTCTTTGCGTGGCAGATGCGCCCTGCGGAGCCGCACCTCGTGTTCAACGGCACGCTCAGCATCGACGGTTTCAGCGCTTACGCGAAGACCGTGATCGCGCTGGCCGCTGCTGCAACGCTGTTGCTAGGAACCGATCACTTCGCGCGTCGCAACGAGCAGCGTTTCGAGTTCCCGATCCTGATCGCGCTCTCGGCGGTCGGCATGTTCGTGATGGTTTCGGCGAACGATCTGATAACGCTCTACGTCGGCCTCGAACTTCAGAGCTTGGCAGCTTACGTGCTCGCTGCATTCCGGCGCGACGATGCGCGGTCTTCCGAAGCCGGCCTCAAATACTTCGTGCTCGGCGCGCTCGCATCTGGCCTGCTGCTCTACGGCAGCTCACTCATCTACGGCTTCACCGGCTCCGTCAGCTTCGACATCATCGCGGCGTCCGCGAGCGAAGGCGGACTCGGCGTGATCTTCGGCCTCGTGTTCCTGATCTGCGGTCTGGCGTTCAAGATGTCGGCGGCGCCGTTCCACATGTGGACGCCGGACGTCTATGAAGGCGCGCCGACGCCGATCACCGCGTTCTTCGCGGCGGCGCCCAAACTCGCGGCGGTCGCACTGCTCGCGCGCGTGCTTTACGGGCCGTTCGCCGGTCTCGAGGACCAGTGGCGTCAGGTGATCATGGCGCTTGCGGGGCTGTCGCTCCTGATCGGCGCGTTCATCGCGCTGGCGCAGACCAACATCAAACGCCTGATGGCGTACTCCTCGATCCACAACATGGGCTTCGCACTGATGGCGTTGGCCGCGGGGACCGAGAAGGGGGCCAGCGCTGCGCTCATCTACATGACGATCTATCTGCCCACGACGATCGGCGCGTTCGCGGGCATCCTCGCGATGCGGCGCGACGGCAAGGATGTGGAGACGATCGAAGACCTTTCCGGTCTCGCCTCGCGCAAGCCGTGGCTCGCGATGCTGCTGACGGTGATCTTCTTCTCTGTGGCAGGCATTCCGCCGCTCGCGGGCTTCTTCGGCAAGCTGGTGACGTTTCAGGCGGCGCTCGACGCCGGGCTCTGGCCGCTGGCCGTCATTGCTGCGCTCGCGACCGTGATTTCCGCCGCGTACTATCTCAACATCATCAAGGTGATGTGGGTGAATCCGCCGGCGCCTGCGTTCCAGTCTTCCGGCCCCACCATCGCCATGACGGCGGGTTTCGCGACACTGCTGATCTTCCCGGTGCTCGTTGTCGGGTTCGGCTGGGTGGAACAGGCGGCGATGCTGGCAGCGTCATCGAGCTTCCCGTGATCGATCCCAACGCGGCGCGCGTCACGTTCGACGAGATCGACTCCACGAACGCGGAAGCGGCGCGGCGCGCGAGCGCGGGCGATGTCGGTCCTTATTGGCTCGTCGCGGCAACGCAGTCGGCGGGGCGCGGCAGGCGTGGGCGAAGCTGGACCTCGGAGCCCGGCAACCTCTTCGCTACCTATCTCGGCGTTTCGGACCGTCCGCTCGGTGAAATCGCGCTGCTGAGCTTCGCTGTCGCACTCGCTGTGGCTGACGTGGCGGACAACGCGATCGGACGCCCGGCGGCACTGGTGAAGTGGCCGAACGACGTAGTGGTTCTTGGACGGAAAATTTCCGGTATCCTTCTGGAGTCGGGATCGCTTGGCGCGGGCCGCACGTGGGTTGCGGTCGGCATCGGCGTGAACATCGCGTCGGTTCCCACAGACGTTGAGCAGCCCATCGCCGCACTCGCGTCCTTTGCCGACGGCAAGGCAATCTCTGTCGACGGCGTCGAGCAGCTTTTGCGCAGGCGTCTGGGATTCTGGGCGGGCCGACTGGAGCGCGAGGGCTTTGCACCGATCCGCGATGCGTGGCTCGCCCGCGCGCATGGCATGGGCGCCGCGGCGACTGCACGGCTTGGCAACGAAGAAGTGACCGGCGTCATCCGCGGTCTCGGAGTCGACGGAGCCCTCGAACTGGAACTGCCTGACGGACGAACGCGCTTGATCACCGCCGGGGAAGTGTTCTTTGGCGCGCAGAAGGCAGCCTGACCCATGCTCCTCGCCATTGACGTCGGCAACACCAACACCAAGTTTGCGCTCTACGACGGCGCGTCGTGGCGCGGGCAGTGGCGCGTCTCCACGAACTCGGCGCGGACCGCAGACGAATATGCGCCATGGCTCTCCGCGCTGATGGGCTTTCAGGGCCTGTCCTTCGGCGACGTAAATGCGGCCGTCATTTCAACTGTGGTGCCGCAGGCGCTGTTCAACCTCCGCAATCTCATCCGCCGCTACATGAACGCCGAGCCGCTCGTCGTGGGTGAACCGGGCGTCAGTCTCGGCATTCCGTTGCGCATCGACAATCCGCGCGAAGCGGGCGCGGACCGTCTGGTCAACGCCGTCGGCGCCTTCATCGAGCATGGCGGACCGGCGATCGTCATCGACTCCGGCACAGCCACGACATTTGACGTCGTCGCCGCCGACGGCGGACTTGAGGGCGTGGTCATCGCGCCGGGGATCAATCTGTCGTTGCAGGCGCTGCACACCGCCGCCGCGCGTTTGCCCCGCATAGAAATCCGTGAGCCGCCGAACGGCGCGCTCGGCAAGAACACTGTGCACGCGATGCAATCGGGCATTTTCTACGGCTATGTCGAGCTCATCGATGGCCTGGTGACGCGTCTGAAGCGCGAGCAGGAGCCGCGCCTTGGAGGGCCAATGAAGGTAATCGCCACAGGCGGCGTCGCGTCTCTCTTCGAGGGCGCGTCGAAATCCATCGACGTCTATGACGACGAACTCACTTCGCGCGGCCTGCTCGAAATCTTCAAGCGCAACGGCGGCGTGATTTGAACGCGCCCGGCGCGACCGACGAACTCGTCTTCCTGCCGCTCGGCGGTTCGGGCGAGATCGGGATGAACCTGAATGCCTACGGCTACGGGCCTCCGGACAATCGCAAGTGGATCATTGTCGACCTCGGCATCACGTTCGGCGGGCAGGACACGCCCGGCGTGGACGTCATCCTGCCTGATCCGAGCTTTCTCGTGGACCAGCGCGAGAACATCATCGCGATCGTGTTGACGCACGCGCATGAGGATCACATCGGGGCCGTCGCGCATCTGTGGCCGCGCTTCAAGACCCCGATCTATGCGACGCCGTTCACCGCCTATCTCGTGCGCGAAAAGCTCAGGGAAAAGGGCCTCGAGACAAAGGCGCCGGTGACGGTCGTGCCGCTTGAGGGTCGTATCCAGCTCGGGCCGTTCGACATCCGCTTCATCACGCTCACCCATTCGATACCCGAGCCGAACGGTCTTGCCATCAACACGCCGCTCGGCATGATCTGGCATACGGGCGATTGGAAAATCGACGCAACGCCGCAGATCGGCGCGCCCACGGATTCCGCCTCCGTGCGGGCGCTGGGCGATGCGGGCGTGCTCGCGATGGTGTGTGATTCCACCAACGTGTTTGTCGAAGGTGAAGCGGGATCTGAAGAGGGTGTCCGGGAGGCGCTTGCCGAGACGATTTCCACGTTGAAGGGGAAGGTCGCCGTGACCGCCTTCGCGTCGAACGTGGCGCGGGTCGAGAGCGTCATCAAGGCGGCGGAAGCGGCAGGGCGGTCGGTGTGTCTCGTGGGGCGCTCGATGTTCCGCGTCGTCGGGGCCGCCAAATCCGTGGGTCTGCTCTCCGACGTGCGCGCATTCATCACGGAAGACGAAGCCAACAAGCTGCCGCCGGGCAACGTGCTCTATCTCTGCACCGGCAGCCAGGGCGAATCCCGCGCGGCGCTGGCGCGCATCGCGTCCGGCGAGCATCGCAACGTGAAGCTCTCGACCGGCGACAGCGTGCTCTTCTCCTCGCGCGTCATTCCCGGCAACGAGTCCGCCATCCACGCGCTCTGGGAACGGTTCAGCGAACGCGGCGTGGACGTCATCACCGACAAGCAGTCCCCGATCCACGTATCGGGTCATCCCGCACGCGATGAACTGCGCCAGATGTACCAGTGGGCGCGCCCGCACATCGCGATCCCGGTGCACGGCGAGCGCCGTCACCTCGTCGAACACGCCAAGCTCGCGCTCGAACTCCAGACGCCCCACGCTATCCCCGCGCGCAACGGCGACATCATCCTGATCGCGCCGAACGGCCCATCGGTCATCGACGAGGTCCCATCAGGGCGCCTCTACGTGGACGGCACGGTCACCCTCGAGTCCGATGACGAGGCGCTGCAGGACAGGAAGCGTCTCGGTACGGAAGGTGCGGTCCTCATCGCCATGACGATTTCGGCCAAGCGGCATGCCATCGTAGCGGGTCCTGACGTCCGTGTGCGTGGTTTGTCGGCGGCAGACGAGGAGGACCTTGAGGTTTTGCTCGACGACATGTCGCGCGTGGCGGAGGCGGCGTTCAACAAGCTGGCGGCGGCCGATCGCGCCGACGCCGAAGTCGCGGAAGCGGCGGTCATGAAGGCCGTGCGCCGCGCCGCTGAGCGAGCATGGGGCAAGCGCCCCATTGTCGACGTCATCATTATGGAAGCCTGAACCAGGAGGACACGCGCATGATCGGTCGGCTCAATCACGTCGGCGTCGCGGTGCCGTCCATCGAGGCGGCGAAGGCGACGTATCGCGATCTCTACGGCGTCGGCGATGCCGACATCACGGAGACGAAGGACATGCCTGCGCAGGGCGTGCGCGTGGCGTTCGTCAACGTGCCGAACAGCCAGATCGAGCTGATCGAGCCGCTGGGGGAGGCGTCGCCGATCATCAAGTTCCTCGAGAAGAACCCGCAGGGCGGGCAGCACCATGTCTGCTTCGAGGTGGCCGACATTCATGTGGCGAAAGCCGAGATGGCGGCGCGGGGGGCGACGGTCCTCGGCGAGCCGCGCATCGGCGCGCACGGGACGCTGGTGATCTTCGTGCATCCGAAGAACTCCAACGGCGTACTGATAGAATTGATGGAGACCCCCCAGGAAGTCCAAGGGGGGCACTGACGCATGGATCCGCTGCTCGCCGCCGCCACCTGGTTCATCATGTGGTGGATGTCCTTCTTCGTGATGCTGCCGATTGGGGTGAAGAACCTCGAGGAGGGCGGGGAGCTTGCGCCCGGGCACGAAACCGGCGCCTCTGTCGCACCGAACCTCAAGAAGAAGGCGTTCTGGGCGGTATGCTTGGCCACCCCGCTGTGGATCGTGCTGATGCTCGTTCTCAACGCCGTCTATTACAGCCGCTGAACCGGAGCCCCTGTTGAGCGATCCGACATCCGCACCGCCCTTCGGGGCCTTTGAACGCTCGCTGGCGTCCCGCTATCTGCGCGCGCGCCGGCAGCAGGGCGGCGTCGCGCTCATCTCGATCATCTCCTTCACCGGCATCATGCTCGCGGTGACGGCGCTCATCGTCGTCATGTCGATCATGAACGGCTTCCGCGAGACGTTGCTGTCGCGCATCCTCGGCGTGAGCGGGCATGTCTATGTCGATGTGCGCGGGCAGACGCCGGAGGACGTGAACACCTTCACCACGCGGGCGCGCGCCGTAAAGGGCGTCACCCACGTCGCGCCGATGATCGACGGGCAGGCGCTGGCGAGCGTGGAAGGCGGCGCGTCGGGCGTCTATGTCCGCGGCATTCGCGAAGCGGACCTGAAGTCACTTACCATCGTCTCGCAGCAGATGGCGCCCGGCAGCTCGCTCGATGCGTTCGACGATCCTGAAGATCCCAAGATCCTGATCGGTTCGCGCCTCGCGGCACAGCTCGGCGCGTTCGAGGGCGACAGCGTCACGCTGCTCTCGCCGAACGGTTCGGCGACCCCCTTTGGCGTCGTTCCACGTCGCAAGTCGTTCACTGTGGCCGGCCTCTTCACGGTCGGCGCTGCGGAGTTCGATGCGGCGCTCGTTTTCTTGCCGCTCGATCAGGCGCAGCTCTTCTTCGGTCGCGGCATAAGCGTCGACCGGCTGGAGTTGCGCATCGATGATCCCACAGAGCCGCTGCCGGTGAAGCAGGCCTTGCGCGCGAGCCTGCCGCCCGACGTGATCATCACCGACTGGAAAGACCTTCACCAGAGCCTCGTCACCGCGCTCATCGTCGAGCGCAACATGATGCGCATCGTGCTGATGATCCTCGTCGCGATCACCGCCATGAACATCATCACAGGTCTTGTGATGCTGGTGAAGAACAAGGGCCGCGACATCGCCATCCTGCGCACCATGGGCGCCACGCGCGGCGCGATCATGCGCATCTTCTTCCTGTCCGGCGCGTCCATCGGCGTACTCGGCACCATCGCCGGACTTATCGTCGGCACGCTCATGTGCCTCAACATCGGCGCCATCCAGGCGGGCATCGAGTTCGTGACGCGGACGCAGATATTCAACCCGGAGGTCTATTCGTTGTCGCGCCTGCCGGCAAAGCTCGACTGGGGCGAGGTCGGCATCGTCACGGTGTGGTCGTTGCTCATGTCGTTCCTGGCGACGTTGCCGCCAGCGTGGCGTGCGTCACGCCTCGATCCAGTGGAGGCGCTGCGCTATGAATGACGCCACGCTCTCCATTCGCGGTCTTGAGCGCCGCTTCGCGTCGGGCGAAGGCGAACTCGTCATCCTGTCCGGCGTCGATCTCGACGTGCGCGCGGGCCAGATGGTCGGCCTCGTCGGCCCCTCGGGTTCGGGCAAGTCGTCGTTGCTGCATGCGGCGGGTCTCTTGGAGCGGCCGACGGGCGGCGTCGTCTATGTGGATGGGGTGGATGCCTGGGCGCTGAGCGACGATGCGCGCACGGCGCTCCGCCGGCGCGAGATCGGCTTTGTCTATCAGTTCCACCATCTGCTCGGTGAGTTCGATGCGCTCGACAACGTGGCGCTCCCGCAGCTCATCGCCGGCAAGAAGAAGCGCGTGGCGCGGGAAGAGGCGGCGCGTCTGCTCACGCTCATGGGCCTCGGCGCGCGTCTCCATCACCAACCCGCTCAGCTCTCCGGCGGCGAGCAGCAACGCGTCGCCATTGCGCGGGCGCTCGCCAACAATCCGCGTCTGCTCCTGGCGGACGAGCCCACCGGCAATCTCGATCCCAACACGTCGGGGTCCGTGTTCCAGAGTCTCTTCGAGGTCGCGCGGAAGGAAGGCGTGGGCGCGCTGATCGCCACGCACAATCTCCAGCTGGCGTCCTACATGGACCGGGTCGTCACGCTGAAGGACGGCCACCTCGTGGACATCGAGCCGGCGTCCGCTCAGGGCTAGCCAAGACGCCTCGCCTTTCGCAGGATGTGCGCCAGGGAGGACTTGGATGAGACGGATCGCAACAGCGACCGCGCTCGCGCTGATGGCGGCCTGCACGCCATCCGCGCCGCAGCGCACGCCGGCGGAAGCCGCAGCCCACGCGCTCACACTTACCCCGAAGGATGCGCGGCTCGCCGACCTCTACGCGCAGTCCTGCAAGACCTGCCACACTGTGTTGGATACCAGTGCGCCACTGACCGGCGATCGCGACGCCTGGGACGCGCGCTGGAAAAAGGGGAAGCCGGCGCTGCTCACGAGCACCGTCGGCGGGCTCGGCGGCATGCCAGCGGGCGGTCAGTGTTTTTCCTGCACGCCGGCGGACTATGAAGCGCTGATCGCCTTCATGGCCGACCGTGAACACTAGGAGCAGGGCATGACGACGAGACGCACTGTCATCGCGGGCGCTGCCGGCGCAGGTGTCGCCGCCGTCGGCGGTGCAGTCGGATATCGCGCGTGGCGCGACCGCGAACCCGCGTCGCCTGCCGCGCAGGACAACGAAGGTCGCCTTCTCTGGCGCAACTGGTCCGGCATCCAGAACGCCTATCCGCAGCAGCGCGCCGCGCCCGACGGTGAAGAGGCGCTCGTCGGAATCCTGAAGTCGGCGCCGGGACCGGTGCGCCCTGTCGGCGCCGGGCATTCCTTTACCCCGCTGGTGCCGACGACTGGCACATTGCTGACACTCGACCGTATGAGCGGGCTCGTCTCGCACGACGCCGCCAATCACCGCGCCACAGTGCGCGCCGGGACGCGTCTCGGCGATCTCGGGCCGGCGCTGGCGGCGATCGGCCAGGAAATGGCCAACCTCCCGGACATCAACAAGCAATCTCTCGGCGGTGCGCTCGGCACAGGCACGCACGGGACGGGACGCACGCTGAAAGCCATCCATGGCGACGTGATCGCCTTCCGCCTGGCGACACCGAAGGGCGATGTCATCGCATGCGACCGCACGACAAACGCCGACATCTTTCATGCCGCGCGCGTCAATCTCGGCGCGTTCGGAGCGGTCAGCGAAGTGACGCTGCAGAACCAGCCGCTGAAGCGTGTGCTGAAGCGCACGACGGCGCATCAGCTCGATGCGATCATCGAGGACTGGCCCAACCTCATTGCACAGCATCGCAATGTCGAGTTCTACGCGATTCCGTTCACGGGGCTCGCGGCGCTGATCACGGTTGACGAGACGGACAGACCGGTCTCTCCGCGCGGACCAGATGCGGATGTCGATGCGGTGATGGAACTGAAGGCGCTGCGCGATCTGACGGGCTTCCTGCCCGGCGTAAGGCGCAGCCTCGCACAGTCGGCTTTCAAGGATGCGCCGCCGGAAGAAGCGGTGGACGAAGGCTGGAAGCTGCTCTCCAACGAACGTCCCGTGCGCTTCAACGAGATGGAGTATCACTTGCCGCTGGACGTGCAGATGACGGCGCTGCGCGAAGTCATCGCCGCCATCGAGAAGCATCGCCCGGACGTGTTTTTTCCGATCGAAGCGCGCGTGATAGAGAAAGATGACGCCTGGCTGTCGCCGTTCTTCGAACGCGTTTCGGGATCCATCGCGGTGCACGCTTATTACAAGGACGACTACCGGTTCCTGTTCGATCTCGTGGAGCCGATCCTGCGCAAGCATGGCGGACGTCCGCACTGGGGCAAGCTGCACTCACTGAAGGCTGCGGACTTCGCGACGCTCTATCCGCGCTTCAAGGATGCGGCGGCTGTGCGCGAAACGCTGGACCCGGAAGGGCGCATGCTGAACGATCATCTGCGTGCGGTGTTCATCGATGGCTAGGGGTTGGACACGTCGCGCGGCCCTGTGGGGCGGCGGCGCAATCGTTCTTGCGGGAGGAGGCGTCATGGCGATGCGCAAACCGGATCGTGGCGGCCCGCATGATCCGTATTTCCAGAAACTCACGACGGCGCTGCGCGATGGCGGTTTTTCGCGCCCCACACTGGTCGTCGATCGCGCGCGGCTGGATGCCAACATCGCGGCGGTGCGTAGAACGCTGAACGGTACGGGGCTCGCCACGCGCGTTGTCGTGAAATCCCTGCCGGCGCACGGGCTGCTGGATGCCGTTTCACAAGGCGTTTCGACAAACCGCTACATGGTCTTCAACGGGCCGATGCTCGTCGAGATGGCGCGCGCAAAGCCGGACGCCGACTTTTTGCTCGGCAAGCCGCTCCCCGTCGCCGAAGCGGCGCGTGTGATGGATAGGTTGGGGCCGTCATCGCCCCAATGGCTCATCGATACGCCGCAACGTCTCGCGCAATACGCGGAACTGGCGCGCGCGAAAGGCGTGACACTGCGCGCGAACTTCGAGGTGGACGTCGGCTTGCACCGCGGTGGCTTCGCGCGTGCCGAAGACCTCGCTGCAGCAGTTGACGGCGCGCGCGCAGCTGGCGCCACGGTGACGGGCCTGATGGGCTACGATCCCCACGTGCCGAAGATGCCCGATCCGGCGCGCGCCTACGCGTCCGTGCAGACGGGATACGATGCGTGCAAGGCAGTGTTGCTGGAAAAACTGAACGTCGATCCGGCGACGCTCACGCTCAACTCGGCCGGCAGCCCGACCTATGCGCTCCACGCAAAGGGCACCGCCGCCAACGAAGTCGCCATCGGCTCGGCGTTCGTGAAGCCCACGGACTTCGACCTGAAAACGCTGGAGCATCACACGCCCGCCGCGTTCATCGCGACGCCCGTGATCAAGGCGCTCGCCCGCGCTGACGTGCCAGGGCTGGAGCAGGCGTCGGGCCTCTTCAACTTCTTCGATCCAAACACGAAGCGCGCCGTGTTCATCCACGGCGGTCACTGGCTCGCCAAACCGGAATCGCCGCCCGGGCTCGAATACAGCGCGCTCTTCGGCCGTTCGAGCAATCAGGAATTGCTCACGGGTTCGGATGCCATCGACATCCGGCCGGACGACTACGTCTTCCTGCGCCCCACGCAGAGCGAGGCGATCTTCCTGCAGTTCGGCGACATCGCTGTGTTCGACGGCGAGAAGATCAGCACGACCTGGTCGACATTTCCGGTGTCGGCCTGATCGCTCAACCTTGGCGCTTGATCGCCGTCGGCGACAGGCGGCGCTCCAGGTACGCGCTCACCTTCGCCTCGACATCCGGCAGGTAGTCGACCGACTTGTCCGCCGGGTTGCGATAGAAGTGGTCGGCGCCTTCCACCGGTTGGTGGTCGACCTTGATGTTCTTCTGCGTGCGGATCTTCGAGACGACACGCTCCACATCCGACGGCGGCGAGACGCCGTCCTTCGTGCCGTACACGATCAGACCGGACGCCGGGCAGGGCGCGAGGAAGGAGAGGTCGTAGTGGTTCGCCGGAGGCGAGATCGCGATGAAGCCGTCGATCTCGGGCCGACGCATCAGAAGCTGCAGGCCGATCCAGGCGCCGAACGAATAGCCCGCCACCCAGCACTGCTCGGCGTTCGGGTTCATGCTCTGCAGGTAGTCGAGCGCCTGCGCGGCGTCCGACAGTTCGCCCATGCCGTTGTCGAACACGCCCTGGCTGCGGCCGATGCCGCGGAAATTGAAGCGCAGGGTCGCGAACCCGAATCGGGTGAAGATCTGGTAGAGCTGTACCGTCACCCGGTCCTGCATCGAACCGCCCGCCCGGGGATGGGCATGGAGGATCAGGGCGATGGGCGCATTCTCCCGCTTGGGCTCCGCGTACCGGCCCTCAACGCGACCGGCGGGACCGGCGAAAATGACTTCAGGCATGCGTTTCAGAACCTCATGGCGTCGGGTCGCCGCAGATGCGGATTTCCGCCGGGTGAATTGTTGACCTTTTTAGTAGGACATCCTACTTCACGAGCAGTGTCGCGACGGCGCGTGCCTTACCACAATGGTCACACGCGGTGCGAGGTTTTCCCGCACGCTCGGACGTTCCGGGCAGGCGGAACCGGTCAGGACCCGTTCCATGAGACTGACATCGAAGGGCCGTTATGCGGTCATGGCGCTCGCCGACCTCGCCGCCAATGGCGGGGAGGAGCGGGCCGTACCGCTTCAGGAGATTTCCGAACGGCAGGAGATTTCGCTCTCCTATCTGGAACAGCTCTTCGCGCGCATGCGGCGCGCTGGCCTTGTCGGCGGCGTGCGCGGGCCGGGCGGCGGCTATCGGCTGGCGCGCAAGGCCGGTGAGATCGCGATCTCGGAAGTGATCGCGGCGGTCAACGAGCCGATCAAGACGACACGCTGCCGGGACGGTTCGCTGAAGAGCTGCCAGGGCAAGTTGGGTCGCTGCATCGCACATGATCTGTGGGACGAACTCGGACGCCAGATTCACGTGTTTCTGGAGGTGGTGACGCTTGAAGACGTGATCACGCGCCGTGTGCTTGGTCGTGCCGGCGCGCCGGGCCTTGCCTGCTTCGCACAGGCGGAGTGACGTCATACGCATGACCGACCGTATGGCCTATTGCGACTACAACGCCACAGCGCCGGTTCGTCCGATTGCGGTCGCAGCTGTTGCGCGTGCGCTCGAAGCGGGCGGTAACCCATCTTCTGTTCACGCAGCCGGACGCGCCGCCAAGGCCATTCTTGAGGGCGCGCGCGAAACGGTCGGTCGCGCGCTCGGTGCGCGCGCACGCGATGTGGTCTTTACCAGTGGCGCCACGGAAGCCTTGCACCTTGCACTGGAAGCCGCGCGCGACAGCTACGGCGACCTGATCGTTTCCGAAATCGAGCACGACGCGCTCTGGGAAGCGACGCGCAACGCCGATGAAATGGCGCCGCTGCGCGTGACGGCGGATGGTGTCGTCGACCTCGCCCATCTCGATGAGTTGCTGGAGAGCGCCAAGCGCCCGCTCGTGGCGGTCATGCTGGCGAACAACGAAACGGGCGTCATTCAGCCGGTCGCGAAAATCGCGGCGCGCGTGCGCGAGGCCGGCGGGTTGTTGCTCGTGGACGCCTCGCAGGCGGCGGGGCGCATACCGGTAGACATTTCGGCGCTCGATGCGACCTACCTCGTCGTATCCAGCCACAAGATGGGCGGTCCGCCCGGCGCTGGCGCGCTCGTGTTGGCGACAGGCGCCCCGTTCACCACCACGCGGCGCGGCGGCGGCCAGGAGCTGGGCCGCAGGCCAGGCACTGAAAATGTCCCTGCCGTCGCCGGATTTGCAGCGGCGTTCGACGCCAGCGTCGACGCGGAAAGCACCCGCAGCGCGGCCTTGCGCGATCGGTTCGAGCAACAGCTCATTCGCCGACACGCTGATGCGCTGATCTTTGGACAGGGCGCACTGCGGTTGCCGAACACATCGCTGTTCGCGCTGCCGGGCGCCCTCGCCGAACTCGCCCTGATTGCGCTCGACCTTGAGGGCGTCGCGCTCAGTTCCGGCGCGGCGTGCTCGTCGGGCAAGGTGAAGTCGAGCCGTGTGCTCGCTGCGATGGGCGTGGCGCCGGCGTTGGCGAAGAGCGCGTTGCGGGCGAGTTTCGGCTGGGCGTCGAGCGAGGATGATGTGGATCGCCTGCTGGCGGCGCTCGACAAGGTGCGCGCGCGCCTCGGGGCCCTTGAGAGTGTAGGCTGATGGCGAAGGAAGGGATCGATCTCGCCACTGTTGACGCCGTGCGCGGCCTGGAGTCGGAAAAGTACACGGCCGGCTTCTCGACGGACATCGAACAGGAGTTCGCGCCGAAGGGCCTGAACGAAGACACCGTGCGCTTCATCTCCGCCAAGAAGGAGGAGCCGCAATGGCTGCTCGACTGGCGGCTGGACGCCTTCGCACGCTGGAAGACGATGACCGAGCCGACCTGGGCGATGGTCCGTTACCCGCAGATCGATTATCAGGACGCCACCTACTACGCCGCGCCAAAGAACGCCGCGAAGTACAAGTCGCTCGACGAAGTCGATCCAGAAATCCTTGAGACGTACAAGAAACTCGGAATTCCGCTGCGCGAGCAGGCAACGTTGCTGGGCGTGGAAGGCGCGCCGCGCGTCGCGGTGGATGCAGTCTTCGACAGCGTGTCGGTGCTGACCACCTTCAAGAAGGAGCTCGCGGCCGTCGGCGTCATCTTCTGCTCGATTTCCGAAGCGGTGCGTGAGCATCCGGAACTGGTGAAGAAGTATCTGGGCACAGTGGTGCCGACGACGGACAATTTCTTCGCGACGCTCAACAGCGCGATCTTCTCGGACGGCTCGTTTGTCTATGTGCCGCCGGGCGTGCGCTGCCCGATGGAACTGTCGACGTATTTCCGCATGAACGCGCAAGGGTCGGGGCAGTTCGAGCGCACGCTAATCATCGTCGACAAGGGCGCCTACGTTTCCTACCTCGAAGGCTGCACCGCCCCGATGCGCGATGAAAACCAGCTGCATGCGGCAGTGGTCGAGCTCGTCGCGCTGGAAGACGCCGAGATCAAATACTCCACCGTGCAGAACTGGTGGCCGGGTGATTCCGACGGCAAGGGCGGCGTCTATAACTTCGTGACCAAGCGCGGCGATTGCCGGGGCGCGCGTTCGAAGATCTCCTGGACGCAGGTGGAGACCGGCTCCGCGATCACCTGGAAGTATCCGAGCTGCATCCTGCGCGGCGACGATTCCAGCGGCGAGTTCTACTCCATCGCGATCACGAACGGGCGCCAGCAGGCCGACACCGGCACCAAGATGATCCATCTCGGCCGCAACACGAAGTCGCGGATCATCTCGAAGGGCATCTCGGCCGGCCGCGCGCAGAACACCTATCGCGGCCTCGTCTCGATCCATCCGAAAGCCGCCGGCGCGCGCAATTTCACGCAGTGCGACTCGCTGCTCATCGGCGACCGTTGCGGCGCGCATACGGTGCCTTACGTCGAAGCGCGCAACGCGAGTGCGAAACTCGAACACGAAGCGACGACGACGAAGCTCTCCGAGGACCAGCTCTTCTACATGCGTCAGCGCGGCATCCCGGAGGAAGAGGCTGTCGCGCTTCTGGTGAACGGCTTCGTGCGCGACGTGCTGCAGCAATTGCCGATGGAGTTCGCAGTGGAGGCGCAGAAGCTGGTGGCCGTCAGCCTGGAAGGTAGTGTGGGATGACACTCCTGCGCGCCATCGACCACGTGCAAATTGCGATCCCGCCCGGAAGCGAGGAGAAGGCCCGCGTGTTCTACGGCGGCTTTCTAGGATTGGCTGAAATCCCGAAACCCGAAGAACTCGCGAAGCGGGGCGGCGCATGGTTTCAGGCGGAAGGCTTTCAGGTTCACCTCGGCGCTGAGAACGCGTTCCGCCCCAATGACAAGGCGCACGTGGCGTTCCGTGTTGATGACGTCGCAGCACTCGCGGAACGGGCGCGGGCCGCTGGCTATCAGGTCCGCGATGACGAAGACCTGCCGGGTTTCATTCGCGCCTACATCTACGACCCATTCGGCAATCGGCTGGAATTCCTGAGACCGTCCCATGCTTGAGATTTCCAACCTCCACGTCGCGGTCGGCGGCACCGAAATTCTCAAGGGACTTACGCTCGCGGTGCCCGCCGGCGAAGTGCACGCCATCATGGGCCCGAACGGCGCCGGCAAGTCGACATTGTCGTACGCGCTGACGGGCCGTGAAGGGTATGAGGCCTCCAGGGGCTCGGTGACGCTCGACGACGTCGATCTCCTCGCTATGTCGCCGGAGGCCCGCGCCGCGAAGGGCGTGTTCCTGTCCTTCCAGTACCCGCTCGAAATTCCCGGCGTGCCGACGATGACGTTTCTGAAGGCCGCGCTCAACGCACAGGCCAAGGCGCGCGGCGAAGCCGACGTCAGCGCCACAGAAATCCTGAAGCGCGTGCGCGCGCGCGCCGAAGAACTGCGCATCAGCCCGGAAATGCTCAAGCGCCCGCTCAATGTCGGTTTTTCCGGCGGCGAGAAGAAGCGCATGGAAATCCTGCAGATGATGGTGCTCGAGCCGCGCTTGGCCATCCTCGATGAAACCGACTCCGGTCTCGACATCGATGCGCTGCGTATCGTCGCCGAGGGCGTGAATGCGCTGCGGTCTCCCGATCGCGCCATGCTCGTCATCACGCACTACCAGCGCCTCCTCGACTATATTCGACCCGACAAGGTGCATGTGCTCGTCGGCGGGCGCATCGTGGACACGGGCGGACCTGAACTCGCGCTCGCGCTTGAGAAGGACGGGTACGACAAGTACCTCGCCGCCGCGTGATGGCTGGAACCGCTCTCCCGACGCGGCGCACGGAGGCGTGGAAGTACTCCGATCTCGCACGCGCGCTGCCGGGCGTGACGCTGTCTGCGCCGACGGATACTGCACGGATCATCGAGGCGCTGGCGGGTAGCGTCACGCATATCGATGTTCCCGCCGAGACAAGCGTCCTGTCGGTCGACCGCTTCGGCGCGGACGCGATGGAGGCGCGGGCCTTCGCCGCGCATGTCAAGGCGGGCGCGACGCTCACGCGCGTCGTCGTGCAGACCGCGACAGACGGCGTCCCGCTGGGCGCCGTCCGCGTGCGCCTGGATGCCGGCGCGACGTTCCGACAGTTCATCTACGCGGAGGGTGCGAAGCTCGCGCGGTTCGAAACCGAAGTGTCGGTGGAAGGCGCGGGCGCACATGTCGAACTGAACGGCGTCTATCTCGTCGACGACGGACGACACGCGGACCTGACAAGCCAGGTCATCCACGCGCAACCCGGCGGCGAGACGCGACAGCTGATCAAGGGCGTCGCACGCAAGGGTGGGCGCGGCGTGTTCCAGGGCAAGATCCTCGTGGCGCCGCATGCGCAGCGGACCGATGCGCGCCAGAACCACCACGCGCTGCTGCTCGAAGATGGCGGGGAGGTCTTCGCCAAGCCGGAACTGGAAATCCACGCCGACGACGTGCAGTGCGCGCACGGCAACACCGTCGGCGGTCTGGACGCCGATGCGCTCTTCTACATGCGCCAGCGCGGCCTTCCCGAAGCGCAGGCGCGCGCGCTGCTGATCGAAGCCTTTCTCGGCGAGGCCGTGAGCGCGTCCTTGCCGGACGATCTTCGTGCAGAGATTTTGCAGCGCATCGGGTCATGGCTCGGAGCGTCGCAATGAGCTTCGATGTCGCCGCCGCCCGCGCGCAGTTTCCCATCCTGTCGCGCACCGTCCACGGCAAGCCGCTGGTCTACCTTGACAGCGCGGCCTCCGCGCAGAAGCCCGACGCCGTGATCGACGCGATGACAGCCGTGATGCGTGGTTCCTACGCGAACGTGCATCGCGGTCTTCACGCGCTCGCCAACGAGACGACGGAAATCTATGAAGGCGCGCGCTCAGCGGTTGCGCGCTTCATCAACGCGCCGGCCTCCGAGACCATCGTCATCACCAAGGGCGCCACCGCCGCGATCAACATCGTCGCCGCCGGCATCGACATCCGTCCCGGCGACGAGATCGTGCTGTCGGTGATGGAGCATCACTCCAATATCGTGCCGTGGCATTTCCTGCGCGAGCGCAAGGGCGCGGTGCTGAAATGGCTCGATGTCGGCGACGATGGCGAGATCGATCTCGACGCGCTCGATGCGCTCATCGGCCCGCGCACACGCATGGTGGCGCTGACGCATATGTCGAACGTGCTCGGCGTGAAGACGCCGGCGGCCGATATCGTCCGCATTGCGCACGCCAAGGGCGTGCCGGTTCTGCTCGATGGCTGTCAGGCTGTGGTGCACGGTGCGGTCGATGTGCAGACGCTGGACGTCGACTACTACGCCTTTTCCTCGCACAAGATTTACGGCCCCACTGGCATCGGCGTGCTGTACGGCAAGCCCGATCAGCTCGCCGCGCTCGCGCCCTTCGAAGGCGGCGGCGAAATGATCGAGACGGTCACGCAGGACCGCATCACCTACAACACGCCGCCGCATCGGTTCGAGGCGGGCACGCCGCCGATCATCGAAGCCGCCGGGCTGGGTGCAGCAATCGGTTGGCTCAACGCCCAGGATCGCACCGCCATCGCCGCGCACGAACACGGTCTCTGCGATCGGCTGATGGATGGCCTGCGCGGACTCAACTGGATCCGCCTTTACGGGCAGGCACCGGACAAGGGCGCCATCGTGGCTTTCAATATCGACGGCGCGCACCCACATGATGTGGCGCAGATCGTCGATCGCCAAGGCGTCGCCATCCGCGCGGGCCACCATTGTGCGCAACCGCTGATGGCGCGGCTCGGCGTGTCTGCGACGGCGCGGGCGAGCCTGGCGCTCTACAATACCGCCGAAGACGTGGATATTTTTCTCGATGCGCTCGTGAAAGCGCGCAAGATGCTGGCCTGAACGATGACCATGACCGAAACCGAAACCACGCTGCCGAAGGAAGAACTCGCCCGCCTGACGGACGAGCTGATCGCGCAGTTCAAGACCGTGTTCGATCCGGAAATTCCGGTGGACGTCTATGAACTGGGCCTCATCTACAAGGTGGATGTGGACGACAACTATCACGTCGATGTCGAGATGACGTTGACGGCGCCAGGGTGTCCGGTCGCCGGCGAAATGCCGGGCTGGGTCGAGGAAGCGGCGCTCAAGGTCGAAGGCGTGAAGAGCGCCAAGGTCAACCTCGTCTTCGATCCGCCGTGGACGCCGGCGCGGATGAGCGACGAGGCGAAACTCGAACTGAACATGCTGTGAGAGGCTGAACCGATGGTGCGCCGGAGACCGAAAGTCGTCACGCTGACAGACGCCGCCGCCGATCAGGTGAAGGCGATCATGGCGTCAGCGCACAAGCCCTATCTGCGCGTCGGCGTGAAGAACGGCGGCTGCGCGGGCATGGAATACGTCATGGAATACGCGGATGCGCCGGAGCCGCTCGACGAGATCGTCGACGACAAGGACGTGAAGATCCTCATCAAGGCGAACGCGGTGCTTTTCCTGCTCGGATCGACGATCGATCACGAGACGACGAAGCTCGCCTCAAAATTCGTGTTCCGGAATCCGAACCAGACCGACGCCTGCGGCTGCGGCGAGAGCGTGACGATCACACCCGCGAAGGAAGACGCCTAGGATCCTTTGAACTTCGCCGGGCGCTTCTCCAGGAACGCGGCGACGCCTTCGACGAAGTCTTCCGTGCGGCCCGCGTCGCGCTGGGTGATGCGCTCGAGATGCAGCTGTTCCTTCCAGTCGTTGTCGAGGGAAGCCCAGCCGATCTTGCGGATCATGGCCACGGAGGCCGGGCCGCTGGCGAGTCCGGTGGCAAGCTTCTTGGCTGTGGCGAGCAGTTCGCTGTCCGGCACGCAGCGGTTGACCATGCCCCATTCGAGTGCGGTCTTGGCCGGCACCTTCTCGCCGAGCAGCATCATCTCCATCGCGCGCGCGCGACCGATCATGCGCGGCAGGAGGTAGGTCGAGCCGCCATCCGGCACGAGACCGATGCGCCGGAACGCTTGCAGGAAGTAGGCGCTTTCGCCCGCGACGATCAGATCGCCCATGAGCGCGAGCGAGCAGCCGACGCCGGCGGCTGCGCCGTTCACGGCGGTGATGAAGGGGATCGGCAGGTCGCGCAGGCTTGTGACGAGCGGATTGTAGGTGCTTTCCAGCGCCGCGCCGGCATCGCGGGGACCATCGCCGTCACGCGTCGCGGGGCCGCCGCCCGAGAGGTTGGCGCCGGAGCAGAAGCCGCGACCTTCGCCCGTGAGAATAACCGCGCGCGCCTCGCTTTCGGCCTGCTTGAAGGCGGCGGTGAGATCCTGCGCCATGTCCAGGCCTGCGGCGTTCATGGTGGCGGGGTCCGCCATCGTCAGAATGGCGACGCCGTCTTCGAGCGCGTAGCGGACTTTGGTCATGAGGCTCTCCCTTGGGCCCGGGAGAATAGGGCGCCCACCGGAGCGGGCCTAGTCGTCACGCCGCGTCAAGCGCCGCTTGGTCGGACTCGGTGGTGACCCGGTTGCGGCCCGTGCGCTTGGACACGTAGAGGCACGCATCCGCGCGTTCGATGATGGACGTGGGCGTCTCGTCTATCCGCGCCTGGGCGACGCCGGAGGATACCGTAATGCGGCCGAGGTCTTCGCCGGTGGATTTGCGCACCAGCGTCTTGGACTCGATCATCTGGCGGATGCGTTCGGCGAGATCGCGGCTTTCGCTCAACGCCATGCGCGGAATGACGAGAGCGAATTCCTCCCCGCCGTAGCGCGCTGCAAGGCCGCCGGGAGGCGCGAAGCGCTGCAGGATGGTGGCGACAAAGCGGATGATCTGGTCGCCTGTCTGATGGCCCCAGGTGTCGTTGAAGCGCTTGAAGTGATCGATGTCGCAGAGCAGCAGGCAGAACGGCGTGCGCTCGATGCTCGATTCCCGCAGGCGCGATCGCAGCGTTTCGTCGAAGAGCTTGCGGTTGGCCAGGCCGGTGAGACTGTCGGTCATCGCTTCGGCGCGGACCTGACGCAGCGTGCGGCGCATCCCGTCCATTTCCGCGCTCGATTTCTGGAGCTGGCTGGAGAGTTCGCGGTTCTGGGTGGACATGCGCATCGTCGCATCCGCGATGCCGGCGATGACTTCGCGCAGCGCGTCAGCTGCTACGCCCTGTTCAAGCCGCTTCGCGGCGGAATCGAGTTCGGCGCCGTAGTCGGAGGCATGTTCGCCCGCGGAATTGATCGAGGCGATGACGCCGTTCAGTTCCCTCGCGATACGCTCGCCCGTTGCGACCATCTGCGCAGTCAGGCGGGCGTTGGAGAAATACTTGTCGTGCAGCTGCTGATTCACGTCGTCGGTGAACACTTCGCCGCGCGCGATTCGGGCGTCGATCTCCTGCCGGAGGTCCGCAAGTGCGCCGAGCCGGTATGCCAGCCAGACTTCGTAATTTTGTGCAGAGGGGAGGATCTGCTTGCCGCCCATGAGCTCGACGGTTTCGTGCCCCATCGCCAGAGCTTCGGAAAAGCGCATTGAGAGCAGGCCGTCGGTCACGCGAAAGAATCCAAACTAGTTGAAACTGCCCAGACCATTAGGGCCCGATGGGTGGACGAGAGGTAAACGGCCGTAAACGACGTGACCCAACGGCATAGCTCAAACGGGGTGGCGGCCATTTGCGCTCGAACCCGCCAGCGGCCTAACGTGCGCCTTACGGACGCCGGAGAGCGGCCCGAGGGAGATCTCCGATGAATGCGATGAACAGTGTGACCGGCGAGGATGCCAAGCGCCGCATGGCCGATATCCTCGTCCGCCAGAAGGCCGCGCACATCCGGGAGGGCGCGCCGAGCCTCGCCGTACGGACTGACCGGCTGAGCCGTTGCATCGCCTTGCTCGTCGATCACGCCGATGAACTCGTGGAGGCGCTCGACGCCGATTTCGGCGCCCGCTCCAGGGACGCCAGCCGTTTCACTGATATTTCGGGCTCTATCGGGCCGCTGAAGTTCGCCCGCGAAAACCTCGCCAAATGGTCGCGCCCGGAAAAGCGCAAGGTCGAGGCGCCGCTCGGTCTGCTTGGCGCCAAAGCGGAAGTGCGCTTTCAGCCGAAGGGCGTGATCGGCATCATCAGTCCGTGGAATTTCCCGGTGAACCTGACGTTCGCCCCGCTCGCAGGCGTGCTGGCGGCCGGCAACCGCGCGATGATCAAGCCGAGCGAACTCACACCCACCACGTCTGATGCGATGCTGCGTCTCTTCGATCTCTATTTCGACGAGGAAGAGATCGCGGTGATCACAGGCGGGCCTGATGTGGGCGGCGCGTTCGCGGGGCTCTCCTTCGATCACCTCGTCTTCACGGGCGGCACCTCGATCGCCTATCACGTCATGCGTGCGGCGGCGGAGAACCTCACGCCGCTGACGCTAGAACTCGGCGGCAAGAGCCCCGTATTCGTCGGCAAGTCGGCCGACATGGCCAAGACCGCAGCGCGCGTCATGGCCGGCAAGACGTTGAATGCAGGCCAGATTTGCCTCGCGCCCGACTACGTCATGGTGGCCGAGGACCAGCGCGATGCATTTGTGCAGGCCGCCACCGGCGCGGTGGCGAAGATGTTCCCGACCATCAAGGACAATCCCGACTACACGGCCATCATCAACCAGCGCCACTACGACCGTATTCGTGGCCTCGTGGATGACGCACGCGCCAAGGGCGCCATGATCGTCGAGATCAATCCGGCCAACGAGGATTTCAGCCAGCAGGAGCATCGCCGCATTCCGCCGACGCTCGTGCTCGATGCGACCGACGACATGAAGATCATGCAGGATGAGATCTTCGGCCCGGTCATGCCGGTGCGCACCTACAAGGGCATCGACGACGCCGTCGCCTATGTGAACGCCAATCCGCGTCCGCTGGGTCTTTACTATTTCGGCGAGGATGAAGCCGAGCAGGAGAAGGTGCTCAACCAGACCACGTCAGGCGGCGTCACCGTCAACGACGTGATCTTCCACGTAGCGCAGGAAGATCTGCCGTTCGGCGGCGTGGGTCCGGCGGGCATGGGCGCCTATCACGGGCGCGACGGCTTCTACGAATTCTCGCACAAGAAGGCCGTCTACAAGCAGATGAAGAACGAGATCCTGGCCATGACGCGTCCGCCCTACGGCGCGGCGTTCCGCAAGACCGTGGCCGGGCGCATCAAGAAATAGGGATCAGGTTTCCGTGGGCTCGCGGCGCGGTGCGCTGCGGGTCAGGAACGCGGGCATAGCGTCGCCGAAGCCCATGACCTGACGATCCTCGCGGTCGCCACGGTCCCCACGGTCGCGATTGTCGCGCTGGCGCGGTTCACGTTCACGCGGCTCCCTGTCACGCGGCGGGCGACGCTCTTCGCGCGGCGCTGCGGCTTCCGGCGCTTCACGGGCGGCGCGCGGTTCGCGGGCCTCCTCTGGCTCGCGTGCCGGACGCGGTTCACGTGCCTCTGTCGGTTCAAGCGCCTGCGTTGCTTCGGCCGTGGGCTGATCCTCGCGGCGACCGCGCGCGGGGCGGCGTGAGCGTCGGGCGGGGCGTGGTTCGCCGGCGTCAGCGGCGGGCGCCTCGCTGGGCTCCACGGTCTCAAGCGGTTGTGTGGAGGCTTGGGGCCGTTCCGGATCGCGCTTCTTAAAGCGGTCCTTGCGACCGCTGCGCTCGCGACGGAGCTCTTCGGCGCGGCGACCACGGCCGCCGGTGTCGGAGCCGTCGCCGAGGCGTTCGGTCGGCACACCCTCGATCGTCACCGGCTCGATCTTCTGGCCAATCAGCTTTTCGATGGGGCCGATGGCGCGACCATCTTCCGGGCCGACAAGCGTGAAAGCTTCGCCGGAGCGGCCCGCGCGGCCCGTGCGACCGATGCGGTGGATGTAGTCTTCCGCGTGACGCGGCGGTTCGAAATTGAAGACGTGGCCGACGTCGGGAATGTCGAGCCCGCGCGCCGCGACATCGGACGCCACCAGCAGTTTCAGATCGCCGGCGCGGAAACGATCAAGAGTCTTGGTGCGCAAGGACTGGTCGAGATCACCGTGGATCGGTGCGGCATCGAAGCCGTGCCGCGCGAGCGACTTGGCGACGACGTCCACATCCGTCTTGCGATTGCAGAAGATGATGCCGTTCTTGATCGGCAGGGATTCAAGCACCGCGCGCAGCGCCGCACGCCGCGTGCGCGGATCGCCGCTGGGAATCGGAACCACGCGCGCCGTAATGGTCGAGGCCATCGACGCGGGCTTGGAGACTTCCACCTTCACCGCGCTCGACAGGAACTGGTCCGTCAGGCGCTGGATTTCAGGCGGCATGGTCGCGGAGAAGAAGAGAGTCTGGCGCGTGAACGGCGTCATCTTGAAAATGCGCTCGATGTCCGGGATGAAACCCATGTCGAGCATGCGGTCGGCTTCGTCGACGACCATCACCTGCACGCCATTGAGCAGCAGTTTGCCGCGCTCGAAGTGATCGAGCAGGCGGCCCGGCGTCGCGATCAGCACATCGACGCCTTGCGCGAGCAATGCGTCTTGGTCGCCGAAGGAGACGCCGCCGATCAGCAGGGCCATCTTCAGGTTGTGGTACTTGCCGTACTTGGTGAAGTTCTCCGCGACCTGCGCGGCGAGTTCGCGCGTCGGTTCGAGGATGAGCGTGCGTGGCATCCGCGCCTTTGCCCGGCCGCGCGAGAGGATCTCGATCATCGGGAGCGTGAAGGAGGCGGTCTTGCCGGTGCCGGTCTGGGCGATGCCGAGGACGTCGCGGCCCATCAGCACGTGGGGGATGGCCTGCGCCTGGATCGGGGTCGGCACGGTGTAGCCGGACTCAAGGACGGCGCGGAGGAGATCGGGGCTGAGGCCCATGTCCGCGAACGTGATGTCCGAGGCGATCGGGGCGTCGGAAGACGCCGGTATATCAGTCATGAAGGTTTCCAAATTGGCGCAATGCGCCGAGGGGGCGTGGCTTGGTGGGCCCGCCGCACGGAGGTTAGATGAGGTTGGAAGCCTCCAAAGTCAATGCGGAGGCGCAACAACGGGGCGTCAGACGTCGATTTCCTCGACGAAACGGGCGTTCTGCTGGATGTAGTTGAACCGCAGCTCCGGCTTTCGTCCCATCAGGGTTTCAACAAGGTCCTCGAACTCCGGCGCGTCTTCGGCATCCAGGACCACCCGCGCGAGCGTTCGGGTCTTCGGATCCATCGTCGTTTCCTTCAACTGCGCCGGCATCATCTCGCCGAGACCCTTGAAGCGACCGATGTCGACTTTCTTGTTGGCGAACGTGGTGCGCATCAGCTCGTCCTTGTGCGCGTCGTCGCGCGCGTAGACGTGCGCCTTGCCGGTGGAGATGCGGTAGAGCGGCGGCAGCGCGAGGAAGAGGCGGCCAGAGCGGATCAGCCCCGGCATGGACCGGTGGAAGAACGTGATCAGCAGCGAGGCAATGTGCGCGCCGTCCACGTCGGCGTCGGTCATGATGATCACGCGCTCGTAGCGCAGGTCATCGAGCTTGAACTTCCCGTTCACCCCGCAGCCGAGCGCGAGCGTGAGATCGGCGAGTTCAAGGTTTGCGGAGGCCTTCTCGCCGCCGGCGCTGGCGACGTTCAGGATCTTGCCGCGCAACGGCAGGATCGCCTGGTTGTTGCGGTTGCGCGCCTGCTTGGCGGAGCCGCCGGCGCTGTCGCCTTCGACGATGAAGATTTCGGTGTCGGTGGAATCGCCGCGCGCGCAATCGGCGAGTTTGCCTGGCAGGCGCAGGCGACGCGTCGCGGACTGTCGCGCGACTTCCTTTTCCTTGCGGCGTTTCAGGCGTTCTTCGGCCTGGCCGATCACCCATTCCAGCAGACGATCGGCTTCCTTCGGCGCGGCGGTCAGCCAGTGCTCGAACGGATCGCGCACGGCCTGCTCGACGATCTTCGCCGCTTCCGTGGTGACGAGGCGGCCCTTGGTCTGACCTTCGAATTGCGGATCGTGGATGAACACCGACACGAGCGCGGCTGACGTGTTCATCACGTCGTCCTGCGTGATGAGGTCGGCCTTCTTGTCTTTCTTCAATTCGCCGTAAGCGCGCAGACCCTTTGTGAGCGCCGCGCGCAGGCCGTTCTCGTGGGCGCCGCCATCGGCGGTGGGGATGGTGTTGCAGTAGGACCGCAGCATGCCGTCGGCTTCGCCGAAGCCGTCCTCGACCCACGCCACCGCCCACTCGACCTTGCCGTGGCCGATGTCCTTCACCGTGCGACCGCAGAACGGCTCGGTGGTGACGACGCGCTTGTCCTTGATGATCTCGGTGAGGAAGTCCTTGATCCCGTTGGGGAACTTCAGGACCGCTTCAGCGGGCGTCGGATCGTTGTCGCGCAGGCGCTCCGGCGCACACTTCCAGCGGATTTCCACGCCGCGCTGGAGATAGGCTTTCGAGCGCGCCATCTGGAACAGACGCGCGGGCTTGAACGCCGCATTCGCGCCGAAGATTTCGGGATCGGGATGGAAGCGCACCGTCGTGCCGCGCCGATTGTGCGCGACGCCGATTTCCTTCAGCGCGCCGAGCGGCAGTCCCCGGGAATAGCTCTGCGCGAAGAGACGACGATCGCGGGCGACTTCAACGTAGAGTGAATCAGAAAGGGCGTTGACGACGGAAACGCCCACGCCGTGCAGGCCGCCGGAGGTTTGATAGGCCTTGTCCGAAAACTTGCCGCCCGCGTGCAGCGTGGTGAGGATCACCTCCAGCGCCGACTTCTTCGGAAACTTCGGGTGCGGATCGACCGGGATGCCGCGGCCGTTGTCGGTGACCGACAGCGAGCCGTCCGCCATGAACTCCACCTCGATGCGGTCTGCGTGGCCCGCGACTGCTTCGTCCATGGAGTTGTCGAGCACTTCTGCGAAGAGGTGGTGGAGCGCGCGCTCATCGGTGCCGCCGACATACATGCCGGGCCGGCGGCGCACCGGCTCAAGGCCTTCAAGAACCTCAATGTCCTTGGCCGAGTAGGCGTTAGGAGCAAACTCCAAGGCGTTCTGCCTCACCGCGTTCGATTTCGACATGAAAGGCCCTTTGGCACGAGTCCGGAGAGTGCGCCATGGACTCGGTGTGCCAAGTGTTAACGGCGCACACAGTCTTGCGGCGGCGCGAGGCGGCGGCATGGCGGGATTGGGGCATTGCGTGCTTTCGCCGCAACAGCGCCTCCCCATGGCCTCCAAATGACTGAACGGTCACGCCACGCCGGAACGGGACGCGCCCATGAACGCTTCACGTCCGCTCGCCACTGGGCGGGTCGCTTCAGGGAGCACCACCATGAAAGTACTTGCAGCACTGACCGCACTCGCGGCGGTGATCGGACTGGCCGCGCCGGCGCACGCACAGACCGGCGCGTATGCGAACGGCGGATACACGCACTACGACGCTGGCGACGTCACGCTCGGCGGAGTCACCGGGCGCGCCGGCTATCGGTTCCATCCGAACTTCGCTGTGGAAGGTGAAGCCAGCTTCGGCGTGAAAGACGACAATATCGGCGCGGCAACCGTGGAACTCGATCACGCCGTCGGCGTGTTCGGCGTCGGCATCCTGCCGCTTGCGCCCAACTTCGACGTGTTCGGCCGCGTGGGCTACGGCCAGGTGAAGGCGTCAGCGTCCATCCCCGGCGTCAACGTTTCCGCCGATGAGGACGGCGTCGCCTACGGCGGCGGTGCGCAGTTCATGTTCTCCGAAAAGTTCGGCGTGCGCGCCGACTACACGCGTCTCGAAGGCGAGGACGACAGCGTCGACACGGTGTCGGCGTCTGCGGTCGTGAAGTTCTGATCGACGGACCAAGCGTCGAAATGAAAGGGGCCGGAGTCTTGCGACTCCGGCCCCATCCCATCTCCCCCGAGGAGATCCCCAGTCGTTCTACGACTTGAAGTACATGTCGAATTCCACCGGATGCGGGTGCATGCGGTAGCGGTCGTTTTCTTCGCGCTTCAGATCGAGATAGGCGTCGATGAAATCGTCATCCATGACGCCGCCCTTCTTCAGGAAGTCGCGGTCCACATCGAGCGAGTGGATCGCTTCCTCAAGGCTGCCGCACACTGTCGGCACTTCCTTCAGTTCCTCCGGCGGCAGGTCGTAGAGGTTCTTGTCCAGCGGCTCGCCCGGATGGATCTTCTTCTCGATGCCGTCGAGACCCGCCATGAGCAGGGCCGTATAGGTGAGGTACATGTTGCCGGCCGGATCGGGGAAGCGGACTTCCACGCGCTTGGCCTTGGCGCCGGTGCCGTGTGGAATGCGGCACGACGCGGAGCGGTTGCGCGCCGAGTAGGCGAGCAGCACGGGGGCTTCGTAGCCCGGCACCAGACGCTTGTATGAATTGGTCGTCGAGTTTGCGAACGCGTTGATCGCCTTCGCGTGCTTGATGATGCCGCCGATGTAGAAGAGGCATGCTTCCGAGAGGCCCGCGTAGCGGTCGCCCGCGAACGTGTTCTGGCCCCCTTTCCAGATCGACTGGTGGACGTGCATGCCCGAGCCGTTGTCCTTGTAGTAAGGCTTCGGCATGAACGTCGCGGTCTTGCCGTAGCTGTTGGCGACGTTGTGGATCACGTATTTGTAGAGGTTCATCGCGTCGGCCATGTGGACGAGCGTGTTGAACTTTAAACCGAGCTCATGCTGCGCGGGCGCGACTTCGTGGTGATGCTTTTCAACCGCGAGGCCGATTTCCTTCATCACCGCCAGCATCTCGCCGCGCATGTCCTGCAGCGAGTCGATCGGCGGGAGCGGGAAGTAGCCGCCCTTCGGGCCGGGGCGGTGCCCCATATTGCCGGACTCGTACGCCTTGCCGGAATTCATCGGCAGTTCGGTGGAGTCGAAGCTGTAGCCGGTGTTGTTCGGCTCGGTGTTCCAGCGCACGTCGTCGAACACGAAGAATTCGGCTTCCGGACCGAAGTACGCCGTGTCGCCGAAGCCGCCGGACTTCACGTACGTCTCGGCCTTCTTCGAGATTGAGCGCGGGCAGCGCGAATAGGGCTGCAGCGTGCCGGGTTCGAGAATGTCGCAGAAGAGCGCCAACGTCGTCTGCTGGAAGAAGGGATCGATATGGGCGCCGGCCGTATCGGGCCGCATCACCATGTCGCTTTCGTTGATGGCCTTCCAGCCGTTGATCGACGAGCCGTCGAACATCGTGCCTTCGGTGAAGTAGCTCTCTTCGAACATGTCCACGTCGAAGGTGACGTGATGCATCTTGCCGCGCATGTCGTTGAAACGGAGATCGATGAACTCGACCTCCTTTTCCTTGATCAGTTTCATTACGTCGCTGGTAGCCGACATCTTTCACCATCCTCCTCGGTCCGGACTTCTCCGATCCGGCCGCAACAAACAAAAAGTTGGACGCAACGGGACCTATACGGCCTGCGAACCGGTTTCGCCGGTGCGGATACGGATCACGTTGGAAACGTCCATCACGAAGATCTTGCCGTCGCCGATCTTGCCGGTCTTGGCCGCCTTCTGGATCGCCTCAAGTGCGCCGTCGAGCTGGGCGTCGTCCACGACGACCTCGATCTTCAGCTTCGGCAGGAAATCGACGACGTATTCTGCGCCGCGATACAGTTCGGTATGGCCTTTCTGGCGACCGAAGCCCTTGGCTTCGACGACGGTCATGCCCTGCAGGCCGATTTCCTGAAGAGCTTCCTTCACCTCGTCGAGCTTGAAGGGTTTGATGATGGCTTCGATCTTCTTCATGGCTTGACGCCTTCCCTTGCAGCTCAGCGCGGATTGTCTCGGCCCGCGTGTCCGGGAACAGGGCAAAGGACAATCCGGAGGCCCCGTCAACAGGGGGTGATGGGGGGGGCGTGGGG
>Ga0163151_10000606_pt1 | contig 62727 bp, 57 predicted proteins | sample OliLakLV19MP5IB2_FD_145596 | JGI IMG/M metagenome (GOLD analysis project Ga0163151, IMG submission 145596) | Freshwater microbial mat bacterial communities from Lake Vanda, McMurdo Dry Valleys, Antarctica - Oligotrophic Lake LV.19.MP5.IB-2 | ecosystem: Environmental > Aquatic > Freshwater >... | reverse complement strand
AGCCGGCCAGGCTCGCGTTCACGGTCTGAACGCTCTGTTCGACCCGGCCCAGCTTCTCCCGTATCTGGCTCTGGATCTCCTTGCGTTCGCGAATCTGCTGAGCGCGCTCGGTGACGAGCTGGGCCGCCACTTCCGCCCGCTGGCGCGCCTCCTGAAGGAACTTTGAAAAATCCTGGATGCCCGCTGAGATGTTCTGCCCGTGCTGCGCGAACTGGCTCAGGATCTTCACGGCGCGGTCGAGGCCGCTTTCTGAATCGATATCAAGTCGCTTAAGTTGACCGCTGAGACGGACCAGCTCAGTGAAATCATTGTCGAGTTTCACGGCCGCGCGGCCAAAATCAGAGAGGCTTTCGAGTTGAAGGTTCGCCATGGGTTCAGGTCTCCTCGCGATATTGTGACGATTTGTACATGAATCGAAGCCAGAGCGCAAAACGCCTGTGGACAACGTCCGATGGGCGAAAGCTTGAGCTGATACTTTGTCGACCTTTTCCCCGACGGGAAAAGGATAATGGGCGATGCCCAAGCGATTCAAAAAGATTTACATCGAGATCAGCAACGTCTGCAACCTGCAATGCACGTTTTGCCCGGAAGTCGTCCGCGGCAAGAAGTTCATGGAACCCGCCCTCTTCACGACGACAGCGACGGCCGCCGCGCCTCTCACGGACGTGGTGTGCTTCCATCTCATGGGCGAACCGCTCCTCCATCCCGAGTTTGAATCCTACCTGAACATTTGCGGCGGCCTCGGCCTTCGGGTTGAGCTGACGACCAACGGCATCCTGCTTGACGGGAAAAGGGCGGAGGCATTGATGAACCCGGCGCTCAGTCAAATCAATTTTTCCCTCCAGAGTTTCGAGTCCAACTTTCCGGACCGGGACAATTCCGACTACCTTCACCGGATTTTCAGTTTCACCCGGCGGGCTCTTCTAGAGCGTCCGGCCCTGTACATCAGCTACCGGCTCTGGAATAAAGGCGAGCCCGGAGCGAATGAGTCCAATGGTCGAATGATTGAGAAAATCCGGCTGGGTCTGGAGGTTGGTTTCAAGGACGTCCCTGGGAAGAAAGGCCTGCAGATCAAAGGGCGCGTCTATCTTCATCGCGACATCCGCTTTGAGTGGCCTCATCCCAGCCATCCCGTTCGTAGCGAGAAGGGCTTCTGCCACGGTCTCTCGTCCCACATCGGGATCCTGGCCGACGGAACGGTCGTCCCGTGCTGCCTGGACAAGGAAGGCGTGATCGATCTCGGCAACTGCGGCACAAGGCGCCTGACTCAGATTGTCGACGGCAAGCGCGCGAAGGCGATCCGCATAGGGTTCCAGAACCGGACGCTCGTGGAAGACCTCTGCCGGAAGTGCACTTTCATCGCCCGCTTCGACGACGCCGCCCACGGCGTAAAGCCTCAGTTCACTGAAGGATCCAGTTCCGTCACGGGCGCGGGTCCGGTGTCCAGCGCGGGCTCCGTTTCATCGGTGACCGTATAGTCCGGTTCGCTTTCCGCGTCGGGCACGGGGTCACCGTCCAGAAGCTGCTCCTCCAGGGACGGAGCCGCGATCGTTTCCGATGAGATCTCCGGCACCATGAATCTCGCTCTCACCATCCGGTCGTAAAGAATCGCCTTCCGCCCGGCCATGAACTTTTTTTCGCTGAGAGGATTCCAGCGACGCGGGTTCGGGAGAATCGCCGCCAGGGCAATCGCTTCCTCGGGCGTCAAATCGATGGCCGGTTTTTTAAAAAAGTACCACGACGCGGCCTCGGCCCCATAAACCTGAGGTCCCCACTCCACGACGTTCAGGTACAGCTCAAGGATCCTGTTCTTCGGCAGCGTCCTCTCGAGCCGTCGCGTCACAAGCGCTTCCTTCGCTTTGCGGAGCAGGTTCTTATGAGAGGAGAGGAAAAGGGTCCGAGCGAGTTGCTGCGTGATCGTGCTGCCGCCAAACGCCCAGCGCTTCCTTTCCCAGTTGACCCGCGCCGCGCGTTTGATCTGTTCCACGTCGAAGCCTTTATGCTGGAAGAACGTGTCGTCCTCCGAGAGCACCACCGCGTGAACCAGGTGAGGCGAAATCTGGTCGAGGCGGCGCCAGGTCATGATCGACCGCGGCTTTTTCCCCAACTTCCGGACCTGTTCCTCCCGGAACATACGGATCGCTGACGTTCCGGGGTTTTCTTTGATCAGTTTACTCGTATCCGGCAAATCGGCGAGGTACCACAGGGCCGGGAACACCAGGACCAGGAAGACGATCAGGAATATTTTAAAGAGGAGACGGATGGCGGCACTTCCCTGGAGCGCTGTTGGTGCTCTCGACGATCATTTTCAGCGTCGCGATGTAGACGGCCGATCGAGGGATCAGGGCGCCAGCGTCTCGGCATTGATGACAGGCGGGAGTTTCGCGGAGCACCGAGGACAGACGTTGATGCCGACCCGGGCCTCCGAATGACATTGGGGACAGGTCCGCGTAACGGTTGAATGCCGCGAAGCGGCCGCTTTTCTTCTGGGAATGATGAGCGCGGCGAGAAGGCCCGCCACAGGCGAGAGAATCAAACTCCCGACGAAAAAAAGAAAAGCCGATCGGCCTTTGTTGGAAGCGACGATGGCGGCCAAACCACTCAGAAGAAACCAGACAACGACCAACCTCACGCTTCCGCCCAGCTACCGCTTGCGCAATAACTCGAGGAACTTGCTGTCGGTCGAAAGGATCAGCCGCGTGTCGGCCCCCAGCGATTTCCGGTAGGCTTCAAGCGTCCGGACGAAGGTGTAGAACTCGGGATCGGCGCCCATGGCGGCCGCGTAGGTCCGGATCGCCTTGGCGTCGGCCGCGCCCTTGATACGCTGCACGCTTCGATAGGCTTCCGATTCAATCTGCTGCAGATCCTTCGCGATCTTTCCTTCGATCTTCGCCTGCTCGCCTTTACCGACGGACCGTATCTTCTGGGCGATGCGCTGACGCTCGGAGATCATGCGCTCATAAACCTTCGCTTCCACGCTCTCTTCGTAGGCGATCCGCCGAAGCTGAACGTCGACAATCTCGATGCCGAACTCCTTGAGTCCGGCCCGAGCGCGCTCGATGATGATGCCGCTCAGCGCTTCACGACCCACGAAAATGGGATCAATCTCGCCGACGACTTCCTCTTCCTCCCGTCCTGGCTCCAGTTCGCCCTTCTCCTGAGCCTTGAGGCGATCTTTCATCTTCGTGAGGATGGCGTTGCTGTTGCGGACCGCTTCAACGAGGTTGTTGTTCGAGATCGTATCACGCGTGACGGAATCGAGAATACCGTCGAGGCGGAGCCGCGCGCCGTCTTCGGTTTGGACGGTCTGAATGAAGAGAAGCGGGTCGGAGATTCGCCACCGGGCTGTGGTGTCGACCTGGATGTACTTTTTGTCCTTGGTCGGGATCTGGTTCGGATCGCCGTCCCAGTTAAGCATGCGCTTGTCCAATCTCCGGACTCGTTGGACAAACGGGAGCTTGAAGTGAAGGCCCGCCTTGTTCACCTGCGCCACCGGGCGACCGAACTGGGTGATGACCGCCTGTTCCCATTCCCCGACGGTATAGGCGGACGCCATCACCAGAAATGCGGCGGCGGCCAGGAGAGCAGCGAAAATGGCTGAACGGCGCGTCATCGGGCGGCCTCCGGTGCCGCAGGTGCTGCGGGTTGCGACGGATTCTGGAAGATGGGCAGAAGGCCTTTTACGCCCGTGTCGACGATCGTCAGCTCTTTGAAGCGGCCGTAAAGTTCTTCCATTGTTTCGAGATAGAGCCGCGTGCGGGTCACGCTGGGCGAAATTCGATACGCCTCAAGGACGGCGCGGAAAGCCGAGGCGTCGCCCTCGGAGCGGTTGACGACGGCCGTCGCGTAACCCTGGGCGTCGCTGATCGACTTCTCCGCCTTGCCCCGCGCCTCGGGAATCACGCGATTGTATTCCCGCTCGGCGTGGTTAATGGCCTGTTCCTGCTCTTGTTTGGCCGCGTTGACGTCGTTGAAGGCCGGGCGAACTTTCTCCGGCGGATTCACGTCCTGAAGTTTCACGGTGACGATGCGGATGCCGATGTCATAGCGATCAAGGACTTCCTGGGTCAGGCGGTGTGCTTCCTCGGCGATTTCGGCGCGACCCACCGTCAGAACGTCGGTGACCACGCGGTCGCCGACCACGCGTCGAAGAACGGATTGCGAGATGTCCCTCAGGTTCGTGGTGACCTCGCGCGTATTAAACAAGTACTTCTTGGCGTCAGCGATCTGGTACTGCACGATCCACTCGACGTTCGCCACGTTCAGGTCCCCGGTCAGGGTGAGAGATTCGGCGGTGAGCCCTTGCGTGGTGTAATCGGAGCGCCCCCCAGTGGCTCGCCCCTGCGTGCGGAAGCCGAACTCCTGCTGGAGGATGACTTTCGTCTTCACTTTGACGGCGCGATCGACGCCGAAGGGAAGCTTGAAGTGGAGGCCTGGCGGCTGCGTGCCGACGAATTTCCCGAAACGAAGGATAACGGCCTCTTCGCTGGGTTCGACGGTGTAGATGGAGCTGAAGAGCGTAAATACAAGGAGCACCACGCCCGCGATCGCCGGAATGAAACGGGCGCCGTCGCCCGCGCCCAGTTTCCGCGAAAGCACGTTAAGCAGTTCGCGGATATCGTCTTTAGGTTGATCGCCCCATTGTTCCATGACGGGAGACTATAAAGTTCCGAGCAGGAATGTGATCAAACGGAAACCGCAATAAATTACGCCCGCGACCACGGCCGCCAGCGTGAGGTTCACCGCGTATTTGACCACCTTGTAAAGAAATACGTTCGACTGCTTCAACGCTTTGGTCTTTCCCAGTATCGGGGAAAGCGAAGAGAAAACGATGTTGGACAGCCCCCGCTTATCGCCATCCAGGTTGGGCACCACGGTCATTCTCATGAGCCCCTTATAAAGCAGGTTGAGGAACGCTCCCAGGAAATTCATCGGACGATTCACGTCACACATCAGGATAATTCGGTCCTGATCGGAATCGTTCCGTGCGTAGTGCAGGTACGTCTCGTCGAACAGCAAAGCGCCGCCGTCACTCCAGGCGTATGTCTGTCCGTCGACGTTCAGGAAGCATCGCTCGGAATTAGGCGTCATCAGACCGAGGTGATAGCGGAGTGAGCAGGCGACCGGGTCCATATGCCGCGTGAGCTGCCCGCCCGCGGGCAGCAACGAGAACATGGCGCCGTTGATTGTGGGGACGCGCTTCAGCACCTCGACGGTTTCCGGACAAAGAAGCTTCGCCGATTCATGCGTGTGTCCATACCACGTCACGTAAAACTTGCTCCAGCCGTATTTGAAAAACGTCCGGAAACCGATGTCGAATGACGCGTTGGAACCCGCCTTGGTCGTGGAATCAAAGTAGCCATGCTTGTACAACTCCACGGCCTCTTTCCGGATGATGGGCCAGTTCTCACGGAGCGTTTCCAGCTCGCTGAAGTTCTTTAGCTGAGGCAACGCGACGCGCGCGCGACTTTCACTGAACATGTAGAGAAGACAATTGAGCGGCGTAAAAATCGGCCATCCCTTGCGCAGGTATTCGCTGAAGCTTTCAAAGCGAACGTCACCGCGAAGTCGGTAGACGTAAAACAAGGAAGCGGCGATGTGAATCGCTATGGCGATGAACCCGATGGTAATGAGTGTGGCGCTGGCCGGCATTTACCCAACCTCTATCCTGACGTCTTTTGACAATGTCAGAAGAGACTGACAGATACGCCGCCGGCGAACAAGTTCTCCCCTCACTCCTGATCCTTCCGAATAATCCCGAGTGGCGGCATGCGAAGCTGTCCGCGTCCGAGAAACGCTCCGGTTGCCGCGCTCAACATCACCAACGCCGCCATCCCGGTCACGGCAGTGCCCGGATCCGGCGAAAACGCGATCTCGAACAGAAAGCGACTGACGAGGAAAGCGGCAAGCAATCCAAGAAGCAAGCCCGCCACGGCTGAAAACAATCCAATCAATCCGTACTCGATGAGATGAATCTTCCGGATCAAATGGCCTGGCGCGCCGAGAATGCGCAGCAGCGCCGTTTCGCGAATGCGTTCGGTCCGGCTGGCAAGGAGCGCCCCCGCCAGGACCATTACCGCCGAGGCCACGACGAACAGGGCCATGAAGTTGAGGGCCAGTGCCACTTTGTCGAAGTACCGCCGCAACGTTTCAAGAACCATTCCCAGGTCCACCGTGGACACGTTGGGGAACGCGGCGCGGACTGCTCTTTGGATGGTCCCGATCTGTTCAGTGGAAGCGGCATTGGCGAGAATCACGTGGAACTGAGGCGCCTCCTCCAACACGCCGTCCGGAAAGACAACGAAAAAATTAGGACGAAGCTGAAACCAGTCCACGCGTCGCAAGGCGGTCACCGCGGCACGAATCACGGTCCCCTGAACGTTGAAGGCCAGTTCATCTCCCAACGAAACGCCCAGATCCTCCGCGATGCCCTCCTCGATGGAAACCGGCACAACATCGTTACGCGAAGAACCCGGAGGCCACGCCCCCGCAACGAGGTGCTCGGATGGCGCCACAAAATTTCTATAGGTCGACCGATATTCCCGTCGTCGGGCCCAATCGGCAATGTCCGGACCCAGTGGTTGCCCCTTGATCCCTTGGATACGCATGGGAACGAAGGCTGCTCGTTCCAGCACGTTCGCCTTTCGGTCTCGAAGGAGCGCGCTCAGGTCGTCCACCTGGTCTTTTTCGACATCGATGAGCGCCAAACGCGGCTGATCGCCCCCGGTCGACAATGCGATGTGCCTTAAAAGCGAGTTGTTGAGAAAACCGACCGTGAAAACAAGCGCCCCGCCCAGGCCGAGCGCGGCTACCAGCACATGCGTTTGGTTGTGAGGCCGGAAGAGGTTCGCCAGACCGTGGCGCCACGGGGCTGGCCACGTGGACGGAACGATCGCGCGCAGCCAGACCAACGACAGCTTCGTGATCAACGAAAGGACGATGATCGCGGCGGCCATGCTCAGAGGAACGGCGGCGGCGAGCGTCGCTCGATGGATAACGCTCTTGGCGAAAAGGAAGACCAGCGTCGTCGTCAGCAAACCGACCGCCCAGACCGCAGGGTCCCGCAGCGGCGCCTCGCCGGCGTCAACGTTCATGCGAAAAGCACCGAGAGGCGACGCCCGTCGCAAAGGCAATAACGGCAGCAGGGCGAACAGGAAGGTGAGGGTGAATCCGACCACGATCCCTTTGATCAGCGACGACCAGGCGATAAAGAAAGGAATGTCGATGCGAACGAAGTGATCGAGGAGCGACGGCAACGCCGCCTGCAGGCCGAGCCCCAGGGCTCCTCCCAGAACCGAGGCTGCCGCGCCGAGAAAGAGGCCTTCGGTTGCGAAAACGGCCAAGGTTCGGCGGGCCGGAGCGCCCAGACACCGAAGCGTCACCGCGGCGTCGCGCTTTTCGCGCGCATAGACATACAGGATGCAGGCCACGCCGATCCCGCCCAGCAGCAGGGCGACAAGCGACGCCATTTTGAGAAACCGATCGGCGTTCTCGAGGCGCTTTCCCAGGGATCGCTGGCGGTCAGCCACCGTGCTCACCCCCCACTGGGCAGACTCTTCTTTCGATCGGAGAAGCGAAACCAGCGATTCCAGATCCGAGTCCTGGCTCGTTTTGAAATAGCGCTTATGCCGCGCCAGACTCGCCTCCTGAATCAATCCCGTTGACCCGAGGCGGGACAGATCGATAAAGGCGCGCGGCGCGGAAAAAATCGAGGCCACCGCTTCGCCCGGCACCAGCTCAAGGGCGCCGGTGATGCGAAACTTCGCCTGCCCAATTTCCACCGTTTGGCCCGGTGCGAGGCCGAGCTCGGCCATCACGTTTCTTTCGATCAAAATGCCAGGGGAATCAAAAATAGCGGAAAAGACATTGTCCGGGTCCGTCGCGACGTCCCCATAAAAAGGAAAACCGCGCTCGACGGCGCGGACCTCGAGAAGGCGCGAGCCACCACCCTCAGGAAAGAAAGCCACCGTGGTGAGCTCCGCTTCGCTCAGATGCTGATAAGGGAGAGAAAGAAACAGGGCCTCTGCTTCGGCATCGAAGGGCCGTCGGCTGCGAACCACGACGTCCGCGCCCACCAGGGGTTTGGCCTGCACGCGCAAAGCTTCCTGCAGGTTATGGTGAAACGAGCCAGCCGCGACGAGGGCGCCGATGCCGATGGACACCGCGCAGGCATGGAAGAGAAGGCGCTTCCAGTTCCGGCGCGCGCTCCGCCAGGCCATGAGGAGAATCCAGCCGCTAGTGAGAGGCATCCGAGACCAGGATTCCGCCTTTGAGTCGAAGGATCCGGCCCGTTTGCTCGGCAAGCTCCGGATTGTGCGTGACCAGGACGAGCGTGAGGCCTTCCGTTCTGTTCAGTTCGAACAGGAGCTGGACCACGTGGGCGCCAGTTTCGGAATCGAGGTTTCCGGTGGGCTCATCGGCGAAAAGAATCTGGGGTCGATGGATGAAGGCGCGGGCGAGGCCGACGCGCTGCTGTTCGCCTCCCGACAGTTGTGACGGGAAATGGTTCATACGGTCCTTCAACCCCACCCGCTCCAGCCATTCTTCCGCGCGCGACCCGGCGGAGCGCTGGCCCAGCAGTTCCAGGGGGACCATCACATTTTCCTTGGCGGTCAGCGTGGGTAGCAGACGAAAATTCTGAAACACGAAGCCGAGGGACTCTCGTCGAAACCGGGCCCGGTCTTCTTCGGTGAAGCCGTCCATCGCTTGGCCCGCGATACGGACGGTTCCCCCGTCTGGGCGGTCCAGGCCCGCGCAGAGGCCGAGCAGCGTCGTCTTGCCGCTGCCTGAGGGGCCCATGATGGCGCAGGTGGAACCCGCCGCCAAACTGAAAGTCACCTGGTTGAGGACCGTGAGAAGTGTGTTCCCGCTTTGGTACCGTTTGGTGAGTTTGTCGACGTCGAGCGCGATCGGAGAGTCCATGCGTGCCTTTATAACAATTGTGGTTTTGGCCTGTACGGCTTTTACCGCCGGGGCGGCCGACGCACCGACGTCTGTGCAACGCAAGGCCATTTTATTTTTTGGCGACAGTCTCACCGCGGGATACGGGCTGGCGCCCGAGCAGAGCTATCCCGCTCTCGTTCAGAATAAAATTGATGCGGCCAAACTTCCGTTCAATGTCGTGAACGCCGGGTTAAGTGGAGACACAACCTCTGCCGCCGTTGGGCGCTTGCGGTGGGTCATGCGGCAGAAAGTCGATCTGGTCGTGCTCGCCTTGGGCTCCAATGACGGTTTGAGAGGAATTCCGCCGGAGACAACGGCCAAGAATCTGCAAACCATGATCGATTTCGTGAGGTCGAAGGATCCCGGCATCCGGATCGTGCTGGCCGGAATGAAGATGCCGCCCAACTATGGTGCAACGTATACGCGGCAATTCGCCGAGGTTTTCCCGACATTGGCGAAGAAAAACAAGACCCCGTTGATTCCTTTTTTGCTGGAAGGGGTCGGCGGCGTGCCGGAGCTCAATCTGCCCGACCGCGTTCATCCCACCGCGAAGGGCCACACACGAATTGCGGAAACCGTGTGGAAGGTGCTTTCGCCGATCCTGAAGGCGATGGCCCGGGCCTGACGTCGGTCAACCGCCAACCGCCGAATGGTCCCAGGCCCGGCCGGATTACCTTTCGCTTCGTTTCAGCAATGCGGCTTCCAGGTGCCGGACGTTCCGGCGCCGTTCGGCGTGCCGCTGATTCAGATCCACGATCGTGTCGAGCGCGTTGACCACGTCGGGTCCGTTCTTCACGCCCCGTCCATACTCGTCCAATGTTCCCCGAAGGTACCGGCGCCCGAGCTCCAGTTGCTTTTCACTGGAGCGGACCAGGTCCAGCTCGTGCTTAAGCTCCTCGAGTCGACGCACCTGATCGGCGGCCGCCGCCTCTTCAAAGTAGCGTCGCTGAAATTCTTTGGCGTCGGCCTGCCCTAGAAAACTTCGCTGCAGAAGCCGCGACCGCCCCCCGTCGAACAGAGGAAGCTCGAGCCGCCCACCAACGAACTTGTCATCACGGTTAGACCGTTCTGAATATTCCCGGTCTCTGATCGTATAGAGCGCGTAGCCGCCATAGACGTCAAGCGTCGGTGCCCACCAGGACGACAACCGCGCCTGAACCCGAGCCGATTGCCGGGCCGCCTCGGCCTCCAGAACGTCCGGCGTCGTAGTCAGGCTCGGCGCCGGGAAGTTGAAGGCATCCGGTTTGATCGGATTCTCCGACGGCGTGTCGAAACGTGTTCCAACCGGAGAGCCGACGATCGGCGCCAGAGCCGCTTCAATGATAACCAGCTCATGGACAAAACTGTGACGACGCTCTTCGAGCTGGACGCCGTGAAGCTCGAACTCCACCTGGTCGGTCCCGGTCGTCAGGCCCCGTTGAAGTCGGCGCTTCGCCGAAGCGAGATTTTCCTCATTCCGCGCGATGGCAGACGTCAGGACCTCAATCATCTCGCGGTTAAAGACGAGGTCCCAGTAGTGCTTTCGGGCCGCCTCAACCGCCTCGCCGACCGTCCGAACGAACTGCGCTTGGGCCGACTGGATATTCGCGTCCGTCAGCTTCTCTTCCGCCTTATCCCGTCCGCCCCGATAAACATTCGCTCGCGCCTCAGCCGCACCGAAAGGCTGGTCCTCGCGGTCGAATGTGCCGGTTTCGAACGACTCGTAACCCGCTTCGGCATGAACCCGAGGCAGGAAAGAGCGCCTCAGGCCTCCCGAACGCTCGACAGCTGCTTTTACGTTCGCATCGGCGGCCTTTGCCTGGTTATTCCGCTCCCGTACGAGCCTGGGAAGGTCCTCAAACGAAAGCCGGACGGATTCGCCACCGAACGCGAGCGAGCCGGCGCCGAGGAGGCCAAGAACTCCCCCCAGCGCCAGAACGAAGTGAGTGGCCGGATTGAACGCGCGGGTCGGCCGCATGATCAGTCGAGATTATCGAACGCGGCCAACAGCGCGCGGGTGCCTTCCGTAAAGGTCACGTCGATGTTGAATGGCTTTCTTGCCGGCTTCGGCGATTTGCCCGTGAAGGCGCCTTCAGCCAGGTTCAGGGTGAACGGCACGGTGGTGGCCTTTCCTTTCGTATGCGTTTCCACAACGCCCTTGGCCGATTTGCCTAGTTTGGCCGTGTCGAGCGGATTCATCTGCTGGTCATAAAGGTAGACGCTCACCTGGTCGTCTTCGGAGCGCACCAACTCCGCTTTGTAAACGACGGCGGCCTTGGCTCCCTTGCTCAACTCCTTTTTGTCGATGACGGGCGATACGACACCGCCCTGCTGGCCCTGGTCCGTCAACTTCGGTCCGTGCCCTTCGTCGTGGGCGAGCGCCGGTCCGGCCAAACTTCCAATCAGCAGCAGCGATACGATCGTTCTTTTCATACGAGGTCTCCTTTCTCTTCCTGATTTTTCTGCAAGGCGATCAGCTTTTCGGCGGATCGTCGTCCGAACTTGAGGAAAACGCTGGGCGTCACAACGAGGTCGAGCAACGTCGAAGAAATGAGTCCACCGACGATGACGACGGCGACAGGATAGAGGATCTCCTTCCCTGGCTCGCCCTTGGCAAGAAGCAGGGGGATCAAAGCCAAAGCCGCGGTAAACGCCGTCATCAAAACCGGCACAAGACGTTCAAGAGAACCGCGAATAACCATGTGCTCTGAGAACTTCTCACCTTCTTCCTTCATCAGGTGAATGTAATGGCTGACCATCATGATCCCATTGCGGGTCGCGATCCCGCAGAGGGTAATGAAAGCCACGAGCGTGGCGACAGACAGGGTCCGCTCGGTCACGTAAATCGCGACGATGCTGCCGATGAGCGCCAATGGCACGTTGAGCATGATCTGAAGCGCGAGCGTCATTGATTTGAAGTGAACGAACAGCACGAATAAGATGCCGAGCAACGACAGCGCCCCCAGGAAGCCCAGAAGGCGCGACGCCTTTTTCTGGCTTTCAAACTGACCTCCGTAGACGACGAAATAACCCGCCGGCAGTTTCACCTTTTCCCGCACTTTCGCCTGAATCTCTTTGACCAGGCTCCCGATATCCCGGCCGTGCGAGTTCGCGGACACGACAATCCTCCGCTGCATATCCTCGCGGTTGACCATGTTCGGGCCTGTCCCCTCGTAAACATTGGCGACGTCGCTGACGCGAATCAACTCCCCCGTGGGAAGGGTCTTCGCGATAACCGTTCCAATGGCGTCGGCCGTCGAGCGGGACTGGTCGTCCAGTCGCATGAAGATGTCGTAGAGCTGCTGCTTTTCCATGAACTGGGCAACCGATTCTCCATTCAAGGCCATCTCCAGATCTTCCGTCAGCGATCCCGGTCGGATGCCGACTTTTCCCGCTTCTTCACGGTCGACGAGAATTTTCAACTGAGGAATAAGCACGAGCGGTTCTAGCTGGAGGTCGACAATTCCTTTGGTCTCTTTCAGAACGCTCTGCACCTGGCTGCCGACGCGACGAAGGACGGCGAGATCGGGGCCGAAGATCTTGATGGCGATCTGGGCGCGGACGCCCGAGAGCAAATGGTCAAGGCGATGGCTAATGGGTTGGCCGATGTTCAGATAGACGTCTCCGACGGCCTCCACCTTCTCCCGGAGATCGCCAAGCACCTCAGCCTTGGAGCGATCGGATTCCGTGAAGTCCACGTCGATCTCGCTCCAGTGAACGCCTTCGGCATGCTCGTCCATCTCCGCGCGCCCGGTCCGCCGGATGGTGGACTTCACCTCCGGAACCGAAAGCATCGCCTGCTCCACTTTAATTCCGAGCGCATCCGATGCGGGCAACGAGATGCCGGGCGAAGCGGCGACGCCGATGGTCGCCGTGCCCTCATTAAACTCCGGGAGGAAATTTCGACCCATGAGCGGAAGCAGAGCGAGCGCTCCGACCAGAAGAAGGGCGCATCCGCCCAGGACAGCGTAGGGATGACGAATAACGACTTTCAAGCTTCGTTCGTTGAGCCTTTTCAGATGCCGGACAAGAAAGCTGTCCGCGGCGTGGGCGGTGGCCTTCGCCGTCGGCAGAAAGTACGAGCAAAGGACAGGTGTGATCGTCAAAGAAACGACGAGAGATGCGATCAATGAAATGATGTACGCGACTCCGAGCGGCGCGAAAAGCCGTCCCTCGATGCCGCCCATGGCGAAAAGTGGAACGAACACCAGAACAACAATGATCGTCGATAAAACGATCGAGTTGCGGATTTCCGATGACGCCTCATAAACCACCCGAAGCGCGGGCTTGGGCGTCGCAGCGGCGCGGTTCTCTTTCAACCGCCGGAACACATTTTCAACATCCACGATCGCGTCGTCCACCAGTTCGCCGATCGCGACGGCCAGTCCCCCCAGCGTCATGGTGTTGATGCTCAGGCCCATGGCCTTGAATACGATCGCGGTGATCAGCAGCGAGAGGGGGATGCTGAGAAGCGTGATGGCGGTGGTCCGCACGTTGAGGAGGAATAGGATGAGCACGATAGCGACCATGATGGCGCCGTCTCTCAAGGCGTGCTCGACATTACGAACGGACGCTTCGATGAACCTCGACTGCTTGAACAGATCGGACTCGATCTTGACGCCCTTTGTCAGAGTCCCCTGCATCTCTTCGAGCATCGCGTCGATCTTCTTCGTCAATTCGATTGTATCCGCGCCGGGCTGCTTCTGAATGGTCATCACCACGGCGTGCTTGGCATTGATGCTGGCCTCGCCCCGTTTCATCTGCCCGCCGATGCGGACCTCGGCGATGTCCTTCACCCGAACCGGGACGCCCAGGTGCAGGCCGATGGGCGAATTCTCGATGTCCTCGAGTGACTCCACCCGGCCGAGGGGACGGATCAAATACTCTTTGTCCCCGGCGTTGAGGAAGCCTCCCGTGGTGTTCTCGCTGATTTCCGCCAGAGCGGCCTTCAGATCCCCCAGTGAGATCCCCCTCCTCTGAAGTTTTTCGCTCGACACCAGGATCTGGTACTGCTTGCGCTCGCCGCCCATCACCACGACCTGGCTGATACCGGCGATGGTCATGAGGCGGGGCCGGACCGTCCAATCCGCGAGCGTGCGAAGGTCCATTGGTGTCACCGACGCGTCGGGACTGGTCAAACCGACAAATTGAATCTCTCCCATTATGGAACTCACCGGCCCGATGATCGGAGCCATATCGTCCGGGAGACGCTCGCGGGCGAGCTGAAGGCGCTCGGACACCAACTGGCGGTTCCTGAATATTTCCGTGCCCCAGTCGAACTCGACATACACGATAGAAATGCCGATGCCGCTCGACGACCTTACCCGGGAGACGCCGGGTGTCCCGTTCAAGGCGGTCTCAATGGGCAAGGTCACGAGCGTTTCGACTTCTTCAGGAGCCAGGCCGTGAGCTTCCGTCAGGACCGTGACGATCGGCCGATTCAGATCCGGGAAGACGTCGATGGGAAGGTTCTTGGCGATCCAGCCGCCGTAAACGACGGCCGCGATGGCCAGCAACACGACGGATAGACGGTTCCGAAGCGAAAACCTGATAATGGCGTTGAGCATGGTTACCTGAGCGCGCGAGGCGCGTTTCTAATGGCAAACGGCTTGGTTGACGTGAGGACGCAAAGCGAGGAGCGGACGCTCCCTAGAAGAGAAGAACGGGCGGTGCTTTATTAAGGGGTATGGAGGCGAGAAGGAGTTCAGTGGGACGGGGAGGAGATTCAAAGCGGAGCCGGCTAACCATATCGGCGGCCGGTACCGCACCTTTGAGCGGCGAAAATGCCTCGGTGCGAAATTCATGAGGGGCGGGCCGAACAAGCCCCAGGCGAAACAAGGGAAATCCTTCCGGGCCGGATTCGCCATGGCCATGGTAGCCCTGATGCTCGTGCGAATGCGACTGGCCGCTTTCCGGGTGAGAATGAAAATCAACATTATCGTGCTGAGCCTGGTGAGCGATTTCAGAGGCGACCGCCCGGGCGATCGGAGCGCACAGCGTGAACCCCAGAAGGGCGACGGTCAAAATGTTCGAAAGGGCGGGGCGAATCATACCCAAGAAGGATAACGGATTGAACTTGAAGCGGCAAGCCGACAAACAAAAAACTTCAGGCTTACCGGGTAGTTTTCGAAGCCTCCGGACTCCAAATTTCAGAGAATGCCGTCGATATGAAATCTCTTAAACGATTTGCGGCCCTTCTCAAAAGCCTCCAGTGGGACAATTTCCTTTTCGTTGCGCTGACGCCCATCATTGCGATCGGGGGCTGCGTTTTTCTTGCCCGGCACGACGCGATTCGCTGGCCGACGCTGGCTCTGGCCCTGCTCTTCGCCGTTGTGACCGGATTGTCGATCACCGCCGGCTATCACCGTCTTTTCTCCCACCGGAGTTTCGAAGCCAGTCCGCTCCTGCGCTGGTTCCTGCTCGTGTTCGGTGCCGCCGCCTGCGAGAACTCGGCCCTGTCGTGGTCGCGAGACCACCGGGACCACCACTCGTTCGTTGACACCGATCGGGACCCCTACAACATCAGGAGGGGATTCTGGTTCGCGCATATCGGCTGGATCGTTTTTCCAAGAATTGAAACCACGGCGAATGTTGCTGACCTTGAAAGAGATCCCATCGTCATGTTTCAGCACCGTCATCTCGTGATCATGAGCGTGTTGGCGGGTTTCGCTCTCCCGATGGCCCTGGCAAGCCTGTGGGGCGACGCGCTCGGAGGCCTGATCATCGCGGGGTTCGCGCGCGTGGTTCTGAACCATCATTGCACGTACATGATCAACTCCGTTTGCCACTACTTCGGATCACAGCCCTATTCCGATAAGGATTCCTCACGCGACAGCTGGATCTCGGCGCTCTTCACCTATGGCGAGGGCTATCACAACTATCACCACACGTTCCCTTCTGACTATCGCAACGGAGTCCGGGCGTATCACTGGGATCCGACGAAATGGTTGATCCGGGTTCTGGCGTGGGCAGGTCACGCGACCGACCTGCGACGGACGCCGAACGAAACGATCACGCGCGCGCGTAAGCGCGTCGCCGGGTGATGCCGTTTCGAGAGCGGCTCGGCCGCGTCATTTTTGAATCCGATACGCCGGCTGGACGGGCCTTCGACGTTGCGCTTCTCTGGGCGATCACCGCCAGCGTCGCCATCGTGGTGCTTGAGAGTGTCTCGGGTGTTCGCGCCGTCGCCGGCCCGGCGCTCCGAGCCGCGGAGTGGGCCCTGACGCTGCTTTTCACGGCCGAGTACTTCCTCCGTCTTTATGCCAGCCCGAGCCGAAGAGCCTATGCCGGGAGTTTCTTTGGGGTTGTGGACTTGCTCGCGGTTATTCCCACCTACACGGCCCTCTTCCTGCCTGGCGCACAATCGCTTCTCCTTGTGCGGGCGCTTCGCCTGGTACGGCTCTTCCGAATCTTCAAGCTGGGCCGGTACTCGCGCGAAGCACAAATTCTTCTCACGGCCCTTCGGGCCAGCCGCGAAAAGATCACGGTGTTTCTCTATACGGTCCTGACGATCATCGTTGTGGTGGGAGCTCTCATGTACTTTGTGGAGGGCGAGACGCACGGGTTCTCGAACATTCCGATCTCGATGTATTGGGCGGTTGTCACCATGACAACCGTTGGTTACGGTGACATCACCCCCCAAACACCGCTCGGCCGGCTGGTCGCCTCTGGTCTCATGATTATCGGGTACGGGATTATCGCGGTGCCCACGGGAATTGTCACCATTGAGCTGGCCGAAGCGGCACGCTCGCTACCGGCCGGGGAGAAAATGTGCCCATCCTGCCGCGCCTTTGGCCACGTCTCCAACGCGCGGTTTTGCCACGATTGCGGCGATAAACTTTAAGCGGCAGAAAGAACTGCCCCTGGAACGAATGGGCTCCATGAGCGAACTAAAAATTTAATTGGCCGTAAAGTCAGCGCAAGCAACGCGGCTTTGAGGCCCATAGTTGGCGCTTCATAAGAGGAGACCTTATGACATTCACATGAAGACGCAGCGCACATGGCGCTCCCAATCCTTCTTTTCCCCCTCCACCGGCGAAGTTCGACCTTTCAGGGTTATCTTCGGCGCACCCGACGGTAAAATCAATCGCCTCTGGACGCTGCTAACCAGTCACATTTCGATGTCATTGGTTGCCCATCTGCCGTTCCCCGCTGCCGCGGCGAACGTCCCATCAAACTCCGGCGTTCAAGGTCGTTTCCTATGAAACGGCACGCCTTAAAATTCGTCCCGCTCCTGGTCGCCTGCGGCCTTTTCGCCTGGATTCTCAGTCGAACGAGCTTCACCGGCGCGCTCGAATCGCTGCGGACCGCCGATTTACCTCTATTTTTGGCGGCGTTCCTTCTCATGTTCGTGCAGTTCGCCATCTCTACGTTCAAATGGACTCTCCTGCTTCGAAGGAAAGGAATAAGGCTTCCGTTTCGCACTCTTTATGCGATTTATCTCTCCGGATCATTCATTTCCTCTTTTCTGCCGGGACGATACAGCGGGGACCTCTACCGGGGATGGGTGGTCGCACGGAAGACAGGGAGGGCCTACGATTCCGCGGCCACGGTCGTTTTAGAGCGGGTTTCAGGTCTTTTTGTCTTATGTGGAATTGGTTTTCTCGCCTCCCTCTACTGGGTAGCAACGACGGCTGATTCGGGGCTTTTATTTCCAGTTGCCATAGCCCTGGGTGGTATCGTCTGCATGATTGTGGCGATGTTCAGCGAAAAAGCGAAGAACGTCGTCGCCAAACTCCTGACTTTCCTCCAACTGGGATTTTTGGTTTCGCCATTGACCAAGTTTCACAAGGCGATCGCGACCTATCGCGGCGATCGGCGCCTTATTCTTCAGGTGCTTGGCCTGGCAATCGGATTCTACGCCCAGGCTTTCGCGATCATCTATCTTCTCATGGCCGCTGTCGGCGGAGACGCTCCGTACGTTTATGTCGCGCTCGTCACCCCGGTGGTTTACCTGCTGGAAGCTCTTCCGATCTCCGTCAACGGCCTCGGCGTACGCGAGAGCGCGTTTATCTTGTTTTTCGGTCGCATCGGCATATCAAATGAGCAGGTGATGGCATTTTCCCTGCTCGTACTTCTTAATCGGACATTGACCAATCTGTCCGGCGGTTTCTTCCTTTTGGCTCGTAACGCCGAATGGCGTTTGTGGCGAAATGAAAAGACCGCGACCAAGAGCGGCATCGCCAAAAAGCGTTCCATCACAACGAACGTTTTGCGCCTGGCTGGCCGCTACCTGGTGCCACGTTTTGTGAGAAGTCTGTATTACTGCCTTCGGTTCAAATCGCTGGTCAGCCTTCAGGCCGACATCCAGCTGTCGAAGCACATCAGAATCGGTAGAGGCTCCGACATCCGACCGTTTACGCGAATCATAACGACCGATGCGACGATCCAATTAGGCCGGCGTTGTGGGCTCAATAGCTTCATTTTCATCTCAGCTGGGAGCGCGCCGATTGTGGTTGGCGATGACGTGCGGATCGGCCCTCATACCTCGATCGTGGCCTCGAATAAAAGTTTCGATGATCGAAGCCGTCGGATCAGCGAACAATCGAAGATCGAGAAGGGCATCGCCATTGGAGACGACGTCTGGATCGGCGCCAATGTGGTGATTCTCGATGGCGTGACGATTGGAACGGGGTCCGTGATCGGCGCAGGTTCGGTGGTAACAAAGGATATACCTCCCTATTCTGTCGCAACGGGAAACCCGGCTCGAGTTATCCGTGAGCGGGGCCGCCGACGCCGAGCGATCCCGCTTGAAATGATATCGCCACCACTTGTTGAGGACCGGCGGGCGAAAGCTGAAGCTCGCTAAACCCGATTGCGGCCACTGGGAATGGTCGGGCGGCGCGGCCTTCTCCTTTACAGCCCGTTTTCCTTATACCAACCCTCCGGATTCGCCTTCATCGCGGCAATCATTTTCGGCAGTGACTCCCGCAACGAGTGACGCGGCGACCAGCCAAGAAGCTTTTGTGCCCTTGAAACGTCCAGAGCGTAGTGGTCATCCGCCAAAGCGATCATCCACGGCTTAATAAACGGGCCGGACCCGGGTAGAAGCCCCTGAAGCCAGGCGCCCACCCTGGCAAGTGTCTTGGGAATTCGATAGGTCTTCCACTCAGCGCCATGAAGCTCGCGGCTGATGAAACGCTGAAGTTCATCGTAACTCACCGTGGCCGGTTCGCCGATGAGCAGCGTCGTCACAGGAGGAAGTTTCTTACGATTTTCGACAGTTAGCACCAGCGCATCAACCAGGTCGTCTAGGTGCACAAAGGCCTGTCCGTGATCGATATTTCCCGGGAAAACGCGGGCGGTGATATCTTTTTCATGAATGCGCTTGATTTGATGCGCAATAGGAATGGAATGACAGCGGTCATCATAAACCCCGGCAATGCGCAGGTTCACCACCGGCACATCACCGCGTTCGCGCAGGATCAGCTGCTCCGTCTCGACTTTAGACCGGGGGTAATCCCACTTCGGTTCTACCGGCCAATTTTCGTCGATGCGCTGGCCGAGCTCACAGGGCGCATGCAGGAGCATGGTACTCGAGAAGATGAACTGCTCGACGTCAAACTCACGCAGCCCGCGCAACAGGCGTTCGGTGCCGCGAACAGTGACTTGTTCGTAGAGAGGACTGGGTTCGCCAGAGAAACTGTAATACGCCGCGAGATGGACGACAGAAGCGATGCGCGTATGGCCGAGCCGTCGAACCTGGCTCAACGCGGCGCGAACGCTTTCATCCGAGCTCAAGTCGCAATCGATAACCTGTTCGGTTTCGGGCGGTGGATTGGGCGGACCCTTGCGATCGAAGCCAATTTCCGAGTAATTCTGACCGACCCGCTCGATGAACGAGCTGCCAATTAATCCGCTGCTACCGGTGATGATCAGGGTTTTTTTGTTTTGGTCTTTTTGAGATGCGATCACTTCATTCATTGTCTGGCGCGTTGGCCTCTCCGATCCTCGATTTGACCGAGCGAACTCTGTATAGAGACCTTACGATTGCCGCGTCTGAACGTTTGACGAACCGCTGATTACGTGGCGGGTGTGCCCGCCTCACCACTCCCGCTTCTTTGAACGCCGTTGCTGATCTAACGTATGGAGTGGCATGCTGACGCAAAGAGCCGGGTTAACCGGACAACGATACAAGCCGATTGAAGATTATGGCGTGATCGGCGACCTTCATTCCGTGGCCCTTGTCGGTAAAGATGCCTCCATTGATTGGTGCTGTCTTCCAAACTTCGACTCGCCAAGCGTTTTCGCCTCAATTCTGGACGCGGGCAAGGGCGGCTTTTTCAAGATCGCACCGATCGGCGAGACCGCTCAAAAGCAGTCATATTTCCCCGATACCTGCGTCCTCATGACGCGCTTTTCCGGAAACGACGGCGTCGGCGAGGTCATCGATTTCATGCCGATTGAAGCGGGCGCCGAGAAGGGACAGCACATCCACCAGATTATCCGGCGCGTGCGCGTGGTGAGTGGACGTCTCCTTTTTCGTCTTGAATGTTTCCCCGCCCTGGCGTACGGACAACGGAAACATTCCCTGTCTTTGAGTAAAAGCGGTGCGATTTTTTCTTCACGCGGGTTCTCGCTGGCCCTGACGTCCCGGGTCAAACTCCGCGGACAGGGGTCTGGCGTCGTGGCGGAGTTCGCTTTAAAGGCAGGCGAGGAGGTGACCTTCGTTCTGCGGCACTCCGAGCAGTTGAACGAACGACAGCTCCTCGCGCCCGGTTTCGACGGCACGAGCGCTTTGGACGCCACCATGAGCTACTGGCGAAACTGGATTGGCGGATGCCGTTATTCCGGGCGATGGCGAGACATGGTGCGGCGCTCCGCTCTCACGCTGAAACTTCTCACGTTCGCGCCCACAGGAGCCATCGTCGCAGCGCCCACAACCAGCCTGCCCGAGGAAATCGGTGGTCAACGGAACTGGGACTACCGTTACACGTGGATTCGTGACGCCGCGTTCACCGTCTATGCATTTCTCCGACTTGGGCTGAACCACGAGGCCGAGGACTTCGTGAAGTGGCTCGATGCCCGCGCGCACGAAGAGGATCGGGATGGTTCTCTTCAAATCATGTACAGCATCCATGGCAGGCATGATTTGCCTGAGCAGGTCCTCACCCATTTTGAGGGATACAGGGGATCCGCACCGGTAAGAATTGGCAACGCCGCCCATCGGCAACTTCAACTCGACATTTATGGGGAGCTGATCGATTCCATCTACCTGGCGAACAAGCACTCCCGGCCAATCTCCCACGATTTATGGACACACGTTCACGCCCTTCTTGAGTACGTCTGCGATCATTGGCAGGAGAAGGATGAAGGCATCTGGGAAGTCAGAGGGGGGCGCCGGCAGTTCGTTTTCTCAAAGCTCATGTGCTGGGTTGCTTTGGACCGCGGCCTTCGCCTGGCACAAAGCCGGGGGTTTCCCGCCGAGACGAATCGCTGGCGCCAACACCGCGACGCGATTTATCGAGCGATCATGTCGAAGGGATGGAGCGAGAAAAAACAGAGCTTCATCCAGTATTTTGGAGGCCAGGCCCTGGACGCGTCCAATTTGCTCATGCCGTTGGTCAAATTCATTTCCCCCCATGATCCAAGGATGCTTTCCACTCTCAAAGCCACTCAGGACGTTCTCAGTTCCGACAGCCTTGTGTACCGGTACAGGATTGGCGACGCATCGAGCGATGGCCTGCCTGGCAAGGAAGGAACGTTCTCGATGTGCACCTTTTGGATGGTCGAGTGCCTGGCTCGGGCTGGTCAGGTTGAAGAAGCAAGAAACTTATTCGAGAAGATGCATTCTTACGCGAATCATCTGGGCCTTTTCTCCGAGCAGATCAGTCCCATCGGCGAGGCGGTCGGCAATTTTCCGCAGGCATTCACACATTTGTCGTTGATCAGTGCCGCCGTCAATCTGGACAAGGCATTGGAAACGGCACGATGAAGACTGATCAGCCTCACCGGCTATCCGCGCCGGGAACAGCAGGAAACGTGAACAGGAACGTCGTGCCAATGCCGGGCTGAGATTCGCACCAGATGCGCCCCCCCATGCAACTCCACCGATGGAGTTACTACTGTCCGGTGGATCAGCGCTGATTCTTAACGCCAAAAAAAGCTACTTTCCGAAAAATTGGCTCCGTACGATTGAAAACAGCTAAAAAGGTGCCGTGCGCGTGCTAATCGTTGATGATGAAGACAAGACCGTCAAATTTCTGGCCAAGGGTTTGAAAGAGGAAGGATACGCCACGACAGTTTCGCGTGATGGCGACGATGCTCTTGAAATCGCTCTGAGCCAACCATTCGACGTCATTATCCTCGACGTCATGCTTCCACGCCGAAATGGCACCTCCGTGTGCCAGGAACTCCGTCGCCGGGGCATTTCCACGCCAGTCATTATGCTGTCCGCCAGAGACACGGTGCCTCAACGGATCGCGGGACTTGATTCCGGCGCGGATGACTACCTCGTCAAACCTTTTTCGTTCGCGGAGCTGACTGCACGCTTGCGAACGGTCCTCAGAAGAAAGGAAGGCCAGCCGGCCGTTTTGAACGTCGGCGGTTTACACCTGGACCCCATTGCGCGCCGCGCGAAGTTCGAGAATAAAGAGCTAAATCTGTCCGCAAAAGAATTCGGGATCCTCATGCAGTTCATGAAACGCCCGGGACATATCCTTAGCCGGACCGCCCTTGCGGAAGCCGCTTGGGGAAACGATTTCGACAGTGAGACGAATGTTGTGGACGTCTACATCAATTTTCTTCGTGGCAAGCTCCGGCAGGCCAGTGGAAAGGATTGGATCGTTACCCACCGCGGCCAAGGCTATTCCTTCCCGGATCAGGAATGAGCCTTAGAACAAGACTCACGGCCGTCTTCGCTGCTCTCTTTGGCGGACTTCTCATTCCTTTTCTCTTTTTTCTTTATCTCTATCTGACGTCCTGGTTTAACACCGACCTCCACGAACTCACGGAACACGATGCCGCTGAAGTCGTGGCCGTTTTCAGCGAACACGATTCTCTCGCCGTTGTCCTGAAGGATCTTCACCGTACGGAGGCAGATGAGTTTCAGGTGCAGATCCGGCTCCTCGACGAGACGGGAAAGGTGATTCTTGAGTCTTACGGCTTTGACGGCGTGACGTCGAAATCTCACGCCGTGTCAGGACCTTGGGGTCAGGGAACGCTGGGCGGGACGCCGTACCTCATCTACCGAACCGCGGTGACTTACAAAAGCATCAATTACATCTGTGAGGTGTGGAAAAGCGCTGAGGGACTTGGGTTGCTGAAAGACCGTTTGCGGCTCATTTTTGGTTTCGGCGCTCCCATCATCTTGCTTTTCTCCGCGCTGGTGGGCTATTTATTCGCACGCCGCGCTTTGAGCCCGGTCGATAGACTGCGTGAACAGGCAGATATGATCAGTTCGGATGACTTATCCGCTCGTCTGCCCCTTCCACGCAATCGGGACGAATTGCATCGCTTGACCGCGACATTGAACAGATTGTTAGCGCGTATTGAAGGGTCCTTCGACGCGATGAAGCGTTTTACCGCGGACGCTTCGCATGAGCTGCGAATCCCGCTGACCAATTTACGGGGAATCATTGACGTCAACCTGAGGAAAAAGAGAACTCTAGAAGAGCATGAAGAGGACATGGGGGATGCTCTGGACGAGGTACACAGACTCACTCACCTGACTACGAACCTGCTTACGCTGGCAACCATCGACAGTTCGAAACAGTCTTTGTCTCGCACGAAGACGGACGTTCTCACGCTTCTGAAAGAAGTTATTGAAAGCGCCCGTCGCCTGGACCTGGAAAGGAAGCTTTCTTTTGTTCTGAACGCGCCCGAAATGCCTTCCGTCAACGTCAACGCAGAGCTCGTTCGACAGGTCCTGTTCATTCTTGTCGACAACGCAATCAAATACACCCCGGCCGGAGGGCGGGTGACGCTGAGCGCGAGCCAAACTGCCGACCAGCTTCAGATCGATGTTGCGGACACCGGAGAAGGAATTCAGCTCGATGAGCAGGAAAGAATTTTCGAGCGCTTTTACCGTATCGACAAATCACGGGCCCGTGCCGCCGGTGGATCGGGATTGGGACTGGCTATTGCCCGTTCCATTGCGAAAAGTCACGGCGGACAACTAACAGTCATTAGCGAACCCGGCCACGGCAGCACTTTCCGCCTCGTTCTTCCCACCCCAACGAATTAAGCGTTTTTAATCCGTGATTAATCTGTTCACGGAGGCCGCTTGTTAAGACGGTCTCATGCGAACACCTTTCCTATTGTGCGCCCTGTTCATGGGCGCTTTTTCCGTCACGCGGATTATTATGCTCCTGTACGGGGGCGCGGGCGAAATTCCACTCAGCCTCTGGTGGTCCGTGCTTTCGCGCGGCCTCCTGTTTGATGCGGCGACGTCGGCTTATCTCCTTCCTGCTTTCCTGGCCGGCGAGGCGTTGATGCCTTCCCGGTTTCGCCAAACTCCTTGGTACTCGCGGTTATGGGCGCTCCTATTCTCATTCGCGATCTTTCTCCTTCTGTTCCTGTCTGCCTCAGAAGTGGTGTTCTGGGACGAGTTTCATACGCGGTTCAACTTCATCGCTCTCGATTATTTGATCTACACCAACGAAGTCGTCACCAACATCTGGGAATCGTATCCGGTCGGCTGGATCGTCGGCGTGTTTGCTCTTCTGTCCATCGCCGCCGGTTTTTTTATGGGACGACGGGTCGCTTCCGGCCAAACGCGTGCACTTGCCCGTAGAGAGCGTCTCACACTTCTCATTGTGGCGGTTCTTCTGCCTGTGGCGAGTGCATTCGGCGTGCAAGCCGGCATGATGGAGCGTCATGGCAATTTCTTCGCCGATGAACTTTCCGGCAATGGCCTATTCACGTTGGCGGCCGCGGCGCGACACAACGAACTTGACTACGACAGGTTTTACGCGACCATACCGGAAGACAACGCCGCCGCAATCCTGAAGAAGCTGGGCGTCGAATGGACGGACGATCTCTATCGACGTGAACATCCCCATATGGATGAGAGCGACGGACGGACGCTTCCGTTCTTCCTGAAGAGGCGTCCAAGGAATGTCGTGCTCATATCGGTGGAAAGCCTGTCGGCGAAATACGTTGGCGTCTACGGGTCCCAGGATGGAATCACGCCGGAGCTGGATCGGCTCGCCAAAGAGGGCCTTATGTTTGCTCATGTCTTCGCAACCGGCACCCGAACCGTTCGCGGCCTGGAAGCCCTTTCGCTGTCCACGCCGCCGATTCCTGGCCAATCCATCATTCGCCGTCCAAAAAACGCCCACCTCGCATCCCTGGGCGAGATGCTCCATCGCCAACGATTCAGCGTGCTCTTTTTCTACGGTGGTTACAGTTACTTCGACAACATGCGCACGTTCTTTCGTTCAAACAACTATGCGGTTCACGACCGAACTTCGCTTGATCGAGAGCAGATTTCTTTTGAAAACGCCTGGGGCGTAGCGGATGAAGACCTGTTCAACAGCGCGCTGAGGGTCCTCGATCCGTTAGCGGCGGCCAAAAAGCCGATATTTGCCCACATCATGACCACGTCCAACCATCGGCCCTTCACCTATCCGGACGGAAGGATTGACATTCCCTCTCCGGGAAGACGCCGAGGCGCGGTCAGATACACCGATTACGCGATTGGCCGGTTCATCGCCGAAGCGCAGAAGAGGCCCTGGTTCCGGGACACGCTCTTCGTCATTGTGGCCGACCATTGCTCTTCCGTTGCCGGGAAAACCGAACTGCCGGTCCGGGACTATCAGATCCCCTTGATCTTTTACGGTCCCGACATCATCAAGCCGGGCCGCGTCGACCGCCGTGTTAGTCAGATCGATATCGCCCCAACGATCCTCGACGCGCTGGGAATGGCCGGTGACAACAATCTGTTCGGCAAGGCGGTTCATGAACAAACCGGTCCGCCGCGCGCTTTCATCAGCAATTATCAAAACCTCGGTTACTACAAGGGAGACGAGCTTATCGTCCTCAAGCCGCAACAGAGAATCGCGGCGTTCCACGTCGATCCCGCATCGCTTGAATCCACGCCCACTGACGCGAACCCACTCTTGGTTGAAGAAGCCATCGCCTACTACCAGACGGCTTCGCGTGCGTTCAAATCTGGAAAACTGGAGCTCCTATGGAAATAACGTCCTTTTTTGTTCGCCGGCGCATCGGTCTCACCTGGATCCCCGCCCTCGTCCTGCTCGCGATCATTATTTTCGGGCACGGTTGGGCAGCGCAAAGGTTTGGCACCGCCTTCGAGATCGGCGGATTTGTCCTGATCGGCATCGGATCACTGGGCCGCATCTGGTGCGGGATTTACATCGCGGGTCGAAAAAACAAAGTGCTGTGCCAGGACGGCCCTTACTCCATTTGCCGAAACCCCCTCTATGCGTTTTCGTTCATAGGGACCATCGGCGTCATTCTGGGCGCGCAGTTGCCGTGGGCGGCGCTCGTAGCGATTCCCCTGTTCTTGTTCTACTACCGGCTGGTCATCCGTGACGAAGAGCGGACATTGTTAAAACTCTTCGGATCGGAGTACGGCGATTACTGCTCCCGCGTCCATCGCCTTTGGCCAAGGTTATCGGTCTATTGGACCCGCGATGAATTAACGATTCAGCCCCGGAAAGTGGTCAGCGCCATCATTGACGCCTCTTGGTTTCTTTGGATGATCATCCTTCTAGAGAGCCGGGAACACATTGCGGCCTTATTCCTGTAACAAACAAATGCCTCATCCCGGCAGGCGAATCCGTATTAACCGCTTTTAATCTGACTCTAATCTTCCATCTACACTCACATGGCACACTGAGTCATGCGATTGCCCTTCAGCTTGTCGTTGTTTCTGGTCCTCATCTCTCTACCGCCTCTTCCCGTGCGAGCCGCCGAGGAATCGACGCCGCCATCGCCCCAGGTCCACCAGGTCCATAACGGATATCGCTACGAACGGCCCGGCCCCATCGACTTCCTGAAACGAGGTCCTTCCGACGTCGCAGAGTACGGGCGGACGGCCTTTCGACGGAAAAATGTGGGATGGATCACCGCCATCGTGCTGGGAACAGGCGTTCTGCTGGTGGCCGACCAATACCTGGTGGACAAGGCCCAGAACCTGGGCGACCACCTTGGGATCACGCACACCGCGTCTCAAAAGAAATTTGTCCGCATTCCGGTGCCGGGCATCGGCGGCGCGGAATTTCGCGTCGAAGGGCCGTTTGATTCCGGAAGTACCCTATATTTCATCGGTGACGGTTGGACCCACACATTGATCGCCGGCAGTTTTCTCGGCCACGGACTCATTCAGCACGACAACCGATCGCTTCAGACCTCGAGCCAGATCGCCGAAAGTGTCATCGCCAGCGGGGCGGTCGTTCAAGTACTCAAACATCTCACCGGCCGGGAAAGCCCTTTCGCGACGACGCATCCGAGAGGAAATTGGCGTTTTTTCCCAAATCAGAAGGACTACGCCGACAACGTGCCCAAATACGATGCCTTTCCTTCAGGACATCTCGCGGCGAGCATGGCAGTCGTCACCGTGATCGCTGACAACTATCCGGAGAAGCGGTATGTGCGACCCGTGGGATACACCCTGATGACGGTTCTGGGTTTCCAGATGCTCAACAATGGCGTTCATTGGGCCAGCGACTATCCTCTCGGCCTGGCTCTGGGTTACGGCTTCGGAAAGATCGCCGTTCGGCGCGGGCGGATGAGCGAGGAAGCGCGATCGGTTTTGCTGTCGCCACTTATTCTTCCGGACGGCGCGGGAATACACGCAGTTGTCCGATTTAGAGGAAAGAAGAAACATGAAAAAGCGTAATTCTGTTTTTCTCACTGTGCTGATGATTCTCGCCTCGCTGTCCTCTCCGTCGGCGGCACACGCGAATGAAGATGCGCCAAGAGGCGTACCCTTTCCTCCGTTTCTTGAAGACGGCGTGGCCGTCTTCACAATGCCTTTCCGAAAGGAGAATCGTTTGTTCACCATCGGAACGATCGCCGCCGTGGGAGCGACGATGTTTTTTTTGGATGACCCCATTCAGGACCACCTCTATCCGAACCGCAAAGAGGAAACGGCGGACGAGTTCCGCAAAACGGGAGACATGTTGCAGTTTGCGGGCCTGACGTATGGAACGGTTTTGGGTCTGCATGGAATCGTCATGGACAACCAGATTCATCGGCGGGAAGGGGTTTTAGCGTACGAAACGTATCTCTGGTCAGCGGCGGCGTTGGGCGCCGCCAAATGGGTTGCCGGACGACAGCGGCCCGAACAAACCGGCGATCCGTTCCGGTGGTTCCCCAAAGAGCATGCGTCATCATTCCCGTCCGGCCACACCGTGCAAGCGTTCGCGGCGGCAACGCTGATCTCGGAGCATTACCGAAGTCCGTACATCACCGTTCCGGCGTATGTGGCAGCGACATCCGTGGGCGTTTCACGCGCGTTGGCCAACAAGCACTGGGCGAGCGACGTGTTGGCCGGGGCCGCGTTGGGGACGGCTATCGCACATCTATTGCGAAAACGGCATGAGATCCGCGCGCAGGAAAGAGCATGGCGTATCGAACCCGACGCGTCAGGCATTCGGCTTGTCCACTCTTTCTAAACGTCAACAGTCCTTGTCTTCTTCAGAACTGGCTTTTGGCCGGTTCGAGCGACTTCAGTAGTCAGAACAGCCTGAAATGTCTAACTTCTCGCTCGTCGATCTCACAGGGGATCCGCGGGAGAGTCATGCCGACCATGCGCACCAAGCAATAACATGAAGATCGTTTTCATCGGGAAAGACGGCATTTATTCGGCGGCGCCTATTCATAAACTGGCAGGGAAACATGAAATCGTGGGCGTCGCCCGGTCGGCGCCCCGAAGTTTCACCCCATTTCTTTCGAGCCAATCGCTCTGGCCGCCCAGGCTGCGGCGGCTGCTCAATCGTCGAACGTCATCGACGCTCCTGCCGGTTATTGCGGCGGATCTGGCGGCCCCTGTTTTCGAGTTGAAGAAGGGCGGACTTACCGAACTCACGTCATTCATCAAAAGCCTGGCGCCAGATCTCATTTGCGTTGCGTCCATGTCGCAACTTCTTCCGCGGGCGGCGATCGACGCCGCTCGCTATGGGGCCATCAACATTCATCCCTCTCCTTTACCAGCCTATCGGGGCCCCAATCCCTGGTTCTGGCAGTATCACAATGGAGAACCCGAGGGCGGACTCACAATCCACAGAATCGATGAGGGGTCCGATACGGGTCCCATTCTGGCGCAGCGCTCCTATACGATCGAGCCCGGAACGACGTTTTCCGAGATGCTCGTCACGACAGCGCGGCTTTCATCTGAACTTATTCTCGAAGCGGCAGAAGCGGCGGCGGATCCCGGCGCCGGTCGACTTCAGAAACATCTTCCCTGCCCGTTTTACGCTCGAAGGACGACGTCTCAAGACCGGTTTGTCGAGTGGACGAATTGGCCGATCGAGCGGGCCTGGCATTTCCTTCGAGGCGCCCACCGGTTCCTGGCTCCCTCCTGGGAGCTGCCCACGCTATTGCGGTTCGTGCCGTGGACGATCGGTGGATTTGAACGAGCCGCCCGAGTGAACGAGAGCGGAAAATTTGGCAAGGATGGCGCCGGTTTCTATCTTGGCCATTCCGAAGGAAAGATCCGGGTTCGTTTGAATCGGCGAGGTTAGGAGTTTGAGGATAGTCATACGCACCTTGTCCGGCCGTGTTCCCGTGACCGATCCTGATTGCGAAACGTAGCAATAGGTGGATCCAGCCATTGAACGCAGGAGATCCGCCGTGCCAATTCGGGGACGTGACATCACCGTGATCGGGACATTCGGCCGGAGGTTTGGACGTTCTCGACGTCCTGCTGGGACGCCTGCCGGCCGACCTTCCCGCCTCTCTTTTCATCGTTCATCACATGGCGCCGGAAGGCACCGGAGAAGCGCTGTTGAACCGGTTGGGACGGCATGTTTCCTTCCGGTGCAAGATGGCTGAAAAAGGCGAGTCGTTTGAACGAGGCCGTGTCTACATCGCCCCGGCTGACTCGCATCTTCTCGTTAAGGAGACCACGGTTCTGGTCACCAAAGGCGCCCGCGAAAATCGGTACAGGCCGGCCATGGGCGACCCGTCCGGTCAGCGCTTTCGCTGCCACACAGGCCATTTCTTCACCGCCGTTTCGTTTCTGGTCAGCCAGTCCGAACGAATCGAAGAGACCCTGTCGATAGCGCTGAGGATGTTTGAGGAGCGAAAGAAACCGAGGTTCATATCGAAAGGATCAAGGCGATGCTGGTGACGCCGAACAATGCCGCCCCGGTGTCCGCAGCCATTCCCAACGAGGCCGGTGTTTCGAAGTTTACGCCTTCCTGGTAGGCGAAGCCGCCGAGGGTTTTTTCGGAACGTCTTCAATGAAATCACGAACAAAGCGAGGACATGGATTGCGATCGTTGCGGTTGCCATTTACGGCGTGAAGGCAGGCGTCCTTTGGGCTGCCGATCCGCTCCAGGTGGCCCCGTCGATGTACAAAGTGAACTTTGAGAACGACCTCACGCGGATGATGGAAGTGACGTTTAAGCCGGGCGACAAGATTCCGGAGCACAGCCATCCGGATCATTTTGTGTACGTACTGGAAGCCGGACAGTTGACGAACAGCAAGACGGGCGTCGCGCCCAACGTCGTGGATCTCACGAAGGGCCAGGTGATCTGGATTCCGGCGGAGAGTCACTGGGCGCAGAACACGGGAAAGACCCAGGTTCGGCTCCTGGTAACCGAACTCAAGCCCACAGCGCCGCCTTTCTTTGTTGGGATGGAGGGAATCCATGAGACGAAGGACGAAAGGCCTAACGGTGGATCAGGTCTTAAGGCGGGGTGTAATATTTTTTGCTGACGTACGTCAGCATGTCGCCGGGCAGCAGAATTGCAAGGCGGTTAACACATATTATTGAGATGATGAACATCTCAGGAGGATTCATGCCCAAGATCGACATGATCGAGTTTCACATGGCTGCCGCGCACTTTCCCATCGCGCTGCTCATGTCGTCTCTCCTATTCGATGTTTCAGCGCTGACCTGGCGAAGGGACGACCTGAAGGCGGCGGCCTTTTGGACACTGATTTTGGGAATGGCAGGCGGCATGGTCACGCTGGCTTTGGGCCTTCTCGGCAACCCGTTTCGCGAGGACATGGCATGGATCGGAAATCCCTTCCGCGCCTATGAGCAGGTGATGGTGGCCAGGGCGGTCAGGCACCAATGGGTCGGCCTGGGTTCGCTTATCGTCTTTGGCCTTCTCGCCGCCTGGCGGCTGAGACGACCTGATTTGCTTGATAGCCGGGGCCGATGGGTCTACCTCGCCGCAGCGGCGGCAGGAGCGGTCCTTGTCGGTTTGGCCGGATACCTCGGCGCTCATGTAATGGATTGATGAACAACTTACAGAAACCAAAACTGGAGAAAACAATGAAAAAAAACAAGACCCTCATCCTCGCCCTTATCACCGCTTTTCTAACCATTGTCGGGCAAGCCCCGGTCCGTGCGCACGAAGCGAAATGTCCCCACTGTGAACTCGATGTCGTGCAAGACACCCCGACGCTCGACAATGAAGTGGCCCTTAAGTACGGCAAGAAGCGGATTGAATACCGCTGCGTGATGTGTGCGATCGCCGATGCGGATAAAAACTACAAAGGCGATCTAACCGTCCTCGCGCCGACGGAGACGAAGGGTAAGCGGATCGAGATCGCGAGGAAAGGCGGGCAGTGGACGGGCCCCGAGGGGACGGTGTTCATTGCCCACAAAGTGAAGCACCGCTACTGCCAGGCAGGTTACCGAGCCTTCACGAATAAGGCTGCGTTCGACACCCATGTCCAGAAGAACAAGCTTCAGGTCGCCGGCGCTGAACCGGTGACGCTGGCGCAGCTCGTCGAAGTGGCTTCGAAGGAATTTGAATCGGAAAAATAGGAAACGTCATGAGACGAATCATCGCATCGACCTTTTGCGCTCTGCTCGCCGGTGCGGCGACCACGTTTGGCGCCTCTCCTGGCGACGGCGCTCATGAAATGATGGGGCACGGGGAACACGGTGCTCAGCCCCAAACGACCGACAGGAAACTCGAACCCCTGCCCAAACAGGTTCCTGACTGGCTCCGGAATCGGAAGAAGAACCACGTCTTCTACAAGCAGGGCAAGTTCAACTACGACATCTACAACATCAAGCCGCTGGCGTATGACCTGAACGCCGTTGCTGTTGGCCATGCCATGGCCTATGAGGACATGGTGATCGGCAAAGCCGCCACACTGGATACGAGGACCTTTGATCGGATCAACTGGGTTCTGAAGCATCCGCCTCGCCTTATGCCGGATGAGGCTGCGATCTCGTCCACGTTCAATCGACGCTTCGGAGTCCTTGAGCAAGTATTCGACTGGACCCACATTCTGCATGCGCAGACCGTGGATGTACTGGCCAGCACCAAGCTGACTGAGAAAGAAAAGGACAAGAAGATCGAGGAGTTGTGGCAGTACTACACCACCTCGGTGCCGTACGCGATCACGCCGCTTCCCATGAATATGGCCTACCTGGACTCTCAGCCGTACAGCATGGCGTTCCGAAAGAGATACCCGAAAGTGAACGGCCTTTTCTGGGGCTATCACTGGCTCCAGGGCATTATGTACGACGCGCTCTACGGAAAGACCCTGGACCACCAAAAAGCTGGCTACAAAATCCTCGGTGAACGCTACCACGAAACGGAACTCTACAAGACCGACCGGTCCTTCATGCCGATGTTTGCTGAGGTCAGCCCCCGCTTTTCTCAGAAGTTTCCTCACATCGCAAACGCCTTCGACAACCTCCACATGCTTCACGACATGGTCAACGACATTTTTACCTCCGACTGGATGACCGAAGAGCAGAAGGACGAGCAGGTGCTTCGCGCCATCTGGATCGTCTCCGCCGATGCGCACCGTCATGAAAAGGCGGGCGATGTGAAGGAAGAAGCCGGCATGCACGATCATCGCTTCATGGAAGGAATGCCGGGCATGGGCCTTATGAAGGGCGGCGACCAGGAAGTCATGTACATGGACGGGATGGGCTGGATGAGCATGGCCGACTGCCATCATTGCTCAATGGCGCTGCCCGAAGGGGACGAAGCCTGGAGGGCGCCGACGGTAACAGCCGAAGGCTGGACGATGCGCGTCCGATGCCCCCTTTGCGCGCGTGACATGGCCGCAGAGACAAAGGGTCGGGCCATTCTTCACATTCCCACGGAGAATCAGAACCACCCGCTCGCGGTGTTCTCGGACGAGCAGGGGAACCTGACGACGGACATGGCGAACGCTGTGTTTGTTGAAGAAGAGGGATCGCACCGGCGTTGCCACCGCTGGTCGCAGGCATTCACGTCAAAAGCGGCTCTTGATGAGTTCATCGCCGGTAATCCCGACTTTAAGACCTCCCGGGCGATCAGCTTCCAGCAGTGGGCGGATCGCCACGGAGAAAAGCCCGATACCTATGTGAAACCGGTCGGGCCTCCCGGCAATCCAATTGATGAAGTTGCTTCCACTAACGAGGAGGACCGTTGAAGACACCAATTCTGTTTATCGCGGCATTCCTTTTCGCCGCTACCCTGCCGTCGGTCTCGGCGGCGGTGGACCACAACAACGTTGACGCCGGACGCCCCCTCGACTTCGACGACGCGGACGTGATTGCGTACCGGGAGCGCGCATGGGAGGGCGGTGGCATTATCAGCCTGCCGGAAGGCGAGAAGGCGACGTACGGACTCGGCTTTGAGGCCCTGTACGGATTCGCCCTGAACAGTCATCTCTCGATTGGGATCGATCCCGAATGGCAGCTTGACGATGATGGAGACGACCGAAAGTTCAACGGAGGAGATTTGGAGCTCGGCGCGATGCACAACTTCAACCGAGAGTACCTGCGGGTACCGGCCTTCGCTCTGAGGGCGGACATGACGTTCCCCACCGGCCGCGATTCTCAAGGGACAGACGTTCGCCTCCGCGGCATTACATCCAAAACGATCACCCAGTATACCCGAGCCCACCTGAACCTCGATGGAACGATCGTGGGAGAGCCCTCTAGCGGCGAACGCGCGTTTATCCCAGCGGCGCTGCTGGGCCTCAGCAGACCCATCGGATACCCACGTCATTTCGCCACGACCGCCGTGGCCCAACTTGGGATTACCGGGAACCAACAGAAGGATGCGGACCCCATGTTATCGGCCGGACTCGGACTTCGCCGCCAGGTCTCCGTTCGCTCGGTGGTAGACGTTGGTATTAAAACCAAGTTCACTGATGATGACGGTGACAACCGAAGAGATGTCGAGTTTATCACCGGTTACTCGATCAGCTTCTAGCCAAAGGAGACCACGAATGAAAAAGCGAATCTTGATGCTGGCAGTGAGCCTTCTCCTGCCGTTGGCAGCGTCGGCAGAAAAGGGAAAGAAAGGCCATGCCCATGGCGACCACACGCCGAAGCACGGAGGCCAGTTCTTCATGGCTCCCGACCGCTTCCACCATCTCGAAGGAGCCATGCCGACATCAAGGGAGTTCCGGTTGTTCTTTTATGACGATCACACAAAGCCCGTCGCAGCCAAACCGTTCGCAAACGTCACGACAGTCGAAGTCGATCGCATGGATTCGCAAGGCCGAGAGTTTGGAAAGCCTGTGAAAGTCGAGGTTCAGACAAGTGCGGACGGCAGCCACCTGCGCGCGCCGATACCGTCGGGCCTGACGTTCCCGCTCCATTACAGCGTGCGGGTCAAGTTCCCCAAGTCCAATCAGCCCGAGCTTTTCAACTTCGTCTTCGTTGATGCCTCAAAAAACGCGAAACCATGAGAATCCATCTCAAGTTCAGCGCAAAGCATCGTGTCCTTACATTGAACCTGGAGGTGCATCACGCGCACATTGCCACGAAGCAGCAACCCTAAGTAAGAAAACAGAGAGGACCGGCACCGACCCTCCGTCTTCCCGCCTTAGGGCTCCCGAAAATGTGAAGGGGCAACAGCGGTGTGATCGCGCGCTTTTGATCGACTGCCTATTCTATTGAGTTCTCGACCAATCCTTTCCACTGGCAGGACGAAGTCAACACCCCCGCGATTCTGAGCGCTGAGTGGCATGCCGGGGACAGTGGAAGAGCTGTCCTGCGCAAACGTCGTTCCGCCCCTTGACTTGATCTGCATGCATCCTTCAGAGCCATCCCCGTCATAGCCGGAAACGATGACTCCGATCGCGCGATGGCCCATCGCTTCTGATAAGGAAGTTAGAAATATGTTGACCTGTTTGTTCATCGTGCGCGGAGAGCTGACTTTGAAGGAATAGTTCTCCACACGAAGATCCGCATTCGGAGGTATGACATAGACATGATTGGGCTCGATCGGCATCTCCTCGGAAGCCACGCTGACGGGCATTTTCGTGTGAGTGGCCAAAAGCTTAGCCAACAGACTGTGAGTGCTGGAAGGCAAGATGTGAGAAATAATGACAAAGGACATTCCCGTGTGATCCGGCAGGGAATCCAGGAGAGCCATATAGGCATACAACCCGCCGGCGGACCCGCCGATACCGACTATGAGATGAGACCGCACGGCTGCCATACCCCTAGGTTTTCTCCGCCACACCGTTCCTGTGGCTCCTTTTCATGGCATTGTCGTCAGCCTTTTCCATACGGGGCGCCGAATCGCCAATCATTGGCACCAACGTGAGCCCTTTGTCCTTCATCACCAATCTGTGAATGTCGCTGGAGTGACTCATGCCGCGGGACTTAACGATGTAGAGACCGCGAATTCGTTTCTTCCCCCCTTCTCCCTCGATTTCTCTGACCACGACCCAGGTGTCGATCAAGGAGGAAACGCCAATTTCTCCGCTGGTGTGATTCTGGGCGGCGGAGGAAACCAGACTTGTAAAGAACGCGGTGATGCCCCTGGATTTCAACAGATCGACCATTCGCGTCACCATGGATTCAATTTCACGGGGATTCCCCTCGGCGAGGAGGCTCGTCAGCGGGTCGATGACGACGGATTGCGGCTTGAATTCCGCGATGACCGTGTAGAGATCGAGCAGATGTTTCTCCAATCCGAAAAGAGAAGGGCGGGTCGATACGATCTTTAAGAGACCGTTCCTCACAAACGGCTTCAGATTAAAGCCGATGGAACTCATGTTTTGAATGAGTTGCCCCGGAGACTCCTCATAGGACAGGAACAGGCACCGTTCGCCGGCTCGACACCTTGCGATGGCGAAGGCCGTCGCGATGCTTGTTTTTCCGGTTCCGGCGGTGCCGGACGCGAGGATTGAGCTGCCCCGGGTATAACCCGTCGGCGCTTTGCCTCCGAACAACTTGTCCAGAGATGGTATTCCCGTCGAGACTCTCTTGTCCGTTCCCGGCCGGTCGAGCGCGGCGGACGTGATCGGTATCACCGAAAGCCCATTCCTGTCGATAATGAATGGATATTCATTCGTTCCATGGTTTGATCCGCGATACTTGACGATGCGGACCCGACGGATGGAGACCTGTTCGCTCACCCGGTTGTCCAGGAAGATCAAGCAATCAGAAATATATTCTTCGAGGCCATGGCGGCTGTAGGAACCCTGCCCCGGCTCGCCGGTAATGACGGCGGTGACCTTCTTTTCCTTAAGCCACCGGAAGAGCCTTTTTATCTCCATGCGAAGAACGCCAGAATCGGTGATTCCACCAAACAGCGATTCCACGGAATCCAGAACCACGCGTTTGGCGCCGATGGCATCAATGGCGATTTCCAGGCGAATGAGGATTCCCTCAAGATTGAAATCGCTCTCCTGAATGTCCCTGCGCTCAAGAACAACATGCTCCAACCGGATCTTTTTCCGGGAAACAAGGGCTGGGAGGTCCATGTTGAGAGAAGCTACGTCCTGATACAGCTCTTCTTTCGTTTCTTCAAATGACATGAAGACGCCGGGCTCACCGTACAGGGTCGCCCCTTTCACGAGAAAATCAATTCCCCAGATGGTCTTACCGGAGCCGGCTCCGCCACAGACCAGCGTGGCTCGATTTCTGGGAAGTCCGCCCTCCGCAATTTGATCGAAGCCTTTGATTCCGGTGGGGCACTTATCAGAGACCCCAGGTCCCTGATTCGGGCGCAAGAGACGCCTTTTCTTCGTCGTTTTAACCATCGTCTCTTTCCCCATCCAACTGACCGACAATTGTCTGCCATTGATACGTTTGACGAGGGTGTTCGTGGCGAAGGTTTAAAAGAGATTTGCAACTGGCTTTTGTCGGGGTAAGACACAAGGCAGGCCGATCGCCAGTTGTCCCCGATAAAAAAGGCGATCACCTCACATCGTGGTGACCAACCCGCCATTCATGCGCGAACCGTGATCTTATTTCGTGGAGCGGCTATCTATTTTTGGGCCGTGTCATAACAACTCCGTCTAATCGGCCACATGTCCACCGGCAACGACAGGCCGATGGGATGGGATAACGGTGCCGTTCTTCATGTCGTACTTCCAACGCCACATCGAGTAGAGCACGGGGTAGACGAGCAGCTCCAGGATGAACGACGTCACGAGTCCCCCCACCATCGGGGCGGCAATGCGTTTCATCATGTCGGCCCCGGTGCCGGTGGACCACATGATGGGCAGAAGACCGATGAAGGCAGCGCCCACGGTCATCATTTTCGGACGCACGCGCTTCACGGCGCCGTGGATGATGGCTTCCGTGAGATCGGCGTAGGTCTTCATCTGTCCTTTTTTTACGGCGTCTTCGTAGGACAAGTCGAGGAACAGCAGCATAAAGACGCCGGTCTCCGCGTCAAGACCCATCAAGGCGATCATTCCCACCCACACGGCGATCGACATGTTGTAATCGAGAAGATAGAGATACCAGACCGCTCCGATGAGCGAAAACGGGACGGCCAGCATCACGATGGATGCCTTCACCGTGGAGCGGGTGTTCATGTAGAGCAGAAGAAAGATGAGAAACAAGGTCACCGGCAGTACGATCTTCAGGCGCTCGCGCACGCGAAGCATGTTCTCGTACTGGCCGCTCCATACGAGGGAGTATCCCTCCGGAAGCTGGACCTTTGCTTCCACCAGTTCCTTCGCCTCCGCGACATAACTGCCGACGTCCCGGTCGGCCATGTCCACGTAGACATAGCCGGCGAGCATGCCGTTCTCATCGCGGATCATGGCAGGGCCCACCTTTAACTCGATGTCCGCCAGCTCGGCCAGCGGGATGTTGGCCCCGCTCTCCGTCGGAACGAGAACGCGTTTGAGCTTGGGAATGTTGTCTCGAAGCTCCCGGGCGTACCGGACGTTCACCGTGTACCGCTCCCGGCCTTCGATGGTGGTCGTGATGGGCTCTCCGCCAATGGCCGACATGAGAATCATGTTCACGTCTTTGATGCTCAGCCCGTAGCGGGCAAGCTGGTCCCGCCGCAGCGTGAAGTCGAGGAAATAGCCGCCCGCGACGCGCTCGGCGAAAACGCTGCGCGTCCCTTTGACGTCCTTCACGGCGCCTTCGAGCTGAAGGCCTATTTCTTCGATCTTCTTCAAGTCCGGTCCCATCACCTTGATTCCCACCGGCGTGCGGATTCCCGTCGAGAGCATGTCGATCCGGTTCTTGATCGGCATCGTCCAGGCGTTGGTCACGCCGGGAAATTTCAGCGCCCGGTCCATCTCCTCCACCAAATCGTCCTTGCTGATGTGGCTCGGCCAAATGTGTCGAAAAGGAGACTCGAGGAAGTCGGGAAGAAAGGAATACCACCGATCGATGGCTCGCCATTCGGACACGGGCTTGAGAAGAACCGTCGTTTCCATCATGGAGAAGGGCGCCGGGTCGGTCGCCGTTTCGGCACGGCCGGCTTTTCCAAACACCCGTTCCACCTCGGGGAAACTCTTAAGGATCTTGTCCTGGGCCTGCATGAGGTTCTGCGCCTCGGTGACGGAAAGCCCGGGAAGCGTGGTGGGCATGAAGAGTAGGCTTCCTTCGTAGAGAGGCGGCATGAACTCCGAGCCCAGCTTCATGTAGACCGGCACCGTGGAGAGCGTGAGAAGAAGCGCCGCGATGAGCGTTCCCTTTTGATGCCGGAGGACGAAGCGGCACGCGGGTTCATAGACTGCGAAAAGACGGCGGCTGATTGGATGCTTCTCCTCGGGGTAATAGCGTCCGACCGTCAGCGAATTGACGATCTTCGACAGCCAGCGCGGCTTGAAATGGACGTCGTCCATCCGCGTGAACATCATCCTGATCGCCGGGTCCAGCGTAATGGCGAGCAACGCCGCGATGGCCATGGCCAGCGTCTTGGTGTAGGCCAGCGGTTTAAAAAGGCGCCCCTCCTGATCCACAAGCGTGAACACGGGCAGGAACGCGACCGCAACGACCAAGAGCGAGAAGAAAACCGACGGTCCGACTTCTTTCAGCGCCTGGAGCCGGACGAGGTGAAAGTCGCCCGGGCGTCCGTCGTCGTTCCATTGCTGGAGACGCTTGTAAGCGTTTTCCACCTCGACGATGGCCCCGTCCACGAGAACGCCGATGGAAATGGCGATGCCCGCCAGCGACATGATGTTGGAAGTGACGCCGAGAAAGTACATGGGAATGAACGCCAGGACCACCGAGATGGGAATCGTGACGATGGGAATCACGGCCGACGGGAAGTGCCAGAGAAAGAGAAGGATGACGAGGCTCACCACGATCATCTCGGCGATGAGTTCATGCTTCAGCGTCCGGATGGACTCCTTGATGAGTTCCGAGCGGTCGTAGGTCGGAATGATTTCGATGCCTTCAGGAAGCGACCCGCTCACTTCCTTCATTTTTGTCTTGACCCGATCAATCACCGCGAGGGCATTCTCGCCCTGCCGCATGACAATGATGCCACCGACGGTGTCTCCGAGTCCGTCGAGATCGGAAACCCCCCGGCGGATGTCCGGCCCGAGCACGACACGTCCGATGTTCTTGATGAGAACCGGCGTTCCGCCTTTCGAGCTTTTGCCGACAACAATGCTCTCGATGTCCTCGATCGACTTGGCGTAACCCCGGCCCCGAATCATGTACTCGGCGCCGGACAGTTCAACCACGCGACCGCCGACGTCTTCGTTGCCGTTACGGATCGCGTCGATGACCCGGGTCAGCGGGATGTTGTAAGAGACCAGGGCGTTCGGATCGACATTCACCTGGTACTGCTTCTGGAAGCCGCCGATGGACGCCACTTCCGCAACGCCGGGCACCGACTGGAGCCAGTAACGCAGGTACCAGTCCTGAAAACTCCGGATCTCGGCCAGGTTGTGCTTTCCTGTCTTATCAACGAGCGCGTACTGATACACCCACCCCACACCCGTCGCGTCGGGGCCCATTTCCGTCCGCACACCCTCCGGAAGTCTCGACTGAATCTTGGAAAGGTATTCGAGCGTCCGGCTCCGCGCCCAATAGAGGTCCGTTCCGTCTTCGAAGATCAGGTAGACGTAAGAGAAGCCGAAATCGGAGAAACCGCGCACGGCTTTGATCCTGGGAGCGCCGAGCAGGGCCGTGACGATGGGGTAGGTCACCTGGTCCTCGATAACGTCCGGGCTGCGGTCCCAACGTGAATAGATAATGACCTGCGTGTCGGAGAGGTCCGGGATGGCGTCCAGCGGAACTCGTTTCATGCAGTAAATCGCCCCCAGAACCGCCACGAAGGTCAGGATGGCGACGACGTATTTGTTGCGAGCGGAGAACTCGATGATTCTTTCGATCATGGCGCCCTACTTCGGCCCGGACGCGGCCCGGATTTTCGATTCCGAGTCGATCAGGAAATTGGCCGAGGTCACGACCTGTTCGCCTTCCTTGACTCCACCGAGCACCTCGTAGTAGCCCGTGGCCTCCCGGCCGACCCGGATTTCCCGGGGCTCGTACTGGCCGGGAGCGGTCTGAACGTAGACCAGCTGACGGACGCCGGTGTCCAGCACGGCACTGCTCGGCACGGCGAGCTTTTTTCCGATGGACGCGTGAATCGTGGCGCTCAAGTACATCTCTGGCTTTAGGTCGCCCCGCGGGTTGGGGACTTCAACACGCACCCGAAGCGTGCGCGTCTCGCTGTTCACGATCGAATCGACGGCTTTCACCGTGCCCTCGATTCGCTGTCCCGGCAGGGCCGGCGAGGTGAACTCGGCTTTCTGGCCGGATTTCACGAAGCCGGCCTCGTAGTCGTAGATATCGACGTAGACCCAGATTTTCTCGCCCGCCTGCCCCAGCAGGAGGTTCGACGGATCAAACCCGGGCCGGCTGATCTCTTCGATCTGCTGGTCGGACAGACCCATCTGGCGCAGCCGAAGTTTCGAAGCCCGCACCGTCATGTCCGATTCGGACTGGTTCTCAGACGAGCCCTGGGAGCGGCTCTTTCTCGCTTCCTGGTATTCGAGAATGGCGCTGTAGAGAGTTGGGTCGTAAGCGACGCGGCTGGGCGCTTTGATGGTCAGGTACAGGTCCCGCATCTCCACGCGCGACACCGTCACTCCGATTTTCTGCTCACTTCCGGGCGACATCTTCACGACGCCCTGGCCGGCGACCGCCGATCCGCTGGACACTTCGTTCGCGTAGACCGGCACGTAATCCATTCCCATGTCATCTTTCATCGGTTCCGAGGAGTGGACCGACGGGTTCATCGGGTTTCGGTAATACAGCACCGTCCCCTTATCGGGAGCGCTCTCATTCTCCGATGGATCCTTGATGGGAACCAGCCGCATGTTGCAGATTGGGCAATCCCCCGGCTTGTCTGAGGTGTACTGCGGGTGCATCGCGCAGTGATAGCGTTTCGCCCCGGTAGAGTGACCAGTCGCACCTGAATCGCCTTTTTTGGAACAGGCGGCCAATGCCCCCACGATCAGAATTCCCGCGAGGACCAGGAAAAATGAATTTCTAGCGCGCATCGGACGTCTCCTTTACCTTCATCAAATCGATCCCCACCCATCGCTCCAGCAGGCTCCAGTGCTCTCCATAGTGGTAGAGCTCTTCCTGATACTCATTGTTTGCCTCGATCCAGGCGCGGAAGGCTTCAAGAATCCGAAGAAAGTCGCCGCGTCCGCTGGCGTATTGTTCCCGGGCCACGCGAAGGTTGCTTTGCGCCGTCGGCAGAATGTCGCGCTCGTAGTTTCGCGCCAGGGTGAGGTGCGTCGTGGTTTCCGTGAATTCCATGTGGACCATCTTCATCACCATGTTCTCCATGCCCTGCGACATGGCCTCTGCTTCTTCAAGATGCCTTCGCGAGCCTTGACGTAGGCCCAGAGGCCGACGGATCCACAAAGGAAAGGAAAGGCCAATACCGATCATTCGTCCGTCCGGGCCTTCGGCTGGCACCTCCTTCTCATACATGAGGTCAAAGTCGGGAGCGAACTCGAGCCGACTGCGACGGAGCATCGCACGGGCATGATTCTGCTCGTGCGTCGCGGCCCAATATTGCGGAGCGGTCTTTTTGGAAACCTGTTGAAGCTCATGCAGGGACGCGGGAAGGTCGATGACATCCGGCGGCGTCGCGGTTCCCCACGTCGTCTCGGTCGGCCGATTCAAAAGCGTGTTTAGCTCGATCTGAGACAAGATTCGTTCCTGTTGCTCCTGAAAAAGCATGTTCTCCATCTTCCGGAGCTCCATTTGGGCCATGAACACGTCGGAGGTGGACGATTGAGAGGACGCGAGCCGAGACTGCGCCGTCTGCAGGACGCTCTTCAGCGACGCGACGCTTTTCTGTGCAAGTTGGATCTTCTGGTCCGTCAAATAGAGCTGGAAGTACCTGACCCGAACGTCGCCACGGATCTCGATCTCCTTTGTTCGATAGGTCGCTTCGGCAATCAACGATTCATGCCGCTTCATTCGGGCGTCGGCGGAGAGCTTTCCCGGAAACGGAACCATCTGTTCTACTCGATAGCGGCGGATTTCCTCGGCAGGCATTCCTTCGCTCCCATTCGGAAATCGCTCATCTTCGAACGTGAAAGTGGGGTTCGGCCAGGTGCCGGCCGGCCCGATCTCAAACCTCCGCACCTGCCAGGCCTGCCTGGCGGCCCTGATCTCCGGATTGTCCTTCATGGCAATATCCACGATCTCCGGCAGGGAGACTGGCCCGGGAGGACTCTTCGCGGCCGTTAAAGAAACCGGCATGGACAAAACAAGGGTAACGAGGAACTTGATGAACGTGGTCATGCCACACTCCAGCGAGGGACGGGAACCGATTTAACTTTTAAGGGCAGGGCAACGGCTGGGAAAGCCGCCATTGAGGCCTAGGCGAGGAAAGCGGGAGGACCGCGGAGGGGAGTGGAGGAACGGAAAACGATTCGACCAGGCGGAGCCTGCGAATGATGGACGCCGACATGTCGGCGCGATTCGGCAAAAACCGATCCGTTGGACGGCACCCAGGACAGGACGACGAGGGAAGGCGCGATGGTGATGCCGTCGGAAAGAATAGCGGAGGTGGGTGAGGGAGCCGTCTTGATCATGGGGCACGGCCCCTTAGACTGGTCGCTGTCCGGTGTGCAACAGCAGGACGTGTCAGCCATCGGGGCCGAACAGGAAAGCGCCACGGCGGGCGAACCGAGGAAGAGTACAAGAGAAAAAATCGAACCCATCAGCCGATTCATAACGACCGCAGTATATCCCTTTGGGACAGCAGGCGTCATAGAGACGTGGAAAACCTGAGGAAAATGACGGGTGAAAAATCTGGACGAGAAGGGTGAGAAGGCGTCCGTGCTCAGGGTTCGGATTGTGGTCTCCACGGTAGTTCCGGAAAACTCCCGATATGGCGCTTTGTGTAAGGGAGCACCGTGCCGTGCTTTCTGGAAAGCTGAAAAAGGGTCCGGACAATCCGTTTCTCAGCGGATTCCTGGGAGGAGCAGGGGCTTTCCGTCCGACATGTACTTGAGAATTTCGAGGCGGCCGTCATCAAGGCCCCAGACGCTCGCGGCGTCATCGCCTTCGGAAAAGACGGTGTCCCCTTTCCTGTGTTCGACCCGGCGGGCCGATGACACGAGGCGCTCGATCTCCGCGGGTGGGAGTCCGCGGAATGGATCTTTCTGAGACAGAAACGATTGGAGGGTGCTCACCGGTCAATAGTGATAAATCGGTGGGACGATCAGGGTTGGCAGTATTCTCCCACCTCTTCAGGGCTTTTGAAAATGTCGTCGGGCGGTGCGGATTCGCCGGGGAGAGGAAAAACCGAAGTTGATCCCGGCCGCCCTGTTTGGCGAGATACATGGCGCTGTCCGCATGAGAGATGAGCTTCTCGACGCACCACCCGTCATCGGGATACACGCTTATGCCGAGACTAACCGTGCCATTTATCCGCTTTCCGTTAAACCAAAACGGGCGGCGAAGCGAGGTGAGGATTTTGGAGGCGGTGCCAACGATGTCCGCGTGCCGGCTGATGTTGGGCAACATCAGAACGAATTCGTCGCCGCCGAAACGCGCCACGATATCGCCCTCGCGGATGGAAGACCGAATTCGCCGGGCCACGCCCCGCAACAACTCGTCACCGGCCAGATGGCCCAGCCCATCATTTACTTCCTTTAGGTGGTCGAGATCCATGAAAAATACAGCCAGAATCGTTTTGTTTCGCTTCGCCTGGGTGAGGGCCTGCTTCAGGTGGGCGGTAAAAAGTGAACGCGTCGGCAACTCCGTCAATTCGTCGTGATGCGCCCGATGCCAAGTGGCTTCTTCGATCTTTTTTTGTTTTGAGATGTCGGAGAAAACCCCGAGATAATAGGGGCCGTGCCCGGCCGCCGTTCTCAGCGTGGAAATTGTGAGCCACTCTGTGTACAGTTCGCCGGTCTTCCGTTTATTTCGAATTTCCCCCTGCCAATGACCCATTCGTTTTATCGACTTCCACATATCCTGATAAAACGACGGCGGTTGGAACCCGGATTTCAGAATTCGGGGATTTTGACCGATAGCCTCGGATACGGCGTATCCGGTCAACTCGCAAAACGTCGAGTTGACATAAACAATCTTTCCGGCAACGTCTGTGATCAATATTCCGCGAAGCAAGTTTTCACAGATCAGCTCCAACGGAATTCCGAGCGCTGACAGCTTGGGCGTGACCGGTGGTAAGGCGTCCAGGCGATTTCGCATGGAATGAGACTAACGAACTGTGACGGGGGCCTCTATGACGGCCGTCATAGAGCGAGACAGGCAGGAATTTCGTTTTAAATCCGGCCCGATGACGCGTATCCAGTATCGGCCAGTTGTCCCCAATAAAAACGGCGGGCACGTCACATCGTGGTGACCCACCCACCATTCATCTGCGAACCGTGATCTTATTTCCTGGAGCGGTTATTTTGCGTCGAGTTCGGATTTCATTGCTTCAAGCTTCTTCTCGTAAGCCTCAATATCCTTCTTGAGGTGCTCTCTGGTCGCCAGCTTGTCCTGCGATTGCTCGCCGGCTTTCAGGGCCGTCTACCTTTTTCTGGAGGTCCATGATATTGCAGTGCTTTGTGCACATGGCATCATCGTGTTTCACCGCTTCGGCGAACACCGGGCTTCCCGCAAAAAGAACCAATCCGGCCAATATCGCTGTGTATCTCATCATTTGGCTATTCCTTTACTTTCTTCGAATCGTCGACTCCACTACTACGCTTCACGTGGCCCAATAATGCCGTTGATTTCATTTCTTCCCGGTGCGTGCCGCCCGTCTCAACCTCACTTGACTGGCTGTTAGATCCTGGATTGAATCCCCTTTAACATGCCCGTGAAGATGAACGAATGGATCGGATAGAGGCAGTACCAGTAGCAAAGACCGGCGATCCCAACCGAGTCGAAAATCGCAGTCTGGGTTACACGAACAGTATTTCCCACCTCGTTGGCCTCGAACTGGAGCCACGCTCGCCCCGGCAACTTCATCTCAGCACGAAGTCGAAGCAACCGGTGCGGCTCGTATCTTTCCACCCGCCAAAAATCAATCACGTCTCCTTCCTTAAGTTCTGTCGGATGACGTCGCCCGCGCCGCATTCCAACACCGCCCAGAAGAAGGTCAACGGCGCCTCGCAGCCACCAAAGCGCATTGGCGTAGTACCAGCCTTCACGCCCGCCCAATCTACGGATGGGATCAAAACACCGTTCCAAAGTTGACTGGGTATTAAAACTTCGGGTATCTACGATTCGTGTACCGAAACTTTCACCTCCCCAGGTCCCCTCAATTTGAGCGCTCGATACGGCGTCGCACCAGCGAGTTTCCGCCATTTCGTGATCTTCATTTCTCAAGGCGGATTGGATTGACTCCGCGACGCCATCCGGAACCATTCTGAAGATGGTCTCGACGGCATTCTCTTTCACGATGGTGGGGTTCTCCATGCTTTTCACGAGAGTCCGACCTATGCGCGCATAGACAGGCGTCACCAGACCCAGCCACAATCCGGACAGATGCGGGGTCAGCAATGGAACGGGAATCATAAAGCGCCTCAAATGACGCTGAAGAGCGTACTCCTTCATGATGCCACCGTAAGATGTCCTTTCCCGGCCACCAATCTCCAGGACCGTTGATTTTCCCAACGGCAGATCAATCGACCGAACGAGGACCGAAATCAGGTCGCTGACCGAGATTGGTTGTGTCGGTGTCCTCACCCAACGCGGAGTGATCATCACCGGAAGGCGTTCAACCAGGGCGCGAATCATTTCGAAAGAAATACTTCCCGATCCGATGACGATGGACGCTCGAAGCTCCAGGCACACACCGCCAAACCTTGAGAGGATTCGTCCGACCTCATGACGACTACGAAGGTGGGCAGAAAGGCGTGAACCATCTTCTCCGAGGCCGCCCAGAAAAATGATGCGTTCAACCTTATTCTCCCGGGCGGCCTGCGCGAACAGTTCGGCGCCCTTACTTTCGAGAGACTCGAAATTCCCCCCATCCTGCATCGAATGAACCAGATAGAAGGCGGTGCGAACCCCCTTCAGCGCTATCCGCAGACTTTCGAGGTCATGGACATCGCCAGCGACTGTGGTGGTGGAACCTCTGGTTCTAGAAACCAGATGTTCGGGATGCCGGGAAAGGCATCGCACTTCCCTACCGGCAGCCTGAAGCGCCGTGAGAAGGCGACCGCCCACATACCCGGTCGCGCCGGTGAGCAGGATCATTGTTGGTGGGCGATCATGGTTGTTTCCTGGCTGCCACCGCTCGGTCAATCAATTTGCAGAGATCACCAATCTGGAACGGTTTGTTAATGAAATCGAAGGCGCCTTCCTCGCGCGCCCTTTCGACTGCCTCCGGAGGCGCAAAGCCAGATGCCACGATGATGGTCAGTTCGGGGTCAATCGCCTTCAATTGCTTCAGCACTTCGATTCCGTCGGAGCCGGGCATGGTTAAATCCGTAAGCGCCACGTCAAATTTTCCGTTGCGGACTTCCTGCACTGCGTCCGCTCCATTGCCCGCCGTGCTCACGGCAAAGCCTCGTGTTTTCAATGCGTAGGCAAGCATGGATCGAATGGCTTCCTCATCGTCAATGATAAGGACGTGAACGGGAGAACTTGAAGTGCGAGTCTGAGAGGACATGAGAAAATATAGATTATAAGACCTCAGAATCGACCTCGAACGTGGCGAATTAAGATTTATTTAAGCGCGAATCCTGGGTTCTTTCGTCACACTGAACTCCGATCGCCTGGGTAAGAAAAGAAGAGGTACCTTTGAAAACCGAACAGGCCAAATGGACGGAAGAAAAGGGCTGGTTTCCCAAATCTCCGGGAGAGCTGGGGGCGTCAGCGCAATTGGTTTTGGCTTTTGGTTCGCGAGCAATACTGGAGATGAGCGATCATTTGGGGCTGATAAAAAAGACTTACCCGAAGGCGCATATCCTGGGATGTTCGACGGCGGGAGAAATCTTCGACACCCAGGTTCTAGATGATTCTTTTGTTGTGACCGCTGTTTGCTTCGAGCACTCACGCATCGAAGGAGCCAAGGCTCATATCAAAGATGCCAAGGAAAGTTTCGAGACCGGAAAAGGGCTGGCGCGGGCCCTGAGCAGCCCTGGCCTTGTTCATGTCTTCGTCATTTCCGACGGGCTCGAAGTCAATGGCAGCGAGCTTGCGCGGGGGCTCACTGAGGCGCTTCCCGCTTACGTCTCCGTGACGGGCGGCCTATCCTCGGACGGCGAACAATTCAAGAAAACGCTGGTACTCTGGGACGATCAGCCAGCGTCCCATTCTGTCGTTGTGCTGGGCCTTTATGGCGAACGTTTAAAAATCGGGTTCGGCTCTTTGGGCGGATGGGACACCTTCGGCCCGGACCGGATGATCACCCGATCCAAAGGAAACGTTCTGTATGAACTCGATGGAAAATCGGCATTGGATCTCTATAAGACGTATCTCGGCGAACACGCGGCCGGATTGCCGGCCACAGGGCTTCTGTTTCCCCTTTCGCTGATGAAAAAAGATGGGTCGAGCGGCGTGGTTCGGACGATTTTGGCGGTGAACGAAGCAGACAAAAGCATGACGTTCGCGGGCGATGTCCCCGAAGGGGCGTACGCTCGTCTGATGAAAGCCAATTTCGACCGACTGATCAACGGAGCCCACGGAGCGGCGGAAACGTCCTATGCAACGATCGGTTCGACGAAGGCAGATCTGGCCATCCTGATCAGCTGCGTGGGCCGAAAGCTTATTCTCAAGCAGCGCGTTGAGGAAGAGGTGGAAGCCGTGAGGGACGTTCTCGGAGAGACGACCTGCCTCGCTGGTTTTTATTCGTACGGCGAAATTGCACCCTTCATTCCCAGTGCCAAGAGTGAACTTCACAATCAGACGATGACAATAACCACGATCGCTGAATCATAAGACCTCATGCACAATATACTCCAGCGACAACTCAGGCGATTTCTTGGGGAAAATGCGGCGCTATCGCCGGAATTGGCCGCGTTTGTGCGGGTGGTTGACCTGACGTATCAGCAGTTTGATGACGATCGTGAGATGCTAGAGCGGTCCCTCGACTTAAGCTCCAAAGAACTCATGGAAGCGAGCTCTGAAATGCGCGCCATTCTGCAGGCATGGCCCGACATTATTTTCCGCGTGGCGGAAGACGGAGTGATCACCAATTTCAGCGCCAGCAACATCTCGGATGTCTGCGCACCTTTCGGTGGCCTGGTGGGAAAGCGCTTCGACGCGGTACCATCCCCGGAACTCAGGCTTCGGTTTCGAAACGCAATGGACAAGGCGAAAGCGTCCGGTCAAATGGTCACGGTCGAGTACAACTTGCCCATGGGCCAGGAAGGAAAAATATTTGAGGCGCGGTTCCTGTCCATTTCCAACGAGAAACTCCTTGTCATCGTCCAGAACATCACGGGCCGAAAACGGCTGGAGAACGTGATTCATCAATCCGAGAAGCTGTCCGCCGTCGGCCAGCTCGCCGGAGGAGTGGCTCATGAGATCAACAATCCGCTCGCCGTTATTTTGGGTTTTTCGCAAGCCCTCTTGCACAATTTAAAGGAAGACGACCCGTTGGCCAACCCCTTGCGCCACATCGAAAGGGAGACTTTGCGATGCAAAACGCTGGTCTCAGACCTTCTGACGATTTCTCGAACCTCCAACACCGATCAACATTATCCTCTGAATATCAACGACGCGATCAACGAGTCGTTTTCCCTTATCAATGCGCAGGGAAGAGTGCGGAATGTGGAGATCAAAGCCGACCTTTCACCGGATGTGCCTCTTATTCTTGGCAATAAGAACCGGATCCAACAGGTGGTTATCAATCTTTGCAACAACGGGATCGATGCCATGTCCCACGGTGGGAAGCTGGAGGTAAGGACGGCGCGCGTCCAGTTCGACGCGAGGAGCGGCGTCTTGCTCGAAGTGATGGATACGGGGGCCGGCATCCCTCCGGAGATCCAAAAAAAAATATTCGAGCCTTTCTTTACGACCAAGGACGTGGGCAAAGGAACCGGGCTCGGATTGTCCCTGGTTTTTGAAATCGTTCAAAAGCACGGCGGCACCATCGATCTGGAAAGCGCGAAAGGAAAAGGCACCACTTTTCGAATTACCTTTCCTGAGGCCCCCGCCGAATTCTCCCCCTAGATTCCCCTCCCCTGTATCCGAAAAGAGATGCTCCCCTCACTGGACGAGATTCGCAACTGGCTTTTGGCGGGCTAAAGCAACCTGCTCATCATTCCGGGGCTGAACCACCAAGAAGTCCGCGGTAGCACCGCCTAAATCGCCCGGACGAGCATCTGCCCCAGCAGAAACGCGAGGCACCCGAGCAGCACACTCCCACCAAGGTTCAGCATGGCACGAAGGATTTCACCGTCCTTGAGCAGGCTCATGCTTTCGAAAATGTACGTCGAAAATGTCGTAAAGGCTCCGCAGAATCCCGCCATCAGCAACACACGGGCTTCTGGGCCGAGAAGGTTCTTGTATTCGACAAGCGCGCTTCCCATCCCGATGACAAGACATCCGAGACTGTTCACGACGAGCGTCCCATAAGGGAAGCCTGATCCAGTAAAGCGGCTGACCGCTCCCGCCAAGAAATAGCGTCCAAATCCTCCGGCGAATGTACCGACAGCTAACCACCACAACTTTCCCACATGGCCTCCAAACAAATGACTTCTTCCAGAAAACTGGTAGCGGAATCAAGGGAATCGTACCGGTTCTCAAGGTCCCACTTTCGACCCGATTCTATCACGAGAAATCAATCTCTTCCTCTGTGGCGCCCCTCCTACGGTCGATGCGAGCTTCGGAGGGTTCGGTCTCAGTGATTCTTCGTTTCTAAGGGATGGATCTACCGACGGGGGGCTGGTCTTCGAAGCAGGAAGTGCGAAGGAGACCTTTCCGGTTTAGACGAGATTCGCAACTGGTTGATCACCGCGTGACGGGCGGCTTCCAGAGATGGACCAGCCAAACCACAGAGCCGGCGACCCAGAAGCCCCCAGCGGAGTGCAAAAGGGCCATGTAGTGGTCTGCATCGAAATCGGCGGCCAAGCGGAGCAAGAGGCCGGTGCCGACCAGACCGCCGGCGATTCTCAGAAACATCATCCTCCCCTTAAGCTCGTCGGCGCGAGCTCCATGAGTGAGCACAATGACCGATCCGAACGAGAAGATCATCAGGCTGAAGCCGCCGATGAAGACGACGTGCAGCGCCGCGATTCGGTATCCGGGAAACAGGGCGGCAAGGCAATAACCAGCGGCGACAAGCCAGGTTGAGAGAGCGAAAATCCGATTTGCGATTCCCTTGTGCCGGACCGTCCGAAATACGCGGCCGAACGTGGCCAGATGCGCCACGATGATGGCGGCGCGCAGGCCAAGAGACGACTGCGGGAAGTACGGTTCGAATACGAACGTTAAGATCAGCGCCGCACCCGTTGTCGCGTGAGCGACGCGGGCCCAGACACGATTCGGGTTAACGGACTTGTCGGGCGATTCATCGGAGTAGCCCATAAGAAACGGGCCCAGCTTTCCCACCACGCCCAGCACCGCGCAGGACAGAAATCCCACCTGTATCATCTGCCGCCCGATGAAGTAGGCGTTGAACGAACGCTCACCGAAACGGCTCCACAAAATGAGAGCCGGTCCGGCAATCGCGTGTAAAAGGGCAAAGCCAATCAGGACGAATGGTTCGGGGAGCGGTTTTGTGCGGTAGGGGAGCGCTTTCGCGAGCGTTAGAAGGAGTGACGTTATCATGACGAGGAAAGCCGTCTCGGCGACCGCCATCCTTCCCGCCAGGGCGAATCCATAGAAAGCGATCGCCGACGAAAAGACCAGCGCGATTCCTCCACCCGCGGCGGGAGGGGCGCCGGCGAACCGCGGGAATGCGGTTAACAGAAATCCAACCACAAATGAGGCAAGGAATCCCTCGCTCTGGAGGGTCGCGTGCAGAAAGCTGACATTCGGTACTTTCACACCCGCGGTCCACAAGACCCAGGCGCCCACGCCGAGCACACCGCCCATCACGCCCAGCGGGAAGAAGAGCCGGTAAGGCTGAAGCCGGAAGGCGCTCACCGCCCGCCTGGCGCTGCTCGGGGTGCAAACCGCAATTTAGGAAAGAGAATGATGAGAGACATGGCGACGACTCCAGCCGCGAAAATCGTATCCCCGGGCACCCGGAGCCATCGGAAAACGTTCACCACGGGCCGCTGCATGAACTCCGGGCTTCTCGCGTACCAATACCCCACCTCCACCGACGCCCAGGTTTGCATCAGACCAACGGGGAGAAGGCTGAGAACGCACATCGCAAAAAGTCCTCCATTGATGGACCAGAACGAAAACCTAACCAGGCCTTCCCTGAAAGCCCGGTCCGGCGACATGGCCTTGAGGCAGAACAGCATGAGCCCTATTCCCAACATACCGTATACGCCGAACAGCGCCGCATGGCTGTGGACCGCCGTCGTGTTCAAGCCCTGCATGTAATAGAGGGCGATCGGAGGGTTGATCATGAAACCGAAGAGTCCGGCACCCAGCATGTTCCAGAACGCCACCGAGAGGAAAAAATAGATCGGCCATCGATAGTTTCTGACCCACTTTGAAGCCCGGGACATCTTCACGTCCTCCCACGCGGAAAAGCCGACGAGAACCAGCGGAACCACCTCCAGCGCGCTGAAGACCGACCCCCACGCGAGCGCGGCAGGCGGAGTGCCGGAGAAGTAGAGGTGATGCAAGGTCCCAATGATTCCTCCCGACAGGTAAATCGTTGCTGCCAAAAGAGAAGCGTGCGCGGCCAGCCTCCCCTTGATCAGGCCGAGGCGCGTGAAGAAGAACGCGATGACCACGGTCGCAAAAACTTCGAAGAATCCTTCCACCCACAGATGAACGACCCACCATCTCCAGTACTCCACGATCGAGAGATGGGTGTTGCGTCCCCAGGCGAGCCCGGCGCCGTAAAACATAGCGATGGCCGCCGATGAGATCAGGAACAGGGCCAAAAGATGCTTCTGGTCTCCGGGTTTCTTCAGCGCGGGCGCGATCCCCCGAACCACGAGAAAGAGCCAAAGAAAAAGACCCACCAGGAGCGCGATTTGCCAAACGCGCCCCAGATCCACGTATTCGTAGCCCTGGTGGCCGAAATAAAACCACAGGTCACTGGTGCCGCTGAACTTATTCATGATGGACATCCATTGTCCCGCCATTGAGCCGGCGACGACGAGAACAAGAGCGCCGAACAGAACGTTGACCCCGAGCGCCTGCCCCTTCGGCTCGACTCCGCTCACCACGGGACCGATAAACAGCCCGGCCCCGAGCCAAGCGGTGGCGATCCAGAGAATCCCAAGCTGAACGTGCCAGGTGCGCGCAACGCTGTACGGCAGCCATTGGGACAGCGGAATGCCGTAAAATCCGTCTCCCTCGACACCGTAATGACCCACGATCACGCCTGCGAGGATCTGGACGAGAATCATTACGCTGACCACCCAAAAATATTTCAGCGTGGCGAGCTGAGACGGGGTAGGCACGGACCCGAGCAAAGGATCGGCTTCAGGCACGTCAACGCGTTCCGGATCCGGTACCCGTGAGACGTAAAACCAGACAAGCGCGCAGATCCCGGCCAGCAGCATGAGAATGCTAACACCGGTCCAGACAACGGCCTCCCCGGAAGGCTTGTTGCCGATCAGCGGTTCATGAGGCCAGTTACCGGTATAGGTGAGTTGCGCGTTCGGCCGGTTCGTGGCGGTCGCCCAGGAAGTCCAGAAGAAGAAAGAGGATAGCGCCTGCAGGCGCTTGGGATCACTGACAGCGCCTTCCGGAATCGCGTAGGCGCTGCGGCCCTTGGAGAAAACGTCGGAATAGTGAGCGGAATTGGCCTCGTAGGCGAGAACCCGCACCGGCTCTATGGTAATGCGGCCGGCGGTGGCATCGAATGTGTTCTTCCGCATCATCTCCTTGAGACGTTGCCGAAGAGCCGCCTGGCGTTCGGACGGGAGGGCGTCGTAGGTGGCGCCTTCTTCCCGGGCCCATTCGTTGAGAATGAAGACACATTCCCGGTGAAGCCAGTCCGCGCTCCAATCCGGCGCGACGTAGCTGCCGTGTCCCCACACGGAGCCCACCTGCATCCCGCCCATCGCCTGCCAGACGTTCTGCCCTCTCGAGATCTCGCCTTTCTCAATGACAACCCGGCCGTCGGGGGTAGCCACTTCATCCGGCAACGGCGGCATTTCCTGGTAGATCTGGGTTCCCACCCACCCCAGAACGCCGAAGGACAAAATGATGACCGCTGAAAATGAGATCCAAAGCCTTCGCATAATTCGCTCCTGCCCTATCGTTCAATTCAATCGCTCAACTCCCTACGGGCCGCGTGTCTCATTGGTTCGAGAAGAATTAATATTCAACTATTCCCACCGCGCCAATCCGAAATTCGGCTTCCAGGTGTCGGAGTCCGGATCCGGTTACCCATGGTGCGTCAACAGCCGGGAGAACCAGCTCACGCCCCGGTCGAACGAGATCAGGGTTACGTTTTCTCGGAATGCCGGGAGACGCGGGCGCTGACCGTCCTGTTCTTTCCGTTTCGCTTGGCGAGATAAAGGGCGTCGTCCGCGGCCTTCAGGAGACTGCTCTTGTCGGGTGTGTCGTTCAACGAGAAACTCGCGAGGCCGAGACTGATCGTCACCGGGATGGCCTCGTTGTCGATCGTGATCGAGCTTTTCATGACGCCCACGCGGATCCGCTCAGCCACGGGCAGGGCGAGCTCAATCGTGGTATGCGGCATGATAACCAGAAATTCCTCGCCGCCCAAGCGTCCCACGATATCAACCTGCCGCACGCAGTCCTTGATCGTCCGCGCAAGCGTGGAGAGGACGTGGTCGCCGAACGGGTGGCCGTGCGAATCGTTGATTCTTTTGAAGTCATCGATATCGATCATCAGGCAGGAAATGGGCGTTCCATACCGGATGGCGGATTCGATCTCGGTGTTCAGCTGGTCGTGCAGATGACGGGCATTATTGAGGCCGGTGAGGGCGTCCCGGTAAGCGAGGGCGCTTATCATCTCGAGCTCGAACTTGATGGAGTCCGTCTCGTCCACGGCATGGTCGCTGCGGCGGCCCAGCGAATATCCGAACATCGCGAAGATGAACGTCGTGCCGATGGACATGTAGCCATAAAGAACTCCGAATTGATCGATCTCAGCCTGAAGCCAGGCGCCATGGGAAGACAGCGAGCGCCAGAACAACCAGCCCAGCGGCGCGCCCAGGCCCAGCAATGCGCCCACGAGCGCTGCGATGCGTTTTTCCTGGTGATGAACGTAACCCCGCTTCATGGTCCACCTCCCCCTCCCCAACGATCACGTCGATTCATCGACGAGCGCGGCGTAAGCCGCCGACTCGATCACGGGCGCCAGCTTCTCGATCTCCTCTGGATCAATCTCGTACGAATAAAGCATGGGGATGATGGCCACCCGGATATCCTCGGCGAGGGTCTTTTTCTGATCCGTCGTGAGGCGGCGGATGTCGGTGAACGGCTCGATGGCCTTGCGGACCTTGAAGGTGATCGGCGGGATCATCATCATCGGCGGTTCCGGAAAGCGCTCCAGAATGTCCCCGTAAATGGCGCCGGCGATGCGACCGACGGTCCTATCGAATCCCTCGTTATGGGTCATGTCCTCACCTCTCCGGGGCGTCCGCGTCTCCAGCGATCACACGCAGGAGATCGAAGCTGCTCACGATTCCGACGATATCGTCCTTCCTGGTGCCATGCACAAGGATGTGGTGGGTCCCGTATTTCACCATTCGCCTGGCCAGGACCGCGGCGGAGGTCACGCGCGACACACTAAAGATCACCGGCGTCATCCAGTGCGAGACGAGGTCCTCCTCGTTGACGATTGGCAGGCCCGATTCGGACCAGATGCCGGTCCCGGTGGCCTGAAGGGCCGCCACAATTCCGCCGCGTTGATCCTCGTTGCGGATTAGGTCCGTCTTCGTGATAACACCGACGAAGGAGCCCTTGTCGTCGAGGACGCCGGCCGCGCTGATGGATCTATCCGCGAACAGCCGCGCCACGAGGTAAAGGGGGTCGCGCGCTGAAACGGTTTCAACCGGTTTCGTCATCAACTGTTCGGCGGTGAACCTGGTGTTTGAATGAGCGGTCATGGTCGCCTCCTGTTGAATAGATCATCGCCGGAACGGCAGGATCGAACTATGATCGCGATCATAGAGCGGACTATTTTCGGGAGGACGGCGAGGCGGGCGCGCTTAGCGCAGGGGCGGTGGACTCAGCAGGCGAGAAGGGCCTTGAGCTTGGCTTCGTCTTCAATCCGGATTTCGCCCCGGGAAGACGAAATCCATTTCTTCTTTTCGAAAGCGCTCAGGGTCCGAATGGTGGTCTCCACGGTCGTTCCGGACAACTCGCCGATTTGGCGCTTGGTGTAGGGAAGGACCGTTCCGTGCGACCTGATGAGTTGAAAAAGTGTCCGCACGATGCGTTTTTCGACGGGCTCCTGGGAGGAGCAGGTGAGGTCCTGCATGGCGTTCAGGCGCTGACTGCAAAGACCGCAGACGCCGGAAACGACCGAAGGAAAACGTCCGAAGAAATCGAGAAACACGCGATCGGGTATCTCGATCGAGACGGAATCCACTGCGGCGACCGCCGTGCAGGGGTAGGTTTTTCCCTGACCCCCGAGGCGGCAGAGCGTCCCGAACAACTCACGGGGCTGGATGATTTCAATGGCGCGGGGCTTGCCGTCCGAGGTGTATTTGAAGATTTCGAGCCGCCCCTCGAACAGGACCCAGACGCTGGACGCGTCCTGCCCTTCCGAGAAAATGGTCTCGCCCTTCCGGTGCCGGCTTTCCTTCGCGGTGGCCGCCAGGTGAGCCAGTTCCGCCGGTGGAAGGCCGCGAAAAGGATCGGTTTGAGAAAGAAATGTTGTAACGCCCGTCATCGGGGCCAGTTTGGCACATTTGACCCCGCGAGATATAAAGAGGAATGGCTCAGGGATGGGCGGCGATCTGGTCGCGCACCTGGGACAAAAGGTCCGCGACAGACCTTCGGAACGCGCCGTCGGCCATGAACCGGGGCGCGGAAAAGGCCGGTTGAACGCGGAGCTCGTAAATTACCTCGACCTCGTCGCCATAATCAAGGAGCCCCCACGAACCTTCGTAATACCTGAAGGAATGTCCGAGAACGTCTCTAAATGAAATGGAAGTTGGCGACTCATAAATCTCAAGGTTGACGATGATTTTTTTCCGGAAGGGCCCGGCGCGCCCGGTCATGATCTGCTCAACGAGCGTCATCCGGCCCTCGCGGCGCAGGACGCGGCTCGAACGCATGCTCGAGACGAATTTCGGGAGGTTTTCATAATCGCTGAGAACGTCCCGGGCGCGATCAAGGGAGGCGTTGACGCGAAAGCGGCCCTCCAGAAACCGCGTCCCGCCGCCGGACTCAGTCAGCGTGACGCTGACGCCTCCCGGCTTTCCGACGGGCTCGGCTGATGCCGCTCCCGTGGCAACCAGAAATGCCAGTCCAAGGACGATGACCGGCGCCGACAGGCGCATTACGGTTTGAGATAAAGGTCGTAGTTCACGACGACCCGGTCATGCGCCCGGATCGTTCCCATGAAGACGGGTGGTTTGACGCCGTGATCCGTCATCAGAACCTCTTCCTTCCCCTGGATCCGGACCGTCTCGCCCGGCGTTACCTCGCCGACAAGATCAATGGACTTTACTTTTCCCGCCACGGTGAGCGAACCGTTGGCTCTAACGGTGAAACGCCCGACCGTCGTCGAGGGCTCAACGGTGTAGTCCGTCATTTGGAAGGAAATTTCCGGATTCTCCTCAAGCTTGAGGGCCCGGTGCATTCTCTTGTCGAGGCCGCCCTTTCCGGACCTGAGTTGAGCGACCGGGACGCGCACGGAAAGAGCTTTCATTTTTCCCTCGCGCATCGCGGCGTGGAGTGGCGCGCCCGGATCAGCCGCGACGGCCACATCGACTTTTTCCGCCACCACGCTGTAAGCATGGAGCGTTGAATCTCCAACGAGCCAAAGCCGGCTTTCCGGCGCCAGCGCGACGGGCGACGCCGCGCCGGTATCGGCGGCGAAGGCAGGGACGGCCGAAATAAGCAAGAGCGCCGCAATCAATCTTGAAGGTAACTTCATAACTCCTCCTGAACGAATTTTTTAAGGCTTAGCGACGTTCACCGCGGCGATGTCTCTGAGAAGAACCGATCGCCGCGACGCGCCCCGCAGCCAAAGCCGCCGGGCCTGATACTCCACAAACGTTCCCTCGACGATCTCCCCTCCATGCAGATAAACGGCGACCGGCGCTCCGCGGGTGAGCTGGCCCAGCGCACCTGCGATGGAATCTCCCGAATGCACGGTCGGGCCCGAGGGCAGAGGAACCGTCGACGCCGCGCCGGCGGGTGACGAAACGTGGATCGCCGTCACCCGGTCCGCGAAGTCCATGATGTTCAGATGGACCGCGGCGAGGGAGCGGATCTCTTCCACCAGAGCGGAGCGGTCTGACGCCGGCGTGCCCAAAAGATCGAAAAGAGTGTTAAGGTAGGGACCACTGCCACGCTCAAGATCCGAACGGATTCCCAGGTAGCCCATGACGACGAACTGGCGGGCCCGGAGCTTCGATGCCGTTTCCTCATCGGCGCCCGTCGCGCGGACCGGCGCCAAGAGCGTCACGAGCAGGGCGGTCATGAGAACAATCGCGGATATTTTCATGTCCGGATGATACCACTCAAATACTTGTCGTCTTTATGACGCAGGTCATACGCGGGCGTTCCAACCTGCGGTAAAATACGAACAGGTCTCACAATCGACGAACGGAGGTTTTATGAAGATGAAAGCGGCGGTGGCCATCCTTGGGCTGTTGGCGGGCTCGGTTTCCCGGGCATTCGCCATGGGGATCGAAGTGGTCAACAACGATGACGTTAACCTGAACGTTGGCGGGCGGATACAGGAAGTGGCCTACGGCCAGATCGTGGATGATCCTCATCGGGACGACGGGCGGGCCTATCTGTTCCTAAAACAGGCGCGCCTCCGGTTTTTCGGACACGTCTACGACGCGAAGTTCGACATGCAATGGGTCGGCGCCGCCGAGGACATCAACGGGTCCAACGCGGGCCTGACTCTCCTGGATGCCTGGTTCGACGTCCCGCTGTTCAACTGGCAGGGATCGTGGCTGAAAGTCGGCCAGTACCGCGTCCCCTACGGACGTCAGGCCGTCACGGAGGAGGGTCACTTTCAGTTTGTTTCCCCATCCATCGACTTTCTCGGTGTTTATCTTGGTCGCGACGTGGGCGCCGCCGTTCATACCTATCATGGTAAGTTCGCGGGCGTCCTCTCCGTCCAGACCGGCGGATCGCGCGGCGTTCCTCTCCGGTTTCTTCCGGAGCAGCTGGGTGTTCCCCTCACCACCGTCCGCATCGGCTACAACGACGGTCTCGACAAGGACATCTTCACGGCGTCGCAGAATGATCTGACACCTCAGCGCGTCACCAAGGCCGCGTATCTCAACGCGAGCTATCTGAGCGACACGCGTATTGGTCACTCGACGGTTCTCAATGTGCGCACGTCCGACAAGACGCTTCTGATGAACACGAACTGGAATCCGTTCATCGGGCGCACGCCGAACAAGAGCGGCGAATACGTTCAGGTCGGAGGAGATGTCGCGGCCCGGGGACCCATCGGCGACATGGCGTGGTCAACGGAAGCGGAATACAACTACGTCTCTTTCCAGAACGACCACGGCTTCATCGACATGAGCAGCGTCCGCGTTCAGGCGGGTCTTCTCAAGGGCAAGATCGAGTTCTCGGCGCGTTATGCCGTCTTGTTCCCCGACAACAACCTGCGCAGCGGCACCCGGCGGATCACCGATGAGCCCATCCAGGAAGTGACGCCGGCGATCTCGTATTACATCCGCGGCCATGACAACAAGATCGTGCTCGACTTCCCGGTCCTGATCGATGTGCCCGTTTTCATCGAGAGAGGAATCGGTGCTTATGTGGCGACCGAACAGGTCGACCAGGCAAGCCTGCTCTCGAATGCGAACAACAGCGTCAACCGGCAAACCGTGCCGGAGGTCAGGATCATGTACCAGCTGGCATTCTAGTTTCGATCCTCAACCCGGCCCCGCATCTCCCTGGAGGTGCGGGGCCTAGGGGCGCTTGTCCTGAAGCCTTTGTTGCTGCGCATTTCGCTCCCCATTAAATTGATTGAACCCTTTCACCATCGTCAGGCCGGAAACCACCAGCAGGCCAACCGCGAAGAGCCGGGTTTTTCTTGAGCCGAAAACTGCCGGAGCCGCCGCGCAGACGACCGCCAGAACGAGAAGGACAAACGAGAAGGAGGGTGAGAGCGCGGAGAGGGCGACAACGACCAGCGCTCCGGAAAACCAGACGAGGGCTGATGCGGACTTTGGATTCATCATGGCAGGGGCTTCCTTTTAATTCGGGCGAGTCGTGCCGTCGCCGAGCCGGTCGCGAATCCCGTTCAGCTGATTCTGCATTTCCTGAACTTCATGCCGAAGGCGGGCCATCTCATCCAGCATGACGCGCCGCTCTTCGCGCAACACTTTGTTCTCTGCCCTCGCGGCGTCGTCTCCCTCGGGGATTCGGACGTCCTTTTCAAGCAGGGCGAGAAGCGTGTCATTGCGGTTTTTGACGGAAGCGTCCCCCATCAACGGACCTCGGACGGCGAGCGTCCAGGACGTCTTGCCGTTCGCCGAGGCGGCATTGACATCGGCGCCATGGGCGAGAAGAAGTCGAACCACCTCCGCGTGTTGGCCCTGGGCGGCCTCCATCAGCGGCGTCCAACGGCGATAGGGATCCTTCGCGTCAACCGATGCGCCCGCTTTGATCAGACGCGTGGCGATCTCGAGGCAGCCGCCGCTGGCGGCATATCCGAGCGGGCTGTACCCTTCGCGGTCGATTCGATCGAGGCAGGCTTTCCTTTCACTCGGCTTCAGACCTTTCAACGCCTTCTCCGCTTCTTTCACGTCGCAGCCGGACGCCGCTTTATGCAAGTTAGTGAAGTTCAGATCGGGAATCGGCGCGGGCGAGTACGCCTGAAGCGAGCCAGTGAATGTAAGGACAAGACTGAGTGCCTTTGCCATCTGTCGACTGTTCATTTCAACCTCGCATCGATTCCATTTGATACGTCAAGCATCCGGTTTGCGGCCACGGCCAATGCTTCGAAAATGTCCTGCGGGCTCTTCGTAGGCAACGATTTCATGAAGGCTGCCTGGTCGTTGAACAGCGGTTCCTTCGACAGTTCTTCTCGAAGCACCATCCATCCGTCCGGACCGGCGTAAGGTCGGGCCGTGGCATCGCAGTTCCCCGCTTCATTCCTGTCAATACGGGCCTTGATCTCGTTATAAGCGCCCTCTAAAATTTTGCGGGAACTATCCTCCGTGACGGTGCCCTTGATTCGAAGTCCTTCCGCGAGAGAAGAATTGGACGCCGCGAAATCTCGCGCCTTGGCCTGCCATTCGCCGATGTAAAGATTGGTGAGGCTTTGTTGAAAAGGGTCGCGGAGACCGGCGAGCGTGGCTTTTGCCGATTCGAAATCCACCGCCCGGGCCTGAACAGTGGCAATTCCACCCTTTGCCACGTCCTTGAGGTTCGCCTCTGGAACCAATTCGGCGGCGTCCAACCCTGCACGGAGGTTTAGGAGCGCGGCCTCTCTGAAACCGGCCTTAATCTGTTCCAACGCCAGATCCCGCAAGGCGGTGCATCGGTAGAATGGATCTTCAATCGACTGGGCCGTTTTCAGCGCCCCGTCCAGGTCTCCAGCTGTCGCCTGGTCGCGGGAAATGTCCAACAGTGCCGCGCTTCGGCTGTCGGGGGCGTTGATCCGTTTTACTGTCCGGAAGGCCCCGGCGAAGTCCCGCCGGGCCGCCTGCGCTTCGGCGATTTTTTGGACGGCCTTGTTGCTTTGGTAGGGCTCCTTAATCCGCGCGGCGGTGCGGTTCGCGGCGACCTCGTCTCCCACACGCGCCCAAAGACCGGTGAGATCCGCGAGATAGGCCTCCCGAAGCGAGATATCCGCGACGTCATCGAGAACGGGCGATGCCACCTTCAGCAGACGCGTCATCGCACCCGTTTTAAGACCCCTGATCGTCTCCAGCACAGCGGGAGCGCGATCTCCGTCTGGTTCGATGGTGAGGTAGGCTCCAAACCAGGCCGCCGACGGGAATTCGTGACCGGGAATTTTTGACTCGGCCAGGCCCAGATTGTAAAGCGCTTCCGGAGAATAGCGCGCAACGACGTGAGCCTTTTGAAACTCGTTGATCGCGCCTGGAAAATCCCCGGCTTTTGCCGCCGCAAAACCCGCGGTCAGGGCCGCATCAAGGGGCTTTTGAATGTCGTCCGGCAGAGTAAAGGGAATCCATCCGTGCATTGTTGCGTCTTCCAGAACGGAACGGCAAAGGATTCGAGCGTAGGCCTCGCGACGCTCGGCCGTCCGCTCCAGTTCGCGGGGAATCAGCCCGGTAAGCCGGGCGATCCAGCCTCCCTTGCCAAGGGTGTAGTTCACCATCTTTTCGCCCTTGGGATTCTCCGGATCGATGGATGACGCGCTTCCGGCGATCGTGCGCAGCCGGTTCAATCGCGCCGCCAGTTTTCGCCCGCGAAGGGAGGGTTTTCCAGTGGCCGCGTCCAGGCGTTTCTGTTGTTCGTACAAGGAAAAAAGAGTGGTGTACTCTGGCGTGGTTTCCATGACCTTGATGACGGACTCTCCCACGGAGCCGGTGGGCGCGTGGAAAAGGTCAACGCTCACCGCGGCAATCCCCGTCCCGGTCGAGAAAGAGAACGCCGCGGCGACCAGAAAAAATCCGGCGCGCATCACTTTTTCACGGCGGTCGTTTCTGCCTTCGCCGCTTCCTCGGTTTCAATGGTTCGATGAAGTTTTGTTTTCTTCTCGGTGGCCTTCGCGACTTCCGCCAGCTTGTCCTGGCGGAGTTTTGCTTTCCGGTCCAGTTCGGCCGTCAAGGCTTTCATCGCGGCGTCGTCGGTCGCGCTGCTGAGCTCC